>Ga0075521_10000328_pt1 | contig 13358 bp, 11 predicted proteins | sample NGEPerD_FD_74785 | JGI IMG/M metagenome (GOLD analysis project Ga0075521, IMG submission 74785) | Arctic peat soil microbial communities from the Barrow Environmental Observatory site, Barrow, Alaska, USA - NGEE PermafrostAB12-D | ecosystem: Environmental > Terrestrial > Soil > Wetlands > Peat ...
GCGCTGCGCCACCAACGCGCGACACGGAGATACCGGCGTTGATCGCGGGGCGCGTACCGGCGTTGAACAGATCGGCCTCGAGGAAGATCTGTCCGTCGGTGATCGAGATGACGTTCGTCGGGATGTACGCCGACACGTCACCGGCCTGCGTCTCGATGATCGGGAGTGCGGTGAGCGAGCCACCCGCCTTGAAAATCGTCTTGCCATCCACGACCGACGGATCTTCGCTGAGCTTCGCGGCGCGCTCGAGCAGGCGGGAGTGGAGATAGAAGACGTCGCCGGGATACGCCTCGCGGCCCGGCGGGCGGCGGAGCACTAGCGAGATCGAGCGGTACGCCGCGGCCTGCTTCGACAGATCGTCGTACACGCAGAGCGTCGCCTTCCCCTCGTGATACATGAAGTACTCGGCCATCGCGCATCCGGAGTACGGCGCGATGTACTGCATCGGCGCGGGATCCGACGCCGCGGCGACGACGACGATCGTGTACTCGAGCGCGCCGGTCGCGCGGAGCTTCTCGACGGTAGACGCGACCGTCGACTTCTTCTGGCCGATCGCGACGTAGACGCAGAGAACGCCGGTGCCCTTCTGATTGATGATCGTATCGATCGCGATTGCCGTCTTGCCGATGCCGCGATCGCCGATGATGAGCTCGCGCTGTCCGCGTCCGATCGGGATCATGGCGTCGATCGCCTTGAGCCCCGTCTGCATCGGCTCTTTCACGGGCTGGCGCACGATGATGCCGGGCGCCTCCGATTCGACCTTACGCGAGAGCTTCGCCGTGATCGGGCCAAGGCCGTCGATCGGATTGCCCAGCGCGTCGACGACGCGGCCGAGCATCTCGGGGCCAACCGGCACTTCGAGCACGCGGCGCGTGCGGCGAACTTCGTCTCCTTCCTTGAGCTTGAGCCAATCGCCGAGAATGACGGCGCCGATGTTGTCCTCTTCGAGGTTCAGCGCGAGGGCGGTGATCTTCTCGCCCGACTCGGCCGAGGTGACCTCGAGCATCTCGCCCGACATAGCCTTGAGGAGCCCGTAAATGCGGGCGATTCCGTCCTTTACCTCGAGGAGCGTTCCGACATCCTCGACGTCGAGCTCGTGGAGGTCCGCCGCTTCGATCTCGCGGAGGAGAATGTCCTTGATTTCGGCAGGGCGGAGCGTGGTTTCGGAGGCCATGTCGGCAGCGGGCTATGGGGTCGCGAAGATATTCGTAGACAGCTTGTGAAATTTATCACAAGCTAGCTGATCGGGCAAGACTCCAGCTATCCATATATCGCGGCATCGCGCGCCTCGCGCTAGCCGCGGAGGAATCGCTCGATCAGGTCCGTGGCGCGGAGGGCGGAGAGCGCGCTGGCCTGGGCACGGACGAGGCGCTTGACAGTAGCTGAGAGCTTGGCGCTCGACGTGAAGCCCACGAGCCTCGCCACGGCCGTGAGATCGTAGCCCGGGTTCTTGGCGAGCTCGCCGGCGGCGAGGAGCCGTACGAGGTCGACGACACGCTTGAGCGTCGGGGCGCCGCCGGCCGAGAAGCTGCGGCTCAGGTGCTCGCGCGTGACGCCGAGCGTGCGCGCGATCTCGGCGGTGCCAACCGGACGACCGGCGTGGGCGACGGCGGTGCGCCACGCAGCGAGCTGCAGCGGCGACGAGAGCGCGAGCGGTGTGGGTGGCGCGTGCAGCGCTGCGGCGAAGCGCGAGGAGAAGCCGTGCGCGAGCAGGGCGTGGGTGAGGAGCCCGTCGTCGGTGCCGTCCGCGAGCACGTCGGCGAAGTCGAGCTCGGCGCAGCGCGCGATCGCCGGCGCATCGACGGGGCGGAAGGGCGTGAGCGCGATGAAGGGAACGCTCGGATATTCGCGCGCGAGCTCCGCGGGGCCGTGCCCGTCACCGTCGGCCGCGAGCTCGACGAGCGCCGTATTCACAAAATGCGTTCGAAATGCGTTCGTGAAATCCTTCTCGGTGCGCGCGAGCAGGCCGCGGCGGTGGATACGGACGAGCGATGCGCGAATGCGAGCGCGGGTGTGCTCGCGGGGGGCGTACGCCACGACGATCACCTGGGGCGCAGAGTCGCGCCCTCGCACCTGGGCAGCGCGAGCCGGCATCAGTGCGCCGCTGGGGCGCCGCCGACCGTCTCCGCCGCGCGCTGCAGCACCTCGCGCGCGTTCGCGTACGAGATGAGCGCGAGCGCCTCGTCGATCGGCACCCATTTGCAGGCGGTGATTCCCTCCTCGCGCTGCGGGCTCGTCGCGGCGTTCTCGGATTCCATCAGAAAGAAGTGGCAGATCTTGTGGATCAACTTTCCGCGGAAGCGAAAGTGCCAGTCGATGGTCGCGAGCTCGCCGCGCACGACGAGATCAGTCAGCCCCGTCTCCTCGGAGACCTCGCGCAGAGCCGCGGCCTCGGGAAGCTCGCTCGGCTCGAGATGCCCCTTCGGGAAGCCCCAGTTGCGGTAGCTGTCGCGAATGAGCAGGAAGAGCGCGCGGCCGTCCTCGACGCGATAGACCACGCCTCCGGCCGAGACTTCGCGGCTGGCGCGCGTGCGCGTCACGACTCAGGCGCGCGCGGAAGCGGGGACGCCGGTCATCTCGACCTCGTTCAGCGTCGCACGTCCTTCGATGAACTGGCGAACCACCGGATCCTTCGTGTTCCTGATCTCATCGACGGTGCCGACCTGCCGCACGCGCCCATCGTACAGCATCGCGATCCGCGAGCCGATCGTGTACGCGCTCCGCATGTCGTGCGTGATGACGACGCTCGTGACGGCGAGCTGTTTGCGCATGCGGATCATGAGCTCGTCGATGACGGCGCTGGTGACCGGGTCGAGGCCGGTGGTCGGCTCGTCGTAGAGGATGTACTTGGGGCGCAGCGCGATCGCGCGCGCGATCCCCACGCGCTTGCGCATGCCGCCCGAGAGCTCGGCCGGAAATCGCGTCTCGGTGTCCGGGAGATCGACGAGGCGCAGTGCCTCGCTCACGCGCTCGCGGATCTCGTCGTGCTTCATCTCGAGCTTGCGCAGCCCCATCGCGACATTGTCGCCGATGCTCATCGAGTCGAAGAGCGCGGCGAACTGGAAAACGTAGCCGATCTTGGCGCGAAGCGCGTACAGCTCACGGCGCGGAAGGTTGGGGACGTCCTTCCCATCGACGATGACCGTGCCGGAGTCCGGCATGAGAAGGCCGACGATGTGCTTGATGGCTACGGACTTGCCCGATCCGGAGTAGCCAATGACGACCATCGTCTCCCCTTCCATGACGTCCAGCGAAAATCCCTGCAGGACTTTCTTGTCACCGAAGGATTTGTAGACGTCCTCGAGCTTGATCATTCGGAAATCTGCCGCAATGGGCATCGAGGGGCAACGACCGAGGTCGTGGCTCCTCGAACGATTGTGGTGGCGACGGGTAGGAAGGCGGTTGAGGCGCAGGCGCTCGAGCCCCTCGACAACGTTGGCGACATGCCTTTCGTTTGATAGACGACTCGCGACGACTCGCGACGACACGCTCGTCGCGAGACTTTTCCCATACCAACACGCATGCGCCGACTCGCCTCTCTCGCGCTCCTCATCTCCGTCGCCGCCGTCGCCGCCGCACCGCTGCGCGCACAGATCATCCATCGCATCGGGAAGCCGACGACGGACACGACGCCGCCCACGCGACCGATCGAGGTGCCGCGCCGCGCGGTGGTGGCCGAGGGGCATGCGACGCTGTCGGGGCAGGTCTACGACAGCCTGCACGATGAGCCGGTGCATGGCGCGACCGTCGTGATTGCGGGGACGACGCATCAGGCCGTCACCGATGTGAATGGGATGTACAAGTTCTTGGTGGACAGCCTGCCGGAAGGGACGGTGGTCGTCGGCTTCTTCATGCCAAGTATGGACTCGCTCGGGATAGCCCCGCCCGCGCGGCAGATCGTACTTCGCCACGGCGAGTCGGCGCTGCTCGATCTCGGCACGCCGTCGATGCGCACGGTGCTGCGCGTGATCTGTCGCGACAGCGCGACCGAGGGGCGCGCACTGATGATGGGCGTCGTGCGGAATGCCGACACGGATCAACCGCTCTCTGGTGCGCTCGTGGTCGTGATGTGGACGGAGATGAGCATCGGAACATCGTCGCTCTCGAAGCTGCCGAAGGCGGTGCACACGACGGTGAACGAGCACGGGAGCTATCGTGTCTGCGGAATTCCGAATGGCGTCGCGCTGCGCGCGCAGGCGCGGCTCGGCACGAAGGCGAGTGGCTGGATCGACGTGAACATGCCGCCGGGTGGCGTGCTGCAGCGGGACTTTCTCGTGGGCGAGCGAGTGGTGGCGGCGGCGCCGGTGCCGACGCCGGCGCCGGGCGCGGCGAGCGGGCCCCCGTTGGCGCCGAAGCCGCTCGGTACCGCGCAGCTCACCGGCACCGTGCTCGGACCGGAAGGGAAGCCACTCGAGGGCGCAAACGTGTATCTCGTCGGCACGGCGATCGGTGCGAAGGCCGATTCGCGCGGCGTCTTTCGGCTCACCGGTCTGCCGTCGGGGACGCAGACGGTGGAGGTGCGGCAGATCTCCTTCGCGCTCAAGCGCTACACGGTCGACCTTTCGCCGACGCGCGAGAGCAAGCTCGCCGCGGTGCTCGACACGCGCGCCACCGTACTGGGTGCGGTGACGGTCGAAGCGAAGGCGGCGAGCTCGATCCCGGGTTTCGAAGAGCGCGCGAAGCGTGGGATGGGCAACTTCCTGACGCGCGACGATATCGAGAAACGTCAGTCGATTCTGACGACGGATCTGTTCCGCACGATTCCGGGACTCAACGTCGCCTTCGACGGAAACAACTACACGGTGCAGTCTTCCCGCGCCGGCAACATGAGCTGTCCGATGCAGTGGTACCTGGATGGCTCGCCCTTCGACAACTCGGATAATAGCCTCGACCAGATGCTACGCCCGGACGACATCGAGGGGATCGAGATCTACAAGAGCGCGAGCGAGGTGCCCGTGCAGTACCAGGGGCAGCACGCGTCGTGCGGAACGATTCTCGTGTGGACGAAGCGCGCGGCGGGTGGGCGGAAAAAGGCGGCGTCGCAGTAGAGGGCACACGACGCACCAGCCTCACTTTTGCTTGACTGACCGGACGTGTACGACTAAGATTGGGGGCTCCCCGCGAGCGTTTTCGCCGGGAGATTTCAGGGGGCGTAGCTCAGTTGGGAGAGCGCTTGAATGGCATTCAAGAGGTCAGGGGTTCGATTCCCCTCGCCTCCACCTGATCGGCCAAGGATGACGCGGGAATAGCTCAGTTGGTAGAGCACAACCTTGCCAAGGTTGGGGTCGCGGGTTCGAGTCCCGTTTCCCGCTCTGTAGCAACCCGGATGATGTGTGACGTTGGTGTGCAATGCGCGTTGTCTGGTGCGGGCGGTTAGCTCAGTTGGTTAGAGCGCCACGTTGACATCGTGGAGGTCACAAGTTCGAGTCTTGTACCGCTCATTTAGCCTCGAGTCGATACTGATCGACTCGAGGCCCGCCTTGCGAGATCGAGTCGGCGTCTAGACTCGAGGCGGAGGAGTCGTCGAGCGTTTCCGTGTAGTTGACGATGTTCGCCGGGATTACTAGTTTTTGCAGCTCAAGACGGCGGATGTGTCTCCGCAACCGGGACATGTCCGCCGTTGTGATGAAAAATAGATTTTTTCGGGCGCCTGTAGCTCAATTGGATAGAGCATCTGACTACGGATCAGAAGGTTGGGGATTCGAGTTCCTCCAGGCGCACCATGATCTCGTAGCACAGATGCTTGTAATGCGAGATTTGCGGGGCGTGGCGCAGCCCGGTTAGCGCGCCTGGTTCGGGACCAGGAGGTCGGTGGTTCAAATCCACTCGCCCCGACCATGTTAGACCGCTCAGCTGCGGACTAATGCGATCGGTTCAGCCGCTGCAGACGGCGGTAGCAAATGTTCTTGCGGCTCCAGCCTCGACTCGTCGAAGCTGGGGCCGTTTTGCTGAAGGCGTGCGATCGCGCCGTCAGCCGATCAGCGTGAGCACCGACGTCTTGGGGGCGAGCTCCCAGCGCACCTCCACCTCCGGCCCCTGCCTCCCCAGCTGAATCACATCGCCGACGTTGAGCCGCATCGGCGTCGTAATGAGCCGGCCGTTCACGAACGTGCCGTTCCGGCTCTTGAGGTCGACAATCTCGAAGATCAGCGGCGTCGCATCCGACCACGAGATGCTCGCGTGATGACGCCCCACCTCGCGATCGTTCAGCGGATCGAAGCGGACGGCCGCACTCGCCGCGCGCCCCAAAATCAGCTCGCGATGCTCGCCAAGCTCGACCACGTCGACTTCCGTGGCGCGCGACCCGGTGATGTGCCGGAACATGATGTTCGCCATCGGGTCGCGCTCCGTGAATGGCCCTGCCTGTCGGGCGGAGGAACACCGTCTCACAAATCATCGATGGGATCGATTTATACCATTATATCCGGCCAATAAACGCCTTTCTCGACGAGACGCCGCCGACACTAGTGTAATACGGACGAGCACGATTCACATTGTCGCTCCGTGCGTGCAACTCAATCCGCGCATATGCCCGACTCGCAACGCCTCGTCCCACTCATCAGACGCCTTGCCGCAGGCGCGATCGAATCGATGATCGCGCTGGCACTCACGATGATCGTGTTGGCCGGCCTCGCGCGACACTCGGTCGAGTGGGTCGAGCACACGCGAACGGTGCAGCTCACCGCCGCGAGCGCGCTGAATCTCGCGCGCGAGCGACAGCTGAGCATCAATCGCTATCTGATCACCGACGAAAGCGCGATGCTCGTGTTGGAGCGCACCGCGCGCCCCGCCCTCCAGCGAGCGATGGACTCGCTCGCCCAGCTCACGGCCGACAATCCGGCGCAACAGGCCCGGCTCCGTCTGACCGCCGCATCCATCGCCGAATGGAATCGCAGCTACGTCGATCCCATTCTCCGCGCGAGCGATGCGCGCGCGCGCACGCGATTGGCGCAGGAGAAAAAAGCCGGCGTTCCCGAGTTCTCGAACGTCGTCCTGCAATTCGCGACGTTCGAGCGCAACGAGGAAGCGCTGTTCACGCAGCGCGCCCGACGCATCGCGATGTGGGCGTGGGCGCAAGTCATCGTTATCGCGATCGAGGCCCTCTTCGTCCTGTTCGCGCTCGTGCGCATGCGACGTGGGCTGCTCGACTACGCCGCGTGCATGCTCACCCAGCAGTCACTGCTCAGCGAACAGGCCGTTCTGCTCGAGGAGCAGGCGGCCGAACAGCAGACGATCACCGCCGATCTCGAGATCGCCAATCACGAGCTCACCGAATCCGCAATGGAGCAGGAAGCGCTCACCGCCGATCTCGAGCTTGCCAATCACGAGCTGAGCGAGGCGACCGCGGAGGCGGAAGAGTCGCGCGACGCCGCACGAATCCTCGAGGAACAGTACCGGCTCCTGTTCGATCGGAATCCGGCGCCGATGTGGGTGTACGACGAGACTTCACTCCGCTTTCTCGCGGTGAACACGTCGGCGGTCGAGCATTATGGCTACAGCGTCGCTGAATTTCTGGGGATGGGCCTCGAGGACATTCGCACTCCGGAGGACGCAGAAATTCTGAGGCAAAACGAGCGGCACCCGGACAAGCTCAATCGAAGCCCGGGGTGGCGCCACCGTCGCAAGAACGGAAGTCTCATCGACGTCGATATCGTCACGCACAGTGTGATTTTTGAAGGCCAGCGTGCGCGAATCGTCCTTGCGCTCGACGTCACCGCGCGCAAGCTCACCGAGGTCGCGCTGAGCAAGAGCAATGCGCTGCTGCGCGCGGTCGTCGACGACTCGCCACTGGGAATCGTGCTCCTTGCGCCGGACCTCACGATCACCAAATGGAATCGTGCCGCGGCCCTGCAGTTCGGCTGGAGCGCCGATGACGCCGTCGGACAGTCGATTCACAACATCATTCCCGAGGAAAAGCGGCCGGAGCTGCTTACGCTGCTCGCGCGCCTGCACGCGGGCGAAGTGATCACGAACCACGAGACGCAGCGCGTGCAAATCGACGGAACGCTGCGCGATGTCCTCGTGTCGCAGGGCGCGCTGCACGACGCCGATGGGGCGATCACCGGCTACGTCGGCATCTACTCCGACGTGACCGAGAACAAGCGCCTCGAAACCCAGCTGCGACAGGCGCAGAAGATGGAGGCGGTCGGGCAGCTCGCGGGCGGCGTCGCCCACGACTTCAACAATCTGCTCACCGTCATCATCAGCTACAGCCAGATGCTCGCCGCCGAGATGGACGAAAGCTCCACCGCCCTCGGCGATGTCCGCGAGATCAGGCGTGCCGCCGAGCGCGCCGCGCTCCTCACGAAGCAGCTGCTCGCGTTCAGCCGCCAACAGGTGCTCAAGCCGCACATCCTCGATCTCAATCAGGTGATCGGCGATCTCCAGCAGATGCTGCGCCGCCTGCTCCGCGAGGACATCGACATAGTGCTCTCGCTCGATCCAGCGCTCGGATCCGTCGCCGCCGATCCCGGGCAGATCGAACAGATCGTCATGAATCTCGTCGTCAATGCGCGAGACGCCATGCAGAACGGCGGCAGCCTCTCGATCGAGACGGCGAATGTCAACTTCGAGGCGAGCTATCAGCTGCGCGCCAACGAGGCGCCGATCGAGGCCGGCCCCTACGTGATGATTGCCGTCAGTGACAACGGCGCCGGAATGTCGCGGGACGTGCAGGCACGCGTCTTCGAGCCGTTCTTCACCACCAAGCCCGCGCATCTGGGAACCGGGCTCGGACTGTCCACCGTCTATGGCATCGTGAAGCAGAGCGGCGGGCATCTCGCTATGTACAGCGAGCCCGATCACGGCACGATCTTCAAGATCTACCTGCCGCGAGCCGACTCCGTGCCCGATCGACTGTCGGACGACGAGAGCGCCACGGATGTGCTTCCGAAGAGCGGAGGCGAAACCGTTCTGATCGTCGAAGACGACGTCGCGCTCCGCATCGTCGCCTGTCGCGCTCTGCTCGAGCGCGGCTACGTCGTGCTGGAGGCAGTCAATGGCCTCGCCGCGCTACAGATCTGCGCGCAGCACCTGGGGCGCATCGATCTCGTGGTCACGGACATGGTGATGCCCGAGATGAGCGGCGCCGAGCTTGCGGAGCGCATCGGCTCGACCTTCCCCGACATTCAGGTGCTGTTGATGTCTGGGTACACGCGCGATGAGGCGGCGCGTCGCGGAATCGCGAGCGAGCGCTACTCCTTTCTCGAGAAGCCCTTCACGCCGACGAGACTCGCGTCGCGCGTGCGAGAGGTGCTCGATGGCAAACGAACCAGCCTCAGTATGCTGCAGCTCGCGCGAGCTCAGCCGCGACTCGCACAGTGATCAGCCGGGCGCGCCAAGCGTAAGGACCGAGCCCTCAGTTACCAGTGCCCTCCACCGCGCGAGCTCGGCCTGCTTCCCGTAGTGAAAGGTGAGCGCGCTCTGCGCGGCGCCGCCGTTGATGTCGAGCAGCTTCGCCTCGACGCTCTGCACCGCTCCGTCCATTCCCGGCAACCCGATCACGCGCTGCTTCGCGCGCACCGTGCCGCTCGTGACGGTGCCGCGCACGATGAACAGCGAGCGCGTGCCCAGAACGAAGATGCCGCGAACCAGGAAGGTCGCGGCAGCTGGCGTCGTGGAGCTCGCATTTGATTCGGCGGGCGCGGGCGGCGGGATCATCTAGGCGCGGCGCGACGCGAGAATCTCGGCCCGCTGCCGAAAGGTCACCTTGGCGCCGCACTGCGTGCACACGTAGTCGCCCGTGCGCTTTCCCTCCGCGTACTCCTTCGCGAGCGCGGGATGCTCGCACGAGCGATCGCCCCACTCGGTGCGGAGCGCTTCTGCTTTCTTCGCTTGCATGACATTGTCTCCGGCGCGGGATCGAGCTGCGTGCCGGAAAGCTAGCGAATGCGAGGCGCTCAGAGCGCGGGCGAGTCGCCGGCGCGCGAGAGGCGGCGTACCAGCCAGACGACCGCGACGATCGGCAGGACGACGAAAACGATCAGCTTGAACGCGAGAATAGTGAACAGCCCGACCGCGATGAGCACGAAGAGCGGGATGCCGAAGATGACGAGCGTAAGCAGCGGCCGAAGCGCGAACAGGCGCAGGAGGGCAACTAACATGGTGTGATCGACTCCAAGGAGGACACCGATCCCTACGCCCCGAAGGCGGAGGAAGTTTCCCTGCGCGGGCCGGAGAGGCGCGCGCCACCGATTATCATCCCTCCGTGCCTTCTACGACCGCTTTACACGAGAGTTCCGCCGTCGACGCTTCCCCGCAGCGCCGCATCGCGGTGATCGGCGCGGGCGCAGCCGGCACCATGGCGGCCATCTTCGCCGCGCGTGCGGGCGCTCAAGTACTGCTGCTCGAGCGCACCGCCGATGGCGGACGAAAGATCCTCATCAGCGGCGGCGGGCGCTGCAACATCCTCCCCTCCCGCCTGGACGAGACGCGATTCATCACGGATTCGTCGCCGAACACGCTGCGCAAGATCGTACGCTCCTGGCCGCTCGCCGAACAGATCCGCTTCTTCGACGACGAGCTCGGCCTCGCGCTCGTGGAGGAGGTCGAGTCAGCGAAGCTGTTCCCTGCGTCCAACCGCGCGCGCGACGTGCGGGACGGGCTGCTCGCGCTCGCCGCGCGACACGGCGCACGGCTGCTCGCCAACGTGCACGCGGACGGCGTGCAGCCGCTCGAGCACGACCGATGGCGCGTCACGATCGCCGGCGCAGAGCCGCTCGATGTCGACGCGGTGATCGTCGCGAGCGGCGGCCTCTCCGTTCCGAAAACGGGGAGCGACGGGCTCGGTCTGCAGGTCGCGCGCAAGCTCGGCCACACCATCAACAAGACGTATCCTGCGCTCACGCCGCTCACCGCGGAGCCGAACGCGTACACGGAGCTCGCCGGCGTCTCGCTCCCGGTTACGCTCACCGCGCACTCGAGCGAGCGCACGGCGACGGCCACCGGTGGCTTTCTCTTCACGCATCGCGGCTACAGCGGCCCCTCCGTGCTCGATGTCTCGCACGTCGCCGTTCGCTCGAAGGCGCCCAAGGCGGAGCTCGCGCAAGTCACGGTTCGCTGGAGCGCGCGCGATGCGGACGGCTGGCTGCGCGCGCTCCGCCGCTCTGGCAATCGCAGCGTTCGCACCGTGCTGCGGGAGGAGCTTCCGGATCGGCTCGCCGATGTGCTCCTCTACTTCGCGAACATCGATGTCGGCCGCTCGACAGCCGAGCTCACGCGCGAGGAACGCACCGCACTCATCGAGACTCTAGTAAATGGGCCGTTGCCGTGGTCGGGAGATGAGGGCTACGCGAAGGCTGAAGTGACGGGAGGCGGAGTGAGTCTGGCCGAGATCGATCCACGCACGATGGAGAGCCGGTTGCACCGGAACCTTTTTCTGTGCGGAGAGCTATTGGATGCATTCGGCCCAATCGGGGGCTACAATTTTCTTTGGGCGTGGGCGACCGGCCGCGCCGCAGGGATGGGAGCTGCAGATGCGAAGCAACGATGAGAACGAAGAGCTGTACGACGATGGAGATTCGGAGGAGCTCGACGAAGAGTTTCCGCTCGGCGACGGCACCGCCGACGCCGAAGCGACCGTGAGCTGCCCGTACTGCGGCGAGGCGGTGGAGATCACCCTCGACCCCGGTGGCGGCACGCACCAGGAGTACGTCGAGGACTGCGAGGTGTGCTGCCAGCCGTGGCGCGTGTCGGTGCAGTACGGGCTGGATGGCGAAGCGCAGGTAGAGGTCACGGCGCTCGGCGAATAGCGATGCGCTAGGCGCCCACCAGCTCCGGTACGGTGTTGATCGCCTTGGGGATGCGCCGCAGGACGCGCGCGAGATCCGCCTCCAGCGTCGCCCCCTTCTCGAGCACCGCGATCGTGCGGCCCAAGAGCATCTTTCTCTCCTCGGGCGAGAGCTGTGCGGACGTCACGACGATCACCGGAAGATTACGCAGGCGCGGATCATCGCGGATCAGGTCGAGAAAGGCAAAGCCGTCGACGTGGGGCATCTTGAGATCGAGCACGATGAGATCGGGCAGGTGATGCGCGAGCATCGCGAGCGCGGAGGCGCCGTTGTTCGCAACGCGCATCTTCCCGTCGTGGACGTCGGACACATAGCGCTTCACGAGCTCGCGCGCATCGGGATCGTCCTCGACAATGAGAATCCCGCCCGGCTCGTGACCGATGTTGCGCGCGATCGCGTCACCGAGCAGCCCATGCGCGATCGGCTTGTCGATCCAGTCGACGGCGCCGACGAAGCTATCCTGCATCTCGCCGGCGATCGAGCTGACGATGATGACCGGGATATGCGCGACCTGCGGTGAGCCGGCGAGGCGCTTGAGGAGCTCCCAGCCATCCATCCCCGGCATCAAGAGGTCGAGTGTGATGAGGTGTGGGCGCAGCTCGAGCGCCATGCGCAGGCCGTCCGCTCCCGTTGCGGCCATCGCGACTCTGTAGCCGAGATCCTCGACGTGGCGGCGCAAAAGCTCGCGCGCGTCAGCGTCATCCTCGATCACCAGCACGAGCGGCGTGTCGGGGTCTCCGCGTGGCGCGGGCGCGGCATGTCCGAGGGGCGAGAGCAGCCGCGCGCGATCGTTTGCCATAGGCGCGAGCCCGCTGGCCGGGGTCAGCTCGATGCTGAAGGTCGTGCCGACGCCAACCGTACTTTCGACCTCGAGCCGGAAGCCGAGAAGCTCGCACAGAGCGCGCGAGATGCTCAGTCCGAGCCCCGTGCCTCCGTATTCGCGCGTGGTGCTGGTGTCCTCCTGCTCGAACGCGGCGAAGACCGCCGCAATGCGCTCGGGCGCGATCCCGATGCCCGTATCGGTCACGCGAATGCGATCGGGCGCGTTCGTGATCGGATTCGCGTCGACGGTGACGGTCACGCTGCCGGCGTGCGTGAACTTCACCGCGTTGCCGATGAGATTGATGAGTACCTGGCGCAGCTTCGCCGAATCCGTCTCGATCGTCCGCATCGATGGCGGGACGACAGACTGCACCGAGACGCCGTTCTTGAGTCGACGGTCTCCGAGCTGCACGAGCGTATCCTCGACGAGGCCGCCGACTTCGACCATGGAGAGCTCCAGCGAGACCTTCCCTGCCTCGATCTTCGACAGATCGAGAATGTCGTTGATGAGCGCGAGCAACTGCACGCCGTTGGTGCAGATGCGTTCGAGGTAGCTCAGGTCGATCGACTTGAGATTCCCCGCCTTGTTCTTGCGGAGCACGTTCGAGAATCCGATGACGGAGTTGAGCGGGGTGCGGAGCTCGTGGCTCATGCGTGCGAGGAACTCGCTCTTGGCCGCATTCGCGGCCTCCGCCTCTTCCTTCGCCCGCACGAGCTCGCGGTTGGCGCGGCGGCGCGCCTCGACAT
>Ga0075521_10000332_pt1 | contig 13297 bp, 9 predicted proteins | sample NGEPerD_FD_74785 | JGI IMG/M metagenome (GOLD analysis project Ga0075521, IMG submission 74785) | Arctic peat soil microbial communities from the Barrow Environmental Observatory site, Barrow, Alaska, USA - NGEE PermafrostAB12-D | ecosystem: Environmental > Terrestrial > Soil > Wetlands > Peat ...
CAACTGGGCCAGCCGTTCGAAGTAGGGCATATGTGAAAGCGGTCGCGCGATACTACCCATGCAATCCTCCATGTCGGTCCTTTCACCTTGGGCGAGCGATCAACTTGCAAGTCAGTATCGGTAGCGACAAGCGCGATTTTAGGACTTTCGCATGACAATTTCGGACAATCTTTTGATCCGCATCGAAGTTGAGGGCATTATTTAGCCACTGTCTGATTATTGAACAGCTTCTGTACAAAAAGAGCCATTTGCTTTCCGACGTTTGCACTCTCGATACAGGATTTCACAGCATCGTACTCATATAACTGTGCGATGCCCCGCTCGACTATCAGTGCGCCGCTCGCCCCAACGTCACATGCGAGCCCGCGGGTCGCGCAACCGTCTGCGGATCGCCATCGCTCACGTAGCGAGTGCCGCTCTGCTCCAGCCGATCGAGCATCTGCTCCAGCTGGTTCGCGAACACCTCCACGCGCGGCAGCCGCTTCGCATCGAACGCGGGATCGTACGGACTCCGCGCCGGTCCACCTGCCACCTCGAGCACCGCGTCAAAGTCATAGCGCGTCACGTGCCCACCGCGCGGATCCTTCCACTCGCCCGCCGCCGCAAGCGCGCGGTTCTTCGGCCACACACCCAGCGGCAGCGCGAACGTCCGCACGCGATAGCCCGGCACCGCGGAATCAATCGCCAGCGTGCCGCGCGCTATTTGCTCCTGCACCACGGCGTCGCTGTACTTCCCGAGGTTGGCGTGCCAGAGCGTGTGCCCGCACAACTCGAAGCCCTGCTCCGCGAGAAAGCGAAGCTTCCGGAAGCGCCACTCGGACTTCTGCCCCTCGATCCCCTTCTCACCGAAGAACGCATGACCGGCGGCGCCGCCCGAGAGCACGCAGAATGTCGCCTTGTTCCGCCAGTCCGGATGCTCCTTGTGGAATGCGAGCCAGATGCCGACGGCGCTGTTCGGATCGATCTCGAGCGTTCCGTTGTGATCGATGTAGCTGAACTGCGACGGACCCGCGTCATCGAACGTGAACACCACCGGCGATTGCCCCGCGGGCAAATCGATCTTCTTGTCGATCATCTCGGCAACCGTCACCGGGCGATAGCCGCTCGCGTACAACCGCTCGAGATCGCGCCGAAAGTGATTGCGCTCCACGTGCCACCGGCTGTCGCTGTCGCCGAGTAGATGGTACTCGAGAATCGGAATCCGCCCCATCTCGTTGGGCGTGCGCTGTTCAGCGCTCGCGACTTCGCCTTGGGCAACGGAGCTGACGGTCGCGCTGCGCGACGACCCGTGGAAGGCGACGCTTGCCAGGAGCAGCGAAATGGTGAGGCGTGGGGCGCGGAACATTGATTTCCTTGAAACGGGGCGGGTGGGCCGGAAGAATAGTCATCCCGGCACGCCAGTGCGCTCTTGCCGGAGACGATCGACGGGGCAGCGCCGATACTCCGCAGCATGCACGAAAATTTACACTATTCCGACCGTCGCCGTGCCCGTGAATCCCGGGAAAAGCGCATCGGTGCGCGTCGCCCCGAGGTGCTTGCGCACGACCTCGGAAAACACCGCGCGGAAGTCGGTCGTGAGCGCGAGATCTCGCCCCTCGTTCAGCTGCTCAGGCGCGAGCCCCGGCCACTTCCCGTGCACCTTGTGTCCCTGCACGTGCCCGCCGATCACGAACAGCGCGCCCGCGTGTCCATGGTCCGTTCCACCATTTCCATTCTGCTTCGCCATCCGCCCGAACTCCGACATCGTCATGATCACGACGTCGTCCATCCGATCGCCCAGATCCGTCACGAGCGCCGCGATCGACTGGGCGAAATCGCCGAGCCGGTTCGCGAGCTGCCCCGTCGCGCCGCCCTGATTCACATGCGTGTCCCACCCGCCCACATCCGCGAAGGCGATCTCGAGTCCGACGTCCGCCTTCACGAGCTGCGCGATCTGCCGCAAACTCTGCCCAAACGGAGACTTTGGATACTGCGCATCATGCTCGGCCTCGTACCGCTGCGGATTCGCGGCCTTGAGCATCCTCACCGCGTCGAAGGTCTCCGCGCCGGCGCCGTGGATGAGATCCGCCGAGCCCGTGCGGTAGAGCGCCTCGAGCCGCTGCACGTCCGAGCCCGTCGCCCGAATCGTGAAGTCGTTGAGGCTCGACATCGCGATCGTCGGCGCGGGGCCCTCCATGATGCGCGGCGTCTGCTGTGCAAACGCCACCGCGCGAAATGGCGACGCGGGGAGCTTGCACTCGTCGCACGTGTCCTTCGCGGCGAGAAAGCGATTGAGCCATCCGTCCGGCGTCCCCTTCACGTCGGGGGTGCCGCTCTCCATGTAGTCCTGCGCATCGAAGTGCGAGCGCGTGCTGCTCGGAGATCCCACTGCGTGCACGGGCGCGAGCAACCCTCGATCCCAGAGCGGCTTGAGCGGCGCCATCGCCGGATGCAGCCCGAAAAATCCATCGAGGTCGATCGCGCCATCCACCGCACCGGGGCGCGCGATCGCGATGTTCGGCCTGAGTGCGTAGTAGCTCGCGTCGCCGTGCGGCACCACGATGTTGAGCGCGTCCGCCGCGCCGCGCTGGAAGAGGCAGATGAGCACCTTCCCCTTCTGCGGCGTCGGCATCCCCTGCGCATACACCATGCGCTTCAGGAATGACGGAGAGAGCCCCATCGTCACGAGCGCGAGTGCACCCGACTTGAGAAAGACACGTCGCTGCATGTCTCTACCGCCGTTGAAATTCGGGAGCGCCGAGCGCGAGCCCGACCATGTTTTCGAATCCATTGAGCTTGGTCGCCGCAGACGCGCTGTCGCTCGCCATCGGGTTCACGCCGCTCTCGAGCACCTTCCGCGTATCCAGCGATGCCTCGCCGCCGAGAATCGAATGGATGACGCCGTCGACCTGCGCGCCGTGCGCGAGCGCCTGCAGCTGCGCGCCGTCCGTCCACTCCACGAGCGAGGCGCCCGGCAATCTCCCTGCCGCAAGGACGAGCCCGAAGTTGATGCGCGCAAGGATGGCGCCGGTGTTAATCCACGCGTCGCCGCGCTCGGGATAGCCGTTCGGCGCGAGATGCCCGTACAGCGGCTCTCCGAGTCTCGCGATCATCTGCGCGGTGCGCGGCGTGCTGTCCGCCTTCGCGCCCACGACTCTGAGCGCGCTCACCACGAGCTCGAACGGCGACTTGACCTTCGCCTTGTACGCGGCGCGCGAGAAGAACTCGCTCGACGTGAAGATCGTGCGCAGGCACTCGCGGATATCGCCATCGGTGCGCGTGAACGTCGTCGCGACGCGATCGACGAGCTCGGGCGGCGTCGAGTCGCTCACGAAGCGGCGCACGAGCTTGGTCGCGATGAAGTGCGCAGTCGCCGGCGCGGTGGTAACGATGTCGAGCACCTGCTCGCCGTCCTCGATGCCGCGATTCGCTTTCAGGGTGTGGCCGAGAAAGACTTTCTCTCCGGCATCGTGCAACGCTGGCCGAAAGATGAACGACCCATCCTCGCGCGGCTTCTCCACCGTCCACCCGGTGAACGCACGCGCCGCGCTCACGACATCCGCCTGCGTGTAGCCACCATCAACGCCGAGCGTGTGCAGCTCCATCAGCTCGCGCCCGTAGTTCTCGTTGAGTCCGCGCGGGCGCGGCTTCTTCGTCGTGTCCCGTCCGGCGGCCTCGAGCCGCGCGTTGCGCATCATCGCGTTACGGCCGCGGGCATTCCCTCCGCCACCGCGATTCGCGCGAACCACAAACGCCGGCCGATCCGCCTCAACGCTGCTCTCCCAGTTGTCGAGGTAGTAGAGCATCGCGGGGCTCTTCGCCACCGCGCCCAGCAGATCGCGGAACTTCCCGAGCGCGTGCGGACGAATCGCGTCGCGCTCGTACCGGCCCAGGTAGTACCGCTCGGGGCCCTTGCCCGCGAAAACCGTGAAGTGATTCTCCCAGAAGTCGACCATCACTTCCTCGAGCTGCCGGTCGCCGATTACCGCGCGCGCAACCTTCGCGGTTTGCAGCTCGATGAGCATCTGTCGCGAGAGGCGACCGGCCTCCTTGAACTTCATCGAGTCGGCGGCGGTCATGTCGAGCCCCGAGAGCTTCCCGCCGCTCGAGTCGCGCATGACGGTCTCGCCGTTGCGCGCCATCTGCGGCCTCTTCTCGCGAATCAGCTGATTGGGCGCGGGATAGTCCTTGAGCAGCTCGGCCGGGCTCATCGCGAGCACCGGAAATTTCGCGACAAACTGGTCGGCGGCGCGGTCGTCGATTTTCTGCGGCGACAGCTGCATCTCGATCCACGTGTCGACGCCCATCGCGCGCACACGCTCGGCGTCGCCGGGGCGCGCACCGAAGGCGACGCGATTGAGCGCCTGCTTCACCTGCTCATCGGCGGTCTGCTCGCGAGTGCTCTGAACGGACATGTATTCGCCACCGGATGAGATGGTGGCGACGTGAGCGGTGCCGGATTGTGAGGTAGTGCAGGCCGCGAGTGCGAGCGCGACGGCCGCCGTACGTGCGATGAGGCGCATGTATCTCTCCACCGAGTACACGGTAGACTCCCGGCCTGCCTTCTCGTTAACACGGAACATCCATCGCCGCGCGCTAGTTTTCCTTGATGCCTCCTGCGCGCCGCGGACGTCCTCCCGCTACTCCACTTCCCGATCCAACATGGGGCGACCGAGTTCGTGCGCTTCGGTACGTGCCGAAGCTCATCAAGCTGGTGTGGAACACGCACCCACGATACACCCTGATCATGACGGTGCTCCGCGTGGTGCGGGCATTCGTGCCCGTGACGGGGCTGTGGATCGGGAAGCTGATTATCGACCATGTTGTTGCGCTGCGAGCCACGCACGGCTCGGCGACTCCACTCTGGCATCTCGTGGCGGCCGAGATCGCCATCGTCTTCGGCGGCGAGCTCCTCGGCCGTGCATCATCGCTCGTCGAGAGCCTGCTCGGCGATCTCTTCTCGATTCACACGAGCATCCGCCTGATGGAGCACGCGGCGACGCTCGATCTCGCGCAGTTCGAGGATCCGGCGTTCTACGATCAGCTCGAGCGCGCGCGCAGGCAGACGGTGGGGCGTATCGGCCTCCTCTCCGAGCTGCTGACGATGGGGCAGGACACGCTGACGCTGCTCACACTCGGCACCGCGCTCGCGGTGTACAGCCCGTGGCTGCTCCTGCTGCTCGCGGTGGCGGTGCTGCCGAGCTTCCTTGGCGAGACGCACTTCGCAGGGCTCGAGTATTCGCTGTTGTTCCGATACACACCGGAGCGCAGGCAGCTCGACTACTTGCGCTACGTTGGCGCGAGCGATGTGACCGCGAAGGAAGTGCAGATGTTCGGCATCGCGGGGTGGATCGTCGATCGCTATCGCGTGCTCGCGAATCGCTTCTACGAGGACAACAAGCGGCTGTCGATCAGGAAGGGGATTCTGAGCAGCGCGCTCTCGATCTTCGGCACGCTCGGCTACTACGCGGCGTACGTCGTGATCCTCGCGCGGACGATCAGCGGCACGATCACCATCGGCTCACTGACCTTCCTCGCGGCGTCGTTCGGGCGGAGCCGCGACATCGTGCAACGGCTGCTGTCGAATGCGAGCGACATCTCGGAGCAGAGTCTGTATCTCAAGGATCTCTTCGACTTCTTCGAGATGAAGCCGACGATCACGACGGCGAGTGGAAGCCGGTCGATTCCGAGCGTGATTACGCAGGGATTCGTCTTCGAGGATGTCGGCTTTCAATATCCCGGCAGCGAGCGCTGGGCGGTGCGGCACATCAATTTCGCGCTCAAGCCGGGGGAGCGGATCGCGCTGGTTGGCGAGAATGGGGCAGGGAAGACGACGCTGACGAAGCTGCTGCCGCGGCTCTACGACGCGACGGAGGGGCGCATCCTGCTCGAGGGCGTCGACATCCGCGAGTACGATCTCGGCGAGCTGCGTAGAGCGGTGGGAGTGATCTTTCAGGACTTCGTGCGCTTCGACATGCGCTTCGATGAGAACATCGGCGTTGGCGAGATCGATCGCGTGCGGGGTTATCTCGATCACGTCGAGGGAGACGGTGCCGATCCTCAGGTGCCGCCGGAGCTCGTCGATGCGGCGGAGCAGTCGCTCGCGGCGTCGCTGCTGCCGCGATTCGCGGAGGGCTATCACCAGATGCTGGGAAGGCGCTTCGAGGGCGGTGTGGCGCTCTCGGGTGGCGAGTGGCAGAAAATCGCGCTGGCGCGTGCCTATCTGCGCGAGGCGCAGCTGTTGATTCTCGACGAGCCGACGGCCGCTCTCGATGCGCGCGCGGAGTACGAGGTGTTCATGCGCTTTTCCGAGCTCGTCGCGGGGCGGATGGCGGTGCTCATCTCGCACCGCTTCTCGACGGTGCGGATGGCGGACCGGATCATCGTGCTCAAGAACGGCGGCATCGTGGAGGAGGGGACACACGAGGATCTCGTCGCGCGCGGCGGGCTGTACTCGGAGCTGTTCACGCTGCAGGCGGCGGGGTACCGGTAGCAGCGCCGTCGGTGCTCACTCCTTGATCAGATACCCGCGTCCGCGAACCGTCTGAATGAGCGGATTGTGCTTGTCCTCATCCAGCTTCTTGCGGAGGTAGTTGATGTAGACGTCCACCACATTGGTGAGCGGATCCACATCGTGCTTCCACACGTGCTCGCTGATCATCTGCCGAGAGACGATTCGCCCCGCGTTGCGCACGAGATACTCGAGTAGCGCGTATTCCTTCTGCGTGAGCTCGATCACCTTGCCGGCCCGCTCCACGCGCCGGGCCACCGGATCCACCGAGAGATCCCGCACGCGCATCGTCGAGCTGCCGGCCGTAATCGTCGACCGCCGCAGGAGCGCTTTGACGCGCGCCAGTAGCTCGGCGTACTCGAATGGCTTCGCCAAATAGTCGTCTGCACCGGCGTCGAGTCCGCTCACTTTGTCGTCAACCGTCACGCGCGCCGTGAGCATCAGCACCGGAAACTGATAGCCGCGCGCGCGAAGCTCACGCGCCAGCTCGTAGCCGCTCAGCTTGGGAAGCCCGACGTCGAGAATCGCCAGCGCAGGGGCCTCATCGAGCACTTTGTTGAGCCCATCCTCGCCGTCGGATGCGGTGCGCACGGCATAGCCCGCGGTGCTGAGAATGCGCGGCAGCACGGCGAGAAGATCCGGATCGTCTTCGACTACCAGTACCGATTCGATGCTCGGACCGTCGGACATATGCCCCAATGTTATGGTAGGTACGTGATCGGATCGAAGTTAACCGCTCTTGATCGATAGAAGCGAGGAGCCTTTCTTTCAAGGGTGAGAGCAAATCGATTGCGAGACGGCATCGGCCTCGGCGTAATTTCCGGAGCCGCGACGGCGGGAGCCCTGATGGGCTTTGGCCATGCGCGCGGCGCAACCCTGCAGCCGCTGAACGCGGTCGCCCACATGTTCGCGGGAAGCCGGGCCTTCATGACGACGGGCTTCCAGCCGGTGATCACCGGCGGTGCGCTCCTCCTCCACTTCCTGTCGACGATCATCTGGGGAGTGTTGCTCGCCTACATCGCGGCGCCGCTGAGTGCACGCGGACGTGCCGCCGCTCCCTTCGGAGTGGGCATTCTGGCGTATCTGCTGGACCGTTTCGTAGCGCCGAACCAGCTCCGCCCGGGCTTCGAGGAGTTGCTGTCCAGTGGAGAAACGACCTTTGTCTACGTCGTTTTGGCCGCTGCTCTCGCCGCCGGATTGTGGGCATCGAGTCGGCGCGAGTCGCTCGACTGACACGATCTGTCGCGGAGTGCAACACCGCTGTCACTTGCAGGCAACAGTCGGCGATGTCCGCTTCTATCACCTCCGTGCGCCTGTAGTATTGAGGTGTAGAACGGATGAGGGGAGTGCCGATGCTTCGGCCTCGCTCTTGCTTCTCTCGTGCACTGAGCCAGTGGCTCGCGGACGTCTCAAGAACGTCCGGCGTACGACCATTTTTTCACAGGAGGGAAAATGGACTTCCTCGTCATGCTAGAGGAAGGTGTCGATCTGTCCCCCGTGCTCGCGCGGGTGGACTCGGTGCCCTCGGCGTTCTCCCAGGAGCGTTGCGACAGAGATGTCGTGACACTTTATGGCGTCCCGAAAACCGAATCCCTTGCACTGGCGCTCGCGGCCGCGGTGGAGAGTCACCGCACCGGCGTGGGCCCTGGCACTTTCCGCCACCTCGGCCTGTTGGTCGGGCGTGGAGCAGTCGGTGATGCGGCGTGGCGCGATACCACGACCGGCGAGATCGTCACCCGGGATCTGGACATCCCACTCGATGTCCTCACCGCCACCGCGCAGCATCTCGTCGCGCACTTCGGAGGCAAGCTGCAGCGCCTCGTCGCAGGTCTTTCCATGCCGGACTGGCCGGAGGGCGCACGACGCGCCATCTCGATCACTCTGGACCCCGTCATCGAGCCCACGCGGGCTGCGATCGCGAAGATCGAGAGCGTGCTCGACATCTTCCGCGAGTCTGACGGGATGGCCTTTGAACTCGAGGGAGACTAACGAACTTCTCTCAGTCTGAATGAAGCAGGAACGGGAGCGCCTCGGCGCTCCCGTTCGTACATCTGGGGGGTCGTGCGCGCGTGAAATAGATCTGGAGTTCACCTCCCACGCGCCGTATCTTCGCCGGCATGATCACTTCTCGCTCCCTCGCGTACTCCGCCGCGCTCGCGCTCGCTCTCGCCGCTCCCTCCGCGCACACCCAATCCCCCCTTGCCGGCTTCGACGCCTACGTCGCCCGCGGCGTGCAGGACTGGAACGTGCCCGGGCTCGCGATCGCCGTCGTGAAGGACGACTCCGTGGTGTTCGCGAAAGGTTACGGCGTGCGCAAGCTCGGCACGCAGGACTCCGTGAACACGCACACGCTGTTCGCGAACGCGTCTACGACGAAGGCTTTCACGTCGTTCGTCGTCGAGCTGCTCGCCGACGAAGGGAAGATGCGGATGGACGCGCCCGTGATCACCTATCAGCCCGCCTTCCGCCTCTCCGACGCCGTCGCCACGCGCGAGATCACCATCGCCGATCTCCTCTCGCATCGCACCGGCGTCCCCGAGGCCGACTATATCTGGTACGACGATAGCTCGTCGTTTCCCGAGATCATGCGGCGCCTCAGCTACGTTCCGTTCGACTCGCCCGTGCGCTCGCACTTCGAGTACCAAAACATCACCTACGCGCTCGCGGGCGAGATAGCCGGTCAGCGCGCCGGCACCACGTGGGAGAAGCTCGTCCACGACCGCATCCTCGCCCCGCTCGGCATGCGCGAGACGACCACCGGCACGCCCGACGAGTCGTCGCACCGTAACATGGCGTTTGCGCACGACTACGTGAACGACACCGTGCGCGTCATCCCGCGCTACGCCACCGACAACATCGGTCCTGCCGGCGCGATGTACTCGAGCGTGTCCGACATGGCGATCTGGATGCGCTTTTTGCTCGACAGCACGCGCCTGGGCGGCAAGCGCATGCTCTCGCCGCGCGGCTACGCCGACCTCTTCGCACCGCACATTCTCGTCGACGAAAAGCAGTTCTATCCGACCGCGACGCTCACGCATCCGCGCTTCCAGGGATACGGGCAGGGTTGGTTCCTCGAAGACTATCGCGGCGAGTTCGTCGCCTTCCACACGGGGAGCATCGACGGGATGGTGGCCATCGTCGGCCTCATCCCCGAGAAGCACTTGGGCGTCGTGGTATTCGCGAATCGCGATCACGCCGAGCTGCGCCACGCACTCATGTACACAGTGTTCGACCGCTACCTCGGCCCCTCGAAGCACGATTGGAGCGCCGAGATGCTCACGATGTACACGGCGCTGCGCGAGGAAGGAAAGAAGGCCGAGCGACAGATCGACGCGGCACACGTGACGGGGACTCAGCCATCGCTGCCACTCGCGCGCTACGCGGGCGTCTACGCCGACAGCCTGTACGGCACCGCGACGGTGAAGATGGAAGGGAAGAAGCTCGTCGTCTCGTTCGGTCCGCTGTCAGCTGCCGATCTCGAGCACTGGCACTACGACAGCTTCATGGCGCACTGGCACGACGCGTATCGCGGGCGGCAGCTCGTCACCTTCCGGCTCGGTGAAGACGGGACGGTGGCGGGGCTGGCCGTTGGCGACGATGTGTTCTTCAAGCGCGTCGCGATCAAGCCGTAGCGCGCCGCTAGTCTCGCGGGGCGAGGAGCGCGACGTACTCCGCGCGCGCGCGCAGCGGCACGAACGCCGGGTCGTAGTGCAGGTACATCGGCCATGCGCCCTCGTCGAGCGTTTGGCGCACGAGTGCGATCGCGGCGTCCGTGTGGCCGAGCAGGGCCTCGTTGCGCGCGCGGTAGTAGCTCGCGGTCCACGCCACGACGTCGCCGTGCTGGTGCGATAGCCACGCGTTTGCCGAATCGGCGAGCGCGATCTCTCCGCGCTCCGCGGCGATGCTGCCGAGCAGCCCTCGGTAGTCGACGTTCATCGAATCGGTGGCGACGAGCGCCCTGATCTCGCGCTCCGCATCGACGTACGAGTGCGTCAGCTCGAGCGCCTGCACCACGATCAGCCGCTCCTCCACCGTGGCGCGCTCGTCGGCCGGACGCGCGCGCGACCACGCAAGCGCGCGCTCCGCCGCGACTCGCGCCGAAGCGGTGTCGCCGTGCGCCGCGAGCTCGCGCGCGATCCACACGACGATCCACCCCGGCGTCGCCGTGTACTCCGGTCGTCCGCTGCTGAACGGAGCGAGGCCGATGCTGATCGTCGTCTCGGTCGAGAGCGTGAGTGCGGTGTCCACGATCGCCAGCGTCTCGCTGGGCCGCCCGAGCGCGCCGAGCGCGCGACCCTTGAGCCACGCGTGGGTGAGCGGGGCGATCGCAGTCACGCGATTCGCCTCGTTCAACTCCTCATCGTGCTCGCCCAGCATGTGCAGCGCCTCGGTGAGGCTGCTCCAGTAGTAGAAGTGCGAAGAATCCGTGCTCCAGGCGAGATCCTTGCTCGGATCGATGCGCCGCAGCAGCTGCAGTGCGCGCCGAGGGCGATTGGCCCACAGCGCGGCGGCGGCCGCGGAGATCCCCATGCTGGATGTGCGCGGAGCCAGATCGGCGCGCTCGAGGGTGAGCCGCAGCATCTCGTCGTTGTGCCCGTGGCAGTGCGCAACCGCGATCTGCAGCGAGAGCCGCTGAATGCGATCGAGCTTTCGCGACGCGGCCCCGAGAGCATGTGCGAGCGAGTCGATGACTGAGCACTGATTGCTGCCCGCGGCCACTGCCGCAGCAGTGATCGGCGCATCGTTGAACGCGGAATCGAGGTGCGAGGCCTTCAGCAGGAGCGCGAGCGCGCGAGTCTCGTCGCCGTGCCAGTAGGCATCCAGCCCTTCCACGTACGCCTGATAGGCCTCGAAGGGCGGAATCTCTCCGCCATTCTGAAAGCTCTGCGATCCGTGCAGATCCACGACGGACGCGAGCGCCGTCATCACGCGCGAGCGCAGCTCGTCGAGCGCTCGCACGGGCGCGCCCTGTCCCGTGACGATCGGGCCGACCACGCGGACGATGCGTCCGACTCGCGCATCGATCAGCGACGATTGAAAGAGCACGCTGTCGCCGAGCCGATAGTAGCTCCCGGTGACGACGAAGGCGGCGCCGGTCTTGCGCGCGAGCTCGAGCGGATCGACGGTACTCCCGCTGGGCGCGTGCGCCTGCACGTACACCACGCGCGGATCGACGACGTCGACGAGCTGCGTGCGCAGGAGCCCCTGCGACAGCCAGTCCTCGGCCATGCGCCCGAGTGCGTCGAGCTTCGGGTCGCCGGTGCGATTGTCGAAGACGCCTACGAGCACGCGCTCCTTCGCGGCGGGAGGCGGCGCAGGCGTCGCCTTCACCGCGCGGAAAATCAGAACTGCGACGACGGCGGAGACGACGCCGAGCGCGAGCGCGCGCCCCCAGCGCACGAGATGCGGCGGGTGGCGCCTTGCCGGAGCTGCCGGCGGTGCGTCCACAGGTGCGACGACTGTCGGCTCGGCGAGCTCCGGATGAGGCGAGCTCTCGGCGTGCACCGTCGCGGCGGCGCTCGCCGCGCTCGCCGCGCTCGCGTCCTTCGGCGACCCCGCGCGAATGCGCGCCGCCAGCGCCGTGCTCTCGGCGCTCGGCTTCGTGTCGAACTGGATGGAGACGTGGCGAGCGTAGCTGTCGTACAGCCGAAGCGCGCCGCCCCGGTCGTCCGCCGCGTCGTGCAGCGACATCGCGCGCCGCAGCAGGTGCTCGTCGTCCGGCGCGAAGGCGCACGCGCGCTGCGCCCAGTACGCCGCGCCGGTGACGTTACCCGCCTGCTCCTCGCGATCGATCATCGCGCGCGTCGCGCGACTCACGAGCGCCATCACGCGAGCCCGCTCGTGCGAGAGCCACTCCTCGAAGCTCTCATCGGCGTTCGCGAAGTGGATCCCCGCGAGCAGCTCGCCCCGGTAGAGGTCCACCGCCTCCTCGTAGCGTCCCTCCGCTACGGCGGCCGCGAGCTTCGTCACGTCGCAGGTGATCGCCGCGGGATCGATGGCGATCGCGTCGTCGCCTTGGGTGATGAGCGCGCCGTCCCCGATCGACTCGCGCAGGTGGTATAAAGTGTTCCGGAGCGCCCGGCGCGCCGCGAATTGGTCGAGATCGGGCCAGAACATGGCCGCAAGCGTGTCGCGGCGATGGAAGCCGGCGCTCCCGGAGATGGCGAGATAGGCGAGCAGCGCAAAGCGCTTCGGTTGCGCTGCGAGCGAGCCGAGATCGCGGCCGTCCGAGTCGCGAACAGTCTGCAGGCCGAGAAGAGTTAGCTCGATCATCAGGGTTGCAACGTAGGTCTCGCGCCGTCGCTCAGCAATAAACGGCAGGGCGACGGCCGCGCGACGCGTCGACGCTAGCGTGCGCCGCATGCAAATACCCATTCGGCATCTTCATCGCTCGGCTACCACCGTCGGGATCGCATTCGCGTGGGTCGTGCTGAGCTGCCTCAGCGGGGACAGCTCGTCGCGCGTGAGCACGCCAGGAAGCGTGTGTGAGCGCGGGCTTCTCACCGCGCACGACGTCGCGGGCATCCTGCGAGCCCCAATCACGGGGATCGCCCTCATCTCCGGCGATCCGGAGAGCTGCGCGTTCGTCACCGCATCGCGCCCGGAGATCGAGGTGACGCTGCGCCCGTCCCATGGCAAATCGACCGTGCGCGCGTGGGTGAGCGGCGCGATGCCGCTCGAGGCCACGCCACTCTACGACGTGGGTGATCGCTCGGCGTGGCAGCGAGATCTTCACGAGGTGATCGCCGAGCGCAACGACGTGCTCTGCGATATCTCGGTGCTGGGAACGGAGGGCGACTTCACCGA
>Ga0075521_10000338_pt1 | contig 13240 bp, 9 predicted proteins | sample NGEPerD_FD_74785 | JGI IMG/M metagenome (GOLD analysis project Ga0075521, IMG submission 74785) | Arctic peat soil microbial communities from the Barrow Environmental Observatory site, Barrow, Alaska, USA - NGEE PermafrostAB12-D | ecosystem: Environmental > Terrestrial > Soil > Wetlands > Peat ...
TTCCGTAGGTAAATACCTCTTTCTGTGGCTGCTGGTGATGATCGATCAGGATACGCGTACCCCGGGCGCTCGCAATGGGGTCGCTCATTTTACGGGTGCGGTGCAGCACATTAAAATCAAGACAGAAAATCCAGTCGGCTGCTGCCAGTAATTCATTGGATTTTCCGGTATTGAGTTCATAGTCCAAAACCTTTTCTGCACCCGGCATCCATGCAAGCCACTCCGCCCAATTGGTAGGCGAAACGACGGTTACCCGGTGTTCCAGTGCATGCAAAACATGGTAGAGGCCAAGTGAAGAACCCATCGCATCTGCATCCGGTTTCTGGTGCATTACGATCACAACATTTCTAGGATCCTTCAATAAGGGAATAATATTCGTAATAGGTTGCATGTAAAACGGTTGCAAAGGTGCAGAATTAAATTGCCATTCCCAAATCTGCTATAAAAATGCATTAACTTTGCCCGCCAAACAAAAACCAATGAGTATCCGCACGTTCACGATGATCAAACCAGATGCTTTCGCTAACGGACATTCCGGCGCCATTCTGGATATTATTATAAAGGCAGGTTTCAAGCTGATGGCACTTAAAATGACCCGGCTCACCCCCGAAAAAGCAGGGGAATTCTATGCCGTTCACAGCCATCGGCCCTTTTACGGGGAACTGGTGGAATTTATGAGCCGCGGACCGGTCCTGGCAGCTATTTTGGAAAAAGACAATGCCGTTGCGGATTTTAGGAAACTTATTGGCGCGACGGATCCCGCTAAAGCCGATAAAGGAACCATACGCCAGCTTTTTGCGGCTTCACTGGGGGAAAATGCCATTCATGGCAGCGATAGTGACGAAAACGCCGGAATCGAAAGTGACTTTTTCTTCTCATTCTTGGAAAGGATCTAATCTTCAGACTGTAGACATCTCTTCGGAACCAAACTCATGCTCCAGGGGCATGTATATATCTTTTTTTTGTTGAGTAATCAATAATTGATGTCTGATAATCACTTAGTTATTTACTAATAAACTATAGTTGACGATCAGTAAAATAAGAGGCAAAAGGAGACGTTAGAGTGAATCAACTAAACAATAGATCTATGAACTACCGAACAATCAACAACACAGCCAAAATTATAGTCTTTATTGCAGTGATTTGCATGGCTTCTTGTAAAAAAGACGGCGCGTCTACCAACAGCGCTGAAAACAACGCTGCGAATCTGTCCGATTCTTCTACTGCAGCAGATAACGCATACTACGATGTACTGAATAATGCATTTGTTGGTTTTTCCGATAATAGCACAGTTTGGAATGCAAATACGCAACACAGTGGCAAGACAACAACCAACTCTACAGGGGTGGAAAATACGGCAACCAACCTGGGTTGTGCAATCTATACGCTTAGCGATACGATACCGGGAGAGTATCCAAAAACACTGACGCTTGATTTTGGAACCGGTTGTACAAGTGCTGACGGGATCATGCGCAAGGGTAAACTGATTTATGTATTTAGTGATGTATTGCTGCTGCCGGGTGCTACCGCTTCCGTAACCTTCGACCAGTACGTAGTTAACGGATATGGCATCCTGGGTACTTATTCGATCACCAATAATTCATCCGATCAGGGAATCAGCATCAGCACACAGGTGACCAACGGGATCATAACCTATCCAAATCAAACCAACTATCATTATAGCGCCAACAGAAGTTATGTTATGACTGCGGGTTCGGCAACACCATTTGATATTACAGACGATGTGTATTCTGTTAGTGGTAACAGTTCTTTTTCTGCTTCCGATGGATCCAGCCTGGTATGCAATATCACAACACCCCTCATAAAACCCGTCGCCTGCCACAATGTGACAACCGGCGTAGTTAGTTTTGTATATGATCAGGTGGTAAACGGAACGCTCGATTTCGGTACCGGAGCCTGCGATAACCTGGCTACCCTGAAGATCGGAGCCAATATCACGAAGACCGTTATTTTGCGATAAAAATATTTCTAAAACGAGAAAGGGATACCCGAAAGAGTATCCCTTTTTTATTTTGTACTCTCTTTATTCCGTCAGCCCGGGAACCTGTTCCTTAAGAAACGTCAATTTTTTCTTTCCATAAGAAATCCGGGTTATCACGACAAACAAAACCGGTACGATGAAAATGGCCAGGGAAGTTGCCGCCAGCATTCCGCCAAGCACGGTCCAGCCGATGGTTGATCGGGCCACACTTGCTGCGCCGGTTGCGAGAGCCAGTGGTAAAACACCCAGGATAAAGGCCATGGAAGTCATCAGAATGGGTCGCAAACGTAATTTAACAGCCTCCAGTGTTGCCGCGACGACCGGGATACCCCGGTCTACCCGCTCCTTCGCAAACTCTACAATGAGGATCGCGTTTTTCGCAGACAATCCGATCAGGGTGATCATCCCGATCTGTGCATAGACATTGTTCACGAGTGAAGGAATAAATTTTAAAGTCAATATGGCACCGAACATGCCGACAGGCACAGCAAGTAATACAGAAAATGGCACCTGCCAGCTTTCATAAAGGGCAGCCAGGAATAAGAAAACGAATACGATAGACAAAGCAAAAATCAATATTGTGCTTTTCCCGGCTTTTAACTCTTCGCGGCTGAGTCCGGCAAATTCATATCCATAACCGGCAGGTAGTGTTTCAGCAGCAACTTCTTTTAGTGCCTGCAAAGCCTGCCCGCTGCTGAACCCGGTTTTCGCATCTCCATTGATTTCAGCCGTCCGGAATAAATTGAAATGATATAGAAGAGCGGCGCTTTCAACAACCTTATAAGATATGACCGTACTGAGCGGTACCATCGTTCCCGCACTATTTTTTACATAGTAGTTGTTGAGGTTACTGATATCACCACGATAATTGGTATCTGCCTGTGCTACAACTCGAAAATTTCTTCCATACAGAGTAAGGTCGTTCACATAAGTGCTTCCCAGGTAAGTCTGAATGGTATTATACACATCAGTTATCGAGATGCCCAGCTTTTTGCATTTTTCCCGGTCTACGTCTAATGCATACCCGGGAGTTCTTGCATTGAAAAAAGTATAAGCCCTGCTTATTTCCGGTCTTTTGTTTACAGCGGCCACAAAATTGTTCACCACTTTTTCAAATTTCTTTACATCGTCTGTACTTCCTTTTTGTTGGAGCTCGAACGAAAAACCACCGGTTTGTCCAAGACCCGGAATAGCCGGCGGAGAAATCACCAGGATGTTGGCCTCCTTAATAGCAGCGAACTTTTTCTGCAGTGTGGCAATAATTCCTTTCAGCTGCAATGATTTGTCCTTTCGTTCATCCCAAGGCTTTAACGAAGTAAAAATGGTTCCTCCATTAGATTTACTGGCAAAAGTAACCACATTTAAACCTCCGAGCGCAGCATAATGCAGGATGCCATCAGTTTCGGAAATGATCTTCATCATTTTATTCAGCGTTACCAGGCTTCGCGTTGTTGAAGATGCTTCAGGTAATTCATAAGTGATATACAACCTTCCTTCATCCTCCTGCGGAATAAATCCACTCGCTTTAGAACGGAATAAAAAGAAAGTGCCGACGCAGATGCATACCAGAAGTATGATTACATAAGGTGAACGTTTAATCCAGCTATTTACATTTCCGGTATATCCATTCGTGAATCGCGAAAACCAATTATTGAATCTGTAAAAGAACTGGTTCAGTCCCCTGGATGACTTATCCATATGCATTGGGCGGAGAAGCAAAGTACACAATGCCGGTGTGAGGGACAGTGCCACAAAAGCCGAAATCAGTACCGAGATGGCAATCGTAATGGCAAACTGCTGGTACAGTCTGCCTACTATGCCGGGAATAAATCCGACAGGAACAAATACTGCGGCCAGGATCAGCGCGATGGCAACTACCGGACCGGAAATATCTTTCATTGCGCGTTCGGTAGCTTCACGGGCTGTAAGTTTTTCCACATCTATATAGTGCTGCACAGATTCCACGACCACAATGGCATCATCGACCACAATCCCGATGGCAAGAACAAATCCGAAAAGAGTCAGGGTATTTATAGTGAACCCCAGTGGGATAAAAAATATGAAAGTGCCTATTATAGATACTGGAATAGCCAGCACAGGAATCAGGGTGGCGCGCCAGCTTTGCAGAAATAAAAATACTACGAGTATTACAAGTCCGAGCGCTTCGAGCAAAGTTTGAACCACTTCGTGAATCGACACCTGAACCACGGAAATGGATTCAAAGGGTACTACATAATCAATATCAGTGGGGAAAGATTTTTTTAATTCGTCCATGGCCGCATACACACCTTCGGCAGTCGCCAGGGCATTACTTCCAGGCGCCTGATACACGAGAAGGTAAGAGGCTCTCTTGCCATCCACAAATGAATTGCTTGCATAACTGAATTTCCCCAACTGTACCCTGGCAACATCTCTGAGGTAAACAATCGATCCGTCTGCCGGGTTTGACCGGACAATCACATTATTAAACTGATCTTCTGTAGAGAGGCGACTGTTGGCAACTACGGTATATTCAAATGCCTCGGCGGAGTTTTGAGGAGGTGCGCCCACTGAGCCGGCTGAAATCTGCACATTTTGTTCCTGCAGTGCATTAATAACATCAGCAGCCGTTAATCCCAATTGCGCCAGTTTATCCGGTTTGAGCCAGATGCGCATGCTGAAGTCATCAGCGCGAATAAATACATCACCCACACCTTTCACACGCAATAGAACATCCCGAACAAAAATATTGGTATAGTTATCGAGGAAGGTAACGGCATGGGTTCCTTTCGGTGCATAAATGGCAACCAGCATCAGGATGCTCGGATTTCTTTTTCGGGTGATAACCCCCAGTCTCTTCAATTCATCAGGCAATGCAGGAGTCGCAATACCCACGCGGTTCTGAACATCCAGCATTCCCGTATTCACATCTGCTCCCACTTCATAGGTAACCGTCAAGGTTGTTTGTCCATTGTTGGTACTGTTGCTCTGCATATATGCCATTCCCGGTGTGCCGTTTACCTGTGTTTCAATCGGCGTCGTTACGGTTTGTTCGACAGTTTGAGCATCAGCGCCAATAAAATTACTGGTAACCTGAACCGTAGGCGGAGTGATGTCGGGATACTGGCTTACCGGTAGCGAGATTAACGACAGGAGTCCCACCAATACTAAAACGATCGAGACCACGATGGCCGTCACCGGACGTTTAATAAAAGTATCTGCAATCATATCATTTTCAGATTACGATGATTTTCTTTTGGATGAGTCTGCTATTCTGCGGTTGAGTGAATCCATACCGGTGGATTTCGATGCTACCCTCACTTTTGAACCATCTCTTAATTTCTGAATGCCGTCCAGAACAATAACTTCATTGGCCTGTAGTCCCGACCGTACAACGGCCATATCCCGGATTCTCATGCCCAATGAAACTTTACGCTGTGCAACGGTATCCGCGTTAACAACAAAAACAAAATATTCAGCCATCTGTTCCACGGTCGCCGAATAAGGAATCAGGATGGAGCGTTCACCACTGTTATTTAATATCTGGAGGTTGGCCGACATGCCCACTTTAAGCAGATTGCCAGGATTGGGGAACAACAGACGTACTTTGATGGTGGCCGTTTGCGGATCGACAGCGCGGTCGATAATATATATTTTACCCGTATAAGGATATCTCGACTGGTCCGCAAGTATCAGTTCAAATGTGGAATCAGTTTTTGACAGATTCTGTTTACTCTTGTTTTCTATGTAAGGGATCAGTGTTTGATCCAGGGCAACATCCACTGCTATCGGATCATCGGAAGATATGGTGTTCAGTAATGTTGTTCCTGGAGAAACAGATGCTCCCTGTTTCACTGCGGAGATTCCAATGGTTCCGGATAATGGCGCAGATATGGAGGAATACCGAAGGTTCACTTCCAAAACATTCACGTTGGCTTTGGCAGCATCCACTTGTTTTTTGGCCGTTTGTAAATCTGCCAATGCATGTTGTACGGTTTGCTGGGCAACCGCATCCTGTTTACCAAGTTCCACATATCGATCCGCGTCCTGTTGTACTTTTGTGAGGTTTGCTTCACTTGCATTCAATTGCGCCACCGCCTGATCATAGGTGCTGCGATATTGTTGCTGATCGATCTGATAAAGTTTCTGACCTTTTTCAACATGTTGACCTTCTTTAAAGAAGATTCCCGTAATATAACCCGCAACCTGTGGCCGGATTTCTACCTGGTTGACCGCAGTAACGGTTGCCGGATATGAATTATAATATTGCGCACTTCCGGCCTTCACCGTATACGCGGTAACGGATACAGGAGGCGCCGGTGGCGGCGGATCCTGGTGACCGCAGGAATAACAAGCCAGGACGACAGATGATGAAAAGATTAATTTGTAGGTCATACGCGTTTGATTAATAGGTGTATTTAAGCGTCCCGAGCGCTCTGTCCACATCTACTTTGTTGCTGAGTACCTGGAAAATGGCATTTGTAAAATTGATCTGGGCATTAAACAAATCATTGTTTGCTGTAACCACATCCAGATAGGTTTTTATTCCCGAACGGTATTGGAGCATGATGATGTTATACACTTCTCTTGCCAGTTTCAGATTATCTTTTTGTTGATAAAAATTATTCAGATTGGATTTATATGCAGAAATCGCCTGTATATACTGGACTTCAATGGAATCCCTGAGTGAAGTAAAATTATAATCCAGTCTCTCCAGTTGCAGTTGGGCAATACGCACTTCCTGCATTCGCCGGGTTCCTGTAAAAATGGGAATGGAAATGGCTACACCTGCATATGAATTCGGATAATTATTCTGGTATAAATTCTTGAACTGGTTGCTGTAATAATTCAGGTTGTATTGGCCGAATGCAGAAACCGTCGGCAAGAACCCCCATTTATAAAATTTGAGGTTATCCTGTTGCAGCCGTTTTTGGGTATTGAGTTGCTGATATTCAATCCGGTTATTAACGTCCACACGCAAAAGCGTGTCCACAGAGAGAATCTCAGCCAGCAGTGCTGTGCTGTCGTACGTAACCTGCAGACTGGAATCTACCGGATAAGTCATGTACAATTTTAATGTCGCCTTTCTGCTTTTTTGCTGCTCCTCGGCAGTTTTACGTAAAGCGAGGGCATTATTCAGACTGATGGTTGCCCGCTGGTAGTCTGTTTTGTCAACAAGTCCCCCCTTGTATTGATTGAAAGCATCCCGCTGACTTCTTTGAAGGAGTACGATATCTGTATCCAGTAAGATGATCTGGGTCTGGGAAAGTAAAAGATCGTAAAAAGCTTTGCTGACATTGGATACGACATCGATCTGCGTGCTGATGGTGTTCTGTTTGGCATTCAGACGCACATCACCTGCAGATTGCTGGGCCAGGACGACATCGCGATTAAATAATGTCTGGTTCAGACCAAAATAGCCACCTGCGGAATTGGTGGTGCCGACAGGGTTTGCCTGATTATTGAAAATACTTGTCGGCTGCTGAAAATTATACTGATAGTTCCCTGAAAAGTTTATTTGAGGATACCAGTCGGAAAGACGGATTTTGATTTCCCGGTCTGTGATTTTTTGGTCTATCACGGACTGACGGATATTTGTTTGATGTGCCAGTGCGTAAACAATGCATTCCTCCAGTGATTTGGTATTGGACACATTACCGGGCTGGGCGCGCGTTGAATCCAGTAAAAAACATACCGTTACAAACAGAATCGCTCTTTTCATAATTGTTGAAAAATATAGAAGGACCTTTTGGGACAAAATCAACTGGGTCGCCGGAAGCAAGCAATGGAAGATGCAAAAATAATGCTTAACCGAAAAGAATTAAACGTTTGTTTAATTTATTTTATGAACGGATTAAACTGAGGATCTCCGTTAGAAATAATTCGTCAGTTTTGTCGAAGGTGGCGTATTCGGAATGATCCACGTCGAGCACGCCAAACACTTGTCCATGGCGGAAAAGCGGAACTACGATTTCAGATTTGGATAAAGAGCTGCAGGTGATATGACCGGGGAATGCCTCGACATCCTGAACAATAAGGGTTTTCATTTGTTCCCAGGCTGCCCCGCATACTCCCCTACCTTTTTTGATTCGTGTACAGGCTATCGGACCCTGGAATGGACCCAATACCAGTTCATCTCCCTTTACGAGATAGAAGCCGATCCAAAGCCATTCGAATTGTTGTTTTAATGCTGCGCAAATATTCGCCATGTTGGCAATCAAATCCGGTTCACCTTCTGTCAGAGCAGCGATTTGCGGAATCAGCACTGTATATTGTTCCTCGCGGGTTCCTTTGTTTATGATGAGGTCTTCTGCCATTTGATGAACATTAAGAATGCAAAGGTAGGCCGGTATAACTAATGCCCAGTCCTGGTTTTCCGGAAAGCGTAACCAATCCGTTTTCTATTGAAAGGCCGGTGGCGATGTCTTCATCCAGCAAAAGCGGACCATCCATATCCACATAGTCCAGAAGCGGCAAGAGATGAGCAATGGCAGCCGATCCCACGCTGCTTTCATTCATACTGCCTGCCATAACCTTCATCCCCAGTTTCCGGGCCGTCTCGATCATACGAAGCGCAGGTGTGAGGCCACCGCACTTGGTGAGTTTGATATTGATGCCGTGAAAAAAACCGTGACATTTTTCAACATCGCTTTCGCTGACACAGCTTTCATCGGCGATCAACGGAATCGGGGACTTTTCATAAAGTACCCGCATATTGTTGAACTCATTCTTTTCCAGGGGTTGTTCAATAAATTCAACGCCACATTCATTTAAGGCCGGGATCAGTTCCAGGGCCTGATTCAGGCTCCACCCGGAATTGGCATCTACCCGCAATACCGCATCCGTGTGTTTTCTCAGCGAGCGGACGATCTCAGCGTCCTGCGAGGTTCCTAATTTGATTTTATAAATAGGCCAGGGCGTGGCCTGCATTTTTTCAATCATTTTGTCGATGGTATCGATGCCGATGGTATAATCAGTCAGGGGACCCTCCCGGTTGTCCAGTTTCCAGCATGCATACAGTGGCTTCTTCTGCATTTTTCCATAGAGGTCCCAGGCTGCAATATCCAGTGCGCAAACCAGGAAAGGATTTTCCGGAATCAGGTGATGCAGGAAATGCCAGAAACGGGAAGGTTCTGTAAATGCGAATTTCTCTATAACCGGTTTCCTGAGTTCCAGGTCCGTTACCATTTTTTCCAAAGGGATATGATAGTAAGTGATAGCCGGAGATTCCCCGTAACCTGTTAAACCAAATTGCTCGATGCTGGTGATCAGCGTGGGCTGATGCGTTTTAGTTCCCCTGGAGATGGTGAAAGGATATTTGAAACGGAGGTTATACGTTATGTGCTGGATTTTCATGGTGTTTATCTGCCGGATGATTTGACCATTTCCCTGAGTTGTTCATTAAATGGCTTTGCCTTAATGAGGTCTTCCAGATAAATATGGATCCGGTAACGCCAGTAATAGTTGGGAATGGCAGGGACATTGATCCGTTCGTCATTGGGGTTTTCGCGGCGAATATTTTCATCCATACCCAGCAGGTCCTGTAATTGAAAGATGCTCCACATGGCCGGGGAATGCAGGTGTTGCTGAACGATGGCTTTGTTAATCCAGGCATCGCAGAAATAAGGTGCATCACCCCACTGACCCAACTCTTCATTAAAAAATTTCTGCGTTTTATTCCGGTCTTCTTCCCACCATCCGCGAATAGTGCTCATATCATGAGTGGAAGGAGTAACAACAGATAAATAAGGTGCGTAGGCCGGGTTGAAAAATTCACGGCTCAGGTCTTTGGGCATGCGTTGAATTTCCAGGCTCAGGATACCCGTCTGTTTCATTACATCCGGTACACAGGCCGGAACCATGCCGAGGTCTTCGCCGCAGACCAGCATATTGGTAGATCTTTTAAGCAGGGGAAGTTTTTTCATAGCTTCTTTTTTCCAAAATGCATCCTGACGGCGGAAAAAATAATTCACATACAGGTCCCGAAGCTGGTTTTGTAAATGCCAGTCAAGATATCGGAAAGAAGAAGTGCTTTCCATAGAAAAACGGAAATGGAATTGTTTGCCCTCAGATCCTTCCACTTCAAAAAGAATTACATTTGAAATAATATTCATGAGGGCTTCGCGGTTTCTGAGATCCGTCGGATCCGACTGTTTGTCTGCGAAGTACTCCGTTACCTTTCGCTGGGTGTTGACAAATTCCCTGATGAGGAATTTGCCGGCTACTTTTTCTTCAAAAAAAACGGGCTTAACGTTTTCGGCATCCTTACCAAAATATTCCCACAACACCGCTTCGTTAATAAAAGGCCTGGTGTAGCGGTCTTTGTCAAAATGGATATGTCTTTCATCGAATTCGACGCGATGCACGGGAATGGCTTGCTCAAAATGACCCATAATGCCTTCTGTCTGCGATATGGGAATGCTCCAGATTCGGAAAAAACCCAGAATATGGTCGATGCGGAAAGCGTCGAAATAAATGGCCATCTGGGCGAAGCGATTCTTCCACCATTGAAAAGAATCTTTTGCCATCCTTTCCCAATTATAAGTCGGGAATCCCCAGTTCTGACCCTTAGTGGCAAAAGGATCCGGGGGCGCCCCGGCCTGCTGGTCCATATGATAAAGTTCCGGCGATACCCAGGCATCACTGCTGTAGCGATATACACCAATGGGTATATCCCCTTTGATGATGATGCCGTTTTCATGAGCATAAATAACGGACTTGCGAAGTTGGCGGTAGAGATGATATTGAACGAAATAAAAATAAGAGATCTGATCAAATTGTTTGGACTGGGGCGAAGCGAGGCGGTCTATGGCCAGCCTGTTGTATTTACCATAGGTCTTCCATAAACGGAAATCAGCCGTGCCGTTCGTTTCTTTCAGATAACAAAATGCAGCATAGGGAACCAGCCAGGATTTATTATTTGTAAAAAAAGCTTTGAAATCTTCATCGTCCATTAGACCTTCCTTCGCAGACATGAAGAGTTCCTTAGACGCTTCTGTCTTGGTTTGCATCACGATTTCATAGTCCAGGTCGGGCAGGGCATTGAGTTGCTTTTGAATTCTCTTCAGCGTTTTGAAGAAATGGGCGTTTTTCTTTCCGGCCATTTCCTCCAGGTTGAGGTAAATCGGGTGCAGTGCGAAAGCGGAAATGGCACCATATGGATATGAATCCATCCAGGTTCCGGTGGCCGAAGTGTCGTTGACGGGAAGGATCTGAATCAGTTTGAGCCCGGTCTTATGCGCCCAGTCCACCAATAACCGGATATCGGAAAATTCACCGGTTCCCAGGGAATCTTTACTCCGGAGACTAAAAACCGGTATACTGACGCCGGCACCTTTCCAGGTGCTGTTTGGCAGGTGAATAAATCCGTCGTGCAAAATAGTCAAATGCCCTTCCTGCGCATCTCCCGGAAGCACCCGGTTAGGGCCGTGCTCAAACTGGATGAGCGAATTATGTTTTACATCGTAAACGCCATACTTGTATTGTGCGGGAAAGGTCCTGCCCGACAAATTGAGTTCGATAACCCACCAGTTTCCCTGTCTTTTACCGATCAGCGGGTCTTCCATAGACCAGTCCCCGAATCCCTCGCCATTTCCCGAAATACAAACGGCTTCATTACTTCGCAAAAGCGGGGCTTTTATTTTGAAAATATGTGTGGCATTCTTGGCAGGTTTTGCACCTGACTTTCGGGAGGGCTCCGGCAGAAGTATTTCCTGGAATGGAGCAGTATAAAAAGTGTTTTCATACTCACCCGCGTGGTTCCAGGTATCAAAAACCTGAAGTAATTCGTGACGCGGTGAAATTCGAAACTCGCGGTCATTTCCCCACTCATGTACGATACTCCCGTCTTCCATTTTCAACTGGTAATAATATTCAACCGGATCTGCGGGCTGGCTGGCCAGCTCAACAGTCAGTTCCCAGAAATCAGCATTTTTGTACTGCATTAGTACGGGCTGAGTGGTGAGTTTATTCTGGAAGCCGAGTTCAGGTATATTTCCGCAGATATAAAGATCCTGCCCCTGTTTAGTGCTGAAGCGTAAATAGAAATGTATTTTCATCTCCGATCGAAGTTCAAAATCCAAGTTGGTGGTATAGGGATGTGAGTGTCTCCGCGAAAATACCGAAACAGCAACTTGTAATAAAATTAATGTCCGGAAGCAAAGGGAATTGTATTTCGAATATATTTGCGCTACAAACCGACCGGCATGGAAAATACTAAAAAAGGTACTGGGCTCTATTGGTTTCTCTTTCTTGTTTCCGTGATTGCATTTTTTGGGTTATATCAGGTAATCGGAGGGGTTTGCATCCTCACGCTGCCCTTTATATGTACGTTTTTTGCCAAGGCCCTCGATATCATGTAGGCCTTCTTCCCCGTATTAAATGAAAAAACACCGCTTGCATTAGCGGTGTTTAGTGTCCGGCTTCACAATGGATCCTTTCCATATCCGGGAGTGAAATACTATATTAGATAGCCCATTTTCTGGTGATACGTGCAGGCTGTCTTTTTGCCTGGTGTATTTTCCAGAGATTGACCGCAGTAAATTGTTTCTTTTGCGCTGCCATATTGATGCCTGTAGCGAGCGTTTCCTTTACTTCAGTAGTCAATCTTTTCAGCGTTTCGGTGTCCATCTGTACAATAGATTGCATTACAACTTGGTTCATAAAATTCCATTTTAGATTAAAAAAACATCTCAGAGCAAAAAGAAGGAAAACACTGAAGAATCGTTAGTAAGAAGTGTAGTACCTGTGAGCTTGCAAGACTTTCAATTGCTCTTTATTTGATATGCAAATATACTATGCCTTTGACTTTGTACAAACCCATATTATGAAAAAAACCATCATATCCAACCCCCATTTTCATGCGTAACTGCTTAAATGATAATGGCTGACGCAGGTGTCAGCCATTATCTCCACTATACTTCTTTAAACTCATTTAACTTCTTCAAACTCAGCATCCGTAACATTTTCAGCGTTTTTATCCGCGTTCGAATGTTCGTTACTGTTAGGCTGGCCGCCGGAAGCAGATTGTGGTCCGCCTTCCTGGGTTCCCTTGTATAAATGCTCTGAAGCAGCAGTCCATGCAGTATTGATTTCTGCTATTGCTGCATCGATTTTTGCGATATCCTGTGCCTTCTGTGCTTCTTTTAAATTTGCAAGAGCAGTTTCAATCGGAGCTTTTTTATCAGCAGGCAGTTTATCTCCAAGTTCCTTGAGTTGTTTCTCTGTCTGGAAAACAAAACTGTCAGCCTGATTGAGTTT
>Ga0075521_10000339_pt1 | contig 13222 bp, 12 predicted proteins | sample NGEPerD_FD_74785 | JGI IMG/M metagenome (GOLD analysis project Ga0075521, IMG submission 74785) | Arctic peat soil microbial communities from the Barrow Environmental Observatory site, Barrow, Alaska, USA - NGEE PermafrostAB12-D | ecosystem: Environmental > Terrestrial > Soil > Wetlands > Peat ...
GGCAGAGGCACGCGGGGGCGCATGAACTTTCCCCAAAGCGTGCGCAAATGAGCTCCGGGAATCCACCATGCGGGCCGATAGACGCGAGCGGGCATCACCCAAGCTACAGGCCGATCACGCGAAACGCTTGGGAATGAGGCGTCGAGAGCGTTTATTTCAGCATGGACGTTCAGATTTTCGGTGTGAAAAAGAATCCGGAGACGCGTAAGGCGCTGCGCTTCTTCGCCGAGCGACGCGTGAAGACGCATTTCGTGGATCTCGGCGAGCGCGCGGCATCGCTCGGCGAGCTGCGCCGCTTCGCGCAGAAGTTCGGCGTGTCGGCGCTCATCGATGACAGCTCGAAGCGCTTTCTCGATCGGGGGCTACGCAACGCGCGCATGTCCGACGACCGGTGGCTCGAGCTGCTGGCGGAAGAGCCGCTGATGCTGAAGATGCCGCTGGTGCGGCAGCAGAACCGGCTGAGCGTCGGGCTCGCGGAAACGGTGTGGAGCGGCTGGGTGAGCACGGCATGACCCAGCTCTCGCTGTCCAACGTCGCGGTGGAGTTCGGCGCGACGAAGCTGTTCTCCGACATCACGTTCACGATCGCGGCGCGCGAGCGCTGGGGGATCATCGGCCGGAACGGTACGGGGAAGACGACGCTCTTCAAGCTGATGACGGGCGACATGCAGCCGACGCGCGGCGTGATCGCGCGACAGCCCGGGCTGCGTGTCGCGCTGCTCGAGCAACATCGCGACTTCGGCGATGCGACAACGGTGTGGGAGGCCGCGGCGGGACAGTTCGCGGAGCTGCTCGCGCTCGAGCAATCGCTCGCGGATCAGGCCACGAAGATGGGAGAGCTCGGCGAGTCGGTAAGCGAACAGGTGCTCGAGCGCTATTCGCATGACCTCGAGCGATTCGAGCGCGAGGGTGGCTACACCATCGCGCCGCGTGTCGACGCCGTGCTACACGGACTTGGCTTCGATCCGGTCGATGCGCGCACGCGACCGCTCGAGCGACTGAGCGGTGGTGAGCGCGGTCGCGTCGGTCTCGCGCGCCAGCTCGTCGCGCCGGCGGACGTGCTGCTGCTCGATGAGCCGACCAACCATCTCGATCTCGAGACGACGCGGTGGCTCGAGGAGTATCTCAAGGGAACGGACGAGACGGTGGTGCTCATCAGCCACGACCGCGCGTTCCTCGAAAATGTCTGCGATCACATTCTGCACGTCGAGGCGCACAGCGGGACCGCCTATCTTGGCGGCTACACGGCGTTCATCGAGCAGCGCGCGCACCGGCAGCTCGAACAGCAGCGCGCGTTCGTGCAGCAGAAGAAAACGATCGACAAGCAGGAGGATTACATCCGGCGACATCTCGCCGGGCAGAACAGCAAGCAGGCGAAGGGGCGTCGCAAGATTCTCTCGCGCCTCCCGCGTCTCACGCCACCGCCGGGGGAAGAAGACTCGATGGCGCTGCGCCTCGATGTGGGCGAGCGCGGCGGCGATCAGGTTGCCGTTGCCGAGAAGCTGCGGCTCGCCGTGGGCGATCGCGTGCTCATTGAGAACTTCAACGCGATCGTGCAGCGCGGCGACGTCATCGGATTCATCGGGCCGAATGGCGCGGGGAAGTCGACGCTGCTCCGCGCGCTCGTGGGCGATCGCGCCACCGAGGGCGGCGAGATCCGGCTCGGCGGCTCGATCACGCCGGCGTATTACCGGCAGGATCTCACGCAGGTACCGGCGAATCAATCGCTGTACGATGTGATCAACGATCTCCGTCCGATGTGGGGGCGTGGCGCGATCCAGGGGCACCTCGGCCGCTTCGGCTTCAGCGGTGATGCGGTGCAACGGTCGGCGGCGACGCTGTCCGGAGGCGAGCGCGCGCGTGTCGCGCTCGCGATGATCATGCTCTCGCGCGCGAATCTGCTGCTGCTCGACGAGCCCACGAACCATCTCGATGTCGAGTCGATCGAGGCGCTCGAAGATGCGGTCGAGCGCTACGAAGGGACGGTGTTCCTGGTCAGCCACGACCGTGCGCTGCTGCGCGCGCTCGCCAACCGCGTGTGGATTCTGCACGACCGGCACATCACCGACTTCGACGGGAGCTTCGCGGAGTGGGAGACGGTGAGCGCGGAGCGCGAGCATGCGGCGAGTGTCGCGGCAGCGGAGGAGCAGGAGTCGCGGCGCGTGCGCGAGAAGCAGAAGACGCGCGCCGGCGCGAAGGACGGAAAGAAAGACACGGCTCCGCGGAGGCGCTCGCGCGAGGAGATTGCGACGGCGGAGTCCGAGGTGGCGAAGCGCGAGGCGCGGGTCGCAGAGCTGACGACGATGCTTGCGGATCCGGAGCTGTACAACAGAGGGAACGGCGGGAAGAGGGCCGCATCGCTCGGCGCGGAGCTGGAGCGCGAGAAGACCCAGCTCGAGCGCGCGTTCGCGGCGTGGGAGCGCGCGATCGCAGCGGAGTAAGGCTAGAAGTCGCCGACGAAGCTGATCTCGGGCTCGAGGCGATGCCCGAACTTCTCCTCGACGCGCTTCTGCGCGGTGGCGATCAGCTCGCGCACTTCACGCGAGGTCGCCTGCCCAAGGTTCACCATGATGTTCGCATGGATGTGCGAGATCTGTGCGTCGCCGACGCGAAAGCCTTTCATGCCGAGCTGGTCGATGAGGCGGCCGGCGCCTACGCCTTCGATTTTCTTGAAGATCGATCCCGCGCTCGGATTGAGCTCGAGCCACGGATGACGCGCGCCACGCCAGCTCAGATTCTCCTGCATCACGCGGTACATCATGTTCGGGTCGCCGTGTGAAAGTGCGAAAGTCACCGCGAGCACGATGTCGGCGCGGTGATGAAAAATCGTGTCGTCATAGCCGAAGTTCACGTAGCTCGCATCGACGGTTTTTCGAATTCCCTCAGCACTGAGAATTTCGCAGGACTCGAAGACCTCGGAGATGAACACCGTGCGCTCCCGATCGGGCGCAGGGGAGAGGAAGTGTAGATTCTGCCAGATCGCGCCACCGACGGTGCTCGGAATGCCGACGAAGTGCTCGAGCCCCGACCAGCCGCGGTGCGCGCTCTCGGAGATGAGATCGCGCATCACCGCGCCGCTCTCCACCCAGAGCTTTCCGTCGTCACTCCACCGCTCGTGGTGCGCGGCGTTCCTGATCACGAGGCCGCGGAAGCCACGATCGCCGATCAGGATATTGGCGCCGAGCCCGAGCACGAAGTAGGGAACGCTTAGCGAGCGCGCGGTGAGAACGGCGAGCGCGAGCTCACTGGCGGATGACGGCTCGCAAAAGAGATCCGCCGGGCCACCAATCCTGAACGTCGTGAATGGCGCCAGCGGAACATCCCATTGCGGCTTCAACGATTTGATCTTGCCGGCGAGCGACGTCAGCGCAGTTGTCGCCACGATTTAGCGCCGCTTCTTCGATTTCGGATCGTCCTTCTTCTCCTCTTCGCGCCGCGGCATCGCGGGCATCGCGGGCGTCGCGCGCTTCGCGAGCACGCGCTGCACATCGGAGAGCGAGCCGCCCGCCGCACGCAGCGCAACGAGCGCGTGATAGAGCAGATCGGCCACCTCCTCGGTCGCGCGCGGGAGATCGCCATCGGCGCACGCCGCAATGAGCTCCGCTGCCTCCTCGCCGAGCTTCTTGAGGCGGAGATTGCGATCCTCGAGCAGCTGCACGGTGTAGCTCTCGCCTTCATCGCGCGCGTGCTTCGACTTCGGCGGATGCGGCGCGTGCTTGTTGTCCACCTCGGCGCCCACCGCACGACCGGCGATCGTCGCATCGAGCGCGGAGAGCGCGTCGCCCATCGACTCGGGACCAACGAAGCAGGAGATGGAACCGGTGTGACACGCGGGACCGTTCGGCACTACGCGCGCGAGAAGCACGTCGCCGTCGCAATCGGCGGCAAGAGAGACCACGCGCTGCGTGTTGCCGCTGGTCGATCCCTTGTGCCAGGGGCCGCGGGTGCGCGAGAAGTAGTGCATCTCGCCCGATGCCAACGTGCGCTCGACCGCAGTGCGATCGGCGTGCGCGACCATCAGAACCATTCCGCTCGCCGCATCCTGCGTCACGACGGTGATGACGCCACCGTTCTTGTCGTAGTCCAGTCCGGACAGATCAAGCATGTACTTCCCTCGTAGTGCCGGTCTCGAGCAGCAGCCGTGATTCGGCGGCGACGCCCTGATTCGTCGCCACGGCGCTTCCTCCGAACGCAGTGCGCGTCCCCTTCCAGTCGGTGAATACCCCGCCCGCCTCTTCTATAATGGGCATGAGGGCGGCGGCATCCCAGGGCGAAAGGATTCCGTCGACCATGACATCGGCCCTCCCTGTCGAGACTAGCAGGTAGCCATAGCAGTCACCCCAACTTCTGCTCACGGCCGCCCTCTTCGCGAGCCTGAGCCACCCTTCGCGCTGGCCGGCGTCGCTCGGGAAGCGTTCGTCGGTGGTTAATACGGTAGCCTCGGCCAAAGTTGCACGCGAGGACACTCGGCATCTCGCCCCGTTCCACCAGCACCCCTCGCCCGGCGCCGCCGCGAGCATCTCCCCAACCGCCGGAAAGTACGCGGCGCCGGCAAGCACGCGCTCGCCCGCGCACAGTCCCACGAGCGTCCCCCACAAAGGAACACCGCGTATGAACGTTTTCGTACCGTCGATCGGATCGAGTACCCATCTGCGCGGCGCGTCCGGGCGCGTCACTCCGAGCTCCTCTCCCAGAATACCATCGTCCGGGAAGCGCTTCTCGATCCACTCCCTCGCCGCCTGCTCCGCATTCCGATCGGCGATCGTCACCGGCGAGCCGTCGGCCTTCGACTCCACAACGAGCTGCGACCGGAAGTAGCCGAGCGCGATGTCGCCCGCGAGACGAGCCACATGCTCCACCGCGGCCAGCAGCACAGCTGGAGACTCCGTCATGCGACCGCCCGCACCAGTAAACCCGACGATTGCAGCAGCGCCTTGATCTCACGCACGGTCGTCGATCCATCGTGCAGCATCCCGGCGACCAGCGCCGCATCGGCGCCACCGCTCCGGAGCACTTCGCACACGTCGTTCGCCGACCCCGCACCGCCCGACGCGACCACGGGCACATTGACCGCGGTCGAAACCGCGCGCGTGAGATCGAGATCATATCCCGAGCGCGTGCCATCGCGATCGATGCTCGTGAGCAGAATCTCCCCCGCGCCGTGCGCCACACACGCGCGCGCCCACTCCACCGCATCGAGCTCCGTGCGCGTGCGGCCCCCGTGCGTATAGACGCGCCATCCATTCCCATCGCGCTTCGCATCGATGCTCGCGACCACACATTGCGAGCCGAAGCGCGCGGCCGACTCCCCGAGCACTGCCGGGCGGTCGACCGCCGCGCTGTTGATGCTCACCTTGTCCGCACCGGCGCGAAGCGCGAGCGACACATCATCCGCGCTCCGAATCCCTCCACCCAACGTCAACGGTATGAACAACCGCTCGGCCGTCCGCCTCGCGACGTCGAGCAGCATGGCGCGCTCATCGGACGTGGCCGAGATGTCGAGGAAGACGATCTCGTCGGCGCCTTCCGCTTCGTGGCGCGTCGCAAGATCGACGGGATCGCCGACGTCGCGCAGATGGATGAATTGCTCGCCCTTCACGACGCGCCCACCTTGCACATCGAGACACACCACGATACGTCGCGACAACATCAGGTGACCTCGATGCCGACTGCGCCCTTCGTGCTGAACACAGCGCTTGCGCCGTCGGCGACGAGCGCTTGCCGCAGCGATGCGCCGAGCGCCTTGAACGCCGCCTCGACGACGTGGTGCCGGTCGCGCCCCCGCAGCACGCGCACGTGCACCGTGGCTATCGCGTTGTCCGCAAAGGAGCGAAACCAGTGATCGTACAAATCGCTCGGCAGCGGACCGCAATAGTACGGGCGTCCGCCGAGATCGAGCGCGACGTGCACGAGCGCATCGTCCATCGGAATGAAGCGGTCGCCGTAGCGCGCGGCTCGCGGCGGCACGAGCGTGGCGACCGCCGTGCCGAGCGCGATGGCGACGTCTTCGATGAGATGATGGCGCAGGTCGCCGCGCGCGGTGACTTCGAGGTCGAGTGACGCGTAGCGCGCGAGCGTCACGAGCATGTGGTCGAGGAACTGGATCGTGGTGTCGACTTTTGAGGTTCCGGTGCCTGGCGCCACCTCGACGCGAATCTGTGTCTCGCGCGTATTGCGGACGACGACGGTCATCGGGGCTGCTCCTGTGTCATGTTGCGAATTCCTCGGCGACCGAACGCGCATCGAGCGCGCCGGTGTAAAGTGCCATCCCGACGACGGCCGCGGCGATGCCGCGATCGGAGAGCTCGCGAAGATCCGAGACGGTCGAGATGCCGCCCGACGCGATCACGGGATGCACGGAAAGCTCGGCCACATCTTCCATGAGAAAGAGGTCGGTACCGGCGAGCTGTCCCTCGCGATGCACGGCGGTGACGAGCACGCCGCCGAGTGGAATGTCGTTGAGCTGCTCGATGGCGTCGAGTACCGTGCGCAAGAGCGTGCGTGCCCAACCGCGTGTCACGATCTGCCGCTCGCGCACATCAGCGGCGACGATCAGCTGCCCCGGAAACGATGAAGCGGTGCCCGCGAGCCACTCTGGCTCCTCGAGCGCGCGCGTGCCGAGCACGACCCACGTCGCTCCCTCGTCGAGGAGCTTCTCGATCGTGTCGCCGCTGCGGATGCCGCCGCCGACCTGGATGTTCGCGGGAACCTCACCGAGAATGTCGCGCACGATGGCGGCGTTGTTGCCGCGCCCCGTGGCGGCATCGAGATCGACGACGTGCAATCGGGTGAAGCCCGCGCGCGCCCAGCCGCGCGCGACCTCGAGCGGATTCTCGAGCCGCACCTGCTCGTTCGCGTACGAGCCTCCCACCAGCTGCACACACGCGCCCTCGCGCAGATCTACCGCGGGAATGACGATCATCTCGCTGCCTCGCGCAGAAATGCGCGCACGAGCTCGACTCCGGGTGTCGAGCTCTTCTCGGGGTGGAATTGCACACCGACCGTTCGTTGCGCACGCACGAGCGCGGGGAAGCGCGTGGCGTCGTGCGCACTCCACGCATGCACGCACGATGCATCGTCGGGGTGACAGACGTAGCTGTTCGCATAGTATGCGGTGGCGACCGGCGCCGCGTCGAGCAGCGGGTCGTCGCCGTCCTCGATCGTGTTCCAGCCAATTTGCGGCACGCGCCCGCCCTCGAGCCGCTTCACCCGCCCGGGGAAGAGTCCGAGCCCTTCTCCCTCGCCTTCGTCGCTCGCGTCGAAGAGCAGCTGCATGCCGAGGCAGATGCCGAGACATGGGAGGCCGTCGGCGAGCGCGGCGCGCACATCGGCGAGCCCGGGCGCGAGGCGTGCGGCCGCATGTCCGAACGCGCCCACTCCGGGGAGCACGAGCACGTCGGCACGCGCGGCCGCGGACGGATCGGTCTCGATCTCGACGTGCGCGCCGTCGCGCGCGAGGGTCTTGATCAGCGAGTGGAGATTCCCTGCCCCGTAGTCGAACACGCTGACTTTCATCTCTTCACCGCATCGCGCAGCGCGCGCAGCGCGATCTCCATCATCGGCCACGGAGCGACGGTGATGCGCACGCCGTCGCCGATGCCATTCACCGCGACGAAGGGGCGCACGGCGACGCCGGCGGCGCGCATAGTCGTGGCAATTGCCTCGGCGTCGGGAACCGGAACGAAGATGAAGTTCGCCGACGACGGAATGAACGCGATCCCTGCGGCGTCGAGCCCATTTGCGAAGCGCGCGCGACTTTCCTTCGCCGCATCGATGTGCGCGCGCACCCACTCGAGATCGTTGCGCAGCGCGGCGAGTGCGGCACGCTCCGCGGCCGCGCTCACCATATATGGCCCGCGCGCCTTTTCGATCGGCAGCACCGTATTCGCAGCGCCGGTTGCGTAGCCGACGCGCATTCCCGCGAGGCCGAACGCCTTCGACATCGTACGCGTGACAATGAGCCTCGGATGCGCAGGCGCCTCGCCCAGCCAGCCATCATTCGAGAACTCCGCGTACGCCTCGTCGACAATGACGATCCCCGCCGCGCGCTCGACCACGCGCGCGATCTCCGCACGCGTGAGCGCGATCCCCGTCGGATTGTTCGGCGAGCAGAGATAGGTGACGCGCGCGCGCGCGGCGAGGAGCGCGTCGATCCCAACGGCGGGTATGGCGACGAGTCCATTCATCTGCGCCCAGATGGGAAGCATGCCGAAGGTCGGATTCGGGAAGGCGAGCGTGTCGCCGGGCTCCGCGAATGCGCGGATCGCGGAATCGAGAATGTCGTCGGAGCCGCAGCCGATCACGACTTCGTCTGCACGCACGCCTGCGTAGTGCGCGAGCGCCTCCTTGAGCTCCGGCGTGTAGACGGACGGGTATCGCGTCACTCGTTCCGCGTCGAGCTCCTCGAGCGCGAGCGCGGCGAACGGTGGCACACCCCAGCGATTGGTGTTGTCGCTGAGATCGAGGGCGGAGGGCGCGCGATTCGGCCGGTAGAGCGAGAGATCGCGAAGTGTCGCGCGCGCACGTGCAGCTCCGCGCAAGCGCGTCGCGCTTCCCTTCTCCTCTCCACTCGCGCGTTCACCGCCGCGCCCCGCCTCGCGCGCCGCCGCCGCATGCGCCGGCAGCCCCTCGCGCTCCGCCAGCGTCGCCACGCTCGCGGCAAGATCGCTCGCGGCGGCCGGTGTCACGCGCTGATACGTCGTCCAGCGCACGAAGTCGAGCGTCGACAGCCCCGAGTACGAGCGCGCGAGACCGCCCGTCGGCAGCACGTGATTCGCCCCCGTCATGTAGTCACCGAAGGCGACCGATGTCGTGGCGCCAAGGAAGACGGTGCCGGCGTTGCGCACACCCTCGAGCGCGGCGTCGGGATCGCGTAGCGCGAGCAGCAGATGCTCCGGCGCGTAGACGTTCGAGAAGGCAATCGCATGCTCGAGAGATTCGCTCCAGAGGAGAGCGCCGCGCGCAGCGAGCGCCTCGCTGATGATCGCGCGCCGCGGCTCACTCGCCAGCAGTGATTCGATCGCGTCGCCAATCGCGCGCGCGATCGATTCTTCCAGCGCGATCACCACGACTGCAGCGCGCGGATCATGCTCGGCCTGCGCGAGCAGCTCGCGCGCGATGGAGGTCGCACGCGCGGACGCGTCGGCGATGATGAGCAGCTCGCTCGGCCCCGCGGGCGAATCGATGCCGGTGACCCCCGATATCTGCAGCTTCGCTTCGGCGACGTACGCATTGCCGGGCCCGACGATGCGCCGAACGGGCGCGATCGTTTGCGTGCCGTACGCCATCGCGGCAATCGCACCGGCGCCGCCGATCGCGTACACCTCGCTCACGCCCGCGAGCTCGCCCGCCGCGAGCACGACCTGCGACGGAAGCTCATTTGCGCCAGGCGGGGAGCAGAGCACGATGCGCTTCACGCCGGCGACGCGCGCGGGTACGACGCCCATGAGCACGGAGCTCGGATACGCGGCGCGACCGCCCGGCGCGTACACGCCAACGGAGTCGAGCGGATCCGGACGTCGGCCAACGATGACTCCCGGCTCGACCTCGAGCTCCGTGGTGCGCGGCAGGAAAGCGCGATGCACCGCCTCGATGTTCGCGGCCGCACGTTCGAGTGCCGCGCGCACTGGCGCGTCGAGCGTCGCGAGCGCCTGTGCGCGCGCATCGCGCGGAACGGCGAGCGCCTGCAGAGCCACACCGTCCAGCTCCGCCGCGAGCGAGATCAGCGCCTCATCTCCCTCGGCCCTCACGCGCCCGACGATCGCCGCGGTTCGCTCGCGCACCGAGTCGTCCGACGAAGTCGACCGATCCGAAAGCTCAGCTCGCTGCGCGGCCGAGAGCTCGGCGAGACTTCCCCGCCAACGGAAGAGCTTGCTCACGGCATCAGCCTCTCGATCCGCGTCACCAGAATCCCCTGCGCACCCAGCGCCTTCAAGTCTGCCACCGTCCGGTAGATCGCCGACTGCGCAACTACCGCGTGCATGGCGACATAGGTGCCGCCGTCCAGGATGTCGATGACAGTCGGCCCATTCACGCCCGGCATGACCTTGCGGGCGTTCTCGAGCGCGTCGCGCGGCACGTTCGCCATCACGTACCGCTTGTCGCGCGCCCTCAGCACACTGGACAGCGCCTCTGCGAGCTCAGCAGTTGACTTGGCGACTGCCGGAGACGACGGTTTGACTGAACAGATCAGCCGGGCGCTCGACTCCAACACTGTAGCCACCTCGTGCAGCTGATGCACGCGCAGCGTAGACCCCGAGGACGTGAGATCCACGATGATGTCCGCGATCCCGAGATGCGGCGCGATCTCCGTTGCGCCAGACACCGGCACGATGGTCACCGGCTTCCCCACTCGCTCGAAGTACGCCCGCGCGAGGTGCGGAAACACCGTCGCCACCCTCGGCGCACCCGTCAGATCGTCGATCGTCGCTATCCCGCTGTCGTCGCGCGCCGCGACCACGAGCCTGCACCCGCCAAACTCGAGATCGAGCAGCATTCCGAGCTCACGCTCCGACTCGCAGACGAGATCCCATCCGGTGACGCCGACATCTGCGGCGCCATCGGCGACGAACTCAGGAATGTCCTTCGCGCGAACCAAAATCGCTTCGAACTCGCCGCCGAGCGAGGCGACGAGCGCTCGCTCTCCCCGCGCGCGAACCTCGAGCCCGGCATCGCCAAAGAGCTCGCGCACATCCTCGGCGAGCCTTCCCTTGTTCGGAAGCGCAACTCTCAGCATTCCCTGCCCTTTGACACAAGCATTTCTTGCCTCATTTCGACTGGAGGTGACACAAAAAAGGCCCGTCCGAAGATGGACGGGCCGAAGACGCCGGAATGCTCGGGGGCTTAGATGATCACCCAGGCAAGCACGCGACGCCCCGACCCGTGAGGCCGTGGTGATGCGTGCGATGATGCCGAGCGGTCATGTGCATGGAACGGAAGGTATCGGGAACGGTTGTGGGCGTCAACCCGAGCGCGAGGCCCGCGGATTGCAATTACCCTGTGAAAACAGCTAAATTCCCAGTCTCCGCGGGGTGCGGAGCTCGGATTGCATACAGGCACGGTACTGGAGGCTATAAGAATGCAGGTAATCGGACGCGCGCTCCTCGCGAGCGTATTTGTCCTCGGCGCATGCGCCGGCGGCGACAAGAGTGCTACCAAGACGGATTCGACGGCTGTGTCGACGACGACGACCACCACGACGGCTGCTCCGGCGGACACGAGCAAGATGGCCGCTGCTCCCGCTGCGGGTGCAGCGCCTGCGGCTGGTGCCGTTGCCGCCGCGCCGGCGACTGGCAAGACGATCGAAGTGAAGATGCTCGGCGACGAGAAGGGCTATCGCTTCGATCCCGCGACGATCACGGTCAAGGCGGGCGATGCGATCAAGTTCACGAACGTCACCGGTGGCCCGCACAGCGTCGGCTTCGATCCCGCCAAGGTTCCGCCGGCAGTTCAACCGCAGCTCGGCGCCAACATGCCGGGCGATCACTCGATGGGCGCGCTCGAAGGCCCCATGCTGCTTCAGCCGAACGAGACGTACGTCGTCTCCTTCGCGAAGATCCCGGCCGGCTCGTACGACTTCCATTGCACGCCGCACCTCGCGCTCGGCATGAAGGGCGTGATTACGGTTCAGTAGTAGTCGTTGGCTCATGCACCGGGACGACGCTCTCCGGCGTGAATAAAATTGGGGGCGAGGATGCTGAGGCATCTTCGCCCCTTTTATCATGACTCGCGGTAGCCGACTGCTGACAGCCGAGTATACGGCGACGTGGATGCGACGCCGCGCGAGCAATGTGTATGGCCGTCCCGTCTTTCTGGCCAAGACGGGGGGCATCGCGTTCGTCGTCGCGCTGATTTTTTTCTTTTCGCTCGCGCCCGCGGCGTCTCGTGGAGTGGGGCAGGGTGCGCATGCGTCTGCGCGTGCCGATACCGCGGCGCTGGACACGATCGAGCATCGCGCGAATGCGCGTTTGCGCGCGGCGGAGAGTGCGCTCTCGGCGGCGCGCGCAGAGCGGCGGGCGAGCGCTATCCAGAGCGATGCGCTGACGCCCGCGGCGCAGGCGCGGCGCGACTCGCTCTCGGCGGCAGCGGCGGAGATCACGAGGCTGCTCGTGCGCACCGACGACGCGCCGCTCGTCGCGTCGTTCCGTGCGCTCGGTGCGGCAGCGCCGATGAGTGGCGCGCCGCGCATTGCGCAGCTCCTCGACTCGCTGAATGATCTCGACAAGGCGCGGTCGGATTTCGGATCGTCGGACGGCGTCGATCCGATCTTCGTTGCGCTGACGGCGCGTGTGGGTGCGATCGGCCACGAGATCGAGGCGGTGGCGCGGAATCGTCGCGCGGAGATGCGTCGCGCGATCGATTCGCTGACGCCGCCGCCTCCGACCGGTGTGGTGATCGATACTGCGCCGCTGGTTGCGGCTCGGGATTCGGCGGAGCGCGCGCAGGCCGCGGCGGCGCTGAGCGTCGCGAGTGCGCGAACCGCGGACAGCATCGCGCGTGCGCGCGAGGCCGATGATGCGCCCGGAATGTTCGGTGTGGGCGCGGCGACACTCGTGCTCGCGGCGGGCGTGGTGGCGATCGTCGTCGCGCTGGCGATCGCGCTCACTCTCGAGATGCAGTGGCCGCGCATTGCCGATGTCGAAGAGGCGGAGTCGCTGACTGGTGCGCGAGTGTTGGTGACGATTGGGGAGCGAAGCGAGGTGCCGGAGCGTCAGCGGCGGAGTGCGGATCGCGGGGTGCCGCCGTCGATCGAGCAGTCCTCGGAAGCGTATCGACAGCTCTACGGGCAGCTCGCGGATGCGACGTTCGATCTCACGGTGATCGCGGTGGCCGGCGACCATCCATTCGTGACCGTGAGTGTCGCGGGGAATCTCGCGGCGATCGCGGCGCGCACGGGGCGGCCGACGCTGCTGCTCGACACGGACTTCCAGGTGCAGCCGGTGGCCATGATGATGGGGGTGCCGGCGAGTCCCGGAGTGGCCGACGTGCTCGCGCATCGATTGGGTTGGGCTGGCGCGATCTCGAGTGTGCTGGTCAGTCGCGGGCGATCTATTGATGTGTTGCCGAGTGGAGTGTTGGCGGGGACGTTGCAGGCGGTGGCGGAGGAGTTTGGGAGCGAGGTGGAGCGGTTGAGCCGCCGGTATGAGACGGTGGTGTTGAGCGCGTCGACGCCAGAGCAGGGGACGGTCGCGGTGGCGGCGGGTGCGGTGGGGGAGGTGGTGATC
>Ga0075521_10000340_pt1 | contig 13195 bp, 10 predicted proteins | sample NGEPerD_FD_74785 | JGI IMG/M metagenome (GOLD analysis project Ga0075521, IMG submission 74785) | Arctic peat soil microbial communities from the Barrow Environmental Observatory site, Barrow, Alaska, USA - NGEE PermafrostAB12-D | ecosystem: Environmental > Terrestrial > Soil > Wetlands > Peat ...
GTCGTAAGTACTCGTCTTTCCGCAGTTCGAGTAAACGAACCAGTATCCCTCACAACTCAATAGCGAACAGTGATAGTGAGCACAACCTCCCGTGACCGCCGGACCAACGGTACGTTCCCTGCCCGACGTCATGATTCGCAGTAGAGTGCCAGCCAGGCTTGGCAAACCATCTGTTGCATCATGAACCACAGGTAGTCCGGGACGGGAGCTGCGATGGTGTGATGCTAGCTCCCGTCACGAATGATTCGGCACGATTCGATATCGAAGGTGACGGCTCCGATGGCAAGCCGCGTCTGATCGCGGAGGCCGGTGACGAATTGTAAGAATCGCCACACATCTGCAAAGTTGCTGACCAGACCAATCGAAGCACGAAGTGCTCCAGCGCTCTTGTGCCCGCGGTCTTCCATCAATTGCATGAAACTGGTCAGATTGGCCTCGTCACCCAACCTGTAGGCCGCCCGCATATCGTCTTCGGTCAGGCCTTCGGCAATTTCTCCAACGCCGGGATTGCAGAAGCATCCGCTCCGCAGTGAGATTCCTTCGTTGCCGGCCAGTTCCTCGACCCGTCGATAGCCCAGCAGATGTCCATGAGGGTCGTAGAGGTTGAACGTCACGGTGCCGCCACGCGCGTCGGTTGTGGTTGGTCCGTAGATGCGCACCATAGGGTGCCCGTTGCCGTGCTTCAGCGCTAACAACTCATCCAGCATCCAACCAGTCAGGCAGCGGACGCGTTGCGTGATCCGATCCATTCCAACTGCCTGAATGTGGCGCAGCCCGATTTCAACTGCAGGGATGGAGAGGTAATTCAGGGTGCCATCTTCGAAAGCGGCTTCGCTCCGGGCGAGCACGTGAGCCCGGCCTTGAACTGACGCGAAGTTTACCGTTCCACCTGCGAACCACGGCCTTCTCAACTTCGCAAAAGTGGATCTCCGAATGAGCAACGCGCCGACGCCGGTTGGATAACCAAACATCTTATAGAACGACAGCGTCACAAAATCTGGCTGCACTGTCTGCAAGTCCAGACAATTCGTAGGCACGTAAGCCGCCGCATCCAGCAATACCCGCCAACCTTTGGATTGCGCTCTTTCGACAAGTTCGAAGGGATGCTTGACGCCGGAGAAATTCGATTGCGCCGGATAGGCGAACAGATTTTCACGAGCAGGATCGACCTGCCCCAAAAGGACGTCTAGCTGCTTCATGTCGAGACGCAGATGAGGTGCAACCAGCGGCGCGTAGGCTACGGTAGCGCCCTTGGCCCGTGCGAATTCGCGAATCCCGTTCACCGAGTTGTGATTGTCGAACGTGAGCAGCAGACGGCTCCCGGACGCGAACGGGAACGACTCGCCGATCAACTTGAGTCCGCCCGAGGCATTTTGGGTGAAGGCCAGAATGTAATCTTCCGCACCGGTTCCGAAATAATTGAGCACGGACCGGCGCGTGCGCTCCAGGTGCCCGGTCATTGCCGTGGAGGTCGGGTTGGTCGAGTGTGGATTGCCAAAAACGCCGGAGCGCAGAAGACCGAGGTGTTGTTCCAGTTGCGATTCCGCATAGAGAGAACCACCCATGTAGTCGAGGTAGACCTGACCCTGCTCCTCCAACCGGCGATAGTCGGTCGAACGCAACCTGTCTAACGCGGTGGTTTCGGCATATTCGGGATATCGATCGAGGAAGCGCTCGTAAGCCCCCTCCATCTGTTGCTTCTCGTTGGCGGTACTGGTCTCCATATTGCTTATCTTACGGGTAAATCAGTATTTTTCTAGGGCAGTACTCGCCACAATTGCAAAAGGAAATAGCAACGGGTACGGCCGGTGCCGGTTAAAAATCGCCACCAGGCAACACCAATCGCCCGCGCAAATACATTACATCCGAGGCAACGTACTACCCCGCGTAAATTCCTGTAACAGTTTGGTACTTCGCTGCGTTTATCCATTAAGCCGCAGCCAGTTATCGGTCATCGGGAGATTTCCGCGATGCTCGGATGTTCTGTTGGCAGTACAAAAGCGCAGTTGCACAGGGCCCGCGTAAGGCTTAGAAGCATGCTCTGGAAAGATAGCCGGAGGAGCCCAGGTAAACCAGATGAACGGACAGTTGCGACTATGTCTCCGCGATGTGGGAATAGGCGAAACCCGTTGCGTCGCGTGCGACTGGATGTATCTAAAACTGCCGTATGCGGCGGCACCCCATACATTGAAAAAAGTGACGTGCTATGTCTCGCGGGCGAGTAACTTACCTCGATCGAGTGGTCATTTCTGGCGCCTCGCCGCCGTGCAGCGGCGCGCTAAGACTGATCTTTGATGAGGCAAGTGAGCACCACAACTTGCTGTAATTAAAGGGCATTGACAATCAGTTGTCACCACGACATCGAGGCGCGCGATGTTTGTGGGTTCTGGACCGGAGAAGCCAACAAGTGGGTAACTGTTATTGGCGTCCTTGGACAGCCCAACTCTGAATGCTTCCCTGGTTACCGTCGCTGAGTTCTTTCCCTGGTGCAACTCGCTCACAAGACCGGTGTTCTGACGTATATTGATGGTGTCAGCATAGCGGGGTAGTTTTTGGCTGTGAACTTGCGAACCATGAAAACTAAAATGCGGTGCCGCGCGCAACTGATCATGCTTTGCGCTTTGGTGTTCATGTTCGCTCTGCACGCAAAAACTTCGGTCTACAGTGGCACCGGGTCGGCAAAGGTGACTCCATCCACCGCTTCGAAGCTATGGCTGAGCGGACAGAAGATGGAGGTTCAGTCCGTTGACTCAGGCAGTGGCATGCTGTTCTGGATGGCGGTGCCGTGCCTCGTCGGGTTGTATCTCCATCGAGAACTGCGTGCGCGTAGCGCCTTTCTGCCCCCACTCCCAAGAAATCTCCCTCTGCGACAAGTTCATCGTTTTCTCCGGCCTCCGCCTCTCCAAGCCTAGTTTTTCCCAAGTCATTATTTTCGCTAATACGCTGGAACCCGGTATTTATCGGGGCAAACCGCTCACTCTGAGTGGCATCGGATATCGAAACCAGTTCAGTTGAAAAGAGGACGTTCATGCAAGTTCGTCGTTGGCACAAGTTACTTGTGTTGGGACTCGTCGTGGTCTGTCTGGTCATTGTCGCCGTGGTCGCAATACGGCCGCGCGCGGGTTCACCCGGCAGCGCTACCGCGAGGGAATCAGGTGGCGACAACGAACATGTCCCGTACGCTGCTGTTGCTGTGGCGAAGCGGGAGACAATCGCCACTTCCCTTTCTATCGCCGGCCAATTCATTCCCTACCAGAACGTCGAATTGCACGCCAAAGTGGCTGGCTACATCCGCCATATCGATGTCGATATAGGGGACCATGTCCGCCAGGGACAAGTGCTTGCGGTGCTGGAGATCCCAGAACTGGTTGCCCAAGTCGATGAAGCCAAGGCCGCGGCGCACCACGCCGAGGAGGAAATCGCCCGCGCCCAGAGCGACGTGTCGCGGGCCGAGGCCGATCATGTGGCCCTGAATGCCAATGCCACCAGGCTGGTCAACACCGACAAAGCGCGGCCCGGCTTGATTGCGCAGCAGGAACTTGACGATGCCACGGCGAAAGACCGCGCTTCCGGAGCGCAGGTTGAAGCAGCAAAATCCGCACTGTCGGCGTCCCGTCAGCAATTGGCGGCAGCCAAGGCCAACCAACAGCACTACTCCGCCCTATTCGACTACGCCCGAATCACCGCTCCCTATGACGGTGTGGTGACCTGGCGCTTCTCCGACACGGGCTCCCTGGTGCAGGCCGGGACCTCGAACACCAGCGGGCTGCCTGTGGTTACGGTTGCTCAAATCAACGTGCTGCGGCTTCGCATTCCGGTGCCTGAATCGATTGCGGCGATCGTCAAGATTGGCGATTCGGCTGACGTACATGTGCAAGCTACTGGCGAACATTTCACCGGCAAGATCGCCCGCTTCACCGACTCCCTCGATACATCGACCCGAACCATGCAGGTTGAGATTGACGTGCCCAACCCCACTTACCATCTGCAGCCCGGAATGTATGCCAACGTCCAGTTGAGCGCTGACAGTCGCCCCAATATCCTGGCCGTCCCCATCGAAGCCATCCGGCGAGGCGAAAACAATAAGACCAGCGTGCTCATAGTGGATTCGCAGAACCGAGTTCAGTCGCGCGACGTGCAGATCGGAGTTCAGAGCTCCAACGCTGTCGAAATCGTTTCCGGACTTTCTCCAGGCGAGCGCGTCATCGTGGGCAACCTCGGCAGCTATCAGCCAGGCGAGTTAGTACAGACAAAAGAAGCCGCACTCTCGGCCGACGGCACGGATTCGGAGTGATGACCAATGCCTAGTTTCGCGATCAAGTATCCGTTCTTCATTCTTATGTTGTGCCTAGCCATCGTTGTAGTTGGCGTTACAACGGTCGCTCGCATGCCAGTCGATCTGTTTCCGCCGATCGACATTCCAGTGGTCGTAGTCGCCACCTTTTACAGTGGCATGCCCCCGGAGCAGATCGAGGCCAACATCACCGATACCTTCGAACGATTCTTTACCCTGGGCAGCAATATCGATCACATCGAATCGCGTTCGTTGACCGGGGTAAGCCTCATCAAGGTTTACTTCCAGCCCGGCACCGACGCAGACGCGGCCGTGAGCGAAATCGCCAGCCTGGCGATGGCTGACTTGCGGCGCCTGCCACAGGGGACTCTACCGCCGGTGGTGCTGAAATTTGACGCCTCCAGCTTGCCGGTCTGTCTGGTGACGTTGAAGGGTCAAGGACTCGACGAAACCCAGTTACACGACGAAGGGCAGTTCACGGTTCGCAACCAGATTGCCAATGTTCCGGGCGCGTCGGTGCCTCAGCCCTATGGTGGCAAGTATCGCCAGATCCAGTTCTACATCGATCCGGTCAAACTGCAAGCGGCGCAAATGAGCCCCATGGACGTGGTTAATGTCATCAATAACTCCAACCGGATCCTGCCGGCCGGCGACGTGCGCATCGGGCCCAGAGACTACAACATTTACAGCAACAGTCAACTGCCTGACATATCGCAGATGAACGACGTGCCGCTGAAGGCCATCGGCAACGGTTTGCTTCGCTTCGGAGACATCGGGCACGCCGAAGATTCTTCCGCCATCCAGTACAACATCGTTCGCGTGGACGGACAGAAATCTGTTTATCTGCCCATCCTGAAGCAGGGCGGGAACAGCAACACCATCGCAATCGTGGATGGCGTGCGCGACCGGGTAAAGAAACTGCTTGATATTCCCTCCACCCTGGTAGCCAGCGTGGTCTTCGATCAGTCGCAATATGTGAAGATCGCCGTGGCCAATGTGCTCAAAGAAGGCGGAATCGGCCTGGTCCTCACCGCGGTGATGATCCTGATTTTCCTGGGCTCGATGCGCGGAACCATCTCAGTCCTGATCTCAATTCCAGTTTCCTGCCTGGCCGCGTTTCTGCTATTGAACGGCGTCGGTGGCACCATCAATACCATGGTGCTGGGCGGACTCGCCCTGGTGCTCTCGCGACTGATCGATAACTCCGTGGTGGTACTGGAGAACATCTTCCGCCACATGGAGGAGGGCGAAGACGCTGTCACCGCGGCCGAAAACGGCGGCCAGGAAGTTCAGCTTGCCGTGCTGGCCGCCACCTTCACCACTGCGATCGTATTTTTCCCTGTGGTCTTTTTGTACGGCGTCAGCAAATACCTGTTCACTGCGCTGGCTCTCGGCGTGGTTCTGGCATTGGCCGCGTCCTACTTGGTCGCAATGACCGTGGTGCCCTTGTTCTGCGCGCGGTTCATCAAAACGGCGCATGGCCATGGTGGACACAAGGAAACTAAATCTGCATTCGGAAAGTTCGTTGCCGGGTTCAACCATCGCTACAACCGCATGCTGGGCAGGTATGACGCAGCAGTTGCCAAGGCTCTGCAGCGACCGGTAGCCACTGTGGCCCTCATCATGGGCAGCTTCGTGGTGAGCCTGGCGCTGGCTCCCCTGCTCGGCGTCGCTTTCTTCCCGCGCACCGATCCCGGCCAGTTCTTGATCAACGTGAAGGCACCCACCGGCTCCCGTCTGGAGATGACCAACCAATACATCGCGCGAGTTGAGAGCGAGATTCGCAGCGTCATCCCAAAAGACGACCTGCAGATGATCGTCTCCAACATTGGGATGACGCCTGATCTGTCCGCCATCTACACCAGCAATTCTGCACAGCACACGGCCTTCGTGCTGGTGAGTCTGAACCAGGAGCACAAAGCCAGCACCTTCTTCTATATGGACCGGGTGCGTCGCAAGTTGGAGTCTGATCTGCCTGAGCTCTCCACCTACTTCCAAACCGGAGGCCTGGTGGATTCGGTAGTCAACCTGGGAATGCCCGCGCCTATCGACATCCAAGTGAGCGGCAATGATCAGCAAGCCGCATACGCCGTCGCCAGCGAGATGGCGGCGAAGGTGCGCCAGTTAAATGATGTGAGCGACGTGCTGATCCCGCAAGACCTGGATTATCCCGGAATCCAACTCAACGTGCGGCGGGAAATGGCGGCGCGGCTCGGGCTGACCGCGACCGATGTGGTCAACAATGTGGTCACAGCGCTGACCTCCAACGGCATGATCGCCCCCAGTTATTGGGTCGATCCACACAGCGGGAACAACTACTTCCTCACCGTGCAGTACAACAATCATCAACTCGATTCAATGTCGATGGAGGACTTCAAGCAGATCCCTCTGCACGCCAAAGACAACGCCAGCACCACTGTGCTGGAGAACGTAGCCGACATCAAAATGATCAACACTCCCACCGAAGTGGACCATTACCAGCTCTCCCGGAAGATCGATGTCTATGTTTCGCCCAAAGGGGAGGCGCTGGGCGCGCTCGCCGGCAAGGTGCAGAAGATCATCGACAACACCAAGCTGCCTCCCAATGTCCGGGTGGAGATGCGCGGTTCCGTGAAGGCCATGCGCCAATCGTTTGTCAGCTTCGGCGTAGGGTTGTTGCTGGCGATCGTGCTGGTGTACCTGATCCTGATGGCGCAATTTGCATCCTTCGTCGACCCCTTCATCATTTTGCTGGCGATTCCTTCGGGCATTACGGGCGTGATCCTGTTCCTGCTGATCACCGGTACCAGTCTGAATGTCATGTCGCTGATGGGTGTGCTGATGATGACCGGCATCGTGGTCTCCAACAGCATTCTCATCGTCGACGTGACCCGCAGCTATCGCGAGGGTGGAATGCCCATCCGTGAAGCCGTCGCCCTGGCTTGCCGCGTCCGGTTGCGACCCATCCTGATGACCTCGCTGGCGACCCTGTTGGGGCTGGTCCCGATGGCGCTGGCGTTGGAAGCCGGCAGCGAGCAGTACGCTCCGCTGGCGCGTTCCATCATCGGTGGGTTGCTGGTCTCGGTCGTTCTGACGGTGTTCATTGTTCCCGCAGCCTATCTACTGATCCATCGCAGAGAAGAGGCTCAGCCCACACAGGAGGTGCAGGCTTGAGACGCAAGATGTTTCAGCTCGTGGTTCTCGTTTTATTGGTAACTGGTTCGATGGCGGCGCAGACTGGCTCTCCGCCAACTGCAACACCTTACCCGCAGACCGGGACCGCTCCGCCTACTCCAATGCCAAATCAATCGCCGCAAACGGGCCAAGTTCCGGCTCAGTTGCCCGTTACAGGTGCACAGGTACGCCTGAACGTACAGGATGCCGAGGCGCTGGCGCTCAAAAACAATCCTCAGATTTCGGTCTATCGGTTGTTGTATCTCGCATCCAAGCAGGTCACTCGGCAGCAACAGGCTGCCTACTATCCCAATATCTACGGCAGCTTGACGGCGGTTGAGCCGCACGAGGGCTCGCGCATCGCCGCCGGCAATCTCAACAACCCCATCGTGTATGAGCGCGCCGCCGGCGGAATTACCTTGTCGCAAATGATTACCGACTTTGGCCGCACCAACAACCTGGTCGCCTCCGCCGCCTTACGCGCCAAGGCTGCCGACATGAACGCCATGGCGACCGCCGACCAGATCAAACTGGCGGTCGATGAGGCGTTCTACAACGCCCTGCAAACCTTGGCTCTACAGCAAGTCGCGGAACAGACCGTGCGCGCCCGGCAACTTGTGTCCGATCAGATTACGGCGCTGTTCGAGAACAAGCTGCGTTCTCAACTCGACGTCAGCTTCGCCAACGCAAACCTTGCCCAGGCCAAACTGCTTCTGCTGGATACACAGAATAATTACCAGTCCGCGCTGTCGGCACTGTCCCAGGTTCTGGGCTACGCCTCGCAGCAGCAGTTCGATCTCGTCGATTCGGAGACCGAGTTGAAACCGCCTCCTGACGCAGTAAGTCAGTTGCAGGATGAGGCGTTCAGCAACCGTCCGGAAATTGCCTCGCAAGGTTACGAATACCAGGCCGCCCGCCATTTTCAGAAGGCCGAGCGCGACTTGTTGCTTCCCTCGATTGAGGCGCTGGGAGTTGTGGGCCGCACGCCTTATAGCAATTCGATTGCGGGCGTATCCCCATTCACATCCTGGTATGGCGCGATAGGAGTCAACGTAAACATCCCGATCTTCAATGGCTTTCTCTACCCAGCACGCTCGCGGGAGGCTGGTTTTCGGGCCCAGGCGGCCGACCAGCAACTCCGTGATTTGAAAGATCGAATCGCAAATGATGTTCGCACAAGTTGGCTAAGCGCGATTACCGCCTACAACCGCATTGGCGTTACACAACAGTACGTTGACCAGGCCAATCTTGCGGTCAACTTGTCGGAAACCCGCTACAACCTGGGACTTAGTTCGATCGTGGAACTCAGTCAGGCGCAACTGACGCAGACTGAAGCGCAAATCCAGTTCGCTGCTGCAAAGTATCAATACCGGATAGCCCAGTCGGTCCTCCGCTTCCAGATCGCAGCGCCATAGGACAAGAATGAGCAAAAGACGCAGAGAACCGCAGGATCATACCGGCATGGCGTTTTGGATAGCCGCGATATTCGCCTGCGGCATCGTAGGAGTGACTGAGGACATCTATTACTTCGCAACCGAGGTGGTGTTTTGGAATACGTGGCGCTTTCATCCCGTTTCGATTGTTCTGGGAACACTGGCTTTTCTTGGCCTGCTGTATTTCCTGATGCGGATGCACGACCGGGACCATGCCCTGCGGTACTTGGAGCCATATATTCCGCTTCTCGTACTCTCCAGCGCAAATCTGGTGTTGAAGCTCAACGGCGCGTGGCTGTTTCCGGTCGCCTTCGCCTGCGCGCTTTGGAGCAAGGCCCAAGTCCGAAGGCTGCGCGGTCGTAAACCAACTGCGCGCCGCCTTTCCGCGTCCAAATGAGGGAGACGCAATCATCGTTTCTCTTGGAGGTGCTTCGTATGAAGCGGCAGCCAGTCGAAATCGCTGCGTCGGTTTTCGCGTTCAGCGTTGCTACCGAACTGCTGTGCATCCGGATGCTGCGGGGCTCCGTAACCGAGTGGCTCGGTCATCCACACCGCTTGCTTCTCTTTGTCTCCATGGTTCTCGTCAATCTCTTGAACGCTGCCACTGCCCTGTATTTCAGCTCTCGTGCAGTGAGGGCGGAGGTTCGGTTGAAACTCGGGGAGCAACGGAGCGTCTACCTGAATCACCATCTTCGCCAAGCCTTGTCGATTGTTCAGACTGCTTCGTTTCTGACCAGCGACGAGCAGACCGTCAACCTATGTCGTGAAGCGGTGAGCCGCATCGCACATATTCTTGTCAGCGCCGAGGCTGGCTTGACCGATCCCAGTGCCGTGCTCTTCGCTAACGGACAGCCTCGTGAACGTTCCAGCGCTAACGACGTCGGAACCTGAGCGCACGGCAATGACAAGGCGAAGAACTCCCGCCGATGTAGAAGGTTCGAACAGGACGCCGGTGTGCCGACATTTTCTCCAGAGAGGGAGGGAGTATTCAGATGCTAAGGCTTAAGGTTCTGGTATCGGCGCTGCTCTTGCTTACGCCCGCTTTGCTTGCACAAGAAGTTCCTGCCGGAACGGTAATGCCAGTCATGTTGCAAACTACACTGAACGCCAAGAAAGCCAGAATCGGGCAGAGAATCCAAGCAAGAGTCATGCAAGACGTTCCTCTCTCGCCTGAGACGCGAATTAGAGCAGGCACCAAACTGATTGGACACATCGTCGCAGTGACTCGGCCGGGCAAGACTTCAGGCTCGCGCATCGTTTTTACGTTCGATCGCCTCATCATTCGAGGCGTAGGAGTTCCAGTTACGACGAGCCTGCGCTCGCTGGCTTCAATGATGGATGTATTTGACGCACAACTGCCCACGACGGCTATCGATGATCGTGGTACCAGCCAGAGCGATTGGGTCACAACGCAAATTGGCGGAGATGCCGTCTATCGCGGAGCCGGGATCGTGATGTCGCATGGTGAGGTGGTTGGAAAATCCACTGACTCAGGCGAGGTGACGGCCAAACTGATTGCGTCTCGCGAAGGTGGCTGCCGAGGAGCTATGGTCGAAAACGAACGAGCGCAGGCGCTTTGGTTGTTCTCACCTTCGGCCTGTGGCGCCTACGGCTTCGAAGACCTGAAAATATCCCATGCCGGCAGAAATGATCCAATCGGGCAGATCGTTCTGGAGTCTGACAGAAATGTGAATGTGTCCGCCGGAAGCGGGTTATTGCTCAGGGTGACAACTCCGCCCGAGCATTCTTCGGTTGGGCCCCCTCAGGCTAATGCAGAGGTTTCCGGATCATCGGTGCTAGCGGCCAAACTCCCAGAATCGGTGGACGCTCCCGCTTCGGACCGAAGGCGGGAGCGTCCGACATCTCCTAGTAGCTAGGCGACCCTGCCGAGCTGACTCTGTTTGCGGATTTCCCTCTCGGCATTGGCCCAGTCCTCCTCGTGTTTTCCGTCAACACACCCCCGTGCTTCGTACAACTCGAACGCACGCTGCTTAATTCGCTCAAGCAACTCTTCGAACGCTGGGTTGGACGAGGACTGCCTCTGTGGTTGTGACGCCGACTCCATTGTTAACGATCTTGACATATACGCTCCTTGATGTGCTGATTCTTTTGTTGTGGTTAGGTTGAGTGAGGCTCAACAACAAGATTGCGCTGGCGAGTGGGGACCTGCGAACCCGGTCGCGACAGCCTTCGCCGAACCAGGCGCGCAGGCGCCACTCATCGTTGTTGATGAAACCTGAATGTAGAGTGCTGAAACTACTGAACGGGCGGAGCGCGGAGATGGAACTCGGGATCAAATCCGTTGGGGGCAGATGAACTCGGAATGACGGCGGGGACCAGAGTTACTCGCGCCCGGAGAAAAACAGAAACAGCTATCACCGCGGCACACCACAACAAGGGAGGCGCAGCATTCGGCAGCTTCCGGAGTGTCTCCTCGCCATCGACGTAAAACTGTGTCGTCGCTAGTGTTGCTGAGGTCTGGTGGATCTCATAGCGAGCCAGCTTTGCGTTGGCGCAGAGAATGAGCAGCAGTGCGCACAATACCCATCCGCTGCAATGTCGCAGCATTGCGCTTCCAGTGAAGCAGTTCTTTCGATACCAGAAGTCGAGGGACACAAACGATGCTCCCACTCTCTCAGTTAGACCCGCACAGTTTGAAAACGTTTCGGTACTTTTTCGCAATACGCGGCGACAGTGGCACCACGTTCAGCGGACGGCTCATTGCTCGCGCCAGATTGCCAGAACGAGAAAGAGCCCCGCCGCACCCGGCGGGGCTTCAGAGGCCTTTTCCCGCTTCTGCAAGACTCGCGTCTGTGGCGCTTACTTGCATTTGCCAGAGTCCGAGGAAATTTCATTGACCTGGAAGAAGCGCAGGCCATGCGGAGTACCTTCGTCGCTGCTTGCGCTGGCGTCGCGATTATCGTCCCGGTAGCCCGCTAATGTGACGATGTCTCCAACGTGAGTGCGCAACCCCTTGTTCTCCGGTACCGGCATCAACATGTGCACCGTTCCGTCTTTTTCTGTCAGCCTGTAGCCGTCGTGATGACCCGCCAGGCAGCCAGTGATGGTGGTTTCTCCTGCTGGAACGCTCACTTCTTGTACACTCGCGCGATCGCCCGCAGAGCTGGCGCTCTGTCCAAAAGCGATTGCTGAGAGCACAAGCAGGAACGTCAAGAGTGATACAGAGAGTCTCATAATCAACCTCCTGGATGCACCGCCCGCCGCAACGCCCGAAGGCAGATGGAACAAGGTTCTGGCCGGCGTGCGAGGGGCAGCGCCTTTCTCGAAGCTTAACCCGTGAGATGCGCGTAAGTTTCCGAAGTTTCACGACATGTGAAAAGGGATTCTTCCCATGTCTAATCCCCGTGTGAACACTGAGCCAGACACCGGCGACTGCACACCGAGGAGACCGCGAATGCCCGCATTGGATGGGCAGTCTTGCGCCCTGTTTCTCCACGCTTTGGGACACTTCGGACGCAAATTCGTAACCGGGGTCCGATGCTGCCAAATGTAGATCCCAGAGAATGAGCCACTGAAATGGATCAGATGTGCAATTCGCTTCAGAAGCGTCGGCTTAGGGAGCTGGCTCCCTGACTATCACGACACGATCGCCCGCCACGTCCCGCACCTGCTGGACGAGACCCGAGGGCCATCGAATTTCGACCAGATCTGCCGAAAGGTCCGGCCCGAGGCCAAAGTGGACGGGAGCGGCGCTGGATGACGCATACCCCGCGCTTGTGGACATATGGTTGTACTGTGTGCCGCTCTTGGTCACAACCTTTATAAGTGCTCCGATGCCATCCCGGTTGCTTTTCGTTCCCTGGAGCTTAAATTCCAGCCAATGATTCGCACGTGGGCTCTCATTGATCCAGATTTCCGCTGGAGCGTTGAGCGCACTCACGACTACATCCAGTCGCCCATCACCGTTCAGGTCGGCCGCGACCGATCCCCGGTGTCGCGAGGGCGGGAATGAAGTCAGTCCTGCCTCGGCCGTCAACGCGGCGAATTTCATTCCGCCCATGTTGCGAAAGACGGTGTTGGGCTCCTCAATAGCGGTCATGGGAGAGGACAACAGCGACTGGACATGCCCGCGGGTAACAAAAATGTCCTTCCAGCCATCATTGTCAAAATCAGCGATCGTGGGAGAATAGCCACCCATGGTCTGGCTGAGCAGGGCCATGCCGCTTTCTTCCGTCACGTCAACGAAATCTCCCTTCCCCGTATTGCGATAGAGGGGAAACGTTTCCTGGTCTAGCGCCACCACGCAAATGTCGGGATAGCCGTCATTATCGAGGTCACGGAAGTCAGCGCCCAT
>Ga0075521_10000341_pt1 | contig 13189 bp, 13 predicted proteins | sample NGEPerD_FD_74785 | JGI IMG/M metagenome (GOLD analysis project Ga0075521, IMG submission 74785) | Arctic peat soil microbial communities from the Barrow Environmental Observatory site, Barrow, Alaska, USA - NGEE PermafrostAB12-D | ecosystem: Environmental > Terrestrial > Soil > Wetlands > Peat ...
GGCGCGCCCATCGAGCGATGAAACCACGCCCCCAGCAGGCCTCCAAATCCGATCAGGGCCGTAGCGCCGCCGAACATCAGGCCCGCCACGATGAGAACAACGCTGAGGCTGAACATCGCGCACTACCCCACTACTGCCATCAAAATAGACCTGACTGCGCTCCCGTGCAAGTTCCGGAAATCCATGCGAGCCGCTTGATTTTTAATGCGCCGGAGATAGAATGCTTAGACCATTCGAGGAGGCTCTATGAAACGCGTCACCGGGCTTGGCGGGTTTTTCTTTAAGGCGAAAGACCCCAACGCAATGTACGACTGGTACCGGAAGCACCTCGGAATCGAGGGCGAGCCTGGCTCAGGCGCGATGTTTCACTGGCGCGATGCCGCCGACCCCGAGAAGACGGGCATGACTGTATGGTCGATTTTTCCCCAGACGACAAAGTACTTTGACCCCAGCCCCGCACCGTTCATGATGAACTTTCGCGTGGAGAATCTCACGGAGTTGCTGACAGCTTTGCGGGAGGAAGGAGTCACGATCGATCCCAAGGTCGAGGATCATGAATACGGCAAGTTCGCTTGGATCACCGATCCCGAAGGCAACCGCATCGAACTCTGGGAGCCGCCAGCAGAATAGCCGCCTCCAAAACACAAGAAGCGGCACGCTGAGAGCACACCGCTTCTTCACACCAGAAACACTGGCAGGGACTTTACTCCGTCCACCGCCGAAATACAAGACACCCGTTGGTGCCCCCAAAACCAAAGGAATTCGACATGGCATAGTCCATGGCAACCTTCCGCGGTGTGTTGGGCACGAAGTCCAAATCGCAGCCTTCGCCAGGATTTTCCAGGTTCATCGTCGGCGGGACAATCTGGTCGCGCAACGCTAGCACAGTGATGCCCGCTTCCAGGCCGCCCGCCCCACCCAGCAGGTGTCCGGTCATCGACTTGGTCGAGCTGACCAGCATCTTGTAGGCGTGGTCGCCGAAGGCGCGCTTGATGGCCATGGCTTCCAGCTCGTCGCCCAGCGGAGTCGATGTCCCATGGGCATTAACGTAGCCCACGACCTCGGGCGTAATGCCCGCGTCGCGCATGGCATTGCGCATTACGCGGAACCCGCCTTCACCATTTTCTGCCGGCTGCGTAATGTGGTTGGCATCGGCGCCCATGCCGTAACCCTCTACCTCGGCAAGTATTTTGGCGCCGCGCTTCTTCGCGTGCTCCAACTCTTCCAGAATCAGGATGCCCGCCCCTTCGCCAATCACGAACCCGTCGCGGTCTTTGTCCCACGGACGGCTGGCATGATGGGGATCGTCATTGCGCGTCGACAGCGCCCGCATGGCGGCAAACCCGCCGACACCCATGGGCGTGATCGCGGCTTCCGAACCGCCGGCGATCATCACGTCCGCATCGCCGTATTTAATGATGCGCGCCGCGTCGCCAATCGAATGTGCGCTGGTTGTGCAGGCCGTGCACGTTGCCTCGTTCGGCCCCTTGGCATTGTGCCGGATGCTCACCTGTCCCGCCGCCAGGTTTACGATTGCCGCAGGAATAAAGAATGGCGAGATCTTGCGCGGGCCACCGTTAATCAGGTTGTAGTGCTCGCGCTCGATGATGTCGAACCCGCCGATGCCGGAGCCGATATCGACGCCCGTTCGCTCCGCCTGCTCTTCGTTCTCGACCTTGTAGTTGGCCATCTGCAGCGCCTCATCGGCTGCCGCAATCGCCAGGTGAATAAAGCGCGCCATCTTGCGCGCTTCTTTCTTGTCGATGAATTTCAGAGGATCGAAGTTCTTCACTTCAGCCGCGATCTTGCAGGCAAACTGCGACGCGTCGAAGCCCGTGATCTGCTCGACTCCGCTCTTGCCGGCCAGCAAAGCCTGCCACACTTCATCCGTGGTGTTGCCGACCCCGCAAATCAGCCCGACTCCCGTTACAACCACTCGACGAGTCAAGCTACTTTCCTTTCGAGTGTGCGTTGATGTAATCGACCGCGTCCTTCACGGTACGGATTTTCTCGGCTGCCTCGTCCGGAATCTCGATGTCGAAGGCCTCTTCGAACGCCATGACCAACTCCACCGTATCCAGCGAATCCGCGCCCAGGTCGTCCACAAACGACGCATTGGCGGTGACCTCGCCCTCGTCCACGCCCAGTTGTTCCACGATGATCTGCTTTACCCGTTCATCTACCGATGCCATATGATCTGCCAGCTCCTTTTCGCTTCGCCGCGACCACTGGCGAATTGCCCTGTCCCATCTTCCGCTTAATTGGGATGCGCTACGATTTCGCCTTCGCGTGCGCTTCGATATAGGAAACCGCGTCCTGGACGGTTCGGATTTTCTCCGCATCCTCGTCCGGAATCTCGACCTCGAAGGCCTCCTCAAACGCCATCACCAACTCCACCGTATCCAGCGAGTCGGCGCCAAGATCGTCCACAAACGAAGCCTTGGGCGTCACTTCCGCTTCGTCCACGCCCAACTGCTCAACAATAATCTGCTTTACCCGTTCGTCCACAGATGCCATCGAACCTTCTCCTGTCGCGCCCTTGGCGCAACACAAACTCACTAGTTTAATTGCTCGCGGGAATCCCTGTAAAGAAAGACAGTACCTCTCGACGACGCCGGCATACCGCGCAGGCCCCTCGAGGATTGGGATATAAGACGCCCGCTTCATCCTAATCGCTTGTCTTTGCAATGGTCAACGCAAGCCGTCACACGAAAGACACGGTCGCTCTGGTTTCATGTCGCGGCCATCTCGATCGAAGCGCCCCCTTTGCTAGCGATGAAGTGGATGCCCCATTCTAGACCGCGTCAGCGGGCTAGGGTGGGAGCGAGGCCGTATACCCTACGGCTTCCCCCGATACCGGTCCCTCAACTCGGTCTGCCGGTTCACCAGCGGAATCTCCCGTCCCTGGATGAACAAGTGCGTTACCACGGTCTTCACGTCCAGCGGATCACCATTCGCCACCACCACGTTGGCCGTTTTGCCCACCTCCAGCGATCCCAACTGGTCTTCCACGCCCCAGATCTGCGCCGGATACAGCGTCAGCGCCTTCATGGCCTCGTCATACGGAAGCCCAAACGCCACCGCCATACCCGCCGCATACGGCAGGTTCCGCACCTGATGCGCATCGAACGACGCGAACGCGATCTTCACCCCCCGCTTCGCCAACTCGCCCGGCATCTTGTACACGCTGTCGTACCGCGCCCACTCCTTCGGTTCGTCGTAAATCGATCCCAGAATCACCGGCAGCTTCCACCCGGCAATCTTGTCGTAGATCGCCTGCGAATGCGTCAGCCCATTCAGGATCATGTGCAGCTTGAACTCCTGCCCCAGCGCGTAAGCCGTCTCAACATCGTTCGGCTCCTCCGCCTTCACGATCACCGGCTTCTTCCCATCCAGGTAGGGAAGCAGCGCCTCCAGCTTCAGGTCGCGCGCCGGAGGCGAAGGCGGAGCCTCCCCAGCTTTTGCTGTTGCCTTCTTCCTGGTGTACTCGTCCCATTTCGCGGCGTATCCCTGCGCATCGGTGAACGCCTGCCGCATCTGCGCCGCCATGCCCATGCGCGTCTGCGGATACTGTGCCGTCGCGAACGATTCATTTCGCCGCTGCGTGCCCGTGAAGTTCAGTGGCATCGCGATGTCACGCACCAGCAGCATCTCCGTGGCGTCCGCCCCCGCCAACTGGATGAACGAATCCTGCCCGGGCAGCGTGTCCTTACTATCCGGAGCTACGATCGCGTTGGTGATGCCGTTGTAGCGCGCCACCGGAATCAGCGCCGTCTCTGCGTGGAACGCATCTGCCACGTGCATGTGCGGCATGATCTCATCGCTTGGTTCGACCAGGTCGTTGGTATTTTTTTCGGCATCGATTTCGGTCAATCCCAGATGCGTCTCCGAATCGATCAGCCCGGGATACACCGTCATGCCCTTGGCGTCGATCACCTGCGCGCCCGCCGGCACCTTCACCGATCCCGCCGCTCCCACCGCCGCAATCTTTCCGTTCTGGATTACCACCACGCCGTTCTCGACGGTTCCGTGCGTGATCGTCAGCAGTTTGCCGCCGGTAATCACGATCAGCTTATTGGGATCAATAACCGCAACCGTCGATGGCGAAGTTGTGCCCTTCGCGGCAGCGCCGTTTTTTTGCTGCGCGATGGCTGCAACCGTCAGCACCAGAGAAACGGTGATCGCGAAACAAATCTTAGCTTTCGTCATCACTGTCCCTCCTGGAACTGCGGCATACCCAGCCCGGGCAACTCACGATCGAAGTACAGATCACCATCAATCCACACCTTTTGCGGAACCCCGTAACTCGACAGCGGATAGCCGTCCCACAGCACCAGGTCGGCATCCTTGCCCACGTCAATCGACCCCGTCTTATCGTCCACTCCGATGATCCACGCCGGATTGAGCGTCAGCATCTTCATCGCTTCGTCCTCGGTCGCGCCGCCATAACGCATGGTCTTGGCCGCTTCCTGGTTCAGCCGCCGCATGTAATCGTCGCTGTCGCTCTTGATCGCCACCCGCACTCCGGCCCGCATCGCCATTACCGCGTTCCACGGAATCGCGTCCCACGCTTCGTACTTGTAGCCCCACCAATCGGCAAACGTCGCAATCGCAATGTCATTCTTCGCCAGCGCCTCCGGAACCTTGTACGCCTCCAGCGCGTGATGGAACGCGCGAATCTTGTAGCCAAACTCGTTGGCGATCGCGATCTCCGTCAGGAACTCATCCGCCCGGTAGCAGTGGATCTGCACCAGCATCTTGCCCTGCAGCACCTGCACCAGCGCCTCCAGCTTGAGGTCTTTCTTCGGCGCGATTGCAGTCTTGTCGCCCTTCTTCACCTTTTCGTTGTATTCATCCCAGCCTCGCTGATAGTCCTTCGCCTGCGTGAACGCCTCGCGCATCACCTCGAAGTTGCCCATGCGCGTTGACGGCAACTGCTTCCTGTCGCCGAACACCCGCTTGGGGTTCTCGCCGCTGGCGAATTTGATCGACTGCGGCGCTCCCGGAAACAGCATCTGGTCGCGATCAAGCCCGTACTTGTTCTTGATCACCACTGCCTGTCCGCCAATCATGTCAGCCGAGCCATGCAGCAGCAGGGATGACGTCACGCCACCCGCCAACGCGCGGTAGATCGCCTTGTCGTTGTAGTCGAAGGCGTCCTTCATCATCATCTGGGGGACCACCGGACTAGTCGCTTCGTTCACGTCGCCATCCAGCGCCATGTGCGAATGTGGATCGATGATCCCGGGGGTCACATACTTGCCCTCCGCATCGATCACCGTCGCCGTCGCCGGGGCCGTCACGCTCGCGCCGAAAGCTGCGATTTTTCCGTCCTTCACATAGACGCTGCCGTGCTCGATGCGTCCGTGCGTCGTCGTCAGCAGCGTCGCATTCTTGATCACGAATTCGTTGTGTCCGCTATGTGCCGCGGAAAAGTTCGCCGGTTGTTGCGCGACTGCGCAGGCACAGCCAGCCAGCAGAATCGCGAACTCCAGCACCCGAGGCCATCGCCTCGCTGCCCCATCACTTGTCTTCATTGCCTTCCCCCGACAGCTCATATCCGGAATTGCAGCATTGTACTTTTATCGCCGCCGGTAAGGGAAACCGGATCATCGCTTCTATCCACTATCCACTAACCACTGCAGTTCTTAAACAATTCCCCTTTCCCCCCACCCCTCCATGCGTGATACTGACTACTCGCATGAAGGTCCTCCCCATCACCGAATGGCTGCCGAACTACCCGCGCGCCAACCTCCGCGGTGACGTCGTCGCCGGCATCGCGCTGGCCGGACTGCTCGTCCCCGAAGCCATGGGCTACGCCGGAATCGCCGGTCTGCCGCCCCAAGCCGGGCTCTATGCCACCGCATTCGGGCTGCTCGCTTATGCCGCGTTTGGCTCCAGTCGTCAGTTGGTCGTGTCACCGACCTCGGCTTCTGCCGCCATTCTCGCCGCCACCGTCGCTCCCCTGGCCGCCAACGATCCCGGAAAATTCGCCGTGCTGGCGGCAGCGGTGTCCCTCGTCGTGGGTTTGCTTTTCCTGGTCGCCGGAATTCTGAAGCTCGGCTTTATCTCCGACTTCATCTCCAAACCGGTGTTGAAGGGCTTCGTTTTCGGAATCGCACTGACCATCGTCATCAAGCAATTGCCCAAGTTGATGGGAATCGCGAAGGGAACCGGCCCGTCCTACAGCCAGTTGTGGAACACCCTGACGCATATTGCGCAGAGCAACCCGTGGACCCTGGTGACCGCCGCCGCGGCACTCGCGGTGCTCTTCCTCGCCGACAGATATTTCCCCAGGATACCCGGCGCCCTGCTCGTGCTTGTTGCCGGTATCGCCTTCTCCAAGCTTCTCGGATTGCACACCCATGGCGTCGACATCGTGGGCATCATCCCTGCCGGACTGCCCCGCCCTAACTTCCCTATGCTCACCTGGGCTGATTGGCTGCAGGCCGCCCCGGCTGCCATCGGACTGGCCTTGGTGTTGTACGCCGAGTCGCTGGGTGCGGCCCGCACCTTCGCCGGCAAAGACGGCTACGACATCGATCCCAATCAGGAACTACGCGCCCTCGCCGTGGCCAACGCAACCTCCGCCATCTTTCACGGCATGATCGTCGGAGGAGGTACCTCAGGCACCGCCGCCAACGATAGCAATGGAGCCAAGTCGCAGGTATCGGCCATCGCCGCATCCCTGATGGTCATGCTCACACTGTTGTTCCTGACGGGCTGGTTCTACCATCTGCCCGAAGCGGTGCTGGCGGCCATTGTTGTCCACGCTGTCTGGCGCCTGCTCGACCTCAGTGAACTGCGCCGCTTCCGCCGCATTCGTCGCATTGAGTATCGCGAATCTCTCGCGGCCATCGTAGGCGTTCTGGCGTTTGGGATTTTGAATGGTCTGTTGCTCGCCGTGATTCTTACCCTCGCGGCCCTTATGCGCTACCTGTCAGACTCGCACGTGGCCGTCTTGGGACGTCTCCAAGGCACCCGTGAGTACGTCGATGTGGCGCGCCACCCCGAGGCCGAGCAGTTCCCCGGAATCCTGATTCTCCGCATCGAGCGCATGCTGTTCTTCGCCAATGCCGACGGCATCCGCCAGATCATTCGGGGCCTTGTCGCCAAGTCCACACCGCCCCCGAAAGTCCTCATCCTCAACTGCGAACTGATTCCCGTCCTCGACGTCACCGCCATCGACGTCCTCCAGCAAATGCTCGCTAGCGCGGCCGAAAAGCATATCCGTCTGGTGCTCGCCGGCGTCCGCGACCCCGTCCGCGACCGCCTCGCCAAGGCCTCTTTGCTTACCACCATCGGTGAAGAAAACATCTTCCGCAGCGTCGACCACGCCGTGGACGCCTTGACCGCCGGGACGTCGGCGCAAGCACTCGAAACTTGAAACTCGAAACTTCTTCCCTGTGATACAACCCACCTATGCGAGCTGTCGTGCAACGTGTCACCCGGGCTTCGGTCAAGGTCAATGGAGAACTCACGGGAAAAATCGCGGAGGGATTACTGGTTCTGTTGGGGGTCGCACAGGAAGACGCCGAATCCGACGCCGAATATCTCGCGGAGAAAATCACGGGCCTGCGCATCTTTGAGGACGAACAAGGGAAGATGAACCGCAGCGTTGTGGATATCGGCGGCGCCGTGCTGGCCGTCTCGCAGTTCACTTTGTTTGGGGATGTAAGGAAGGGAAAGCGGCCGTCTTTCGACGCCGCCGCGCGACCGGAACGCGCTCAAACGCTCTATGAATATTTTGTCGAACGCATCCGCGCCCTCGGCCTGCACTGCGAAACCGGACGCTTCCAGCAAATCATGGAAGTTGAACTGGTGAACCAGGGCCCCGTCACCATCCTGCTCGATTCCAAGAAGTTGTTCTAGTTGCCGTTTCCGACTCCTGCAACCATTCGAGTGCGACAGTGTGGGTGCCCCATTCTAGTTCGCGAAAGCGAACTAGGGTGGGAGCCAGCCAAAGATCGTGTCTTGGATTTGTCATCCTGAGCGCAAGCGGCACAGCCGTCGGAGTCGAAGGGCCTCTTTACCCGCGACAATGTGGGTGCCCCATTCTAGTTCGCGAAAGCGAACTAGGGTGGGAGCCAGCGCGACTCAAGTCGAAGGACCTGTCGTTGCTTACTGCTTATTGCGTACTACTTACTACTATCCTTCGCCTTTTTCTTACTCACCGGCGTCGTCGGACTCGGAACCGTGCACCGCTCCTCCATCACGCTCACTGCCGTCGCCTTGAAGCGCTTTGCCGCGTCGCCCTTTTTACCTTCCGCCCCCGGCAACGCCTCCCATGACCCTGTCAACTTCACCTTCGCTCCGGCGCCGGTCTTCAACTCGTCGCCGCCGATCACATCGACGCCTAGGCGATGCTGCATGCTGGTCAGCGTGTAATGATCGTCGACGTCCGGGCCCGCCAGGCAGCCAATCAGCGTTGTGCCCTTGTTAGTCGATGCCGAAGTCGTCGCCTGATCCTGCGCCACGCACCACAGGCTCAACGTTCCAACGCAAGCGGCCATCAACAAAAACCTTCTCATGTCTGTTCCGTCCTCAACTAGTTCACCATACGGGAACGCTCCGGCAGCCCACAACCGCCAGCCGCGAGAGCGCTCCCTCTTGACAATTTTTTCTTCGCCCACGCAGAGGCATTCAGGCACTGCACCACGCCATCGATCACCTTGCCCAGCCGTCCTGAAACTCTCCGGCGTCCACAATTTTCTTGGTGGCCACTGCGTGGGTAACCGACATCGTCGTCTGCATCAACAGTAGCGCCGCGTTCTTCTTCTCCGCCCCCGACTTTTGTCCGAGCATCCTTTCCACTTCGAGTACCAGGAGAGGAACAAACGCGATCTCTCGGAATAATTTCGTAAGAAAGTTCATTTCGTCACCTTTATTATTTGGACTAAATTGCGGCCGGCCAGGAAGTGCACTCCCACTCAATACGGGTAGTCCACGTGTACCAGCGCCGACTGTCGCGAATACTTAGCCGGCGACGATCCGTCGTACTGCCGCAACAGGTATTCCTGGATTCGTGACAACCGAGGCAACTCGATGCTCTGGCTCGCGTACCGGCCCACCAGGTTGCCATCGCTCGTGGGGCCCCAGCCGCCATCCGTTCTCCGCACTTCGATGCCGCCCCCGGTCGGCGGAGCCGTCCCCGCATCGACTGTGATTTCCGTCGCAATCACATCCGTCACCTGCGCTGCCGTCAACGCCGGCAGGTACATTGCGGACGACGGTCCACTCGTCGTGAACGCCACCGGCAGTGGGTCCGGCAGTGTCGCCTTTGAAAATTCAATCGCCATTGACCCTGCCGCGTCGTTCGCAAACTTTATCGCATACTCCGCGCGGTCGTACGCCAACGACGTCAGCAGCACATCCACCTCGCGCACGATAGCGGCAAAGTTCGCCTGCCGCGATGGCGCTGCCACCTGCACTGCATCGCCCGGCAGCACGTCGTTGACCGGCAGACAGTCTCCGCTGATGCGGTATTCTCCCATCCATGCAGGCTGCACCGTGTCATCCGTGAGTTGATAGACCACTCGGTAGTACACGCCCGCCGGCTGAGCTCCCGTGTTCGGAGCCAGGCTCGCCGCGAACGCTCCGCCGCTGCCCAAGTGCACACTCAACGATCCCGCGGCCACCGCCGCGCCGTCCGCCGTGGTGAATGCTGGCCACGAAATCAGCACCGTGCCCATGGCCAACGTTCCATCAGCGCGATACACCGTGTCCACTACCTGCGTCATCGCCGGACCGCTCGCATGCATCCTTACCGCCAGCGATAAGATCACGGTCGTAACTAGCAGACAAAAAAACCGCCCCATCGGGCGGTGTGCGTTGCGCATAACCTGTGCCTCTCTCCATGCCGGATTCAACCGGCTTCCCTCAAAACTTGGACATTCCCAACCACCCGAAACTACTAGCTTCCTACTTTCCCGCCGCCTCATAGCTCCGGATGAATTCTTCCACGCTGCGCACGTACACGTCCGCGAAATCCACCACGTCGCGCTTCTCCCCGATGGTTTCCAGCGCGTCTTCCAGCGACCATCCCAAGGCCCGCAGCACCGCGAGGGTCATCATCGGCGCCCGATGCACTCCCGCCGCGCAATGGATAAACACCTTCGACTCCTGATCGTCTAGCGCTTCCAGCGCAAAATCCACGCCCCGTTGCAGTAACTCGGCCGGCTTCTCACGGAAGTCGTCATCGGTGGGGTTCCACAGCACCCGCACGCCATACGGCTCGGCCAGGCGCGTATCGTCAAACTCGATCTGCATGTCGATGATGTGCGTGATCCCGGCGGCTACCACGTCCATCATGTTTCTCTCGTGCCAGATGCCCCCTCCGACCGCGATCCGGTCAGTCACCCAGGTCATGTCCATGCCAGCTTGCACTCCCCTGAAGCCCTGTTCTCATTCCAACTCGCCATTCTACAGCTACCAGTTTCGCGTCTTCCGCGTCGAACAGCCTGCCCTGAGCAGGGGGCGCCGCTCTAAACGCGATCAGCGTCACACGTAATCACACCTGCTCGGAAACTTCGTCCAAAAACACGAAAACCCAGCGTTAGCCGGGTCTGAATTCTGGAACGCCCTACAGAGTGCGTTCCTCTATTGCAACTCTAATTCGACTATAGCACGTTTAGGGAATAAAAGTATGGCACTTTTGGGATTTATTTTCACCTTATTGCTCAGTAGCTTGCGGGCGATTGTTGCGTTTCGCCTGGTTGACATGTAAATTGTGCTCGTCAGACGTTGTAATAGGCGGGTCACGCCTAACAGCGTCTCGTAATGGGAATCCGTCCATCTCCAGTCTCTTATTCCCCTTGTGCGAAAATCGTTTCTGCCTCACCACTTAGGAGGACTCATGCGTCAAGTCATCGCCACGGACAACGGCCCCAAGGCCATCGGACCCTACTCCCAGGCCATCAAGGCGAACGGCCTGGTCTTTCTTTCCGGCCAGATCCCGCTCGATCCCGCCACCCAGCAACTGATTACTGGAGACGTCGCCGCGCAAACCGAGCGCGTGCTGCAAAACATTACGGGCATCCTCACCGCCGCTGGTACCTCGCTCGCGCAGGTGGTCAAGACCACGGTCTTCCTGAAAAGCATGAACGACTTCGCCGCCATGAACGAGGTGTATGGCCGGCACTTCACCGCCGATCCGCCCGCGCGTTCCACCGTCGAGGTCGCCCGCCTCCCCAAGGACGTGCTCGTCGAAATCGACGTTATCGCCCTAGCCTAGGCGGATGAGCTGGTAGTCCCTGATGCTTGTACCACATTGTGGGACACAGCCGGCCGTGGGCAGGGGAGGCTCGCCCGGCAATTCTCCTCGTAGTGCTCCTTCCCGGAATGCCCGGGTGGTACAGTCGATCGAATTAACATGTTCTCCCCGGATTTTGTGCCACAATTCGGCAACCTTCAACTGACCGAGCCGGATGCGCGGATCTTCGCCGTTCCCGCGGACTACAAGGTGGTCGACGAGCGCATCGCGCCGCCAACTTCGGGGAAGTAACGTCCACTTGCAAATCGGGTGCCCCAAACAAGCTCAATTTGCGAGGGGTGCTGAAGACGCTTGTAAACAAAATAAGCGACTTGGACGGTGGTCTGAAGGCCAGCTCTACCCGATCCCCGACTTGTTCAGCGACCTGTTGAGTGGGGCCTTTTTCTGACGTCACACGAACGCGTAACGCAATGCGCCCAGTAACCCTGCACCCGCAACCAGCCACGCCGAATTCATCCGGGGAAAGCGGAACAGCAGCGCCCCGCTAAGCAAAGCCAGCGTGAAAGTTTCCCAATCCACGATGGCCGAGCGCGCCAACTGCCAGGTGACGACGGCCATCAACGCCAGCGACGCCACGTTGACACCATCGAGCACTGCACCGGCCGAGCGCGAAGCACGAATTTTCGGGATCAGCGGCGCACTCACCGCGACCAACACAAACGCCGGCAGAAAGATGCCGAGTGTCGCCGCGATCGCTCCTGTTGTCCCATGCAGCAGATATCCAAGAAAGGTCGCAGTGGTGAAAACTGGGCCGGGCGTAACCTGGCCGACGGCGACGGCGTCCAGCAGTTGCTGCTGCGTCAGCCAGGCGTGCCGCTCAACCAATTCGGCGCGCAGAAATACCAGCAGCACGTAGCCGCTGCCAAACACCATCGCACCGATCTTGGCGAAGATAAGGAAGATCGGCCACAATCCTGCCGATACTGCCGTGGCAGTTGCAACTGTCGCAGCCGGCACCAGGGACTGCGCCCGGGCCCACGTCAATATGCTTGCCGGATTGCGCCATGGTACAACGGATGCCGCGAGTGCGAGCGCTCCGCCCACCGCGAGGACCGCCAACGGGCTGATTCCCATCGCGCTCAGTCCCAGGGCAATCAGGGCGACCGCCGCCAGCCATCGGCTCTTGATCGCCGAGTGTCCCAGCTTCCACAGCGCCTGCAGGATTACGGCAATCACCACCGGCTTCACGCCGTACAGCAATCCGGCAACGGCAGGCATTTTCCCGTAGCGCACATAGGCCCACGCTAGCGCTGCAACCATAAGCGCGGCGGGGAGAATGAAGCACGCCCCGGCGACCAGCAGACCGGGCCAGCCTCCACGGCGGCGCCCGATGTGGATCACCAGTTCCGTCGAGGTGGGTCCGGGAATCAGGTTGCTGGCGCCGAGGTGGTCGAGAAACTCGGCTTCCGTCAGCCACCCACGGCGCTCGACTACTTCGCGCTCCAGCATAGCGACGTGAGCGGCCGGCCCGCCAAAGGCCGTGGTGCCCAGCTTCAGGAAGAGCCGGGCGATGTCCCACAATGTGGTAGGTTGTTCCGTCATCGCGATCACCGGTGGCCTGCACTCAGAACGGCAGTTCCTATTGTGGACTACGGATACTAGCGCACTCGACACGCGGCGCGGGACGACTGGTTCCCCTGGAACCGACTCAATTCCGAGTGCCGGCTGGTGGATCGGGCGCGGGGTCACCGGCGACTGATTTCGCGTTTCGTAGCAGGAATAGTAAGGATGATTCCCAAGATCCGAAACCGGCCCGGCGGCACTACCCTGTAAGTGGTACACAAGCGCCGCTGTAGTGCTATCCCGTTCATAGCACGATATTTATCCCTGTTTCCCATTGACATGGCGCTCGCCTCGTGGAATATTTGAGACCTGCTTGGACGCGAAGGCCCCCTCCTCCTCTACCAAGTGTCCGCC
>Ga0075521_10000344_pt1 | contig 13144 bp, 8 predicted proteins | sample NGEPerD_FD_74785 | JGI IMG/M metagenome (GOLD analysis project Ga0075521, IMG submission 74785) | Arctic peat soil microbial communities from the Barrow Environmental Observatory site, Barrow, Alaska, USA - NGEE PermafrostAB12-D | ecosystem: Environmental > Terrestrial > Soil > Wetlands > Peat ...
GAATCGACTCGAGCGCGAAGCGGAGCAAGCATCGCATCCGGTAAGGGTGCGTAGTCGAGCGCTGGCTCGAGCTTTTGCCCGTCGGACAGCCCCCACCGAAGGAAATCGACGAGCTTCTTCCCCTTCACCGCGTCGGTCTGCTTCCGATAGAGTATGATCCACGTCATCGAGGAGATCGGATATGCGTTGTGCCCCGGTGCGTTAATGATCGAAATGCGATAGTCGGTGTTCGCGGGAAGTCCATTCGCCACTCCCGCGGCTGCCGCCGTAATCGACGCTACGGAGGACGCAACGCATTGTCCGGCCGCGTTTGGAACGAGGGCCACGGAAGCCGCGTTCTGCACCGCGTAGGCGAGCTCCACGTAGCCTATCGCACCAGCCAGCTGCTTCACCTGTCCTGCGACGCCCTCATTTCCCTTCCCTCCGAGCCCTACGGGCCACTTCACGTCCTTCGCGCGCCCGACCTGCTTCGCCCATTCCGGGCTCACAGTCGTGAGATAGTCCGTCCAGACGTAGGTGGTGCCGCTGCCGTCAGAGCGGTGCACAACGATGATGTCCTGGCTCGGTAGCGTCACACCGGGATTGAGAGCAGCGAGTCGCTGAGTTCTCCCGTTCGATCGAGTGAATGAGCCAATGGTCTCAGAGTGCATCGAGCCGAAGCTCGAGTGCACGGCGCTCGAGAGACTCGAAAGGCAGGGCTAACAACAAATCGATACGGCGGCTTAAGAATTGGACGGTCTCGCGGAACGCACGCCGCCGTGCGTCGTCGTCGGGAACAGCAGCGGGATCCGGTATTCCCCAGTGCGCGAATAGCGGCTGACCTGGCATCGTGGGACACGATTCCTTCGCGCGATCGCAAACGGTGATCACGAGATCCCAATTTTCTCGGCGCACCGTGTCCACATGCTTTGGTAAGCCATTCCAGTCGATACCGTAGTCTTTCAGCACCTCAAGCGCTCCCGGATTCACAGCTGCGGCGGGCTCGGTGCCTGCGCTCTTGACCAGGAAGCGGCCGTGAGCCTTGCGAGTGAGCAACGCCTCCGCGATCTGGCTCCGTGCCGAATTCCCGGTGCAAAGAAAGAGGACACGAAGAGCGGACCCCTCCCGGACTTCGCCTTGATCCTCAGGCTGTCCGGCACCACGCGACACGCCTTTGCTACCGCCATCCACATTCATTTCCGCCACACGGATAGGAGTGGGCCGATACTACCGGCGAGCACTGGTTCTTTTTGTGACTTGTCATATACGGATAGACACATACAACTTGGATAACCATATATGTGAGGACAAGCAAATGGGCTCGTAAGGAGGGTAACGGTTCTGTCACACAGGTCCGGCAACGGGGTCGATGGCGGCGCTAGCAATACCACGGCGCTGACTGCGCTCTTATATTCGGGTACGCTCATACGAGCACTCCCGGAGAGAAGAATTGACGTCCAGCATCGCCCCGCCGCCCGCAGTCATCGAGCTCGACACGCTATTCAAGGGATTCGCCGATCCAACGCGACTCCGCATTCTGAGCTGTCTGGCCGCAGGAGAGTTGTGTGTGTGCGACATCGTCGAGATTCTGCGAGTTTCGCAGCCGACAATTTCGAGACACCTCGCCTATCTCCGGCGGGCGGGACTCGTCGAGGCGACACGTGAATCGAAGTACGCGCATTACCGGCTCGCGAAACCAAGCGACGCAATTCACCGAAATCTCATCGCGTGCGTGCGAACCTGTTTCCGAGGTATCGGAGCGCTTGATCGTGAGCGGGCGAAGGCCGAGCGAAGGGTCGCCGAGCGCGATGCAGATCCGTGCTGAGCTTGCGCGTCCTGGTTCGGACGCACGATTGCCTTGCAGGACCGGATGATCGGCAGCGACCACGGCGATTCGACATCGTCCGAGGACGCGTTCGAAGCGGGACGCCCACGCGTGTTGTTCCTATGCAGCAGAAATGCCGCGCGCAGTCAGATCGCGGAGGCGCTGCTCTTTAACCTGCTGGGAGCTGAGGTCGTGGTCGCTAGCGCCGGTGCGACTCCGGCGATGGAGGTCGATCCGATGACATTCGACGTGTTGGACGACTTTGGAATCGAGTGGCGCTCGCATCGACCGAAGAGCTTCAGCGAGGTGATGGCGAGCCGCTGGGATGTGGTTATCACGCTGTGCGGCAATCGATCGCGTGGATAGCGACGGGTTCCGATGACAAATCCGCGACTCCAATAATCTCTTAATTCACGGCCCATGAAATACGCGTTGATCTCTGACATTCACGCCAACCTCCCTGCTCTCGAAGCCGTGCTCTCGAGCATTGCAGCGAGATCCGATGTCGATGCGACTTACCACCTCGGCGACTTAGTGGGCTACGCACCGTGGCCGAACGAAGTCGTCAGCCGCATACAGGCGGCGAAGATCGCTGGTATCGCTGGCAACTACGACTCGACGGTCGGCCTCGACTACAAGCACTGCGGATGCAAGTACGAGGATCCGCATCAGGCCGAGCTCGCGCACTTGTCGTTCGAGTGGACGAAAGCGCACGTGTCGGCGGACACGAAGCGATCGCTTGCGACGCTTCCGTTCCGTCTCGACGTTCGTCCACGCGGCGGTCACCTCTCCGGCCCGTCTGTGATCTTGGTGCATGGTGCGCCCACGCTCAACACGCTGTACTGGACCGAAGATCGTCCCGATTCCTTTTGCCTGCAGATGGCGGGAATCGCGGGGGCGAAGGAAGGCGACGTCATCTGCTTCGGCCACACGCATCTTCCGTGGCATCGTGCCGTGGGTGGAATTCATTTCGTGAACACGGGAAGTGTCGGCCGTCCGAAGGATGGAGACTGGCGCGCCGGGTATGTCCTGCTGGATGTCGGCACCGGCGAGTCGAGCGTCGAGTTCGTTCGCGTGGAGTACGATGTTGAGCGAGCGATGAAGGCCATTCGCGAGAGCGAGCTCCCCGACGAATTCGCAGACTACCTGGGCGGAGGCGGAAAGCTCGCGCCAGCGGCGAGCGAGAACGACGGAGAAGCAGGATGATGAACGTCACCAGCTCGCCAAGTACTGCCAGTCGCACTTGTCACACGCGGCGCGCAGTGTCGTGGCGAGCGAGCTGACCTTTTGAGTTTGGCCAATTTTCGCGCACCAGCGGCAGGGTCAACGGAGATCGCAAGTGCGTGCTCTCAATCTTCCATTTGGTTCCTGAATGACGACCGCTTCGAATTCCGCGACTCTGTCGCTCCCGAATGCCGACGCCCCAATCCTCCAGCGCCTGTCGACGCTCGATCGTTTTCTGCCGTTCTGGATCTTCGCGGCGATGGCCATCGGGATTCTGCTCGGGAAAGTGTATCCTGGTTTGGGCGCGGCACTCGACCGCGTCCAGATGGCTGGTGTGTCAGTTCCGATCGCTGTCGGCCTGCTGTGGATGATGTATCCCGTACTCGCCAAGGTCCGCTATGAGACCATTGGGGCGCACGTTCGGGACACGAAGCTCCTGAGCACATCGCTTCTTCTGAACTGGGTGCTCGGCCCGCTCATCATGCTCGGACTCGCGTGGGTCTTTCTACCTGACATGCCGGCGTACCGCAATGGCCTCGTGCTGATCGGCCTCGCGCGCTGCATCGCCATGGTGCTGATCTGGAACTCGCTGGCCTGCGGCTCCGGGGAGCTCGCCGCGGTACTGGTTGCGCTCAACTCTGTCTTTCAGATCCTCACCTATTCGGTCCTGGGTTGGCTGTTCCTCACCGTCGTGCCGCACTGGTTCGGCGCCGACACGACCACGCTGCACATCTCGATGGCCCAGATCGCGAGGAGTGTCGCGATCTTCCTGGGCGTGCCGCTCATCGCCGGATTCGTCACACGGAAGGCGTTGGTCGCGAAGAAGGGGGCCCTGTGGTACGACCACACGTTCATGCCGAGGTTCGGTCCCACTGCGCTCCTCGGACTCCTCTACACAATCGTTCTGATGTTCGCGATGCAAGGACACCGCATACTCGAGCTTCCCCTCGATGTTCTGCGGATCGCGCTGCCGCTGCTCGTCTACTTCGCGGTGATGTTCAGCCTCGCCTTTTGGCTCTCCCGCCGCCTTGGTTTCAACTATGAGGCGACGGCATCTCTCTCGTTCACCGCGGCGGGCAACAACTTCGAGCTCGCGATCGCGGTGGCCGTTGCGACGTTCGGTATCGGCTCGGGCGAGGCCCTTGCTGCGGTGGTGGGACCGCTCATAGAGGTGCCGGCCTTGATCGGGCTCGTGTACGTGTCGCTGTGGGCGCGTCGGCAGTTCTTCCCCGCGGAGCTGTCGGTGCGGTCGGGTGCACGCTAGATGAAGTGCTAAACCTGCGGCGTGACGCCGGGGCCAGGAGGAACACGCTACGGAGTCCGCGATGCTCGCGGCAGCCCGATGTTGATGCGATCGGGCTGGAAGGACCGATCGATCTGACTTAGGAATCATCGGTGAGGAGGCGCGCGTGATGCGCTTTCGATTCCCCTACCAGTAGCTACCGGAACACAACACCCGCACTGGCCTAAGCCAATGCGGGTGATGGAGTTGCCCCTCCTGGGATCGAACCAGGACTCTTCTGCTCCAGAGTCGGTTACAACGACCAGCGAGTAGAGACACGACAGCGTCAGGAGTCGTCAGTACCCGTCTGCACACTAACTCTTTCTGCCCAACAGTTCCCGAGTTTCTTCCCGATCTACTTTTCTCGCCATCTCGACGCCGATGAATGGCAAAATTGTACCGCGACTGCTCGAGCAAGAGTGGGAATTCCCTTACAGGTTGCCGGAATACGCCTGATTACGTGGTTACGGCGCCTGCGGCAGCTTCGTGGAGGGCCACTCGGTGCCATCCGCGAACGGACGGCAGCAACCTTCAGCTACGGACTCAACAATGCACAACCACATAGCCGAGCATACGACTTTTGACACTGCGCGTGCGATCTCGCACGGCTCTCGGGTGGATGCCCTGGCTGATTCCCGCAGCGAGGCAACGACGCCTCGCCTGCATTGGACGCCAGCCTTGGTCGAGGCTCTCATCACAACCCTTCCGATCGGGCTAGTAGTGCTCGCGAAGGATGGCTCGCTCGTTTACGCCAACGACGCGGCGCGCCCGTTCTGGTCAGAGGCTCACACCGCTGCTGCGCCATCTGCTTTCGACGCAATTGTCGCTCGAGCGCTCCTCGCCCGCGAAGTCGTGCGCGGCAAGGCGATCACTCTCGATCCGCGCGCGTCGGCACGAGGTCGCGAATGGATGGTGGGACGCCATTACCTCGTGAACGCGACGCCGCTCGGTATCGCCCGGGAGGAGGTAGATGGTCTCTTGATCACCGTCGAAGATATCACAGCGCGGGTAGAGATGGAGCGCTTCCGTCCGATGATCGAATCGATTGCACGACTGTAGCTGCGCCGGGCTGCATCCTTCGGACGAGCACGCGAGGCGCGCTGCACTCGACCAGATCACGCTCAAGGTCGACATTCCTTTCACAGTGCTGGAGAACGCGGGATGACCGACGCACAGGTGCTCGCACCCCCCGCGTCCGGCTCGAACGATGAACGCCGCGCGTTCGCCGAGATCCAACGGCGCCTCGGGCCATTGTTCGCGCGCATCTTTCCCGATCCCGGGGCTGAACGCACCGTCGTCGTCGTGCCGAGTATGTCCCTGCCACGCGAGGAGCTCGCGAAATTGTCGGGCGCGAACCACTATGAGGAGCGGCTTCTTTGCATGCTGATGCTGCTCCGGTTCCCCCGCGCGAGCGTGGTGTACGTGACTAGTGAACCGATCGCGTCCTCCGTTATCGACTATTACCTGCATTTGTTGCCCGGTGTGCCCCCGAACCACGCGCGGCGGCGTCTGACGTTGCTGAGTTGCGATGATGCATCCGCAGGAATACTCGCCGAAAAGCTGCTGGCCCGACGCGACCTACTCGCGTGCATTCGAGCGGCGATTCCGGAGCGAAGCACGGCACACATGACGTGCTTCGCCGCCACCGGACTCGAACGTTCACTCGCCGTCTCGCTCGACATTCCACTCTATGCGTGCGATCCCGACCTTCAATTTCTCGGCACCAAGAGCGGCAGTCGTGAGATGTTTCGACGTGCCGGCGTTGCATACCCGTTCGGTTTCGAGCACTTGCGAGACGCGCGCGACATCGCGGCGGCATTGGGTGCGCTCAAACGGGAACGGCCATCGCTCCGTCGCGCGGTAGTGAAGCTCAACGAGGGCTTCTCCGGTGACGGCAACGCGGTGTTCTCATTCGCCGACGCGCCTGACCATGATGACCTGACGCATTGGGTTGAGGATCAACTGCCCTCACGGCTGCGCTTCGAGGCCGGCGACGAGACGTGGGACCGCTACGCGGCGAAGTTCACATCGATGGGGGGCGTGGTCGAAAGTTTCGTCGAAGGCGCGGCCGTCCGTTCGCCCTCGGTGCAATGCCGCGTTGACCCGCTTGGCGGACAGAGCGTCATTTCGTCGCATGACCAGCTTCTGGGCGGCCCTTCGGGTCAGGTGTATCTCGGTTGCACGTTCCCTGCGAACCCCGCCTACTGCGGCGACATTCAGGAGGCGGCGATACGCGTCACCAGCGTCCTCGCCGATGAGGGTGTGCTCGGGCGCTTCGCGATCGATTTCGTGAGCGTTCTCGCGAACGGCCGATGGGAGAACTACGCGATCGAGATCAACATCAGGAAGGGAGGAACGACGCATCCGTTTTTGATGCTGCAGTTCTTGACGGACGGAACCTACAATGCCGAAAGCGGCACGTTCCGGACGCGCACAGGCCGGCGTCGCTTCTATCATGCCACCGACAACATCACTCATCCGGCCCTTGTCGGCCTGGATTCCGATGGCCTGATCGACATAGCCGTCACGAACGGACTGCACTACGACGCCGCGACGCAGCAGGGCGTAATGTTTCATCTCATCGGCGCGCTCCCACGATACGGGAAAGTCGGCGCGCTCTGTGTGGGAGACAGCCCCGCACGCGCCTCGCGGATGTATCGGACGACAGTCGACACGCTCACGCGCGAGGCGAGCGCCGTCCGATGACGACGCCGCAGATGACATGCTCGCTCAAAGCCGACAGCTCGTCTCGTGACCATTCTCGACCCGAGCACGGCGAGGTCACGGTTGGAGGCAGCTCTGGTACCGCGAGTCCCTGATGCCGTGAGATTGAGGATGCACCACGCGCGCCGAGGCGTAAGCCAAAGCGCGCGAGTGAGTTGCCCCTCCTGGGATCGAACCAGGACTCTTCTGCTCCAGAGGCGGTTACGACATCTGGCAAGTTCTTGAGCTTCAGTGTCTGAAGCCGTGATGCGAAAGCCCGGTATCGCCTAACGCGATCTCGGGCTTTCGATTGTCACTCACGTAAAGAAATCATGGTGCCCATGTCTATCAGAGTCTGCGAACCACATCTCGACAGCGATCCAGCAAATCGCGTATGTTAGCCTCCTATCTCACCGGAGTCCCGAGTGCGCCTCGTCGTTCTCGCAGCAGTCGTCCTCACTGTCGCTGCGTGCGGCGATTCCAACACGGGGCCTGGCACGAAGCCTCCGACCACGTCGTTCGATACCTTGGCCCAGGGCTCGATCGCGCCTTCGGGCGGGACGATCACTGTGAATAAATCCGGTGATCCTCTCAACGGTCTCGCGCTCACCGTGCCATCGGGCGCGTTCTCGAGCACGCTCGACATAACGATCGGCTCGACGTCGAACAAGAATTTGCCGACGGCGAACGGTATGGCTCCCATCTCGCCCCTCGTGCATGTCGTGACGAGCGCTGGAGGCTACGCGCACGGCGCGATCACATTCACGATACCGACGACCGTCCCGGCCAACTCCTTCCCGGTGGTCGTCCTGTACGACTCGGCGACGGGGGCACTCGAGCCCATGACGACGATCGCTTTCGACGGCAGCAGCGTCACGGCGATCACGGGCCATCTGAGCCAACCCAACATCCCTTCGGCCTCCGCGACGCGAGTCAGTGGGCGGCTCATCGGCGCCACTGCCGCGAGCAGCACAGGGCCGGACAGCTTATTCATCGCCTTTGCGGTCTACGCGATCCCGGTGTCGGTGTTGAATCAGGACTGGGATACGCAATTTCGCCCGGGCACCAACGACTGGGAGATTCCGAGTATCCCGACCGAAGCAGCGCCGGGGGGTGCGCTGCTTGGTGTAGCCGCGACCGAATTGTGGTACTTCAATTCGCAGGCGTCGACGACTCCGCTCAATGGTCGGTTTGCGGTCGTCCGAAATGCGCCACTCAGCGACACGGTCGGGTTTCACTGGACGAGCCAGATCGACAATCAGGTGAGCAACCAGGTCAACAGCTTTCTGAGCTCGGCTTACAAAGGCGTGACCTCGGGTCCAGCGGGCGCGGACTCCCTGCAGTTCGAGAATATCCGAGCGATGTTCGCGATTCCCACCTTGAACGCGGGCAAGCCCCTCCCGGTATTCGTTGATCTTCAGAGCCCTACGTTGAATTCCTTCTACTACCTGATCGCGTATCGGGCCACCGGCAATCAGATCTATGTGGCCGACCCGCTGAGCCCCGGCAATAGCGGTCTGTTCTTGCAGTTGGGAAGCGGTGGGATGACGCCGTATGTGAATCCCGTGTACAAGGCCGGCGTCTCGCTCACCTCACCGCTCGTGACCCCACTCGGCCTGGCCGTTGCGCTGCCGGCGCTCACGTCCTCGTACGGCGACGCGGTAGCGGGTACCGTTGGCACCAGTCTATTCCCCGCGTCTGCATTCTACTCGTGGACAGGCCAACTCTTCGACACGATGTATGTCGTCGACACTCTGCGCTTTTGGGCGCAGTGCGCCTCGTGTCAATTCGGATTCACGACTACACTATCCCCCCCTCCCTCCGGGAACGTGGAATCGAGCTTCGGCATCGACTTCCTTTCGAATGGACTGGTCACGGACTCGATTGGCTCACTGAGTGCGAACGGCTTGTTGGTCTCGAAGGCCAGCACTCCACCGGGATCGCAAAGAGTGTTGGGCGTGCCGATCGCCTCGGCTGCCGCTGCGGGCACACCGTCGGGAGGTAGTGCGGCGCGCTGGCTGGATTGGCATCAGTTCACGCTCACGAATCTACAAGGCACGGTCACGCTGCCGACAAGCGGTGCCCTGGTGAACGACCCCGACACGCTTCAGGTCTCCTTCAAACCGGACTTGCTCCCGGCAAACGTCGCCTACGAATGGACCTTCGGCGACAGTACGCCCACGGTCACCGTGCAGAACAACGCCGCCGTGCAGCACTCGTTCGCGAAAGGCGGAACGTTGCCCATCACCGTCAAGGTCATCGACAATCGCAACAGCCAGGTCATTGCCCGCGCGGACACCACGCTCGTGAGCTCCAATGTGGAGCTGTGGAGGATTCAGTCGACCTATTGGCTGTACACGCTCGTCAACGGTGCGCGCTCGGACACGGTGCCGCCCGACACGATACTGAAGATTATGCCGGGAACGATTCCCACGCTCATCGCCCTGAACGGACCGCCCTTCCCGAACGCCACTTACGATGAGGCAGGATTCGGCTTCGTGTCACCGACCGATAGCGCGCAACAGTGGGCCCAGTTTCAGCCCATGGCGCTGGCGATCTCGGGCCCCCACGCTCCATTCGACGTTTTCGCGTACAGCAACACCGGAACGGCAACGTCGGGGACGATTACGGGCAAGGCGATAGAATCGAATACCGGCTTCGTCACTAACTCCGGATTCACCGTGAACCTCACAAAGAAGGGCTCGACGCTGAGCGGGTACATCATGCTACAGGGTACGGCCACGTTGAAAGGCGTGACGACGACGGTGGTCGTCGTCGACACCGTCGTTGCCACTCGAGTGCCGTAGTGCGTCGAAGCGCAGCGTCGTCGGCGTGGCCGACAATGCGCCTGTGGGTTGCGGCACCACCGGTGAGAACTTCATCGGGCAAGACAGAATGAACAAAAGCCCGGCATCGCCTAACGCGATACCGGGCTTTTAGTTGCCCCTCCTGGGATCGAACCAGGACTCTTCTGCTCCAGAGGCAGACGTGTTGCCAGTTACACCAAGGGGCATTACGATCTCTGCCGCGCATCCTTCACCAAATCACGCCCGGCAGAGACGCGTATTTTATTCGCCACGGCTCCTTCGGGCAACCCCGCGCGACTTAAACCCCTCTACCGTTGCTCGTTGTACCGAGCGCTGCCGTGACACGGCGCCCTAGCGAACCGTCCTCTGCTATAGACGCCCCACGCCCCACGCGGTCGCTTCGTCGCCAATCACAATAGCCATGCGCCCCTTCAATCTCGCCCGCTCACGCGCCCTAGCGACGCTCGTTGTCGCCGGTCTCCTCGGAGCCGCCGGCTGCTCCGGCGACGGCGGCACTCCGACGCAGCCCGGCACCGGCGCCCTCGCCGTCACCGTCAGCGGGCTTCCCTCCGGCGCCTCGGCCGCCGTCGTCGTGACGGGTCCGAGCAGCTACTCGCAGACAGTCGAGCACTCAACCACGCTCTCCGATCTCGCGCCCGGCGACTACAGGCTCACTGCGCAAACCGTCGCGTCGCACGATACGAACTACGTGCCGAGCCCCGAGGCCGCGACCGTCGCCGTGACCGCGAATGCGGGGCCCACCACCACAACGGTCGTCTACAGAAAGACCGCCACGACGCTCGATCTCTCCATCAGCGCGATGTATCTCACGCAGAGCACGCAGACGCTCACCGGCGCCGTACCGCTCGTCCAAGATCGCGACGGTTTTCTGCGCGTCTTCGTCGTGGCCAATCAAACGAACAGCGTCTCGCCGCAGGTGCGCGTGCGCTTCTACGTCAACGGCACGCAGGAAGGCTCGTCGACGCTCATCGCCGCGCCGTCACACGCGGTGCCGACGTCCGTCAGCGAAGGCACGCTCGCGAGCTCGTGGAACATGCCCGTCCCCGGGTCGATGATCAAACCGGGGCTCTCGGTGATCGCCGACGTCGATCCGTCGCAGGCGATCCCCGAGGCGCGTCGTAGCAACAACAGCTTCCCCGTGTCCGGAACGCCGCTCGCGCTCACCGTCAAGAATCTGTCGACGTTCTATATTCGCTTCGTACCCGTGATGCAGAGCGTCAACAATCTCACGGGCGTCGTGTCGACGACGAACAAGGATGCGCTGCTCGCCAAAACGGTGAAGATCCATCCGATCTCGGGGTACAGCTCCGATGTGCACGCGACGTACACCACGAACGCGCTCGCGCTCACCGGCGCCAACGGCAACGGCGCCTGGGAAGCGATCCTCGGCGAAATGCAGGCGCTGCGCGTCACGGAGGGGAGCCCGCGCAACTACTTCGGCATCGTGAAGACATCGTACCAGAGCGGCATCGCCGGCATCTCCTACATCGGCGGCAATGCAAGCGTCGGCTACGACGGAGTGAGCGCGGTCGAGATCATCTCGCACGAGCTCGGACATTCGTGGGGGCGCTCGCACGCGCCGTGCGGCATCAACGGCAACACCGATCCGAACTATCCCTACCCCGCCGGCAACATCGGCGTGTACGGCCTCGACGTGGCGACGAGCACGCTCTATCCGCCGTCGACGGCCGAGGTGATGAGCTACTGCCATCCGCAGTGGATCAGCGACTACACGTACTCGGGCGTCTACAACTGGCGCGTCGGACATCCGAGCGCGGCGGACTTCGTGAGCGCCGACTTTCAGCCGTGCGTCATCGTGTGGGGGCACATCACGAACGGACAGGTCGTGCTCGAGCCGTCGTTCCAGGCGCTCACGCATCCGTCGCTCCCGGAGCGCGCGGGCGCGTACGCACTGCGCGCGCTCGACGCGAGCGGCGCGCAGCTCTTCGCGCTCTCCTTCGATGGCGACTCCGTCGCCGACGCGCCCGGCGCGGGGCGCAGCTTTGCCTACGCGATCCCGCTCGCGCGCGCCACGAAGCCGATCGCCTCGATGGTGCTCGCGGGCCCGCGCGGAAGTGCGCGCCGCGATGCGCCGGTCACCTCTGGCGCGCTGGGCGATGTTGCGAGCGAACGCGCGCTCTCCGCTGCACCATCCACGATCGCAACGCGAGTTGGCGGCGCCGCGTCGATCACGTGGAATGCGCAGCGCTACCCGCTGGTGGTCATTCGCGATGCGAAGACGGGCGAAGTGCTCTCCTTCGCGCGCGGCGGCGCCGCGACGATCGAGACGACCGCGAGCGATCTCGAGCTCACGCTCTCCGATGGCGTCGGGAGCACGGTGCAGAAGTCGCACGTGCAGTAGCTCGCGCAGTAGCTCGCGCAGTATCTCGCGTCGCAAAACAAAAGCTCCACGAAACACGAACGCCCAGCGAGATAACTCGCCGGGCGTTTGTCTTTGCCTGCGCTATGCCACGCGCGCCGTCATTGGAACTCTGCGTCCTACCGAACAGCGGCGGGCAAATGCGAATCGCGGCAGTTGCGACACCTGGTCATTGGAACTATCCGTCCTACCGAACCAGGGCGCAAACTACTCGCGAAAAAATTCTGGAGCCGGGGTTGCTGGCTCACTCTATGGAGCTGAGGGGGCTCGAACCCCTGACCTCTGCAATGCGAATGCAGCGCTCTCCCAGCTGAGCTACAGCCCCGCGGTGAAAAAGAACGCCTCAGGACAACCCAGCCCTGTCCGCTCTATCACAAAAGCCCCCGATCGCTCGGGGCTCCCCTCACGCAGTGCAAACTAATACGCAAGGGCGGAGCAAGCAAGCACACTGCAGTTACGCCATAAAGACGCCTCTTCGATCAGTTCGTAACACGCCCTCCGACATTGCCATGCGAAGAACGCCGGGATACGATGCGGCGATGTTCACCGACCTCCTCCCGCAAAGCGTCTACGCGGCCGCCGACCGAATTCGTGGCGTCGCTCGCCGCACCGCACTCCGTCATTCGCACTCACTCACGGAGCTCACCGGCACCGACGTCTACCTCAAGCTCGAGTGCGAGCAGATCACCGGCTCGTTCAAGCTCCGCGGCGCGTACAACGCGCTCGCATCGCTCCCCGCCAACGTGCGGGCGCGAGGCGTTGTCGCCGCCTCCGCCGGCAATCACGGCTTGGGCGTCGCCTACTCCGCGCGCGAGCTCGGCATCCCCGCAACGCTCTACATCCCCTCCACCGCCCCCGCCGTCAAGCGCGACGGAATAGCCGCCCTGGGCGCCACCATCGACGCGACCTCCCCCGACTATGAC
>Ga0075521_10000345_pt1 | contig 13144 bp, 7 predicted proteins | sample NGEPerD_FD_74785 | JGI IMG/M metagenome (GOLD analysis project Ga0075521, IMG submission 74785) | Arctic peat soil microbial communities from the Barrow Environmental Observatory site, Barrow, Alaska, USA - NGEE PermafrostAB12-D | ecosystem: Environmental > Terrestrial > Soil > Wetlands > Peat ...
GTGACTCCGATGGTTGCGCACGAGGAAGAGATCACGCACATCGCGTTCGAAGGATCGTCAATCGACATCGCGTGGACGCGCGACCGCGGGGTCTCGGAGCACAAGCTTCTGATCCCCGCGGACCAGGCGTGGGCGGCCTTCCCCACGGTGTTCGGCGAGCTGGGCATCGATCCGAACGTCATCATCACGAAGGACATGGTCTTCGGGAACGCGGGCGCGATGTATCGCCACCAAATCGCGAAGGAGCGCCTCTCGCACTTCTTCGACTGCGGGCAGATGCTCGGCGTCTCCACCGCGGACACTTACGACATGTGGGTTCGCGTCATCGCGCAGGTGCTTCCGGCCGACGGTGGGCTCTCGAAGCTACGCGTCGAGGTCGAGGCGACCGCGAAGGCTACCGACAGGCCCGGAGGGAGCGTGCGCTGCCAGAGCAACGGGCGACTCGAACAGCGGATTGCGAAGATGCTACAGGAAGGGGCGGCGACAAAAACGAAATGAGCGTGGCGCTCCGGCGCCGCCCGAGAAGCTAGTCCGCGCGAAAGCGCAGCAGCATCTCGCCGATCTGAATCATGTCGCCGTCGTCCAGAAGACGGGTGCGCGCGGTCGAGTCGAGCTCCTGCCCGTTCACGAGCGTCGGGTTGCTCGCCGACAGATTCGTAATTCGCCACCGCCCCTGCTCGTACTGCATGCGCGCGTGCGTACGACTCACGGTTTCCGCGGGTAGCTTGATGTGACGATGACGCGGCCCCTCCGCCGCACCGATCGTGATGTCCGCCGGCTCCCCCTTCAGTCGCATGAATCGGATCGCCTCACCGACATTGCTGCCGACCTCGACCTCGAGGTGGCCGGGGAGTATCTGCACCGCCTCCTTTCCATTCGAGCTCGACGCGTTCCGATCGCGGCGATCGCGACCGCCCGTCACCATCATCGGGGGGAGCGCGCCGTGGCGATGCCTGCGCGATGCTCGCTTGCGCGCCAAAAACACCCCGCTGGCCGCCACCGAGATCGTGGCGATGAGCAGAACGATGCTCAGGGCGATCACCATGAGCGGATTATCGAGCAGCAAACGCGGCATTCAGCCTGGCAATCGATGAAGTAGAGCGACGACACCTTCTGTTCCCCCTGAGCTTGCACATGATACACTTGCGCATCCTTTCGGTAAGAAGATTTAACATTTCTTCGTGCCGAGTGCATAGGTTCGTTCCAGGGCTCTCCCTCTAACTGCAACCCATGCGCCTACTCAAAACAGCTCTCGCGGTAGCCGGCGCGTCCGCCTATCTCGCGGCCCCGCCAGCGCCGTTGCGCGTGCTGCGGGCCACTCCCGCCGACACCTCCGGCCGCGCCGCGAGCATCGAGATCACCTTTGACCGCCCCGTCGCGGGGTCGCTGGACCGTTCCGTCGATCCGCGCACCATCGTGTCCGTGGTGCCGGCGGTGCCCGGCCGCGTGGAATGGCGCGATCCGGTGACGATCGTGCTCACGCCGGCCGGGCTGCTGAGCGCCGCCACGCGCTACACCGTGACCGTGGGAAAAAGCTTCCAGGCGATGGACGGCAGCCGCCTCGCCGCGCCGTACAGCTACTCCTTCCGCGTGCGGGCGCCGGTGCTGGTCGGCGGCTCGCCCGCCGCGAAGAAGACGGTGCCGCACTACCTCACGCCGACGTCCGGATTCGCGCTCGTCTACGACGGACCCGTAGATCTCGCGCAGCTCTCCGCGCGCGCCGCTCTCGCCATGGACGCGTCGTGTGCAGGTGGCGCGCGCACCATAAGGCTCGATGCGCGCGCGCAACGCCGGCTCGACAAGAACGATCCCTGGGAGTACCACGACTATCGCAGCCCCGGCGACTCGCTGCGTCGCGTCGTCTCGCTCGTTCCCGCGGCGCCACTCCCGCTCGCGTGCGGCGGCGCGATCGTCGCGCCCACGGAGCTCGCCGCCGATCGTCCCGCGCTCTCCAGGTGGCGCTTCGAAACGTACGGCGCGTTCAAGGTCGTGAAGGCGACGTGCGGCGAGAGCGGCAACTTCTGTCCGACCGGCCCGATCGTCTTGCGCTTCGCGACGCCCGTGCGCGGCGCGGAGGTGATGCGCCACGTGAAGATCGCGCCCGCCGTCGCCTTCACCGTGAACGACACCGCCGAGGAGTCCGATCACTTCGTGCTCGACGCGCGACTCAAGCCGCACGTCGCGTACGCAGTCATCGCGGATACGCTCATGCGCGACATCTTCGGCCAGTCACTCACGGGCAATCCCGCCGCGGGCTATCGCACCACGGGCTACGAGCCGTCGATCGACTACGCCTACGGACGCATCACGGTCGAGCGCGGCGGCTTCGGCACCCTCGCGATCGCGCACGTGAACGTCGACACGCTCGTCGTCATCGCCGCGCCAATCCCCGATTCGCTCGAGGGCGCGTTCATCCGCCGTTCCGAGTGGAACCTCGGCGATCTCTGGACGAAGGTGCGCGCGGGCGCGCGCGAGACGCGCATCCCGATCGCGCTCGCGGCCGACAAGCCCGGCGTGACCGGGATCAAGCTACCACTTTCGGCCACCGGCAAGCCGACGCTGTGGGCAGTGCAGGTCGAGCGCCCGCATCCCGACACGGCCACGCAGCGCAACCCGACGATCGCCGTCGTGCAGGTGACGGACCTCGGCGTGCACGCGAAGATCGGCGCGGAGAGCGGTGTGGTGTGGGTGACGGGCGCGAGCGATGGGAAGGCGCGCGCCGGCGCGACGGTGACGCTCTACGACTACACGGGGCAGGTCGCCGCGACGGCGACGACGGATGCGCAGGGGCTCGCGACGCTCTCGGGCTTTCACGGCAAGCCGGCGGCAGTGCGCGACACCGCCGCGGCGGATGAATCCGAAGAGGGCGACGGCGAAGGGAGCGGAGGCGGAGGCTTTCAGCTGTTCGAGGGCTACGTCGCCGCATCGCTTGGCGCCGATCGCGCGCTCGTCGGCGTCAGCGCGTACGATCCCGACCTCGATCCGTGGCGCTTCAACATCTCGCCCGCGTACGGCGGCGAGCGCGTGCCCGCGGCGGGCGCGCTGTTCACGGAGCGTGGCATCTATCGCCCCGGCGACGTGCTCTACGCGAAGGCGATCGTGCGCAACGGATCGCTCGGCGCGCTCACCGTTCCCGCGAAAGCGGATTCGATGCGCTGGGTCTTCACGACGCGCGACGGCGGCGCGATGCTCGACTCCGTCGTCGCGCTGTCGGCGTTCGGCACCGCGGACGTGTCGATCCACATTCCGGGCAATGCCGCGATCGGCAGCTATCCCGTGCAGATCCAGACGAAGCGCGGCGCGCAGTGGCTGCCGGTTGGCGATGCGAGTTACCGCGTGGCCGAGTATCGCGCGCCGGAATTTCTCGTCGACGTGAGTGGCAGCGATGCGCCGCGCTTTCCCGGCGACTCGATGCGCGCGACGGTGCAGGCGCGCTACCTCTTCGGCGCGCCGATGGGGCGCGCGAAGGTGACGTGGCAGGCGTGGCAGTCGCCCGCGTACATCACCGACGACATCAAGGGCGCTGAGGGCTACTTCATCGGCGACAACGGCTGGTGGTGGGAGGACGAGGAGAACGCGCCATCGAGCAACGTGCAGATCTTCGCGAGCGGCACGGACACGCTCGACGCGACGGGCGCACGCGCACTCTCCGTCGAGCTCCCGGCGCCCGTGAAGGGGCGCGCGGTGCGCGTGTCGCTCGCGGCGAACGTCACCGATGTGAATCGACAGTCTTCTGGCGCGCGGACTTCCGTGATAGTTCACCCAGCGTCGTTCTACATCGGCGCAAAGGCGATTGGCTCGAGCTTCTTCTGGAAGGCGGGAACGCCGCAGTCGATCGGGATCATCGCGGTGAGGCCCACAGGTGGACGTGTGAGCGGCGTGCGCGTGCACGGCGTCATCGCGCGCCGCGAGTGGAATCAGGTGCATCGCGAGCGCGACGGCGTGGCCGAGACGATCGGCGAGTGGGTGACGGATACGATCGCGAAGTGCGAGGTGACCACGAGCGATGATCCCGCGCCCTGCTCGGTGACGCCGACGGCGGGGGGCACGTACACGGTGACGCTCCGCGCCGTCGACGAGAAGAAGCGTGACGCGACCACGACCTTCTATCGCTGGGCAACGGGCACCGACTGGGTGCCGTGGGATGACCAGAGCCGCCTCAAGGTCGATGTGATAGCCGATCGCACGAGTTACGTGGTGGGCGACACGGCGACGGTGCTCTTCGCGAGCCCGTTCACGGGCGCCGAGGCGTGGATCACGGTGGAGCGCGAGGGGCTGATCGAGCAGCGGCGGATGACGCTCACGTCGGGATCCACGACGCTGAAGTTTCCGATCACGGAGGCGTACGCGCCGAACGCATTCATCTCGATCTTCATCGCGCGGGGCCGCAGCACGCCGCCTGGGCATCTCGATGATCCGGGGCGCCCGACGATTCGCGTCGGCTACACGGAGCTGCGCGTGACGCCGGAGGTGAAGCGCCTCGCGATCGACGTGACGCCGACGCGCGCGGAGCTCAAGCCCGGCGACAGCGCGAGCATCGCGGTGCGCGTGCGCGACGCGAAGGGCGCGGGGCAGCGGAGCGAGGTCACGTTGTGGGCGGTGGACGAGGGCGTGCTCGCGTTGACCGGCTATAAGACTCCGGATCCAATCGACCAGCTGTACCGCCCGCGTGGCATCGGAATGCGCCTCGCGAGTAACATGGCGAGCGTCGCGCCCCAGATTCCCGAGGGCGAGAAGGGGTTCGCGGCGGGTGGCGGCGGTGGCGCGGATCGCTCCGATGTGCTGCGCAGCCAGTTCAAGACTACGGCGTTCTTTCTCGGCTCCGTCATCACGGATGCTGATGGCCGCGCGATCGCGACGGCCAAGCTCCCCGACAATCTCACGACGTTCAAGGTGATGGCAGTCGCGGTGACGGCGGGCGACAGATATGGAAAGGGTGAGTCGAAGCTCCTCGTCACGCGTCCGCTGGTCGCGCGCGCGGCGCTTCCACGCTTCGTGCGCCCGGGCGACGCGTTCACTGCCGGCGCAGTTGTCACTGCACGGAGCGGTGGCACACCATCAGTACGCGTCGATGCATCGGGCACCGGCGGCGTCGAGCTTCGCGGCGACAAGAGCAAGAGCGCGACCCTCGAGGCGGGGCGCGGACGCGAGGTGCGCTTCTCCTTCCACGCGACGCCCGCCGACACCGCGACCTTCCGCTTCGGCGTCTCGAGCGGGAAGGATGCGGATGCGGTGCAGACGAAGGTGCCCGTGCGCGCGGAGTATCTGCCGCACTATCTCACCGTGGCCGGCGTGCTGCGCGACTCCGGCAGCGCCGAGATGACGCTCGCCGCGGGGATCGATCCCGCGCGCTCGCGCGTGACCTTCTCGCTTGGCGCGTCGCCGGTGGCGGTGCTGCGCGGGCTCGCCGATGGGCTGCGTGTGTACCCGTACGAGTGCACGGAGCAGGTGACGAGCGCCGCGCTTCCGCTTCTTGCGCTGCTCAACGCAAAAGGCGACACCACGCTCGTGCGCGCGCGCATGCAGCGCGATGTCGCGCGCGCGGTGGCGGTGATTAGCGGCCGACAGCGCGCCGATGGCGGGATTGGTCTCTGGCACGCGCGCGACTGGACGTCGCCGTGGCTCTCCGAATACGCAGGCAGCTTCCTCGTCGCGGCGAAGAGCGCCGGCGTCGCCGTCGATGACTCCGTACTCGCGCGCCTCGCCGACTATCTGCGCAAGGATCTCAACGCCGGCGCAGCCTCGGCGCAATTCACTCCGATTGCGAGCTGGTACGTCGATCGACATACGCGTCTTTCGGATCGCGTGGCATCCGTCGATTATCTGAGCCGCATCGGGAAGCCCGACATCGCGGCCGAGCATCAGCTCGTCGCGCTCGCGGCGCAGCTGTGGTGGGAAGATCGGCTGCGGCTCGCCGAAGTGCTGGCGAGGCGCAACGCGACGAAGGAGGCGACGGCGCTCATCGCACCCGCGTGGGCGCAGGTGCATCTCGAGGGCACGCGCGCGGTTCTCCCTCTGACATCGCGGCACGACTTCTACTTCGCATCGCAGGCGCGGCCTCTAGCGCGGCTGCTGACGGCGACGCTCGCGGTGAATCCGACGCATCCGCTGGTTGGTCCAATCGTGCAGGCGCTGCTCGAACAGTCGCGCACGAGTGCCGATCTCTGGAACACGCAGGACGAGGGCTCGACGGCGGTCGCGCTCGCGATGTTCGAGCAGCGCCAGCAGGGCGCGGCGCAGCGCGGGATTCGCGTGCGCGCTGCCGGCCGCACGATCATCGAGACCTCGGCGCGCGGCACCGACTCGAGCGTCTCGCTCGCCGGTTTACTCACCGCGCTCCCCGGCGGCGCGCAGAAGCTCAAGCTCGCCCTCGATGTGCGCCAGGGCGACGGACTCGCCTACTACTATATCACCGTCGCCGAGGTGCCGAAGACGCAGCCCGTGCGCCCCGAGGACACCGGCATTCAGGTGGAGCGCTGGTACGAGAGCTACGACAAGCCGACGCCGCTGGTGAGTGTGGCCGAGGGTGAGCTGGTGCGCGTGCGGATGCGCGTGACGATCAAGTCGGAGCGGCACTTTCTCGTGCTCGATGATCCGCTGCCGGCTGGGCTCGAGGCCGTCGATCTTTCGCTGCGCACGGCGGCGGCGCTGCCGGGGCCGGGCGCGGCGTTCGAGACGAGCGGCGACGCGGACGACGACACCGGCGGCGACGAGAGCGACAACGGCTCGGCGAATCGCTGGGGCTACGGCACGTGGGATTCGGGGTGGTGGTCGCCATGGGATCACAAGGAGATCCGCGACGATCGCGTGGTGTACGTCGCGACGTATCTGTGGCCCGGCGTATACACGGCGAGCTACATCGCGCGCGCGACGACGCCGGGAGTGTTCATGCGTCCGCCGGCGCACGCGGAGGAGATGTACAATCCTGCGGTAAGTGGGCGGAGCGATGGCGGGATGTTCACGGTGACGCCGCTCGTGGCGAAGGGCAGCGGCTCGCGATGAGGATGCGCCGTCGCGCGGCGATCGCGGCGCTGGGCATCGCGGGAGCGGGCATTGCCGCCGTGGCGGCGTTCATCGCGTGGCCGCTACCCCGCGCGCTCACGGCGCCGATCGCGCAGCCCGCGCTCACGCTCACCGATCGCGACGGCGTCGTGCTGCGTACAACGCGCGCGGCCGACGGGAGCCGCGCGCGCTGGATGCCGATCGGCGAGATCGATGCGAAGCTGATAGCCGCATTCGTCGCCGTGGAGGACAAGCGCTACTTCGCCCACGGCGCCATCGACTGGCGCGCGGTGGCGCGCGCCGCGTACCACGATGCTCGTGCGCGGGAAATAGTCTCGGGCGCATCGACGATCGCGATGCAAACCGCGCGGCGGCTGCACCCCACGCCGCGCACGATCCCCGGCAAGATCGTGCAGACGCTCTGGGCCCTCCGACTCGGCGCGCACCTCTCGAAGCAGGAGCTGCTCGAGCAGTATCTCAATCGCGTCCAACTCGGGCAGGGCGCAGTTGGCGTCGAGTCCGGCGCGTCGCTGTACTTCGGCGCCTCGGCGCGAGAGGTGAGCGTGGGGCAGGCCGCGATGCTTGCGGGGCTCGCGCACGCGCCCTCCGCGGACAACCCGCTCGTCTCGCCGCGACGAGCACGCGCGCGCCGCGCGCTCGCCCTCGCGCGCATGCGCGGCGCGGGCGTCGCGACGGAGAGCGATGTCGCGCTCGCGCTCGAGGAGCCGGTACTCGTGGCGGCAGCGGGGCAGCGCTTCCTCGCGCCGCACTTCACTACGCACTTCCTCGCGTCGCTCGACAGCGCGATGGTGCCCGGCGCGCGCGACGATGCCGCGCTGCGCACCTCGCTCGACTACGCGCTGCAAAACGATGTGGAGCTCGAGGTCAAGCGCACCGTGCTCGATTTGCGCGAGCGCGGCGTCGAGCAGGCCGCGGCCGTCGTGCTCGACAATCGCACCGGCGAGATCCTCGCGTGGGTGGGCTCTCCAAACTTCTGGGCCGACACCGCTGGCCAGACCGATATGGTGATCTCCCCGCGCCAGCCCGGCTCCGCGCTCAAGCCATTCCTCTACGGGCTGGCCTTCGACCACGGCGTCACCCCCGCGTCGATTCTCGCCGACATCCCGCACACGTATCAGACGTCGACCGGCCCGTATCACCCCCGCAACTACGATCGCCGCTATCACGGCCCCGTGCGCGCCCGCATCGCGCTCGGCAGCTCCTACAACATTCCCGCCATCGAGCTGGCGCAGCAGCTCGGCGCCGGCGCGCTGCTGCAGACACTGCACCTCGCCGGCTTCGCCTCGCTGCGCGAGAGCGCGGACTACTATGGCCTCGGGCTGGCGCTTGGAAACGGAGATGTGTCGCTGCTCGAGCTCGCGAACGGCTATCGCGCGCTCGCGAATGGCGGCGAGTGGCGGCCGGTCACCTCGAGCGCAATTGTGCGCGGTGCCGCAACGAACGTCGCGGGGGGATCGCGTCGCGTGATGACGCCGGCTTCCGCTGCGCTCGTCCTCGACATCCTCGCAGATCCCGTCGCGCGCGCCCCCGGCTTCGGCATCGAGAGCGCACTCGAGTTCCCCTTTCCCGCCGCGGCGAAGACCGGCACGAGCCGCCACTTCACCGACAATTGGGCGGTCGCGACGACGGCCGGCTTCACCGTCGCCGTGTGGGTGGGCAACTTCAACGGCCGGCCGATGGACGGCGTGAGCGGCGTGACCGGCGCGGGCCCGCTCGTGCATCGCATCGTCATGCACACCGCCGCGCGCTACGAGCCGGGCGCGCTCCCGTCGCCCGCGAGCGCTGGCGCCGCGCAGGTCGATGTGTGCCAGCTCTCGGGACTCCTCGTCGCCGAGGGCTGCCCCGCGATCGCGGAGTGGTTCGCGCCGGGCACGGCGCCCACCGCGCACGACGACTGGCATCGGGGTGGCGGCGTGACGCTCCCCGCCGAGTACGCGGAGTGGCGCAGCCAGGGCGGCGACGCGATGCTCGCGGCCGCTGGTGACAGCGTTCTAACCGCCCCGTCGCGTCACGCGACGTCGCCGGCGCTCGCGACGCGCTTCCGCATCTCCTCCCCACAGGACGGCGATCGCTACTGCGTGCCGCCGGGCGTCGACGCGCGCTACGCGACGATCGCGCTGCGCGCGGAGGGCGCCGACGTGCGCGCCGTGCACTGGTTCGTCGACGGCCGCGAGACCAGCGCGCATCGGCTCCCGCTCGTCGCCGGCACGCACGTCATCCGTGCGAGCGCATCCGCCGATCGGAGCGACGAGGTTCGCGTCACAATCGAGCGTTGAGCTCCCCGAGAGCTCGCTGGCACGTCACGCGCCCTCGGCGCGTTCGTCCTTGACGACCAGGTATCTTTCACGAGTCTCGTAGAACAGGCGGAGAGCGTGGCGGAGGCAAAGCGGAAGACCGACTACAACAACGCGTGGGCAGAAGCGCGCGAGCTGATTTGGGCGCATCGAAAGCAGCTTGCGATTGGATTCCCGCTCATGATCATCAATCAGCTCGCGGGCTTCGTGCTGCCGGCGAGCTCGAAATTTCTGATCGACGATGTGATCGGCAAGCATCAGGTCGGGAAGCTTTATTGGCTCGCCGCCGCCGCGGGGATCGCGACGCTGGTTCAGGCCGCGTCGTCGTTCGGGCTCGCCCAGGTGATGAGCATTGCCGCGCAGCGTGCCATCGCCGACATGCGCAAGAAGCTCCAGGCGCACATTCTCCGGCTTCCCGTCGCCTACTTCGACTCGACGCAGAGCGGAATCCTTATTTCACGTGTGATGACGGACGCCGAGGGCATCCGGAATCTCGTCGGCACCGGGCTCGTGCAGTTGGTCGGTGGAATCATCACCGCGATCGTGGCCCTCGGCGTGCTGTTCTACCTCAACTGGCAGATGACGGCGGTCACCCTCGTGGTCCTGTCGTCGTTCGGCGGCGTGATGGCGATCGCCTTCAAGCGGCTTCGCCCGATCTTTCGCCAGCGAAACGCGATCACGGCCGAGGTTACGGGGCGACTGGCACAGGCGATGGGCGGCGTGCGAATCGTGAAGACCTACGTCGCCGAGCGCCGCGAGGAGAAGACCTTCGCCGTCGGCATCCACAGGCTCTTCCGCAACATCGCGTCGACTCTCACGGGCATATCGCTCGTCACCGCCTTCTCGACGCTGATCATCGGCATCGTCGGAATCATCATGTTCATCATGGGCGGCAAGGCCGTCCTCGATGGGAGGATGACGCTCGGTGATCTGCTCATGTACGCCGTCTTCGTCGGGCTGCTTGCGGCGCCACTGGTACAGATCGCCGCGATCGGCACGCAAATCAGCGAGGCGTTCGCGGGGCTCGATCGCATCCGCGAGATCCGCCGCATGGCCACGGAGGATGCGAACGACGATCCGAACGGCAACGTTCCGTCGCTCGTGGGCGACGTGCGCTTCGATCACGTCTGGTTCGAGTACAAGCCCGACACGCCCGTGCTGCGCGACGTGAGCTTCCACGCGCCGGCCGGATCGACCACGGCGCTCGTGGGCTCCAGCGGCTCGGGAAAGAGCACGCTGATCAGCCTTATCATGGCCTTCAATCATCCGCAGAAGGGCACGGTCACGATCGATAACCGGCCGCTCGAGTCGCTCAAGCTGCGGCAGTATCGCTCGCATCTGGGCGTCGTGCTGCAGGACAACTTCCTCTTCGACGGTACCGTCGGCGAGAACATCGCGTTCTCGAAGCCGGGCGCCACGATGGAGGAGATCCGCGATGCCAGCCGGATCGCGCACTGCGACGAGTTCATTTCGGAGTTCGAGCTCGGCTACGACACGATCGTCGGCGAGCGCGGCGTGCGCCTCTCGGGCGGGCAGCGGCAGCGCGTCGCCATCGCACGCGCGATTCTCGCCGATCCGAAAATTCTGATTCTCGACGAGGCGACGTCGAGCCTCGACAGCGAGAGTGAGGCGCTCATCCGCGACGGGCTTCGCTCGCTGCGCACGGGGCGAACGACGTTCGTGATCGCGCACAGGCTCTCGACGATCGCGAGTGCAAATCAGATTCTCGTGCTCGAGAACGGCGAGATCGTCGAGCGCGGAACGCAGCCCGAGCTGCTGCGCCTGGGCGGACGCTACCGGCAGCTCTACGACACGCAGTACCGCGCCGAGCAGGACCAGTTCATCAATCCGGGCGAGGACTTTACGCCCGAGGTGAAAGATACCGTCAAGGTGTCGGCGCGTCCCGACAGCTCACTCTGAGACCAATGCCGTGCGCGTTGCGCGGCATTCACGATCTTTGCATCACTCCGGCGGAATGAATAACAATTACTTCGTGGTTCGAAGCTCCGGTGTTCACGGCAAGGGCGCTTTCGCGCGGAAGGACATTCGCAAGGGCACGCGGCTCGTCGAGTACATCGGCGAGAACATCTCCGCCGAGGAATCGGACCGCCGCTACGATGACACGGGGGTGAAGAATCACCACACCTTCCTCTTCTCGGTCGACAAGCGGAAGGTCATCGACGCGACGTTCGGGGGCAACGAGTCGCGTTTCATCAATCACTCGTGTGATCCGAACTGCGACGCGATCATCGAGAAGCGTCGCGTCTACATCGAGGCGAATCGCACGATTCGGAAGGGCGAGGAGCTCGCCTACGACTACAACTACGAGCGCACACCGAAGACCACGAAGGCCGATGAAAGGATGTACAAGTGCCTCTGCGGCTCACCGGAGTGCCGTGGCACGATCGTCTCCGCCAAGGTGACGATGCCGAAGAAGAAGGCGGCGAAGAAAGCGAAGTCGAAAAAGAAGGTCGCCGGGAAGAACAAGCGGACGAAGGCGAAGACGAAGAAGAAGGCGGGTCGCGGGCGCTAGTCCGCGATCAGCTTCGCCCGCCGACCTCGCCCACGAGGCGCGCGTACACCGCGCCGCGTGTGCGTCCGTCCTTCAGCGTGTAGTCGTACTCCCCCTGCGTGACGCTGCTCTCGCGCACGACGAGCAGATCGCCCGCCCTCCACGTATTCACCGCGGGGCGGTCAGGGAGATAGACCTCCCAGATCGTTCCGTCCGCGAGCACGACGTGCGTGCCCTCGTTGATCACACGCGTTACACGATGCGCGTTGTAGACGCTCGTGGGCTCGCCGTACGTGCGCGATGAGTCCGCGCCGCGCGACGGAGGCGCCTCGTCAACTTCCTGCGCAGCCGCACGCTGCGTGAGGGCCGCGCTCGCGACGAAGATCGCCGGGACGAGCATCGATGAAAGTGCCGATCGCGTGCGCATGCAAATACCCTCCGGAAAATGACCGCCAAGTCGTGCGGGAAATTTCGCCGCACGAGCGACCCTCTCAAAATAAAAAGTGTCGCAGCGCACAGTTAAACGAATATTAAAGACGTGATACTATTGGCCCTCCGGTGTACGTAACTTGACAGGTATTATAACGCCCCCATGTTCATATGACCGCGGACGACGACCGAACTGTAACGTCCCGATGCATACTCGAAGGTGCTGATGTCTTTGGCTTTCAGATCCACGTTTCGCGTTGCAGCCGCAGTCGCCGTTCTGGTGGTGTCTGCACCGAAGCTGTACGGGCAGGACCAGTGCCAGTGTGCGGCTCCTGGCGGTGAAAGCAGCCGCATCGCGAGCGCCATTGGCGGTGGTCTCTTCGCGGGGCTGATAGCAGCGGTGATCCCCTTTCATCACGCGACTGCGATCGCTTCGGCGCCGCCGGGCGCCGTCGCGCCAACCGCGCTCACTACGATGTCCGATTCCACCGACATCGCACCGGGTGATTCTGCACATCCGCGCCAGCTCGCATCGATCGCGGGCGCTCCAGGCGCTCCAGGCGCTCCGGCTGCGGAGCTCGTCCCCGCGGAGGCAGCCGGCGGCGCTCCCATCTCGCGCACCTCGAACGGCGAGTCCGCGTCGCCGCTCCCCTCGATCACGCCGAGCGAGGCTGCGGCCGACGGGCTGATCGCGCCGAAGACGGCAACGATCCTCCCCGCGCTCGCGATGATCGGCGTCGGTGCCATGCTGATGGGGATCTTCTTCCTGCGAGTGCGCCGGCCGCGACTGCGCTCGCGCTGAGCTCCGATCAGCACGAGCGAGCACGTAAAAAAGCGGGACCCGAATTCGGGTCCCGCTTTTTTACGTGCTCGCTCGTGCTGATCG
>Ga0075521_10000347_pt1 | contig 13128 bp, 16 predicted proteins | sample NGEPerD_FD_74785 | JGI IMG/M metagenome (GOLD analysis project Ga0075521, IMG submission 74785) | Arctic peat soil microbial communities from the Barrow Environmental Observatory site, Barrow, Alaska, USA - NGEE PermafrostAB12-D | ecosystem: Environmental > Terrestrial > Soil > Wetlands > Peat ...
ACGGGGAAGGGCTCGATCCTCGCCGCGGTCGAGGCGATGAGGGCCGGCGCTCACGACTTCCTGCTCAAGCCGCTCAAGCCCGCCCTCCTCGCATCAGCTCTCGCGCGCCTTTCGGAGCACCACTCTCCACACTCCGCGGCGCGCTCCGAGCCGGCGGCCGCGGGTCAGCTCGGGGAGATGGTCGGCCGATCATCGGCGATGCAGGAGGTCTTCCGTCTGATCGCCCGCGTGGCGGGCTCCGAAGCGCCCGTGATGATCACCGGGGAGAGCGGCACGGGCAAGGAGGTCGCGGCCCGTACCGTACACGCGCTCTCGCGCCGCATTCGGGGGCCGTTCGTCGCGGTCAACTGCGGCGCGATCTCGCCGACCCTCGTCGAGAGCGAGCTCTTCGGGCACGAGAAGGGCGCGTTCACGGGGGCGGAGCGGCGCCGTGCCGGCACCTTCGAGATGGCCCATGGAGGAACCATTTTCCTCGACGAGGTGACGGAGATGCCGCCCGAGCTGCAGGTGAAGTTCCTTCGTGTCCTCGACACCCGCACCTTTCGGCGTGTCGGCGGAAACGAGGAGCTGGATGTCGACGTCCGTCTCGTGGCGAGCTCGAACCGCGATCTGGCCGAGGCGGTGAAGAGCAGGTCGTTCCGGCCCGACCTCTTCTATCGGCTCAACGTCTTCCCGCTCCTGATGCCGCCCTTGCGCGAGCGCAATGCGGATGTTCCGGCTCTCGCGGGCCATTTCCTGTCACAGGTCGAGGAGAAGGAACGACGCGGCTTCAAGTCGTTCGAGGCCCGGGCGCTCGACGTGCTGGAGCGGCACGACTGGCCCGGTAATGTGCGCGAGCTCCGGAATGCAGTGCATCGGGCCTATGTCCTGAGCGACCCGCCTGTCATTCAGACAGAGGCTGTGGAGGCCGTCCTCGATTTGCCGCACCTGGTCGAGCGGCCGCCAGCCGCGGACCGGGACGAGGAGTCGTGGCCCGCCGTGCCGGTGCGCGTCGGAGAGAAGCTGGAGGCGGTCGAGCGCAAGCTGCTTATCGCCACTCTGCAGGCTGTGAAGGGAGACAGGAAGACGGCGGCCGAGCTCCTCGGAATCAGCCTCAAGACGGTCTACAACCGGCTCAAGCATTACGGCCTCGATCAACCCACGCTTCCAGGAGGACGAGCTCGAGGCTCTTGAGCTGGACCGGCTTGGCGAGGTGATGGTCGAAGCCAGCCTCGCGGGACCGTGCCCGATCGTCCGGTTGGACCCAGCCCGAGAGAGCCACGAGGAGGAGTCCTTTCAGTTCCGGCTCCGCCCGGAGGCGACGCGCCACCTCGAGGCCGTCGAACCCGGGCAGACCGATGTCGAGGATCGCGACGTCGGGGCTCAGGCGCCGCGCCGCGTCGACGGCGGACGGGCCATCGTGCGCGACGTGCGTCTCGTGCCCCTCGAGCGCCAGGAGCTCGGCGAGCGTGAGAGCGGCCTCGACGTTGTCGTCGACAATGAGGATCCGCCGTGGCGGCGGCGTCGCGCTCGGCGGAGCCTGCGTGGCCACCGGAGCGGCGGAGTCGTTGGCCGCGCACGCGAGGCGTAGCGTGAAGACACTCCCCTTGCCCTCGCCCTCGCTCGCCGCGGTCAGGCTGCCACCGTGCAGCTCGGCGAGGCTCTTCGCGAGCGCTAGGCCGATCCCGAGCCCTCCGTAGACCGCCGCGCGCGCCCGGTGCCCCTGCCCGAACATCGTGAAGACGTGCGCGAGGTGCGCCGCCCGGATCCCGATGCCGGAGTCGATGACCGATACCACTACATCCTCGCCGTCTCGCACGGCCTCGAGACGGATTCGCCCGCCCGGCTCGGTGTACTTGGCGGCGTTCGAAAGGAGGTTCGACAGAACCTGCGCGAGCCGCATCGGATCGACATGCAAGAGCACCGGCGTCTCGGGCACGACCAGCTCGAACGCCTGCCGGCGACCGAGGAGGAGAGGCCCGGCTGTCTCGAGCGCGCTCTCGATGACGGCCGCGAGGGACACCCGCTCGCGGCGCAGATCCAGCTTCCCGTGCGTGATGCGGGAAAGGTCGAGAAGCTCGTCGATCAGGCGCACCATGTGCGCGATCTGCCGCTCGATCACGCGCAGCGCGCGTTCGCGCCTCGCCTGTTCCTCGGGCGTTTCACCCGTTCGCGACAAGATCTCGGCCGCGAACGACAGCGGCGCGAGCGGGTTGCGGAGCTCGTGCGCCAGCGTGGCGAAGAACGCGTCCTTCCGGCGGTCAGCCTCGCGCAGCGCGCGCTCGGCCGCGCGCCGCTCGGCCACCTCGGCCGCCAGCGCTTCGTTCATTGTCTCGAGCGCGTCGGTCCGCTCGGCAACCCGAGTCTCCAGCTCGTCACGAACGCGGCGGAGTCCCGCCGCGCGCCGCGACGCCTCGATCGCGTATCGGATCGAGCGCTCGAGCAGCGTCGCGTCGAGACGATCCCTGACGAGGTAGCCCGCGGCGCCGCTCTCCGCGGCCGCGAGGTCCTCGTTTCGCTCCGCGTCATCGGCGATCAAGATCACGGGACCGGTGCCGCCGGACTCGCGATAGGCGCGCAAGAGGTCGATGCCGCTCCTTGCGCCGAGCCGGGCGTCTACGAGGTGGGCGTCGTGCCGACCGGCACTCATCGCCTTGAGCCCCGCCCCGAACGTCCCGGCCCATTCGAGCTCGATACGGCCCGGCATCTTGGCGACGAGGTCGCGGAACAGGGCAACATCCTCCTCCTCGTTGCCGACGAGGAGGACTCGGAGACGCCGGGTCTCCGTCGAGGTCGACATGGCATCCAGAGGCTAGCCGATCGGGTCGATCGTGGCCAGCCTCGCTGTTCGGAACGAACTCCGTTCGCTCTCCGGGGGCCGGGTTACTTGCGGATGGCGCTGCCGAGATTCGTCAGAGCCTCGCCGACTTTGCGGTGCGCCTTGCCGAGCTTCTCCTGGACCGCGCCCTCGGCACGCTGAAGGGAACCCTCTTGTTCCAGCTTCCTGTCGCCTGAGAGGATTCCGACGGCCTCTTTCACCTTCCCCTTGGCCTTCTTCACTTTTCCGCCGATTTCCTGCTGACTCATCGGTTCTTCCTTTCGGGTGAGGCGTGCGATTTCTCGGCTGCCTCCGCGTCTGCCTTCGTCTTGTGCACCGTTCCGTCCGGATGGTTCGGCGGCGAGTAGATCGTGTAGAGCTTCAACGGTGCCGTCTTCGACGCGTTGATCACGTTGTGAAAAGTCCCCGCCGGCACCACGACCCCGCCTCCGTCGCGCACCAGGCGTTCCGTCTTCTCGTCGAAGACAAACCGGGCCTCGCCCCGCTCGATGCGGAAGAACTGATCGACGTTCGCGTGGACCTCGTCGCCGATGTCTTCGCCAGGCAGAAGGCACATCACCACGAGTTGGCTGTGCTTGGCCGTGAAGAGCACCTGCCGGAAGTAGGTGTTCGTCAGGGTCAGCTCCTCGATCGATCCGACGTATTCGGTCATTGTGGTGCCCTCTTTCTCTTCGGAATCAGCATCGGTGGTAACACTGCAAGCGGCAGGCCACGAGTTCGGGAGTAAAGCGTGGGAGCGCGAAGGAGCCCTCGGCGTCGATCCCACCGCCGACCGGTATGCTTTTCCTCGGAGATCGGCAAATCGTGCCGGGGCGCACGTCCGGGTCGATGGCTGGGCGATCTCCGCTCGGCATCGTTATTGCGGAAGCGGTTGGGGGCTGGCCCCAGCCCCATGCGAGAGGGGACTAAACGCGATGAGCACGTCAGAAACCCTGATGCAAAAGATGGAGAGCGGCACCAAGAACACGACCATGAAGGCCCTCGTCTTCCACGGTCCCGGCAAGCGCGCCTGGGAGGACAAACCGAGGCCGACGATCAAGGACGCCACGGACGCCATCGTCCGAATCACGACATCCACGATCTGCGGCAGCGATCTCCACATCCTCAAAGGCGACCTTCCCGCGGTCACCGACGGGCGAATACTCGGGCACGAGGGCGTGGGCATCGTCGAAGAGGTGGGAAAGGCCGTTTCGAATTTCCGCAAAGGGGACGAGGTCGTGATCTCCTGCGTCACCGCATGCGGGAAGTGTGAGTTCTGCAGGAAGGGGATGTACTCGCACTGCAAGGACGGCGGCTGGATACTGGGCTATCTCATCGACGGGACCCAGGCCGAGTATGTCCGTATCCCGCACGCCGACACGAGCCTCTACGCTTTGCCGCCGGGCGCCGACGCGGAAGCGTACACGATGCTCAGCGACATCCTTCCCACAGGTTTCGAGTGCGGGGTCCTGAACGGCCAGGTGAAGCCGGGAGACACCGTGGCGATCGTGGGCTCCGGCCCCATCGGCCTCGCCGCGCTCCTCACGGCGCAGCTCTACTCCCCCGCCGAGATCGTGATGATCGACGTCGACCAGAACCGTCTCGCCGTCGCCAAGTCCTTCGGCGCCACGAGCGTCGTCGATTCTACCGACGGCAAGGCCGTCGAGAAGGTCATGGCCCTCACCGGTGGCAAAGGCGTCGACGTGGCGATCGAGGCCGTGGGCGCTCCCGCGACCTTCGACATCTGCCAGTCGATCCTGGCGCCGGGCGGGCATCTCGCGAACATCGGAGTCCACGGCAAGCCGGTCGAGCTGCACCTCGAGAAGCTCTGGGATCGCAACATCACGCTGACCACCCGCCTCGTGGACACGATCACGACTCCGATGCTCTTCAAGCTCGTGCAGTCCGGCCGCCTCGAACCGAAGAAGCTCGTGACCCACCGCTTCGCGCTGGCGGACGTCATGAAGGCCTACGACACGTTCGGCAACGCCGCGAAGGAGCGGGCCCTGAAGGTCATCCTGAATAGCGCCCAGCTTTAGAGGTCCCACGCGGCCTCGATGGCCGCCAGAAAGGAAACATGACGATGAAACCACGCTATTTCAAGGTCCTCGTTCCTGGCATCTTCGCCGCTACCGCGCTCGCGCTGGCCGTGAGCGCAGGCGCGCAAACGCCTCCACCTCCGCCTGCTGCCCCGCCCCCAGCCACCAAGAGCCCTCAGGCGGCCACCATGACCGGCCACCACAAGGGCAGCGCTGCAACCGCCAAGCACGACGCTGAGATGAAGACCATGAAGACGCAGTGCGAGGCCATGATGGCCACAAAGCAGGAGATGCAGGACAAGCGCCAGGCGATGGACGCCACGCTGGACAAGCTGGTGGCGGAAATGAACGCCGCCAAGGGGTCCAAAGAGGTCGACGCCTTGGAGAAACCAATGGCGGCGGTCATCAACGAGCTCGTCGCCCAGCGCAAGGCCTTCGACGCCATGATGATGCAGATGCAACCCGCGATGATGGCGCACATGATGCATCACGTGCACATGCACGGCGCGAAGGGCGCAATGGAATGCCCGATGATGAAGACGGGCCATGCTCCCGAAGCGAAGACAGAAGAACAGAAGCCCAAGATGTGAGCTTCATGACGGCGGGGCGTCTCGCTCGGAGCCCCCGCCGCCCGGCTCGTTCTCGTTCCCAGGCGAAGGCGCATGGAACCACGCGAGGCGCCTTATCGTCCTTTTGGTGGCCAGCGCGGTTTCTCTCTCGCTGGGAGACCGGGTCGGCGGACTGATCATCATCGCGATGGTCTTGCTCAGCGTCCTGCTGAACTTCTTCATGGAGTTCCAGGCCCGCCATGCCGTGGAGGAGATTCGCAAGCAGGTCGCGACGTGCGCCGTTGTTCCGCACCGGATGGTTCGTGGAATCCCTGGCCACGCAGACGCTGGTGGTGTTCGTGACCCGGACGGCGGCTCAACCCGCTCAAGAGCCGTCCCGACCGATCCTTGTTGATCGGCGTGCTGGCCGTCGTGGCGATTGCCGCGGTGCTGCCGTATACGCCGCTCAGGAGCCTGCTGCGGTTCGTTCCGCCACCCGTCACGTTGCTGGCCACGATCGCGGGTCTCGCTCTGACGTACCTCCTGCTCGTGCAGGCCGTCAAGACGTGGTTCTATCGTCGCCATGCGTTGCTCTAGATGTCCCATGCCGGTGAGCGAGAGAGTGCTCCGGATGGCATACCACGTGCGTATCCCTCTCACGGAAAGTACGGAAAGGAGAACCCCATGGGACAGCAGGAAGTCGGCGGAAAAGTCAAGAAGACCAAGGGGAAAATGAAAGAGGCCGTCGGGATCCTCTCAGGCAACAAGAAGATGGAACGGGAGGGTTCCTTCCAGCGCGCCGAGGGCGCGGTCCAGGAGGGGCTCGGCCAGGCGCGCCGCAAAGTCGGCGAGGTCCTGACGAACCTCGGCAAGGGCATCAACAAGAAATAGCCCGGTCCGCCCCGGCAGGACGTGCGCTCGAGTCAGGCACTTTCTACAAGGCGCGCGCCCCTCGGCCTGCAGCAGCGTGTAAGTCTGCCGATCGCCTTTCTGGCGAGTCCCGTTCAGAACAGCGAATCGGTCGTGATCAGGTAGATGGGCTTTCCGCCGCGATCCGGAAGCGCCACCTCGAAGCGGAGGATGCGCACGAGAGACGCGCGGGTGAGCTCCATGAGGACACCGGCCCCGACGTCGCCGCGCCACCCTTCGGTGGACGGCCCGACCCGCGCTCCCCATGTCTTCCCGCCATCGGCAAACGCCGTGAGACCCAGCGCCGCCACGTGCAGCAGCTCGCCGGTGATGCGGTGCCTCCACTCCACGTTCGCCACTACCCGCGACGTGCCGTCGAAGGTGTTCGGGTCGTAGCCGCGCAGGCCGGTGTCGGCTCCGAGCGTGAGCTGCCTCTCGCCATCGAGGGCGTAGCCGAGGTCGGCGGCGACGCGGACCCGAAGGCCCGCCGACCCGGTGATGGCGCCCCCGACCTCGAGGTGGCTGATCACGTTGCCCAGGCCACGGCTCTCGACTCGTCCCGAGAGGTCGATGCGCTGCCAGGTGTAGGTCCGCCCCGCGAACTGGCCCGCCTCGAACGCTCCGTGGTAACGAAGCCGTACGCTGTCGCCGCCGAGGAGCGGCAGCGAGAGCCCGGTTGTGACCGTCCAGTTGGGCCCGAGCGGCAGGTCTTCTTGTCGAAGCCAGGCCCGGAACCCTTGCACGAGCTTCCAGCGAAACGTCCTATGGTCCCAGCCCGCCTCGACGCCCACCAGGTTGCGATCCTGCGGCTGCGGGTAGGACGGACCGGTGAGGCTGTGCCAGTCGCTGAAAATGGCTCGCTCGCCGAACGCACCCACGAGGAGGCGGTCGGTGCGGATGCCGCCGCCCGGCAGCCGGAGCCCGCCCCAGACTTCCCAGTCTCGCGTGTTCGCCTCGCCCGTGACACGTCGTTCCCCGTCCGACCAGAGGTACTTCAGGGACTGATCCCGCCTCCAGTCGACGCCCCCGGCCCGCGGCGTCATCAGGGAGAAGAACGGGTACTCGAACCGGAGGTGGTCCGTCGACCCGTCGGAGGACGACTGGTGCTCGAGCTCGAGCTGCCAGCGGCTGTGGAGGAACGTGATGTCCCTGTATCGGAACGTGGTGGAGGTCCGTTCGGGGTCCGACGTGACGTCGAAAAGGAGGCTCTTCCCCATGCCAAGGACGTTGTCTTCCGAGAGGCCGAAGCCGACGGTCCGGCGATCCCCGGACATGCCGAATCTGACGTTGACGCCGGTCGTCCACTGGTCGTGGGTCTCGACGACCACCTCGGCTCCGCCGGGGACCGGCCGCGCCGAGATGTTCACGGGGTTGAGGAAGCCCGTGGCTCGAAGGATGAGCTCGCTCTCGGCCAGCCGCATGGGGTCGAGGCGGTCGCCGGCCTGGAAGAGCAGCAGGGAGCGGATGAAGTCCTCGCGCGTGACGATGTGCAGGGCGTCGACCCACCGATAGGGCCACGCCGCGGTGGACGGGTCGTCGAGATCGAAAACGTCGTGCCGGTCGATCCGCACCGCCACGATGGGGGTGCCGGGAGCCACCTCCTCCGCCCCCGCGCCCGGCGTGGCGAGCGCACAGAGGACGCCGAGAAGGAACAGCGGTCTGCTCGCGGGCCCCATGCTGGCTCCTTCTCGTCGACAGAGACGCAAAGGCGGCGCCAGCGAGCGATGAAAGATATTCCCCGCCGCGGGCCCTGGATGCTCCCCGACCGGGCAAACGAGCCTGAGACAGCCCGCCACCGCTGGCAGGGGAATTGCGGTGATGTTCAGCGGGAGACTCAGACAATGAAAAAGAACTTAGTTCCGATCCTCGCGGCAGCCCTTTCCCTCACATGGTTCCTCTCGGCATCACCAGCGAACGCCGCGGACAGGTCCGAGGCGGTTCCTACCGAGGTCTCCGAGGCGATCAACGCCACCTCCGTCAAGGCCAAGCTGATCGACAAGCTCGGCGCCGACGCGCTTCGGATCACGGTCTCTGTCTCCGGAGAGACAGCAATCCTCACCGGTGAGGTGACGAAGTCGCCCAGCCAGGGGCTCGCCGAGCAGGTCGCCCTGTCGGTCGAAGGGATCAAGAAGGTCGACAACAAGGTGACGGTGAAGGAGGCCGCGGGGCCGTTGGCCGCGAGCGAAGCTTCGGTGAAGAACGTGGCGCTCGAGATGAAGGTGAAGGGCATCCTTCTGGCCGAGATCGGTAGGAACGCACTCAAGATCGAAGTCGAGGTCGTGGACGGCGTCGTCAGTCTGCGCGGCAAGCTCGACAACCCCGAGGCCTCGAGGGCGGCAATCAAGAAGATCCGTTCGATCGAAGGCGTCAAGAAGGTTGTCGACCTTCTCGGTTGAGCTCCACGACTCCACTTCGGGACACATCGGTTGCCGGACCGTTTCCGGCCTCTCCAAAGTCCATTAAGAGAAAGAAGAGGTTCTGAGATGAAAAAGCTGATGACCTGCTTGGCCCTGGGCACGTTCGCGACGCTCCTCGGTGTCGTATCGGCGCCCGTCGCCTATGCGCAAAGCAACAAGGAAAACTCGACCTTCACCGTGACGGAGCCGCTCGACGTAGGGGGATTCACGCTGCAGCCCGGAACGTACCTCATCAAGGTCGTGATGCTCGCCTCCGACCGCAACTCGATTCAGGTCACGAACGTGGAGCAGACGAAGGTCTTCGCCAACGTCCTCTCAACGCCGCACCCGATCCGGGCGGACGAGGTGGTCCCGTCGAGCCGCTACATCTATTACGCGACCGCCCCAGGCCAGCCCAAGGCGCTTCGCACGTGGTTCGCTCGCGACACGGAGAAGGGTCAGGACATCATCTATCCGAAACGGCGCGCCATGGAGCTCGCGGCCGTGGCTAAGGAGCCCGTGATCGCGATTCCGGACGAGGTGAAGGAAGCGGAATACAAGTCCGTGCCCATCGCGGTCGTGACGCCGGATCTGCAGGTGAAACCGTATGCGGAGCCGGCGCCGCCCGTCGTGGTGGCAGAGGCCCGTCCACTCAAGCAGCTGCCGGCGACGGCGAGCCATATTCCGCTCTTCGCCGCTCTTGGTCTCTTGTCTCTGGGCGGCGCTTTCGGGCTCCGCATCCTCACGAACCGGGCGGCGTGACAAGGTCCGGCATCGTGCGGTGGCTCCGTCGGGCCGAGATCGCCCTCTGCGTGATCGGCCTCTCGCTCCTCGGCGTGGCCCTCGCGGCGATCGTCAATACTCGGGTCTACCAGGCGCGCCAGGGGCGCGCCTTTTCCGACATGGAGCGGAGGACCGCCGCATCGACGTACGGCCCGGAGTCTTCTCCGGTGTTGGCGTCCACCGGGCCGTCCGCGCCGGCTCCCGACGCCGATCCGCTCGTCCTCGGCCGGATCGAGATCCCGCGGATCGGCGTCTCGGCGATCGTGCGAGAGGGGGACGACGACACGACGCTCGCCGTCGCGGTGGGGCACGTCCGCGGGACCGCGCGGCCCGGCGAGCGCGGCAATATGGCGCTCGCGGGACACCGGGACTCCTTCTTCCGCGCGCTGCGGCTCATCCAGGTCCATGACACGATCCGGATCCGCACGGCCGGCCACCGCTACGAGTACCGCGTGGACTCGACCGAGGTGGTCGCGCCGGAGGCGACGCGGATCCTCGACCCGACCGGCGACGCCGTCCTCACACTCGTGACGTGCTATCCGTTCGCGTACGTGGGCCACGCGCCGAACCGGTTCATCGTGCGCGCCTCACGGCTCCCGCCCTGAGACCGAGATGGTCGGGACGGTGGGATTCGAACCCACGACCCCTTGAACCCCATTCAAGTACGCTACCAGGCTGCGCCACGTCCCGACCGAGGACAGCATCGAAGAGCGGGAAGCCCTTCGGGGGTAGCGGTTTATACCATGCCGTGAGGCGCCTGAGAGTGCGCCCGGACTATCGGCCTAGACCGCTGCCGCAGCACTCGAATTCCCCTTGACCGTCACGTTTGAGTCTACTATTTTGTAGATATGGCGATCTCCTCGACCACGATCCGGATACCGGCGGACATGCACGAGACCCTCCGCGGGCTGGCTGAGGAACGCCAGTCGACGCTCCAGGGCGTGCTCGTCGAGGCGCTGGAGCTGTACCGGCGCGACCGGTTCCTGCGTCGGGTGAACGACGGCTATGCGACGCTGCGCGCTGAGCCCGTGGCGTGGAAGGCGCATCTCGCCGAGCGTGCGACATGGGACACAACGCTCGCCGACGGCCTCCCCGCTGAGCGGCCAGGCGTCCGCCGCAAGAAACCGTGAGCGGTTCCTTCCCCCGCCGCGGGGAGGTCTGGCTCGCGGATCTGAGCCCGACGCGCGGGCACGAGCAGCGTGGCACGCGGCCAGTGCTCGTCCTCTCGGTCGACACGTTCAACGCCGGTCCCGCCGAACTCGCCAGCGTGCTTCCCATCACGTCCACGATTCGCTCGATCCCGTCGCACCTCGTCGTGCGGCCGCCAGAGGGTGGACTTGATGCCCCGTCCGCCATCCTCTGCGATCAGATCCGAACAATCGCCCGCGAGCGTCTCGTGCGGCGGCGCGGCGTCATCGCCCTGCGGACGTTGGCTCGCGTCGAGGAGATCGTGCGTATTCTCCTGGGGCTCTGATCACTCGCCGCCGAGGAGCTTCAGGATTTCCTTCAGCTCCGCGACGACGCGCGCGGCCCGGGGGTCCGGTGTCTGCGCCGTTCCGATCTTGGCCGGGTCGACGGCGGAGGCCGTTTCCACCGGCTCCGTCTGACCGGAGGCTGGCGAGGTCTCGACGAATAGCGGCGTGGCGGATTTCGAGGACGGCCGGCGACCGGGAGGGCGCTCCGGAGGCTTCACGGCCTTATCCGACTGCTTCTCCGGCTTCTCGGACTTCTCGTCCTTTTCGCTCTTCCCCGCGTCGGCCGGGATAAAGGCCGGATTCGTGTCGTGGGACCGCGCGCTCGCGGCCTCGGTCTCGAGCCGCTTCTTGGCGCCGGCGATCGTATAGCCCTCGTCGTAGAGAAGCCGCTTGATCCGCCCGATCAGCTCGAGCTCGCGCGCACTGTACGTGCGCGGGCCGGCGAGCGAGCGATCGGCCGCGAGGAGCGGGAACTCCGACTCCCAGTAACGCAGGACGTACGGCTGAACGTCCGCGATGCGGCAGACGTCCCCGATCTTGTAACGGACCTCGGCGTTTTCGCTCGTCATTTGCGACATGACATCAACGTGTCGTCGAGTCTTTTTAACACATCGACGGGCCGATCCGAAGGTCAGTCGTCCTTCTTGACGACGAACTTCAGCGGCACACCGTTCAGGTTCCACTTCTCGCGGATGCGATTCTGCAGGAATCTCTCGAAGGAAAAGTGCAGCGGTTCGGTCCGGTCCGCGAAGAGACGGATCAGCGGCGGCTCGGCAGCCACCTGCACGGCGTATCGGATCTTCATGTTGCGGCCCGAACGCCCGCGGGGCTCCTCCCGTTCGAACGATTTCTGCAGCAGCCGGTTCAGCTCGCCCGTGGACATCCGCGTCGTGAACCTCTTCGCGAGCGCGTCCGCCTCGGGGAGGAGGCGCTGGACGCCCTTCCCCGTCGTGGCCGAGAGCGGCAGGAAAGGCGCCTTGCGGAGAAAAATGAAACGCCTCTCCGTGTCGTGCTTGAGCTCGGTCGCGCGCTGGCGGTCCTTCTCGATGAGGTCCCATTTGTTCGCGACCAGAAGTACGCCGCGGCCGGCCTCTTCCGCATAGCCCGCGATCGTGGCGTCCTGCGCCGTGATGCCGGCGGAGGCGTCGAAGACGATGACGACGAGCCGCGCCCGGTCTATCGCCTTGCGGGACGCGACGATCGAAAGCAGCTCGGCCGAATCGGTCGTCTTGCCCTTGCGCCGAATCCCCGCCGTGTCGACGAAGAGATACTCCCGGCCGCCCCGGGACAGGCGCACGTCGATCGAGTCGCGCGTCGTGCCGGCGATTTCCGACACCATCACGCGGTCCGCCCCGACGAGCGCATTCACGAGCGACGACTTCCCCACGTTCGGGCGGCCGACAATCGCGATCGGAAGGGGCTCCGTGCGCGTGTCCGGGTCGAGATCCGACGGAAGAACCGCCTCGATGGCCTCGAGGAGCTCGTCAGCGCCCGTGCCGTGAAGCGCCGAGACGCCGATCACTTTCGGGAAGCCCAGCTTGAAGCCGTCGGCGAGCGACTCGGCCGCGGCCTTCGCGTCGCACTTGTTCCAGGCGACGACCACGTTCTTTCCGAGGGCGTGCAGCTTGCGGGCGAGGCGCTCGTCCTCGGGAAGGCGTCCGGCGATGCCGTCGATGACGAAGAGAATGAGATCCGCGTCCGCGACCGCCGCGAGCGCCCGGTCGCTGGTCCATTCCGCGAAGCCGCCCGCCGCGTCGAGATCCAGTCCGCCCGTGTCGACAAGCGTGTAGGCGCGCCCCGAAGGCGTCCGGGCCGTCATTTCGAGCGCGTCGCGCGTCATGCCCGGGCGGTCGTGCACGAGCGCCCGGCGCTCGCGCGCAAGCCGGTTGAAGAGAGCCGATTTCCCGACGTTCGGGCGGCCGACGAGGACGACTCGAAAGTGGATCACGGTGTCAGCGCCGCCGCCGCGTCTTCCCGCGCGGAGGTGCCGGCGACGACGGACGGGACGGCCGGCGGCCCCGCCCCGCCTGGGGTTTTGGGGGCGCGTTGGTGCGGCCTCCGCGGCGCGCTACCCCGCTCTCACCCACGGGCGCGAAGTCGAGGCCGCGTTTCTCGGCGTCGGCCTTCACGAGCTTCACGCACAGGCGGTCCCCGAGGCGGTAGATGCGTCCGGCCCTGGAG
>Ga0075521_10000348_pt1 | contig 13101 bp, 8 predicted proteins | sample NGEPerD_FD_74785 | JGI IMG/M metagenome (GOLD analysis project Ga0075521, IMG submission 74785) | Arctic peat soil microbial communities from the Barrow Environmental Observatory site, Barrow, Alaska, USA - NGEE PermafrostAB12-D | ecosystem: Environmental > Terrestrial > Soil > Wetlands > Peat ...
TGGCGGTAACTGATGCCACTTTCGAGCAGGAAGTTGAGAAGGGCGAGGGGCTGGTGATCGTCGATTTCTGGGCGGCGTGGTGTGGTCCCTGTCGCATGATCGGTCCCGTGCTCGACGAGCTCGCGGTCGAGTACGCCGGCAAGGTGAAGGTGACGAAAGTGGATGTCGACTCCAATCAGAAGTCGGCGATCCGATTCAACGTCCGGTCGATCCCGCTCGTGCTGTTCTTCAAGAACGGCAAGGTCGTGGACACGATCCTCGGCGCGCACCCGAAAAGGGAGTACGACGCGAAGCTGAAGCATCACCTCGCGGCGGCTCCGAAAGCGACTACAGCGTAACTTCGGGAGCCTAACTACGGGGGCCTAACTACGGGCGCCCGATCGCCGCCGCCGCTTCCAGGCGGCGTCCCAAGGCTGCACTTTGCGGGTTCGGCGCATCACTGCGCCGAGCCCGTTTTTTCTTTCGCACGAGTGCAGATGAGCGATGCGCCTGGCACGCTGTACGTAGTCTCGACGCCGATCGGCAACCTCGGCGACCTCTCCGCGCGCGCGGTCGAGACGCTCAAGAGCGTGGCGGTGGTGCTGGCCGAAGACACGCGGCATTCGCGTCCGCTGCTCGCGCGCTTCGAGATTGCGACGCCGCTTCTCTCGTACCACGAGCACAACGAGGCGCGCACGGCGGATTCGCTCGTGGCGCGCATGGTCGCGGGGGAGTCGATGGCGCTGATCTCGGACGCGGGGACGCCGCTCCTCTCGGATCCGGGCGCGCGCCTCGTGGCGGCGGCGATCGAGGCGCGCGTGCGCGTGGTGCCGATTCCCGGCGCATCGGCGCTCCTCTCGGCGCTCGTCGCCAGCGGGATCTCGGCTGAGCGATTTACCTTCTTCGGCTTTCTCGAGCGGAAGGGCGCGGAGCGCACGAGCGCGCTGGCCGAGATTGCGTCGCTTTCACATACGGCGGTGCTGTACGAGGCGGCGCCCCGGGTGGCGGCGACGCTGCGTGACCTGTCCGGGATTGGGTGTGGAGCGCGCTTCGGAGCGGTGGCGCGCGAGCTCACGAAGCAATTCGAGGAGGTGCGGCGGGGAACGCTCGATGAGCTGGCGCTGTACTATGACGATACGCCGCCGCGCGGCGAGGTCGTGCTGGTGATCGCGGGCGCGCCGGCGGTCGTTGCGGATGAGAACGCCGCGCGCGAGAAGGCGCGTGCGCTGCGCGCGGGCGGACTGAGCGCGCGCGATGTGGCGCGCATGCTCGTGGCGGAGCAGGGGATCACGCGCAACGCGGCGTACAAGCTTGCGCAGGAAGAGGACTGATCGTCGCCCCGTTCGTACCGCTACCTTGGGATTCATGACCCCACGCCGCTCGCTCGTGACATCATCGATCGCGCTGTTGCTCGTGGGATCGCTGACCGCCGCGCGCCCGCTCGAGCACTCGCCGCGCATGACGGTCGCGCGGCTGCAGTACGACGGCGGCGGCGACTGGTACGCGAATCCGTCGAGCATCCCGAATCTCCTCGCGGCGATCGCGGCGCGTACCACGCTTCCGGTGTCGCGCACCGAGGCGCGCGTGACGCTGATGGACGATCGGCTGTGGGACTATCCGTTCATCCACATGACCGGACACGGCAACGTGCACTTCTCCGATGAAGAGGTTGTGCGCCTCCGGAAATATCTGGAGCACGGCGGCTTTCTCCATGCAGATGACAACTACGGACTCGACCCGAGCTTTCGCCGCGAGATCGCGCGCGTCTTTCCGGATCGCCCGCTGGTCGAGGTGCCGCTCGCGCATCCGATCTATCACATCGTGTACGACTTTCCGAAGGGACTTCCGAAAATCCACGTGCACGACGGAAAGCCCGCGCAGGGCTTCGGCATCTTCATCGGCGATCGGCTCGTGGTGTACTACAGCTTCTCGAGCGATCTTGGAAATGGGTGGGAAGACACCGAGGTGTATCACGATCCGCCGGCGTTGCACGAGGCGGCGCTGCGCATGGGCATAAATCTCTTCGTGTATGCGGTGACGAGCCGCCCGATTTCGTGACGTTGCGTCAGCTCGTCGCGCGCGAGCGCTTCCGCCTCGTGGCCGCAATGGGCGCACGCGGGGCGGCGTTCTCGCTCGCGGCGGCCGCGCTGCTCGCCGGCCTCGCCGCCTTCTGGCTCGGCGACGCGCGCTGGATCAGCGAGCCCGCGGCGCCGGCAATCGCGTGGGTGATCGTGCTCGTCGCGGTTGGGCTTCCGCTCGCGTGGACGGTGGTGCGCGTGCGGCGCGCGGCGTCGCCGGCAAAGGTCGCGCACGCGATCGAGCGCGAGCGCGCGCTCCGCGACGGCTCGTTGCGCGGCGCGCTCGAGGTGGAGGATCAGGGTGCGTTCGGCAAGCGCGCGGCCGGCGCGCTCGGCGCGTCGCTCTCCTCGCACGGCGGCACGCTGGCGCCGGCGATGCTGCGCGGCGCCGTGATCACCAGTGCGGGCGCGGTGGTGTGCGCGATGCTGGCCCTCGTGTTGCTCGGCGGCGCGCGACGCAACGCGCCCGACGGCTGGCGCGCGATGCGTCATCCGGTGGGCGCGTGGACGGGGGCGCTCGTCCCTCCGCTGCGGATCGTGGATCCGCCGCGCGAGGTGATGCGCGGCGACTCGCTGCGGTTGCGCATTCTGGCGCCGAGCCGGCGCACGATCGTCTTCCACACGCGCGCGACGGGCGCGCCGTGGAGCGAACGGATGCTCGACGTGAGCGACGGAGCGGCGACGGTGATGCTTGGGCCGCTCGATGCCGACATCGCACTCGTTGCCACGGATGGGCGCACGCAGACGGACACGGTGATCGTGCGCGTCACCGACAGGCCGTTCGTTGGCGACGTGGCGATTCGCGCGATCTATCCCGCGTATCTCGATCGCGCTGCTGAGCCGGTGCCCGCGGGCGAGACGGTACGCGTGCCACGCGGCACGACGCTCGTCATTCGCGGGCGCGCGAGCGCGGTGCTCGATGCCGTGGCGCTCGTGCGCGCGCGGGATACGATCCGCCTCGATCCCGACGGACACAACTTCGCCGGGCGACTCAACGCATCGAGCGGCGGACGATGGATGTGGATCGCCCGAGGCGAGCGCGGACCGGTTGCCGATGTGCCGGCGCCGCTCGACATCGATGTCATTCCCGATTCGGCGCCGCACGTCGAGATCGTCGATCCCGCGCACGACACGATGACGCTCGCGGGGAACGAGCTCACGCTGCGCGCCTCCGCCAGCGATGATCACGGCGTGCTCACGGTGACGATGCGGAGCTGGCGCGAGATGGCGAACGGCACCGCGATGCCGAGCGTCGAGCAGCCGCTCGCGGCGCCGAGCGCGCCGGAGTGGACGGGCGGCGCGACGATCGATGCGGCGGTGCGCGGGCTGCAGCGGGGCGACGCGCTCCACGTCACGATCGCGGCGACGGACAACTCGCCGTGGCGCCAGACATCGGTGAGTCGCGAGCTCGTGCTGCACGTACCGTCGCTCACCGAGCAGCGCGAGCTCGCGCGTGCGATGGGTGACTCCCTCGCGGCGCGCGCGACGCGTGCCGCGGCGGAGCAGAAGCAGCTGGCGCAGCGCACCGACGAGGCCGCGCACAGCCGCGACCGCAGCTCGACGAGCGACGGCAAGCAGTCGGAGAGCAATGGCGAGAAGGCGGCGATGTCGTATCGCGCGGCCGAGCAGTCGAAGGCTCTCGCGTCGCAGCAGCAGAAGCTCGAGGAGCAGGTGAAGTCGCTGCGGAAGGACGCGCAGGCGCTCGGCAAGCAGCTGCAGGCGGCGGGGGCGCTCGACAGCTCGCTCTCGCGGCAGCTCGCCGAGGCGCAGCAGATGCTCGCGCAGGCGCTGACGCCGGAGCTGCAGCAGCAGCTCGAGGATGTGCAGAAGAGCTCGCGTCAGCAGTCGCCGGAGGACGCGCGGCAGTCGATGGAGCAGCTCGCGCGGGCGCAGCAGGCGCTCCGTCAGCAGCTGGAGCGGAGCGCGGAGATGCTCAAGCGCGCGGCGCTCGAGGGCTCGATGCAGACGCTGCGCGACGAAGCGAAGGATCTCGCGAAGCAGGAACGGCAGACGGCGGACAAGATGCAGCGTGCGGACAGCGGCGCGGCAAAGAATGCGGGTCCGTTGAGCGAGCGGTCGCATCAGCTCGCGAACGACGTGCAGCAGCTCGCGCAGCGGCTGCAGCAGGAGAAGGCGGAGAGCGGGCCGCAATCGTTGAAGGAGGGCGCGCAGCACGCGCAGCAGAGTGCGGAGTCGATGAAGCAGGCGGCGGCGAAGGCTGGCGGGCCGGGCGCGCAGAAGAAGCAGGATGCGAGCGCGCAGCAGCAGGGGCAGAATGGAGCGCAGCAGCAGGACGGGGCGCCGCAGCAGTCGGGCGCCGCTGCCGCGCAGCAGGGCGCGCAGCAGATGGAGCAGGCCGCGCAGCAACTCTCCGACGCGCGACAGCAGCAGATCCAGGAGTGGAAGAACGGTCTCACCAAGGATCTCGACAAGTCGATTCAGGAGACGATGCAGCTCGCACGTCAGCAGCAGTCGCTGGCCGAGCAGGCGCGCGCGGGCGGCTCGCCGTCGCTCAAGGGGGATCAGGGCGCGGTGCAACAGGGTGTCGAGAAAGTGAGCGAGGGAGTGCAGCGCGCGGCGCGCCAGTCGTCGCACGTCTCGCAGCAGTCGCAGCGGGCCTTGAGCGACGCGCAGCAGCGTGTACAGGAAGCGACGAGGCAGACGGCCGATGCATCGCCGAACGGGCAGCAGAAGACCGCAGGCGCGATGGAGGAGGCGGCGCAGTCACTCAACGATGCGGCGACGAAGCTCATGGCCGATCGGCAGCGCGTAGCGAACGGACAGTCCGCGTCGGGCTTCTCCGAGATGATAGAGAAGATGCGGCAGCTCGCGAAGGAGCAGGGATCGCTGAACGGACAGTCGGCGTCGCTGATGCCCGGTGCCGGCGCGCAGCCCGGCGGCGAGGGGAGCGCACAGGGGCGCACGCTCGCGCGCTCGCAGCGCGGGCTCGCGCAGCGCATGGACGAGGCGGGCGCCGGCGAGGCGCGCGCGGCGCAGATGGCGAAGGAGATGCGCGACATCGCGGCGCAGCTCGAGACGGGGCGCGTCGACGCATCGCTGCTCGACCGCCAGCAAAAACTCTTTCACCGCCTCCTCGACGCAGGGCTCACGCTGCAGAAGGACGAGCGCGAGGACACGGGGAAGCGCGAGGCGGAGTCGGCGATCAATCCGCAGATCGAAGAGCCCGCGAACACCAACGCGACGGGGCGCGCACTGCTCAAATATCCCGAGCCCACGTGGAGCGAGCTGCGCGGGCTCACGGCGGAAGAGCGTCAGTCGGTGATGGAGTACTTCAAGCGGATCAATGCGGAGCCGTAGCACTGCGCGCCTCGCGCGCGCGGGACGCGCGGGACGCGCGGGACGCGCGGGTCGCGCGGGACTAGTCGCGCGCTTCGTCGCCATCGCGCTCACGCTCACGCTCGCGTGCGCGCTCGCGCCACGCGCGCGCGCGCAGAGCGCCGACCCGTACTCGCGCGCCGAAGTGTTCGAGGGAAAATCCCAATTCGCCGAAGCCGCGGCCGCGTACACCGAGGCGCTCGCGCGTGACCCGGCCGAGCTTCCGGCGCTGCTCGGCCTCGAGCGCATGGACGCGCAACTTGGCCACCTCGATCAGTTTCTCCCCACTCTCGAGCGCGCGATCGCGGCCAAGCCGCAGCTCGCCCCCCTCCGCGAGGCACAGCTCCGAACGCTCCGCACGCTCGGCAAACGCGCCGAGCTGCGCGACGCCTTCGAGCGGTGGCGCAAGGATGTGCCGGGCGATGCGACGCCCGCGCGCGAGTACTCGCGCATCCTCATCGCCGACGGCGACGTGCGCGCCGCGGACAGCGTGCTGCGCCAGGCCCAGAAGGATGTCGGCACCGGACGCGGCTTCGAGTATGAGCTCGCGCAGCTACGCGCGGCGATGGGGATGTGGGATCTCGCGGCGCAGTCGTGGCGAGAGGCGGTCGAGACGAACGCATATCTCGATCAGGCGGCGACGTTCTCGCTCGTGTCGGCGCCCGCATCGGCGCGCCTCGCGATCGTGACGTCGCTCGCGGCATCGCCCGTGACGGTATCGGCGCGGCGCGTGCTCGCCTCGCTGCAGCTCATGTGGGGCACGCCGCGGGATGGATGGGAGTCGCTGCGTGTGCTCCCGCCCGACAGCGCAGCGGTCGTCGCCTGGAGCGAGTTCGCGACCAAGGCGGAGGAAGTCGACGCGTGGCTCGTCGCGCGAGATGCGCTCGCGGCCGCGCAGCACGCGAAGCCGGAGCCGCGCGCACTCGCGCGTGCCGCGCTCGACGCGCTCCGCGGCGGCGACGCCACCGGCTCGCTCTTCCTCGCGCAGCTCGGCGAGCGCACCCTCGATTCCGCGACGGCGGCCGCCACAATCGTCCCGGTGCATTTGCGTGCGCTGAGCCAGACCGGACGCGTGGCAGAGGCGTCGAAGGTGATGAGCGCGTACGAGCGCTATTTTCGCCCCGCGGATCGCGCGCCGCTCGATCGCGTGCTCGCGTGGGGATGGATTCGCGCGGGCGATATCACGAAGGCGCGCGAGCTACTCGCGCATTCGGATTCCGGCGACGCGGACGCGCTCGGATGGCTCGCGCTCTACGACGGCAATCTCGCCGCGGCGCGCAAGTCGCTGCGTCCCGAGGTCGAATCCTCCCCCGAGGCACTCGCAGCGCTCGCGCTCCTCGCTCGCACGCGCGCAGACACCGCCCCTGTCACCGGTCGCGCCTTTCTCGCGCTCGCGCGTGGCGACACCGCTGGCGCCGCAGCAGGCTTCGAGAAAGCCGCCACCGAGCTCGGCGACGCCGCTCCACTGCTGCTCGCCACCGCCGCCCGCCTCTACGCGTTGCACCACAGCGAAGCGCAGGCGATCACGCTCTGGAGCGCGATCGTCACCCAGTCGAGTGATGCGCCCGAAGCGCCCGAAGCGGAGCTCGATTGGGCGCGCGCGCTGCGGCACGGCGGGCAGAATCAGGCCGCGATCGAGCACCTCGAGCATCTCATTCTCACCTATCCGCAGAGCGCGCTCCTGCCGCAGGCGCGCCGCGAGCTGGAGCAGTCGCGAAACGGGATCGCGCCGCAGAGCTGAAGGGTGGCCGGATGTTAGCTTTCAGCATGCGTTTCTGGAGCGCTGCCACCGCTGTTTTGCTGTGCTGTACCGGCGCCGCGCGAGCGCAGCACGTGCTCATCCCGATGGACGATGAGCAGGGCAATCATCTCAAGGCGTACGGCCTCACCTACGCGGCGCTCGCCGCGGGCGGAAAGGCCGAGTGGCTGCTCAACTATCGCGGCGGCGCCTTTCTCCTTCCCGACACCCCGGAAATTCGCCGCCGCGCCGGACTCGACGGTGTTTCCTTCGAGCCGCTCGACGACGGCGCGCTCAACCAGATTCGCGGCGTGATGGCGAACGGCAACATGGACGCAGTGCCGCTCGAGAAGGCGCCCAGGATCGCGATCTATACCGCGCCCTATTCGCCGCCCTGGGACGATGCCGTCACGCTCGCGCTCAAGTACGCGGGCATCCCCTACACGCCGATCTGGGACGATCAGGTAGAGCACGGCGAGCTCGCGAAGTACGACTGGATCCATCTCTTCCACGAAGACTTCACCGGGCAGCTCAACAAGTTCTACATCTCGTATCGCGGCGCGCCGTGGTTTGTGGAGCAGCAGGATCGCCAGCTCGCGACCGCTCGCGCGCTCGGCTTTCCGAACATCCCCGCGCTCAAGAAGGACGTCGCCGAGCATCTGCGGCAGTACGTGCAGAATGGCGGCTTTCTCTTCGCGATGTGCGGCGCGACGGAAACGCTCGAGCTCGCGATCGCTGGCCAGCACGTCGACATCGCGAGTGTCTTCGCCGACGGCACGCCGATGGATGAGCATGCCGATGAGAAGATGGATTGGACGCGCACCTTCGCCTTTCGCGATGCGCACGTCGAGCCCTCGCCGTACGTCAGCTCGATGAGCGACATCGACGGCCATCAGGCGAACGTTCCCGGCCGCCGCCAACCGCTCGGCACCTTCACGCTCTTCGGCTTCAGCGCGAAGTTCGATCCCGTCGCCTCGATGCTCGTGCAGGATCATCGCTCGGTGATCCCCGATTTCTATGGTGTCACGACCAGTTTCATGCGAAGGACGCTCAAGCCGGGCGTGACGATCCTCGCCGAGGAGCCGGGCGCACCGTGGGTGAAGTACATCCACGGCGACTATGGCAAGGGCAGCTGGACCTACCTCGGCGGACACGATCCGGAGGATCCGCAGCACGCGATCGGAAATCCGCCGACGGATCTCTCGCTGCATCCGAGCTCGCCCGGCTACCGCCTGATCCTGAACAACGTCCTCTTCCCGGCGGCGAAGAAGAAGCCGCTCAAGACGTGAGCCCGCTCGCCGCTCGCGAGCCGTCGTCGGCGTACGACGGTCGAGACAATTGCGAGGAGTCACGCCTCGCGCCGACGGCGGCCGCGGGGATGCGCGCCGCGATCCGCCTCGCGGGCGGGCGCGAGGTGTGCTTCGTCGCCACGCTCGATGAAGACGGCGTCGTGCGCACGGCGCGCGTCGTCGCACGCGGCGATGTGCAGAGCGTGCTCGCGCTGCCGGCGGTTGCCGAGCGTGGCGAGATGCTGCTGCACAACCATCCGTCGGGGCTGCTCGAGCCGAGCGATGCGGATCTCGCGGTCGCCGCGCGGCTGCACGACGGCGGCATTGGCTTCGGCATCATCGACAACGATGCGAGCGATCTCTACGTCGTGGTCGAGGTGCCGAAGGCGAAGGTCGCGGTGCCGATCGAGGCGAAGGGCGTCGCCGATGCGCTCGGCCCCGACGGTCCGATCGCCGCGATGCTCGCGCGCTACGAGGATCGTCCAGCGCAGCGCGAGATGGCGAGCGCGATCGCGACGCTCTACAACGACGGTGGGATCGCGCTGCTCGAGGCGGGCACCGGTGTAGGGAAGTCGCTCGGCTATCTCCTCCCCGCGCTGCGCTGGGCCGCCGCGAACGGCGAGCGCACGGTCGTATCGACGAACACGATCAACCTGCAGGAGCAGCTCGTCGGCAAGGATCTCCCCTTTCTGCGCGACGCGCTCACCGATCAGCCGGTGCGCTTCGCGCTGCTCAAGGGATGGAGAAATTATCTCTGCCTCTATCGCCTCGAGCAGGCCTCGAGCTCCGCGCCGGGGCTCTTCGCGGACGGCGCGGCCGATGGGCTCGAGGCGATTCGCGAATGGTCCGAGCGCACGGAAGATGGCTCGCTCGCCGATCTCGCGACGCCGCCCAAGGCAGAGCTGTGGGATGAAGTTGCCGCGGAGTCGGATCTCTGCCTGCGGCTCAAGTGCGCCTTCTTCGACAAGTGCTTCCTCTTCTCGGCGCGGCGCACGGCGGCGCAGGCGGATGTGATCGTCGTCAATCATCATCTGCTACTGAGCGATCTCGCGGTGCGCCGATCATCGCAGAACTGGGCGGACGCTGCGGTGCTCCCCGCGTACCAGCGGCTGATCGTCGACGAGGGACATCATCTGGAGGATGCCGCGTCGTCGCATCTCGGCACCACCGTCACGAATCGCGGGCTGCAGCGACTCTTTGCGCGCCTCGAACGACGCGGCAAGGGGCTCCTCTCCGCGCTCGCGAACAAGCTCGAGTCGCAGAAGGATCTCATGAGCACCGCGAGCCTCGACCTCCTGCAGGCGAATCTCGCGCCCGCAGTGCAGAACGCGCGCGACCGTGCGACGCTCGTCTTCGACTATCTCGATCAGTATCTGCAGTCGTCGAATGAGCCGGTCGCGCGCCTCACCGCGAGCTTCGCGTCGCATCCGATCTGGCAGGCGGGGCTCGCCGAGTCGCTCGGCGCGCTGCTGCGCGAGCTCGCGTTGCTGCAGGATGGGCTGCGTCTCGTGCGCGAGCGGATGGAGGCGAATGGTCCGCCGCGCGAAGGCGTCGCATCGCTGCTCTCCGAGATTCGCGGTGTGGCGCGGCGCCTCGAGAGCGCGGGCGACGCGCTGCAGCGCGCGCTCGTCCCCGCGCCCGGCGACGAGACGTCGCTCGTGCGCTGGCTCGAGGTGCGCGGCCGCGATCGCAACGTCGCCGCGACCGCTGTGCCGTTGGATATCGCGCCGATTCTGCGCGAAGACCTCTTCAAGCGCGTTACTACCGCCGTCATCACCAGCGCCACACTCGCGAGTGGCGATCGCTTCGCCTTCGTGCGCGCGCAGCTCGGCCTCGATGACGACACGCTCGACGCATCGAGCGCGGTCTTCCCGTCACCATTCGATTACCCTCGGCAAGCGTTGCTTGCCGTTCCGTCTGATTTTCCTGCGCCGAACGTCGATCCTGCCGGTCATCTCCGCTCCGTGGTCGGCGCGACGATCGATCTCGCGAGCGCGTCCGATGGCGGACTCTTCGCGCTGTTCACCAGCCATCGCGATGTGCGCGAGGTCGCGCGCGAGCTGCGCGCTCGCGGGATCGCCGAGCGCTGGCCGCTCATCGTGCACGGCGAGGAGCCGCGCGACGTGCTCCTTCGCCGCTTCCGCGAGTCGGGGCGAGCGATCCTCCTCGGCACCGCGTCTTTCTGGGAGGGAGTCGATGTCGCCGGAGAGGCGCTGCGCGGGCTCGTCATCGCAAAGCTTCCTTTTCGCGTCCCCACGGAGCCGCTCACCGCAGCGCGCAGCGAGGCGATCGAAGCCCGCGGCGGCGACTCGTTCAAGGAGCTGATGCTTCCGCACGCCACGCTCAGGCTCAAGCAGGGCTTCGGACGCCTCATCCGCACCGGAACCGACAGGGGTGCGGTGGTGTTATGCGATCCTCGGGCGAGCACCAAGGCGTACGGCCGCAGCATCCTCGCGGCATTGCCTCCGGCGCGCCGATTGGTCGCGCCGTGGAACGTTGTATTACGTGAGCTAAAGGAGTTCTACGCCAGCAAGGAGAACGTGTGATTCGTCCCGGAAAGATCGTCTGCGTCGGCCGAAACTACCTCGAGCATGCGAAAGAGCTTGGTAACGAGGTTCCGAAGGAGCCACTCCTCTTCCTGAAGCCGCCTTCCAGCGTGATCGGCATCGACGACGCGATCGTGCTCCCCGAGCAGTCGAAGCAGGTGGAGTACGAGGGCGAGATCGGCATCCGCATCGGCAAGAAGATCTTCCGAGCGAGCGAGAGCGAAGCGCGCGCCGCTGTCTCAGGCATCTGCGCGGTGAATGATGTGACCGCACGCGACCTGCAGAAGACCGACGGCCAGTGGACCCGCGCGAAGGGCTTCGATACCTTTTGTCCTATCGGACCGGTCGCCACGCCACCGGCCGACCTCGACAGCCTGACCGTCGTCACGCGCGTGAATGGCGCCGAACGCCAGCGCGGCGTCGCAAGCGACATGGCGTTTCACATTCCGATGCTCCTCGCCTACATCACGACCATCATGACGCTGGAACCGGGCGATCTCGTCGCAACCGGCACGCCGGCCGGCGTCGGACGCCTCTCACCGGGCGACGTGGTCGAGGTCGAGGTTCTCGGATTGAGCGTCATTCGCAACACCGTCGCCACCGGCTGACGTCCTTCTCTCACTCCAAACGCACATGCCACGCACGACTGCACGATACAAGACGCTTCCGGAATATCTGCTGGCATCGATGCCGCAGAAAAAGCGGGATCTGATCGCCAAGGGTGTCGACGTCATCGATCTCGGCGCGGGCGACGCCGATCTCGCGCCGCCGGCGGAAGCGGTCGCAGCGCTCGAGAAGGCCGCGCACAATCCGGCGATGAGCCGCTACGGCTTCGGGCTCGGCCTCCCCGCCTTTCGCGACGCCGTGGCGCGCTGGATGCACCGCCGCTTCGGCTTGATCTTCGATCCGATGAAGGAAGTCGTGCCGCTCATCGGCTCGAAGGAGGGGATCGCGCATCTCGCGCTCGCGTACGTTGGCCCGGGCGACGTCGCGCTCATTCCCGAGCCCGGCTATCTCGCGTACCTCGGCGGCTCGCTCCTCTCCGAGGGCGAGGTGCACACGGTCTCGCTCCGGCCGCGCACGAAATTTCTTCTCGAGCTCGACGATGTGCCGGGCGACGTGCTGCGCCGCACGCGACTCGTCTATCTCAACTATCCGAACAACCCGACGGCCGCGATCGCACCGCGCGACTATCTCGAGCGCACCGTGAAGCGCTGCCGCGAGCACGACATTTTGCTCGTCTACGACAACGCGTACTCCGAGCTCGCCTTCGACGGCTACGTGCCGCCGAGCATCTTCGAGATCGACGGCGCGCGCGATGTCGCGATCGAATTCCACTCGCTCTCGAAGACGTACAACATGACGGGGTGGCGCTGCGGCTGGGCCGTTGGCAGCCCCGAGATCGCGGGCACGCTCGCGAAGGTGAAGTCGTTCGTCGACACGGGGCAGTTCATGGCGGTGCAGGCCGCCGGCGTCGCCGCGCTCGATGCGTGGGAGACGTTCCTCCCGGGAAATCTGAAAATCTTTACGGAGCGACGCGACGCTGCAGTGACTGCCTTCAACGACGCGGGCTTTCCATGCGTAGCACCTAAGGCGACGATGTATCTCTGGCTGCCGCTCCCCGATGGGTTGCCGAGCGCGCTGTTCGCCGAGCGTCTTCTGACCGAGGAAGGAGTGGTGGTACTGCCTGGATCGGCACTCGGCGCGGGAGGAGAGGGCTTCTTCCGCATCTCGTTCATCGCGTCGCCGGAGCGTATCGCGGAGGCCGCCGTTCGCGCGGGCCGCGTTCTGAACGGATTGCTCGCGGCAGCCAAATGAGCGAAGCGTGAAGAAGCCCGAGCGCCGCTTCGACGGGTCATTCCTCGTCTCGATCGCCCTCCACATCGTGGTGGGCGCGGCGCTCGTTCTCGTCCTGTCGATTCCGAATCCGATCAGGCAGTGGCTCACGATGAATCACGGTGAGCCGCCGAAGGCCGAGCACATCACGTACATCGCCGCGCCATCAGCCGCGAGCGCCAAGGGGCAGAGCGGCGGCGACAACATCCCCGTGCGCGGAAAAACGCGCGCGCGTCCGCTTGTCGCGCCAACGATCATCCCAACCACCGTTCCTCCGGCGCCGGTGAGCGATGAGCCGC
>Ga0075521_10000349_pt1 | contig 13096 bp, 10 predicted proteins | sample NGEPerD_FD_74785 | JGI IMG/M metagenome (GOLD analysis project Ga0075521, IMG submission 74785) | Arctic peat soil microbial communities from the Barrow Environmental Observatory site, Barrow, Alaska, USA - NGEE PermafrostAB12-D | ecosystem: Environmental > Terrestrial > Soil > Wetlands > Peat ...
CGGCTGGCTGGTCATACTGATCTCGCCTCCCATCACCTGTACCAGCATCTTGGTGATCGTTAAACCGAGGCCAGTTCCTGGCACCGCGGCACCGTTCGGTTGTTGACCGCGTTCGAAGGGCTCGAAGATTCGAACCTGATCCTCCGGACGAACGCCAAAACCGGTGTCGGATACTTCAATTTCCGCGAACATGCTGCTTCGGTAGCGGACCCGTAATGTAACTCCACCCCGTTGGGTATATTTGACGGCATTTGAGAGCAGGTTGATCACAATCTGCCGCAGGCGTCGCCCATCTCCATAGACCGCTTGCGGCATCGGACCCAAGACCTCGAAATGAAAATCGAGACCCTTGGTGTTGGCCTGAAGCCGGAACATGTCGGCGAGCTGTTCCATTATCTCGCGAAAGTGCAATTCCTCGTGGAGCAGATATAGCTGCCCGGATTCGATCTTGGAAATATCCAGCAAGCCATCGACCAGGCCCGACATGTGTTCCGCACTGCGACGAATGACATTGATGGCATTCTTGCGATGAACCGGAATGGACGCATCGTTGCTCAACAACTGGCCATAGCCAAGAACGGCATTGAGCGGTGAGCGCAACTCGTGGCTGATGCCGATCATGTAACGGCTCTTTGCGAGATTGGCGTTCTCCGCGACATCCTTGGCTTTTTGCAATTCCGCATTGGAGGCCTGAAGTGCGGCGTCAGTGCGCGTATGCGCGTCAATTTCCTCGATCAGTAGCGTCGTTTGCCGCTCGGATTCCTCCTGCGCCAACATCCGGCTCTCGCGGGCAAGGACGATCATCCAGGCCGAAACGGCGCCGACGATCGCGAAGATCCAGAAGGTGTGCACGGACATCGAACGGATCACCTCGGCCCGGTTTCCGTCCTCAAGGATGGTCTGAACGTGAACGAACGCGACCACGCCGGCGATCATCAGGGCAAGCGAGAGGAACACAACGGCGTAGCGCACGAAGCGCTCAAGCGCCACGCCGACGGTCCTCTTGGGCGCGATATCCTTCAGCATGCCCGAGATCTGCTCGGTGAGGCTATGACCGGGCTTGCAGCGATCCCCGCAGCGCGCGTCGAGAGTGCAACAAAGCGAACAGATTGGCCCGTCATAGGCCGGGCATGACGCCATGTCTTCGGAATCGAAAGTGTGTTCGCAGATACAGCAGGTTTGGCGAACAAGCGAAGACGGCGAACGGTCGGGCTCGCGCGCCAGATAATGCTTGCCCCGCGTCGCAAACGCCAGCAAGGGGGTAACGGCAAACGCCGTCAACAATCCGATGAACCCGGACAGCGCTTCCATATCCGTTCCGAACGCGCCGGAGAACGCCAACAAAGCCAGAAGGCTCGCGAGCGTCATCGCTCCCGAGCCCACCGGATTGGCTCCAGGCAAATAGGCGCGCTTGAATTCGATCCCTTTCGGACTGAGACCGAGTGGTTTGTTGATGACAAGATCAGCCACCAGCGCGCCGATCCATGCGACCGCGAGGTTGGAGTAGATGGCGAGGATCGAACCGAGCGCGCGATAAATGCCGAGCTGCACGATCAGGAGCGCGATCGCAACATTGAAGACGAGCCAGACCACGCGCCCGGGGTGGCTGTGCGTCATGCGGGCAAAGAAATTCGACCAGGCGATGGAGCCGGCATAGGCATTGGTTACGTTGATCTTGATCTGCGACAGCGTCACGAACAGCACCGTGGCGGCCACGATCAGGTGATCAGAGTGGAACAGGTAGCTGAACCCGACGCGATACATTTCGACCGGCTCTGCCGCATATTGCGGGGTCAGACCGTGACGCATCGCGACCACAGCGAGCAGCGATCCCGCCAGCATCTTTAGCGCCCCGATCACGATCCAGCCGGGGCCGCCGATCAGCATGGCGCCCCACCAGCGCCAGTCGATCCGGGTATGATCGCGCGGCGGCATGAACCTCAGGAAATCCGCCTGCTCGCCGATTTGCCCCATCAGCGAGAAGATGACCGATGTGGCGGCTCCGAACAGCACGAAATCGAATCCGGGCTTCATCCCGTCCACGCCGGAAAAGTCGACCCAGTGCCGGAAGTTGTCCGGAGCCATGATGGCCAAGGCGAGAAACGGCGCCAGTTGCAGGACGATCCAAAGCGGCTGGGTCCACAACTGCAAACGACTTATCAGCGTAATGCCATAGGCGACCAGCGGAATGATGATGAGCGAGGACAACGCGTAGCCGACCTGCAGGGGAATCCCCAATCCCATCTCCAGTGCAACCGCCATAATGGCGGCCTCGATCGCAAAGAATACAAAGGTGAAGATCGCGTAGATCAACGACGAGAGCGAGGAGCCGAGGTAGCCGAATCCCGCGCCTCTGGTCAGGAGGTCGATGTCGAGGCCATAAGTTGCGGCGTAGTATGCGATCGCAAGCGAGCTCAGGAAGATGAGCGTGGAGACCACGGCAATGGCGCAAACGGCGTTGGTAAAGCCGTATTGCAGGGTGATCAGGCCGCCAATCGCCTCGAGCGCGAGAAACGATATCGAGCCGATTGCCGTGTTGGCGACACGAAAATGCGACCAGCGGCGGGCCACGTAGCCGGTAAAGCGCAGCGCATAGTCCTCAAGCGACTGGTCGGCCACCCACTGGTTGTACTGGCGCCGGACTCGCACGATCCGCTGTGTCGCCGACATTCGTCATGACCCCGCCGGTTCCGATCGAAGCTTAACGACCAGGCCGCGACCGTTGAGAACTTAGCCTAACACCATTGGGCAGGAAGTGGGTAAAATCGCGTATATCGATCGGTGATCGTCACCTCAATGGCTGATCATCCATGGCCGCTTGTTCACAAAGCTCTTCGCACCACGCGACGAGCGTGCCTTGCTTCCGCTGCGAAGCCGCACACTCCCGGAACAACATGAGCATCCGGCGGAATGACCGGCCTTATAGGCATCGGCGCTCAGCGGCGCGTGCTGTGATCGCTCGTTCTTCGCATATGCCGCCTTGCGTTGGGACGACAGGCCCGACACATGCGGGGCGCTCAGCATTACGCGGGACGCCGGCGATCCGCAATCTGGACAGGATTGCGGATCGAGGTATTCACTCATCGGCCGCATGGCGGTGAAAACGCCATGACTGTCGCACAGATATTCGTAGACGGGCATACGGCGTCGCTCCTGATGAGGGCGCCGGCGAGCGGACGCGCTGCGCCGGCACCGGAAGATCGCAGCCTAGCGATCGGGCGAGAGCGGCATCTGGACCGAACCGTCAAGGATTTTGGACGGGCCGGCCGCCGACGGGTTGATGTCGAAGTCGAAGACCTCGGTCGGTAGCCACAGTGTCGCGCAGGAATTGGGAATGTCGACCACCCCCGAAATATGTCCCTGCACCGGAGCCGTGCCCAGGATCGAATAGGCCTGAGCGGCCGAATAGCCAAACTTCTTGAGGTATTCGATCGCGTTGAGGCAGGCCTGCCGGTAAGCGACATTGACGTCGAGGTAGTATTGCTGGCCGTTTTCATCGACCGAGATGCCTTCGAAGATCAGATAGTCCTTGTAGTTCGGCGTGATCGGCGACGGCTTGAAAATTGGATTCTTGATGCCGTATTTGCTCATGCCGTCCTTGATCACCTCGACCTTCAGATTCAGCCAACCCGCCATTTCGATCGCACCACAGAAGGTGATTTCGCCGTCGCCCTGGCTAAAGTGCAGGTCGCCCATTGAAAGCCCCGCGCCCGGCACGTAGACCGGGAAATAGACCCGGGAGCCACGCGACAGGTCCTTGATGTCGCAATTGCCCCCGTGTTCGCGCGGCGGCACCGTGCGTGCACCTTCGGCTGAAGCCTTGGCCTTTGCGTCTCCACTCAACCGGCCCATGTGAGCGGTCGGACCGAACGGCGGATTGGCAAGCGGCGGGACGCGGGTCGGATTGGTGGCGATGAGGCCGACTTCGCGGGCATTCCATTTTTCCAATAGCGGCCGCGACGGCAGGCAACCGATCAGGCCCGGATGGATCAGCCCCGCGTATTTAACGCGAGGCACGTGGCGTGAGGTCGTGAACATGCCGTGGAAATCCCAAATCGATTTCTGGGCTTGCGGGAAATGATCGGTCAGGAAACCACCGCCGTTCTTCTTGGAGAAGAAGCCGTTGAACCCCCACTCGCTCTCCTTTTTGGCGCCGATGTCCAGGATATCGACGACAAGCAGATCGCCCGGTTCGGCACCCTTAACGCCGACAGGGCCGGACAGGAAATGCACAATCGACAGGTCGATGTCGCGCACGTCATCGGCCGAGTCGTTGTTCTTGATGAAGCCCCCGGTCCAATCATAGGTTTCTATGATGAACTCGTCGCCCGGTTTTACCCAGGCGACCATCGGGATATCGGGGTGCCAGCGATTGTGCACCATGTCGTTCTCATAAGCGGACTGCGTGAGGTCGACTTTGATAAGCGTTTCGGCCATCGATTGACTCCGTGAAGTGTGGTTGGGCGTGCTCAGCTGGCGAGCAATTCCTTCAGGGCTGCGTCAAGCACCTTGATGTCGTCGGGGCTGGTGCCGGGGCCGCCGGCGAAATGGCCCCAATAGGTTTCGACCACCCGCAGCTCGGCGTTCGGCATGTGCTTCACCTCGTAGGCGCTATCGGCCGGGGGGAAATACAGATCGGTCGAGGCCGGCATGACAAAGGCCTTGGCCTTGATCCCGGCCAATGCTTTCTCGTAGTTACCTTTGTAGATCGGGTTGTTGGAGATATCGCCGTACTGCCAGGTCCACAGCATGGTCAGGAGGTTGTTGGCGTCCTTGGAGAGCAGCCAGCCTTCCCAGAATCCCACCAGGAAATCCTCCAGCGAGGCATAGCCCATGTGCTTGAGGTCGCCCTCGACGCGATAGAAGGTCTGCGAGAGGCCCCAGCCGGCATAGACGCGGGCGGCGGCGCGAAGGCCCTTGGCCGGTTGTTCGGTGTAGAAGCCGTCCTTGTAGGCGGCATCGGCCTGAAGTGCGGCCTTGACGCCTTCGAGGAAGACGAAATTGTGCCGCGAGCACTTGGCCGAGCCCTGGAACGGCAGGATGCGTTCGACCATATCGGGGAAGATGGCGCCCCAATGAAAGGTCTGCAGCGCGCCCATCGACCAGCCCGTCACCAGCTTGACCTTGCTGATGCCAAACTTCTCGGTGACGAGCCGATGCTGCTGCACGACGTTGTCATAGGCCGTGACATTCGGGAAGCGGGAGCCGTTGAATGGAACCGGCGTGTTGCTGGCCGAGGTCGACAGGCCGTTGCCGAATATGTTGGGGATGATGATGAAATATTTTGCCGGATCGAGCGCCATGCCGGAGCCGATCAGCCACTCGTTTTCGAGGTGCGTGCCGGAATACCAGCAGGGATAGACGATCACGTTGTCCTTGGCGGCGTTGAGCTTGCCATAGGTCTTGTAGGCCATCTTGGCGCCGCGCAGGATTTGTCCGCATTGCAGGGTCACATCGCCGAGCTCAAACATCTCATAATCGACCATAGCCAGTCCCTCTCTCTCGTTTACGGGTTACGCAGTTAAGGCAGTTGTTTTGGCAAGCAGACGCGCAAGGTGGCTCGGCCAGGTCGCCTGGACGACATCGCCAATCGCGTAGGGGTCGCGGAAGAAAGTGCGTTCGGGGATATAGGCGATGAACTCGTCGGTCCCGGTCGCATCCAGCATGACTTTGACAAAGTTGCCCTGATATTCAACCGCCAGCACCCGGCTCGCCAGCCAGGAGGTATCCGCCGCCACATCCACGCCTGGCCGGACCAGACCGACATCGTCTCGTCGCACCGCGATGTCGATGGTGTCGCCGGTGCTGACAGGGGCTGAGCCGACCGGGACCGCGATATGTTTCATCTGGGGCGATGCGAAGCTTGCGAGATCGCCGTTGATGGCATCGACCCGGCCGGCGAACACGTTCTGGCCGCCCAGGAACTCGGCGACATAGCGATCGCGAGGGGTTGCATAGACATCGCGGGCGGCGCCGGCCTGCCTGATCTCGCCGCGGTCCATTACCACGACCATATCGGCCAGCGCAATCGCCTCGAGCTGCGAGTGGGTGACGTGCACGAAGGTAATGCCGAGATCGCGCTGCATCCGCTGCAGCTCGAGCCGCATCCGCACCCGCAATTGCTCGTCGAGCGCGGACAGCGGCTCATCGAGCAGCAGCACCCGGGGTTCGGTGATGGCGGCACGAGCCAGCGCCACGCGCTGCTGCTGGCCGCCGGAGAGCTGCGCGGGCAAGCGGTCGGCAAGCTCGGTCAGCCGAACCTTCTCGATCATCGCGTCGGTTTGCCGGTTACGATCCTTTTTCGACAGGCCGCGGATCCGCAACGCAAACCCGATATTGTCGCGCACGTTCAGATGCGGGAACAGCGCGTAGGATTGAAACATCATCGCGGTGCCACGCGCCACCGGCGGCAGTCCCACCACGTTTTCGCCGCCGATCAGGATCTCGCCGCCGGTCGGGTCTTCGTGGCCGGCTATCATGCGCAAAATCGTGGTCTTGCCGCAGCCTGACGGCCCCAGAAAGCAGCAATAGGCGCCGTCGGGAATCCTCAGATTGATCCCCTGCACCACGGTCGTTACGCCGTCATAGCTCTTGGTAAGACCGGCGAGTTCGATGTCGCCGCGCAGAACCGCCATTGTTTAGCCCCCGATCACGACGCGCGAGCGCCTCGCCGTTTTTGAATGAACACGATGGTTCCCAGCGCCGCGCCGATGATCAAAAACGAGATAATCGTGGTCACGGTACCCAGCGCATAAAGCGAGGGCGATGTGACGTTGAGCGTCATGCTCCAGATCTCCAGCGGCAAGGTGTTCTGGGGGCCGGCGGTCTGCAGCGTCCGGGCGAACTCGTCATACGACAAAGTGAATCCAAACAACGCGACGGCCACCAGGCCCGGCGCCAGAACCGGAAGGATCACCAGCCGGATGGTCTGCCATGTCGAGGCGCCGAGATCGCGCGCCGCCTCCTCCCAGGCCGGATTGAAGCGCGACATCACCGCAAACATCACCAGCACGCCAAACGGCAGCGTCCAGGACAGTTGCGCACCCAGCGCCGAGGTGTAGGGCGATGTCTCGATGCCGATCGCATTGAACAACAGCCCGACCCCGATGCCCAGCACCAGGCCCGGCGCCACCAGGCTGCCGATCATCAGCGCGAACACGATATTGTCCCCCGGAAAACGCCGGCGGAACGCCATCGCGGACATGAACGAGACCACCACGGTGATCACCGTCACCACGATCGCAAGCTTGATCGAGCGATCAAACGCGCCCTTGACGTCGCCGGTCCTCACCTGGGTGAACAGATCGACGAACCAGTGCAGCGACAGCCCCTTCATCGGGAACACCAGGCCGCCTCGCACATCCTGAAACGACAGGATGTAGATGCAGATCATCGGTCCGTAGAGCGCGATAACGTAGAATGTGAAAAGTCCGGCCAGCACATAAAAGGTCCATGGCCGGCTGCCGCGGCTTGGCGCGATCGCGTGTTTGGTGACGCGCGCGTCAGCGACAGCAACGCTCTGCGGCACCGCGCTCATTGGGTGATTTCTTTTCGGATATCGACGCTGCGCAGGATCAGGGAGACCATGACAAGCAATATCACCGTAAGGATGATCGCGCTCGCCGCAGCACCCGGATATTGCAGCACCGAAATGTCCTCGTAGAAGGCGCCGACCACCGACGCCGAGCCGCCGCCGGACATCACCTTGGTGACGAAGAAATCACCCATCACGATCGAGGCCACGAAAATCGAACCGAGCGCGATGCCGCTCTTGGAGAGCGGCACGATGATCAGCCGCATGATATCGAAGCGGCTGGCTCCCGCATCGATCGCCGCCTCGACGACGCGCTTGTCGATGCGCGCCATCGAATTGAAGATCGGCACGATCATGAATATCGTCAACTGGTGCACATAGGCGACGACGACCGCAAATCCGGAGTAGAGCAGGAATTCAAGCGGCTCGCGGATCAGTCCCAGATGCAAGAGCGCCGAATTGATCAGGCCTTCCTTGCCCAGCAGCGGAATCCAGGAAATCATTCTGATGATGTTGGATGTCCAGAACGGCACGGTGCAGATCAGGAACAGTCCGATCGCAAGCAGCGGATTGCGCACGTGGAAGACCAGGAAATAGGCCACGAAAAAGCCGAGCAGCAGCGTGAAGAACCAGGTCAGGATGGTGAATTTCACGGTTTCGAAATAGAGATTGAACGTCAGGCCCGACGTCAACACCGTTCCGTAGTTCGCCAGAGTGAAGGTCGGAATCAGACCGCCGAAACCGTCGGTCTCGAACACGCTCGCGACCAGCACCACCAGTATAGGCAACACGAAAAACGGGACAAGCACGAGCATCAGCGGCGAAATATAAAGCCAGCTCGTCATCGATCGGGAAACAGCCATGAACACTCTCTGGGAGACATCCAAAACTCCGCCGGTCGGCGACAAGTCGACCGGCAGGTTGTTGATGACGGCCGGACTTAGAGCCTTTTCCGTTCCGATTGAATCGGAACGGAGGCCCTAATCTCTTTAATTTGACGCGTTTTCTTCACGCGAACCGGTATCCACTTCGCTGGAAAACGCTCTAGGCGACCTTGAAGTCGTTCCAGCGCTTGTTCATGTAGGCCGATTCATCCATCAGCGTATTCCAGCACGAGATGTTGGTGACGCGCTCGACAAACGAGCCGCCGTCGCGGACCGTGCCGGCCACTTCCATCGGAACGCCGTACGGATCGGTCACAGGCTCGGGCGCCGGTTTGCCCTCGTACCAGAAGGTGTATTCGGCCGGCGTCATGAACTTCTTGGCGGTCGACGGCACCGGGCTGTAGTAGCCGTAGCGGCTCACAAACGCACCCTGCCAGCCCGACATGTACCAGTTCATGTATTCATAGGCGGCATCGAGCTTCTTGCCGGTCAGATGCTTCATCAGCCCCATGCCGTTGCACCAGCCGCGATAGCCTTCCTTGCCGTCCTTTATGTTGACCGGGGCATAGACGCAAGGGATCTGCTTGACCCGAACGGCCGCCACCGCCGGCGACCACATCGACTGGATCACCACTTCTCCGGCCGCCATCAATTGCACCGACTGGTCGAACGTGGTCCAGGTGGCGCGGAACTGGCCGGCCTTCTTCAGTTCGATCAGCTTGTCGCAGGTGAAGTCGATCTCCTTCTTGGTCATGTTGCCTTTGTTGCCGTATTTGATCAGCCCGGCGCTTTCAAAACACAAAGCCGCATCCATGATGCCGATCGCCGGCACATCGAGGATCGCCGCCTTGCCCTTGAACTTGGGATCGATCAGCTCTTTCCATTCCGTCACCTTGTGCCCCACCAGATCGGGACGGTAGCCGATCGAGTCGGCGTTGTAGACCTGCGGAACGTTGGTCAACCACTCGGTGACGCCATCGTGCAATTCGGTGGAATCGGGCTTTTCGATGTAGAGCGCTTCGTAAGGCGAGATTCCCTGACGCGGAATCTTGTGGCCGTCGAGCTCGCCCTTGGTGAAAATGGGAAGAAAGTTGTCGAATTCCTTGATCTTCTTGGCTTCGATGCCCTGGATCACCCCACGCTTGGCCGCGAGCTTCGCCTGCCAGCCCTCGAGGTCCGCGATGTCGACGCTGTTCGGTTGGGTGATGAAGCGATTGATCGCGGCAGAGGTATCAAGGTTCTGCATCGTTACCTTGAAACCGAGATCCTTGGCCGCCTGGTCGCCGATCGCCTTCACGACAGAATACGACACGCCGACATGGCGCAATTCGATGTCCTTGATCTCCTGCGCCCAGATCGTGGGGAAGCCCGTGATGGCGTCCGTTCCCACGGCAGCTCCCGCAACCGCGGCGCCCGCCTTCAGAAATGACCGCCGGTCGATGCCCTTGGTGGATTTAGCTGTCTTGCTACCCGTCTTGCCCTTGTCTTTCGCAGTCATTCGCTCGCCCCTCTGTCAATTTTTGACACTGCAGATACCCGTCTCGATCAACTGGATGGAACTCCAGCTTTCGAGCTGCCTGAACAGATTGAGGAGTGCGTTATGACGACGCCCAAACGGCCGCCGAGCATACGCCCATGCCACTCACTCAAAGTTCGCTGACAACAGTGTCAAGCGAACGATGGATGGACGATATCGGGAATTCTACTTATGTGCAGTGCGGCAAAACACGTATTCCATTATCAGAAATAGAAGAGTATTGCGCCGATGACAGAGTGAATTGAGAATTGATTGGGCAAAGTGGCGATTAGAAAAGCAGTACTCTGACCTGATTTGCGGATCGATGCCTAGAACGAGTGCAAACAAGAGTTCAGTATGGCGGCCGGTATCGGTGATCGAATATCCTGCACGACACACGTTGCAAATTCGTCGATGAGCGGCGACATACGGTCGCAGCCGACCCGCACTCAGATTCCAAGATATCGATGCTGTAGATCGGGCTCGGCAATCAATTGTTCCGAGGTGCCGCTCCACACCGCGCGGCCGCGCTCGATGATGTAATGCCGGTCGGCAATACGCGTGAGATTCGCGACGTTCTTGTCGATCACCAGCACCGACTGGCCGCGCGCCTTGAGCATCGACAGGCAATTCCAGATTTCATCGCGGATCAAGGGTGCCAGGCCTTCGGTAGCCTCGTCCAGAATCAGCAGACGCGGATTGGTCATCAGCGCGCGGCCGATCGCCAGCATCTGCTGCTCGCCGCCCGACAGCGTGACGCCCATATTGCTGCCGCGCTCGGCCAGCCGAGGGAACAGCGCATGGATCTTTTGGATGGTCCAGGGGTCGGGGCTACTCAGACGATTGCCTGACGCGGCGACCAGATTCTCGCGCACGGTGAGGTTGGGAAATATCTGACGCCCCTCGGGGACCAGGCCAATGCCCAACTGCGCGATCCGGAACGAGGCAAGCTTGCGAACCTCGCGGCCGCCGAACCGGACGGTGCCGGCACGCGCCGGCGTCAGCCCCATGATCGACCGGATCGTCGTGGTCTTCCCCATGCCGTTGCGGCCCATCAGGGTCACCATCTCTCCGGTCCGGACCTGCAGCGACAGGCCGAACAGCACCTGGCTCAAGCCGTAGCAGGTCTCGATATCGGCGACTTCAAGCAGAGGGGGCGCGTCAGCCATTACCTTCTCAGACATGGCGGACCACCGCATGCTGATCGCCTAGATAGGCGCGCTTGACTTCTTCATTCTGGCGGACCGCCGCCGGCACGTCGGAGGCGATCACGCGTCCATAGACCAGAACGGTGATGCGGTCGGCGAGCGCGAACACCGCGTCCATGTCATGCTCGACCAGTACGATGGTGACTTCGCGCCGCAACTCCTGCAGCAGCTTCACCATGCGCGCCGATTCGGCGATGCCCAATCCCGCCATCGGTTCGTCGAGCAGCAACAATTGCGGTTTTGTTGCGAGCGCTACCGCGAGCTCCAGTTCGCGCTGCTCGCCGTGGCTCAGCTTCGACACCACGGTATCGGCGCGATGTTCGAGCCCTACCCTGGTCAATGCCGCGTGCGCCGCCGTGCGGAGACCGCTTTCCTTGCGGGCGTTGCCCCAGAAATGGAACGAGTGACCGTCACAGGCCTGTGCCGCCAGCGCGACATTGTCCGCTGCGGTGAATTCGGGCAGCAGCGAGGTAATCTGGAAGGAGCGCGCCAACCCCAGAGCACTGCGCCGCCACGCCGGCAGCCGGGTGATGTCCCGGCCGGCAAAACGAATGGCGCCCGAATTCGGCAGCAGCTGCCCGGTGAGCTGGCTGATCAGCGTGGTCTTGCCGGCGCCGTTCGGCCCGATGATTGCGTGCAATTCACCTTTAGCGACATCCAGCGACAGGTTGTCAGTCGCCACGATGCCGCCGAACCGCCGCACCAGATTTTCAACGCTGAGCAAGGGATCAGCCACGGCTCAGCCTCCCGAGCAGCCCGACAATACCGCCGCGGCCGAACAGCACGATCAGCAGCAGCAGCGGGCCCATGATGAGTGCCCAATATTCCGTCAGCTGCGACAAGAACTCCTCCATCACCAGATAGACGATGGCGCCAATCACCGGGCCGAACAGCGAGCCCATGCCGCCAAGGATGACCATGACCATGAGATCGCCGGAGCGGGTCCAGAACATCACGGCCGGGCTGACGAAATCGGTGTTGTTGGCGAGCAAGGCGCCGGCAAGCCCGCACAGGGTGCCCGCTATCACGAAGCAGGCGAGCCGGTAGCGCGTGACGGGAAACCCGATCGCCTGCATCCGCGCTTCGTTGGAACGCAGGCCCTGGATGACCATGCCGAAGCGTGAATTGACGATGCGCCAAATCAGGTAGATCCCGCCGAACAGGCAGCCGAGGCAGAGATAATAGAACTGCATGCGGTTCGACAGGTTGATGAGGCCGCCGAAATCGCTGCGCTTGTAGATCGTCAGGCCATCGTCGGCGCCGTAACGGGCAAGCCCGGATGCGACGTAGTACGCCATCTGCGCGAAAGCGAGCGTGATCATGATAAAGTAGACGCCGCGCGTGCGCAGCGAGAGCGCGCCGATCACCAGCGCGAACAGCGCCGATGCCGCCAGCGCCACCGGCCACTGAATAAAACCCGAGCCGATGCCTTCAAAGGCGAGAATGCCGACCGCGTAACCGCCGATGCCGAGATAGGCGGCGTGACCGAAGCTCATCATCCCGCCATAGCCCATGATGAGATTGAGGCTTGCGGCCGCCAGCGCGAAGATCACGATGCGGGTGAACAGCGTCAGCACGAAGATATTGCCGCTGAGATGCGAATAGAGCGGAAGCAACAGCAGGCCGGCGACCGTGAGCGCGGCGACGACGTTGCGGGCGTTGAAGGAAGCGGTCATCGCCGGCTGGCCGGGAACAGCCCCTCCGGCCGTACCACCAATACAATCGCCATCAAAAGATAGATCAGCATCGAGGACAGCGCGGGCGCCACTGTTGAGGCGGCGGTCGAACTGAGGACCTGCCGCAACAGATCGGGCAGGAAGGCGCGGCCCAGCGTGTCGATCATCCCGACAAAGATCGCGGCCAGGAACGCGCCGCGGATCGAGCCGATCCCGCCGATCACGATGATGACGAAGGCGAGAATGAGGATGTTCTCGCCCATGCCGATCTGGACCGT
>Ga0075521_10000350_pt1 | contig 13086 bp, 9 predicted proteins | sample NGEPerD_FD_74785 | JGI IMG/M metagenome (GOLD analysis project Ga0075521, IMG submission 74785) | Arctic peat soil microbial communities from the Barrow Environmental Observatory site, Barrow, Alaska, USA - NGEE PermafrostAB12-D | ecosystem: Environmental > Terrestrial > Soil > Wetlands > Peat ...
CTATCGGCCCGATTGACTCGGTTCGCGGGGTACGCCAATCTGGGGATCAGCGCCCTAGGCCGGGTGGGTCGACCATCGTAGTGACCGTGGTGGGACCCTGTCGTGTCGGCGGCGAAGTCGACGACCGTCTTCGGAGGTTTGCATGCTCGACGTCACACCGGCCCCCCACAAGCTCGACAGGCTCATCCCCTTCACGGGTTCCGCCCGCGCCGAACAGCTGACCGACGCCGTCGCCGCCTCGCGCCCGCTGCTCGACGGCCGGACGGTCTGGAACGTCAACTCCACGGCCGCCGGTGGCGGGGTCGCCGAGATGCTGGCCCAACTCGTCGCGTACGGACTGGGCGCCGGCGTGGACACCCGTTGGCTGGTGTTCGAGGGCAACCCCGAGTTCTTCGCCCTCACCAAGCGGCTGCACAACCGGCTCCACGGCACCGCCGGTGACGGCGGACCACTTGGCGTCACCGAACATGAGCTCTTCCTGCAGACCACGCGACCGGAGGTCGAGGCGATCCTCAGCCGGATCCAGCCAGGCGACCTGGTGATCGTGCACGACCCGCAACCGGCCGGACTGTGCGAGGCCATCGCCAACTTCGGCGCCGTACCCATCTGGCGTTGCCACATCGGGATGGACGACCCGAACCCCTACACCAACGAGGGCTGGGATTTTCTGCAGCCCTACGTCAGCAAGGCCCACGCGATGGTCTTCAGCCGAGGCACCTACGCGCCGACATGGGCAGCGCCGGAGGATGTCACAGTCATCGCCCCCGCGCTCGACCCGCTGTCCGCGAAGAACGCACCCATGTCCGCCGTCGCCGCGAGCGCGATCCTGGGGGCGATCGGCGTCCTCGACACCGACCCCACTGGCGCGAACTACATGCGCGACGACGGCACGACCCGCACTATGACCCGGAGGGCCATCATCGTCGGCGACGAACCGCGCCCCGGATCCGACGCGAACCTCGTGGTGCAGGTCTCGCGATGGGACCGGCTCAAGGACATGCCGGGCGTGCTGTCCGGCTTCCTGTCCGGCGTGGCCCCCCACCACCCCCAGGCACATCTGGCGCTGGTCGGGCCGTCCACCGTGGGGGTGGTCGACGACCCGGAGGGCCAGCAGGTCCTCGATGACTGCACCGAGATCTGGCACGGGCTGGATGAAGGTCTGCGCGGCCGGGTGTCGCTGGTGTCCCTGCCGATGGACGACGCGCAGGAGAACGCCGCGATGGTCAACGCCGTGCAGCGGCACGCGTCGGTGGTCGCTCAGAAGAGCCTGATGGAGGGTTTCGGGCTCACCGTGGCCGAGGCGATGTGGAAGGCCCGGCCGATGGTGGCCAGCATGGTCGGCGGGATCTCCGACCAGGTCGTCGACGGCGTAACCGGTAGTCTGCTGCCGGACCCGGCCGATCTGGACGCCTTCGGAGCTGCGGTCCTGGCGCTGCTGGCCGATCCGCAGCTCGCGCACGACTTCGGCGAACGCGGCGAGCAGCGCGTACGGGACGTGTTCCTACCCGACCGTCAACTCGGCCAGTGGGTCGAGCTGCTCACCCGGATGGCTGCCAGGCTGCAGCGGTCCACGGTCGGGTAACCGCCGCCGATGGCGGATGCAGCTGGCGGGAACACGGACACGGAGTACGACGCGTTGCTCGTCGACGGCACCGTGGTGCATCTGCGCCCGCCACGGCCGACGGATCGACCGGCGTTGGCCGAGATGAACGCCAGGCTGTCGCGGCGCAGCGCGTACTTCCGGTACTTCTCGCTGTCCCAGCGGGCGGCCGGGCGCTACCTCGACGCCGTTCTGGCCCCGCACGATGTCGACCTGCCGGGGCTGGTGGCGCTGATCGGTGGCCAGCCGGTGGCGATCGCCAGCTACGAACGCGTCGCCGGCGGCGAGGAGGCGGAAATCGCGTTCCTCGTCGATGACGATCATCAGGGACTCGGCATCAGCACGCTGCTGCTGGAGGCCTTGGCTGCCGACGCCAGCGGCCGGGACATTACCCGTTTCGTCGCGGACGTGCTGCCGGAGAACGAGGCAATGCTCGATGTCTTCAGCGCCGCTGGCTTCGAGGCCCATCCGCGGTTCCGAGAGGGAACCGTGCGCGTTGAGTTTCCGCTGACCCGCACGGAGACTTTGCTCGACGCTGTCGGCGAACGTGAGCGGCGGGCCGACTCCCGCTCGATCGCCCGGCTGCTGGCCCCGAGCAGCGTCGCCGTCCTCATGGGCGGCCCGGCCGGTGCGACCGGTCGTCGCATCCTGGCCAACCTGGCCCGTTCGGGATATCGCGGCGAGGTCCACCCCGTCAGCATGCCGCCCACCGCCGGGGCGGGAAGCCGAGGGCGCAGCCCTGCCGAGTCGCACGCGGTACCGCCCGGGGTCGACCTGGCGGTGATCGCGGTGCCGACGGAGACCGTACTGGACGCGGCGGCCGACTGCGCGGCGGCTGGGGTCGCCAACGTGATCGTGACGACGGGCGGGTTCAGCGATGCCGGACCCGAGGGGGCACAGCGGGAGACCGAGTTGGTGGCATTGGCCCGCCGCGCCGGCATGCGGTTGGTCGGCCCGCACTCGCTGGGGCTGGTCAACACCGCCGCCGACGTGCGGCTGTGCGCCGCGCCGATCGCGCAATGCCCGCACCCGGGGGCTGTGGGCATCATGTCCCAGTCGAAGGCGCTGGGCGTCGCGTTGCTCGCCGAGACGACCCGCCGCGGGATAGGGGTGTCGAGCTTCGTCTCGGGCGGCAACACGGCCGACGTCAGCGGGAATGACCTGTTGATGTTCTGGGAGCAGGACGAGGCGACAGCCGTGGTCGTGCTCTACCTCGAGCGTTTCGGCAACCCGCGCAAGTTCGCCCGCATCGCCCGTCGGCTGTCCCGGAGCAAACCCGTGCTGGTCGTGGCCTCAGGCCGGTCCGAGGCCGGCGCCAGAGCGGCCTCGCCCCCACGCGCGCCGGCGCCGAGTGAACAGGTTGCGGTGGCGGCTCTGTTCGCCCAGACTGGCGCGATCCGGGTCAGTGGGGTCGAGGAGCTGTTCCCCGTCCTTGAGGTGCTGCTGTCACAGCCACTGCCCACGGGCCGGCGCACGGCGATCATCGGCAACTCTGCAGGCGCGAGCGCGCTGACGGCTGATGCGGCTGTGGCCGCCGGGCTGACGGTGTCGGAGCTGTCGGACGCGACCCAGCGGCAGCTGCGCGCAGCACTGCCCCTAGCGGCTGTCGTGGTCAATCCGGTGGATCTGCTCGAAGGCGCCGACCCGCAGGACTACCGTCGGGCGGCGTCGGTGCTGCTGGGATCGGATGAGGTGGACGCCCTGCTGGTCACCCACACCGTCCTTCCCGGTTCCGGGCGAACCAGCGTGACCGGGGCGATCACGGCGGCCGCAGCCGACGCGGCGAAGCCGGTGGTGGGTGCCCTGCTCGCCGGTCGTCGGCCGCAACGACGCGACGGACGAGCAGGCGTGCCGTTCTTTGGCTTCCCGGAGACTGCGGCTCGGGCGCTGGCCAGAGTGAGCGAGTACGGGCGGTGGCGGGATTCCCCCATCGGGACGCTGCCGGAGGTGGCCGGGGTCGACCCGTCGGCCGCAGCACGGACGCTGCGGGAGGAGCTCGCCGCGCACCCGGGAGGGCGCTGGTTGCACCGGGCAGATGCGGCAGCGCTGCTCACCTACTACGGCATCGAGGTAGTCGACCAGGTAAAGCCGGGACGAGGCAGCCACGCCGCGGCCGATAGGTTGGCTGTGACCATCGGGTTGCTGCGCGACCCGCTGTTCGGACCGCTGGTCAGCCTCGGCGGTGTGACCGATTTCGTCGACGATGTCGCGTACCGGATCCTGCCGCTCACCGATGTCGACGTCGCCGGACTGATCCGGGCGCTGCGCTGCTCACCGCTGTTGTTCGGTTACGACGGTCGACCGCCGCTGGCCGTGGCCGATGTGGAAGACCTGTTGCTCCGGGTCAGTCGCCTCGCCGACCATCGCGAGATCACCGCGTTGACGCTGGCTCCCGTCCTGGTCACCACCGACGCGGCCCAGGTCACCGGCGTCCGGCTGCAGGTCGCCCCCCCGGTACGGGCACCCTCCGCCTGGCTGCGCCGGCTGCGGTGAGCTCCGGCGCCGCCTCCGACTCAACGCCGACGCAGGGTTCTCCGGGGCCGCCTGCGTCGCCACACGCGCCCTCGGGACAATGGCGGCCAAGCAGGGCGCCCAAGCAGTACTTCATGTAGGAGGCCGGTATGACAGCCGAACACGACGACCCCGACGCCTACCTCCCCGGGTACTCGGGCGCGATCGCCATGTCCGCCGGGGAGATCGCCAACACCCGGTGGCAGTCCTTCCGCGAGCAGCCTGGCGTGCAGGTGCGAGAGCTGTGGCGCTCAGCCGACGGGGTGGCCGGGCTGTTGCGGCTTGAGCCCGGCGCCCAGGAGCCCGAACACACCCACCACTTCGGGCACCACCATCAGTGGATCATCGACGGGACGGCAACCGTCGGCGGTGTGCCGCTCGGTCCGGGTGCCTATATCCATTTCCCGGCCGGCCTACCGCACGCCATCGACCACGTCGGACCGGAGGGGTGCACGATGTATTTCGTCTATCAGCGGCGGACCTAGTCGGTCCCGGCAGCCCCCGCTCGACGGCGATTCCGGCTGGGCGGTAGGCGAACCCTGCCGAGGACCGCGGCCCTATTGTTCACGTGCTCGTGAGGGCTACCGTCGAGTGGTGGGCATATCTGCCAGGAGTCACCATCACATGAGCGCCGTGACCTCGGGCCCCATCGTGATCACTGACAGCACGGCGGACCTGCCCGCGGATCTTGTGGCCAAGTACGGCCTGACTGTTGTTCCGCTGCACGTGGTGGTCGACGGCCAGGTGTACGACGAGGGCCTCGACATAGCACCGGACGCTGTGCTCAGTGCGCTGGCCGGCGGCCGCTCCGTCACCACCTCCCAGCCCACCCCGGCCGCCTTCGAAGCGGCGTACCGGGCGGCGGTGGATACAGGAGCGCGGTCGGCGGTGTCCGTGCACATCTCCAGCGCGATGTCCGGCACCCTGACCGCGGCGCGGCTGGGTGCCGCGTCCGTCCCGGAGCTCGATGTTCGCGTCGTGGACTCGTTGACCACAGCGATGGGGCTCGGCTTCGCCGCTCTCGCCGCCGCCGAGGCGGCGGCGGCGGATGAGCCGGTGGACACCGTCGCGGCGATTGCCGCGCGCGCGGCCGCCCAGTCCCACATCGTCATCTACGCCCACACGCTGGAGTACCTCCGTCGCGGCGGGCGCATCGGTACGGCAGCCCACCTCATCGGTTCGGCGCTCGCGATGAAACCGCTGCTGCACGTGGAGGACGGGCAGGTGGCGCCGCTGGCGAAGGTGCGCACCGCTGGAAAGGCCCGCAGCCGACTGCTCGACCTTGCCGTCCAGGCCGCCGGTGACGGGCCCGTTGACATCGCCGTGGAGCACCTCGGCGCGCCTGACGTTGCCGACGAGGTCGCGAGTGCCCTGCGCGCTCGGCTACCACAGCTGCGCACGCTGCACCTCGGCCCGATCGGTGCGGTGATCGCGGCACACGTCGGCCCCGGCGCGCTGCTCGTCGTCGTGGCGCCGTCATGAGCAGCGGCGTGATCCTCGTGGCCGCCGCGATCACCGGCTACGCCGTCGGCGCGATCTCCCCGGCTGCCGCGCTGGCGCGACTGGCCGGTGTGGACCTGCGCCGGGTCGGCTCGGGCAATCCCGGAGCCACCAACGTCAGGCGCGCGCTCGGCCTGCGGGCGGGCATCCTCGTAGCCGTGGTGGATATCGCCAAAGGCGCCGTGCCGGCGGCCGCCTTCGGCACCGTCGGGCGCAATGTCGGCATGCTGGCCGGCTTCTGCGCCGTCATCGGCCACGTCACCTCGCCGTTCCTGGGCGGGCACGGGGGAAAGGGCGCCGCCACCACCGCCGGGGCAGTGATCGGCTCCTTCCCGGCCTGGGCGCCGGGCATGTTCCTGGTCTGGTTCCTCGTGCTCGCGCTGACCCGCTGGGTGGCCCTGGCCTCCGTCTGCGCGGTCGCCAGCGTGCTGGCCACGGCGCTGGTCACCGGGGCCACGCCGATCACCCTGCTGTGGGCAGCCGGCCTCACCGCGGTCGTGGTGGAACGCCACCGCACCAACTTCCGAGACTTCCGCGGTCACCTCCGCGGAATCCGGAGACCCGGCAGCCGGTCGCGACGGCCGACCCCACCCATCCGCCGCACCGTTGAGGGCGGCCGGTCGTGACCAAGGTCCAATCGGTCGGGGAGTCGCATGGCGAGCAGTCCCACGACGAAACGGCCGCCCGCGCCATCGCGGCGCTGCGGCAATGGTGCGCAGCCGGTCAGGAGGCGCTGACTGCGGCCCGTGCGGAGATCGACGCGCTCAACGTCTACCCCGTACCGGACGGGGACACCGGCACCAATCTGCTGTTGACCATGGAATCCGTGGTCGCGGCGCTGGACGAGCACGCCCAGCACGACCTGCCCGCCGCCGCGGCCGCGATGGCCCACGGCGCCCTGCTGGGAGCCCGCGGCAACTCCGGTGTCATCCTGAGCCAGCTCTTGCGTGGCGTCGCCGACGTGCTCACGTCCAGCTCCGGGGACGACTCGCCGACCGACGCCGCCAGCGAAGGAGACGTGCTCGCCGCGGCGATGGCCAGGGCCAGCGAGCTGGGATACGCCGCAGTCGCGCATCCCGTGGAGGGCACCGTGCTCACCGTGGCCCGAGCAGCAGCCGCGGCGGCGGCGGCTGCGGCCCAGAACGATCCGCACGACCCAGTGGCCGTCGCCCGGACGGCGGCGGACGCGGCCCACGAGGCCCTGGCCCACACGCCGGAGCAGCTGCCTGTCCTGGCCACGGCCGGTGTCGTGGACGCCGGTGGTCACGGGCTGTGCCTGCTGCTCGATGCCTTGGTCGCGGTGATGACCGGGCAACCGCTCCCCAGCCGGCCGGCCCCGTCGATCCAGGCCTTACGAACGGAGCGCAACGCAGTCCGAGAGGCTGGCAGCGCCGAGTTCGGCTACGAGGTGCAGTTCCTGTTGGACGCCTCCGACGCCGCCGTGGAGGTCCTGCGCGCCCAGCTGGATCCCCTCGGTGACTCCCTGGTGGTTGTCGGCGGCGAGGGGCTGTGGAACGTCCACGTCCACGTCAACGACCCTGGGGCTGCCATGGAGTGCGGCGTGGAGGCCGGGCGCCCGCACCGCATCACCATCACGCGGTTCGTCGACCAGATGGCAGACCGCGATTCAGCGCAGGACACAGCGACCGGTACACCGGTCGTGACCGGAACCGTCGCGGCTGGTGCCGTCGTGGCCGTCGTCTCTGGACATGGCCTGGCCGAGGTGTATCGAAGCGCCGGCGCAATCGTGGTCGACGGTGGGCCGACGCACAATCCTGCGACCCGTGATCTGCTGGCGGCGGTGGCAGGCGTCAGCGCCGAGCACGTCGTCCTGCTGCCCAACCACGGCAACATCCGCGGGGTTGCCGAGCAAGCCGCCGCGGCCGCGGACGGGCGACTGGTCAGCGTGGTGCCGACCCGCTCCCCGCTGCAGGGGCTGGCCGCGCTGGCGGTCCACGATCCGGCGCTGCCGGCGGCCGATAACGTGGAGGCGATGACAGACGCGGCGCTGGCGACCCAATGGGCTGAGTTGACCTATGCGGTCCGGGCTGCCCAGACCGATGCCGGCACGTGTCAACCCGGAGACGTCCTCGGGCTGGTGGCGGGCAAGGTCACTGTCATCGGGTCCGACCTGTTCGCGACCGCTGTCGAGATCCTCGAGCAGGTTGTCGGCCCGGCGAGTGAGATTCTCACCGTGGCCCTCGGCGAGGAGGCCCCAACCGGCCTCGGCAGCCGCCTCACCCAGTACGTCGCCGCTCGCTGGCCATCGGTCAGCATCGAGGTGCTGACCGGCGATCAACCGCACTATCCGCTGCTGCTCGCGGTCGAGTAGCCGGCATGACTAGGGGCATGACAGGAGGCGTGTCAAGAGAAATGTCATCGCCGGCACGCATCGCACCCGGCAGTGATGCTGACGGCAGTGCGGACACCCTGGACAACGTCACCACTGGTCCCGAGGTCGCGGCGTTCTTCGACTTCGACGGCACCGTCATAGACGGCTTCTCCGCGGTGGTCTTCCAGTGGGACCGCATTCGCCACCTGCGCATGTCCCCAGCCGAGCTCGGCCGGCTGCTCCTGCTCGTGCCGCCGCTGGTCATCGGCCGCGCCGACACCGCGGACATCATCACATCCGCCCTGGCCGGCTTGCAGGGGCACAGCGAAGAGGAGCTGGCCGAACAGGGGGAGAGGCTGTTCGCCGACCAACTCGCCCGTTTGGTCTATCCCGAGGCGCGGGCGCGGATCGCCGCGCATCAGGCCCGGGGGCACACGATCGTGCTGGCCTCCTCCGCCGTCCATTTCCAGGTCGACGCCTTCGCCCGCGACCTCGGCATCGAGCACGTGCTGTGTACTGCCATCGAGTCCACCCCCGACGGGGTACTCACCGGCCAGGTGGTCGGACCCTTGCTTCGGGAGGCCGCGAAAGCAACGGCCGTGCGCGCCTTCGCCGAACGGCGCGGCATTGACCTCAACGCCAGTTTCGCCTATGCCAACGGCGAGGAGGACATCCCGTTCCTGCAGGCTGTGGGCCACCCGTACGCGATCAACCCGGGGTCCGGACTGGCTGCGGCGGCTGCCAAGGAAGGCTGGCCGGTACAACGCTACGCCTCCCGGCGCGGGTTCGACCTTGGCCGGACTGTGCGGACCGGCGCGGGTTACGGCAGCATGCTGCTCGCCGGCGGAGTCGGCGCGGCTGTCGGCCTGCTCAACCGCAGCCGCCGACAGGGCATCAACACCATGACCTCGGTCGCCCCGGACCTCGCCCTGGCCCTGACCGGGGTCACCCTGCGCGTGCAGGGCGAGGAGCACCTGTGGTTGTCGCGCCCGGCAGTCTTCATCGCCAACCACCAGAGCCCGGCTGATGTGCTCGTGCTCGCCGGTCTGCTCCGGCGGGACTTCACGGGCGTGGCCAAGAAGGAGCTCGGCCGACATCCAGTCCTCGGGCCGCTGGGACGCCTCGCGCAGGTGGTCTTCATCGACCGCACCGACAGCGAGCGGGCCATCGCCGATCTCGGCGGCGCTGTCGACAAGCTCCGGGACGGCGTATCCATCATTGTCCTGCCCGAAGGGACCCGGTCGCCGACGCCACAGCCGGGCCCGTTCAAGAAGGGCGCATTCCATATCGCGCTCCAGGCCGGCGTGCCGATCGTACCGATCGTGATCTGTAACTCGGGGGACGTGATGTGGCGCAACGCGCGCACCATCCGTCCCGGCACTGTGGACGTCGTGGTCCATCCCCCGATCAGCACCGACCACTGGCAGGTGGCCACTCTCGATGAGCGCGTCCGCCAGATCCGGCAGCTCTACCTGGACACACTGCGCACCGTGCCCGCCTTCCCACAGGTTCCTGAGGGGCACGGGACGGCGGCTGGTCGTTCAGGCTGGTAGCCGGACCCGGGCCACGGAGGACTCGACGAGGCTGCCCAGGTAGAGCCACCCGTTGTGCTGCCGCACGCCAGTGATCTCGGCGTACCGGCCGGCGGGCCCGTGCAACGAGCGCAGAATCCGGCCGGAGCCGTCAACCTGCACCACCAGTCCGTACCGCACGGCGGCGGGCTGCAGCCGGGACGGCGCCCTGGCAACGACGCGACGCGCCAACGGCACCGGCAGCATCCGGTCGAACACCGGCAGCCGGAGGCTGGGCACGGCCACCCAGTACGTGTCGTCACCGACGGGCGACAGGTTGTCCGGAAAGCCCGGCAACGCCGTCAGCATCCTTCGCCGCCCGCTCGCAGCCCCGACCAGCTCGATGCGACTCAACTGGTAGGTCCCGCTCTCCAACAGCAACAACGCGGATTCGTCCGGGGTGAGCGAGACGCCGTTCGGGAAGTACAGCCCGTCTGCGCACAGCGTGAGCTCTTCTGAAGATGGGCGGTAGCGGAAGATCCTTCCGTTGGGCCGATGCTCAAGGAGATCGTGCTTCCAGTGGTCGATGCGAAACCGGGTGGACGTATCCGAGAAATAGATCGTCCCGTCCCGTGCGACGGCCGCGTTGTTGGCGAAGCGCAGCCGACGGCCCTCGTAGGTGTCGGCCATCACCGCCACCTTGCCGCCGCTGACCCGGAGTAGCCCCCGATAGGCGTCGCAGACCACGAGGGAGCCGTCCCGGGGGTCGATCTCCAGTCCGAGTGGGCGGCCGTGGGTGTCGGCGAACAGCTCCGGAACGGTGTCGGCGGCCGGGTCAGCCGGCCATCGGTAGATCCGACCGTCCTCGACTCCGGTGTAGAGCCGGCCGGCGCCATCGACCACGACGTCCTCAGGCTTGTCCCCCCCGGCCAGCGGGAGGCACTCCACGGTGTCGAGCAGCGTGTTCGGCGAGAGGGCGCCGGTCAGCGGCGGCACCGGTGGCGGCCGCCAGGACGCGGCTAGCACGCCCCGCGGATCTGGCTCCTCATCGGATCGGCAGACCACGCTCCACCGCGCGCGCGGCAACTTGCCGGCCGCGCGCCGGGACGGCTCCGGTTCCCCGATCACGTTCCGCAGGCCGCCCAGCGGCCCGGCGCGCAGGTCCAGCACGTCGCCCGGGCTCACCCACGCTCCGCTCTCCAACCCGCTGCAACCCGGGACCGTGCCCAGGCCGATCACCTCACCGGCCATCAACCTGCCCCCCGCGGAGGCGTAGGAAACGACCTCAGCGACAGAATGGCGCATGCCCGCGGCGCAGCCGGTCGCCACCAACCTCCCGCCGCACCACACCTCGGCGGTCAACCCGCCCAACAGTGGCATCAGCTCGTCCGGGGTGACCACCGTAGGTCCGAGCACCGTCGCGAAGTCCTTGGACTTACCTGGACCCATTCGACCTTCCACGATCTCGCGGTACTGCACGTCACGGGCGCTGACGTCGTTGACCAGCATGAAGCCGCCGACCGCGTCCATGGCCTCCTCCGGGCTGGCGTCCCTGACCTCATTGGCGACCAGCAGCCCGATCTCCAGTTCGTAATCGAGCGCCTGGGTGTAAGCCGGCCACGGCACGGTGTCCCCGTCGCCGATGCAGCAGGCCGCGGTGCCCGTGTAGAACAGCGGCGACTCATACCAGAGCGGTCGCGGGCGCAGCGGCGGAAACGGCCGGCCGGCGAGGCGTTCGTAGCCAGTGGCGACTCGGGCGAGGACGCCGCCGCGGAGCTGCAGCAAGGCGCGGGCCGAGTCCACGAGGTGCGATTCCCACAGCGAGCAGCCGCGAAAGCCGGTCGGATGGAAAGGCAAGCCGCCCAGCTCCTGGACGGCGTTCCTCGATCCTCGATACGCATCCACCAGCTTGCCGGCAAACGCCAGCAGCTCCGGTCCCCCGCCGAGCAGCGCCAGCAGGTCGCTGCGGGCGCTGCCGAGCTGCTCGGATCCGGGCAAGGCCGCAAGCGGCACCCAGACCTCGTCGCGTTGCACGGCAACGCTGCGTGTGCCGGCGTCGAGCCGAACCAGGCGAAGTCGCACTGCACCCTCCCGACATCCGAGCGGTCCACCAGCGCGAGTTCGCCTCGTCCCGCAGAGCGGAAAGGTACCGATCACCTCACGCGGCGTGTCGAGCAGGGTCGGCCTGGGTCACCCCAAGGGGGCGAACCCGGCGGTAAAGTGTCGAAGCCGTGGTGGCTCCTCGATGATCTGCAACCCGCGCAACTCGCCGGCTCGCGCGGCGACCCGGGTGAGTACCTCGATGGTGAAATCAATGTGACTCTGCGTGTAGGTGCGTCGCGGAATCGCCAGCCGTACCAGGTCCATCACGGCGGGCTGTTCGCTGCCGTCGGGTTGTCGGCCGAACATCACCGTACCGATCTCACATGCCCGGATACCGCCCTCGACGTAGAGCGCGCAGGCCAGTGCCTGCCCGGGATACTCCAGCGGCGGAATCTGCGGCAACAGGGCGCGGGCGTCGAGAAAGACAGCCGAGCCACCGAACGGGACGACGACGGGCACCCCGGCCGCCTCCAGCGCCTCGCCGAGGTAGGCCGTCGAGCGGATGCGGTAACGCAGATAGTCTTCCTGGACGCATTCGGTCAGGCCCTGCGCGATGGCCTCCAGGTCGCGGCCGGCCAGGCCGCCGTAGGTGGGGAAGCCCTCGGTGAGGATCTCCAGCGTTCGGCACTGCTCGGCGAGACCGTCGTCGTCGAGCGCCAGCCAGCCGCCGATGTTGGCCAGCGGATCCTTCTTCGCCGACATGGTCATGCCGTCGGCCAGCGAGGCCATCTCCCGGACGATGTCCGGGACGGCGATGTCGGCGTACCCGGGTTCCCTGGTCTTGATGAACCAGGCGTTCTCCGCGAACCGGCAGGCGTCGAGGAACAGCGGTTTGCCATATCTCTCGCAGACCTCGCGTACGGCGCGAAGATTCGCCAGGCTCACCGGCTGACCCCCACCAGCGTTGTTGGTCACTGTGACCATCACCAACGGCACGTCGTCCCCGCGGTGGACAAGCAGCTGCTCCAGCGCCGTGACGTCGAGGTTCCCCTTGAACGGGTGCCGATCCCGGGCGTCCCGGCCCTCGGGAATGGGCAGATCGACCGCTTCGGCCCCGGTGAACTCGATGTTGGCCCGCGTGGTATCGAAGTGGGTGTTGTTCGGCACGACCTTGCCGGCACCGCCGATGGCGGAGAAGAGGATCTTCTCCGCCGCCCGGCCCTGGTGAGTCGGTAGTACGTGCCGGAACGGGAAGAGCTCAGTGACCGCGTGCCGGAAGCGGTAGAACGACGGGGCCCCCGCGTAGGACTCGTTGCCGCGCTGGATGCCGGCCCACTGCTCCGCCGACATCGCACCGGTGCCCGAATCGGTGAGCAGATCGACGAGGACGTCATCGGAGTACAACCGGAAGAGGTTGTAACCGGCCGCCGACAACCGCTCGACCCGCTCGACCCGCGTGGTCATCCGCAGCGGTTCGACGGAGTGGATCCGGAAAGGCTCGATGATCGTCCGGTACGGGCTCTCGGTCATGGACCGCATCCTGCCCGCCGGCGGGGGTGCGGGGCCACCCAGGTCGGCCGGGCGGGCCG
>Ga0075521_10000355_pt1 | contig 13007 bp, 11 predicted proteins | sample NGEPerD_FD_74785 | JGI IMG/M metagenome (GOLD analysis project Ga0075521, IMG submission 74785) | Arctic peat soil microbial communities from the Barrow Environmental Observatory site, Barrow, Alaska, USA - NGEE PermafrostAB12-D | ecosystem: Environmental > Terrestrial > Soil > Wetlands > Peat ...
GTCTCGCAATCTCCTACATCGGCGCCCTCGAGCCGGGGACGTGGGTGCTCGAGGTCTTTCCAATCTTCATCGCGGTGCCGATTCTCGTCGCGACCGCGCGCCGATTTCCCCTCACGCCGCTCGCGTATCGCCTGATCTTCGTGCACGCGCTCATTCTCATGATCGGCGGGCACTACACCTACGCCAAAGTGCCGCTCGGATTCTGGATGCGCGACGCGCTGCATCTCGCGCGCAACAACTACGATCGCATCGGCCACTTCGCCCAGGGCTTCGTTCCCGCGGTGATCGCGCGCGAGATTCTCCTGCGTCGCACGCCGCTCACGCGCGGCAAATGGCTCTTCTTCATCGTCACGTGCATCTGCCTTGCGATCAGCGCGTGCTACGAGTTCATCGAATGGGGCACCGCCGTCGCCGGCGGCTCGGCGGCCGATGCCTTTCTCGGAACGCAGGGCGACATGTGGGACACGCAGTGGGACATGTTCACCGCGCTCTGGGGCGCGATCATCTCGCAGCTGTTGCTGTCGCGCGTGCACGACCGGCAGCTGCTCGCGCTGGCGGAGCGGGAGCGCCGCTAGGAAGAAAGGAGCGTGCCGCCTGCTGACCCGCGATGATTCGTTCGCTCTCGTTCCAGCCGATCGCCCTACGCCGGCGCCTTCGACGTCAGCGTTCCCGCCATCTTCCCTGAGATGAGCCCGAAGAGCGCGCCGATGATCATCGACACCGCAACGAGGATGAACGCATTCGCCAGGCTCGGCGACATCAGCTTGTCCTTGGACATCGCATCCGGCGTCTGCAGAAGATAGGCAAACACCGCCGCGTATCCGTAAACGCTCGCCGGAATGGTCGCGAGCGCAGGGATGTGCGCCGCGAGACACATGAGCATCACCGTGATGCCGACGACGATACCTGCCCACACCGGAAGCGTGAGCGACGTCGCATACGGTAATGAGATGATGACGACCGCCGCCACCCACGCGCAGAACGCACCGAACACGGTGCAGATGATCGTATTCTTCAACGCCGCCGTGTTGCCGCCGGCTTGAAAGAAACAGGCCCACGCGATGAAGGCGGCCCAGATCAGAAGCCCAAATTTCAGGAACAGAATTGCGGCAATGGCGCCGAGAATTCCAATACTCACCGATAGTGCCACGAGTGACGACATCGTGAGTCCTCCTTCACGTGAGAGAGCCGCGTGCGGCGCGCCATCTCCGGGGCTCGTTCGAGGAGAGGCGAGGCATCGACGGTGGGTGAATTGCAGGGTGGATGTATCCCGGCTGGCTCCACGTGTCAAATGAATAAGTAGCGTTCAGTGACGAATGTCAAGTAACTAGTACATTGATAAGTGTCAACCGTTCACGACAGCGACACGTGAGGAATGCGACAACGCGAATCTCCGCGCCGTCCGCCGCGAGTCATCGCCAAATTGCGAAGACCTCGAGATACGCGGAGCATTACGAATGGATCCACTGTCCGATGTGCTGCGGGCCGTGAAGCTGAACGGCGCATACTTCTATCTCGTAGAGGCCGCGGCGCCGTGGTCGGTGTCCGCGTTGGCGACGGGCTCGCAACGGCGCGTGACGTGAGGATGGCGCCGTGAGAGAGCAGATCGCATAGTGTGGATTCGGGTTGCCACGAGGGCTGATGTGCCGGCGCTGCAGGAGCTGATCGCCACATCCGTGCGCGGGCTGAGTGCCGGCTTCTATACGCCGGTGCAGATCGAAGCCGCGATTGCGGCGGTGTTCGGCGTCGACACGCAGCTCATCGCCGATGGTACGTACTATGTGCTCGACAGCCCGTCGGGGCCGCTGGGGATCGGTGGCTGGAGTTACCGGCGTACGCTATACGGCGGCGATCAGATGAAGGGCGCGGAGGATCCCATTCTCGATCCGCGCACCGAGCCCGCGCGGATCCGCGCCTTCTTCGTGCGCCCCGCTGCCGCGCGCCGCGGTCTCGCGCGTCGATTGTACGTTGAATGCGCGCGCGCCGCGTACGCGAGAGGCTTTCGCAACTTCGAGTTGATGGCGACGTTGCCTGGCGTCCCGCTGTATGAGGCGCTCGGCTTCTCGCCTATCGAGAGCGTCGCGCTGCCGCTCGCGCAGGGAGTGGAGCTTCCGCTGGTGCGCATGGGACGACGCATCGATAACATGTAGAATCACAGGAGGCCGCTTGTGGACGACTTCATGTCGGCGCTGATCGCGCGGGAACGGAAATCATGAGCCTTGGATCTTCGTCGGCGCAATCCGACTACGTGACACACCTCGAGCATCATCTCGCGCAGATATTCGAGTGAATGGCGGCGAACGTGGTCCCGTGGCCCGTGCGATGCTCGTCGTCGTTTTCGGTCTGACGCTCGGCTGCACCCCTACCTCCCACGCTCACTCGGTGCCGATCACTAGCTCGACTCTCCCTTCGTGGTTCACCGGCGTCTGGACGCGCGAGTGGATCGAGCGCAAAGGCGTGCGCACCGACCTTTTCGACGTTCACTTTCTCCAGACGCCCTCGCTCTTCGCCGACGTGCGCATTCCGCGCGAGCGCCCGTCCTTCGCGCGGGCGCAGTCGTTCGCGGATCTGAGCGACGCCGAGCTTCTCCTCCTCGCGAAGCAACGCGCGTTCGCGGGCACCACGAGCGTCGACGGTGCGCTCGCCACCTGGCACCACGAGATCGACTTTCAGCCCTCGGACGGCTCGGCGGACATCGGCCGCCTCGAGCGCATCGATGACGGCCACATGCTCGAGCACGCGACCGACAGCTCGTACGTCGAGGCGTGGCGCTCCCTCGACAGCGGCGCCGGCCGGTTCCTCGCGCTACGCGTCGAGCGCGCCGGCCGGCTCGACCGGTTGCTCCTCATCGCGGGCGAGCACTTTCTCTACGCACGAAATCGCAGCGTTGATCTCCAGCAAGCGGAGTCGCTCGACTCGCTCATCACCACGACGCACGCAACTCGCGCGCAGATCATCAGCTACCTCGGCTGCGAGTTCTCGACGGGACTCGTGCGCGGCGGTGTAGTGCCATGGGCAATTCAGCAATCGACGTTGCCGTGGCGAGAAGGGAAGCGACTCGACTTCGCCGCTGCCATCGTGGTGGACGAAGCCGGGAACCTCGTGTCGCAAGACGCGTCTCCCGAGCATTGGTCGACGCCGGTCAATACACTCACGTTCGCCGACCGACGCGCACTGTTCGCTCGGCGACGATAACGCGGAGGCCTCACCGCACAATTCGGCCCAGGCCCGCGATCGTGTCCATGTGGTATACAAGGGCGAATGGCGCGCACGCGCCATATCTTGATCGAGTATGATTCCGTTCGACGATCACTTCAACTGCCAATTCACTCGTTGAGCGCCAACTCTCCCTCGTACCGCCACACCCAGATAGGCTACGTCACCCTCGCCACCATGCTCGGCGGCATTGTCGCCGTCGTCGCTCTCAGCCAGCTCCACGTCGCGCCGCCGCTCTTCATTGCCATCGGCGTCATCCTCTTCATCTTCTCCGCGCTCTTCTCCTCGCTCACCATCATCGTGAGCGACACGCAGCTCGAGAGTCACTTCGGCCTCGGCGTCTGGCGCAAGCGCGTCTCTCTCGACGACATCGTGAGCGCCACCATCACTCGCAACGCGTGGCTCGAAGGGTGGGGAATTCGCTTCACTAGGCGCGGGATGCTCTACAACGTCTCCGGCACCCGCGCCGTCGAGGTCACGCTCCGCACGGGTCGCGCATTCCGCCTCGGCACCGATGAGCCGGAGGCGCTGGCGTCCGCGATTCGCGCTGCTATGGGTGGTCGATCCCCGGCCTAGCGTCCCGCGCCCGATGTCCGCTTTTCTCCCCGATGGTGCGCTTCCCAGGTAGATGGCCGCACGCCACCAACCTCGCCCTCGTCGGAGAAACCGGATGAATCGCCGCTCGCTCTCCGACACCTCCTTCTCCTAGCTCTGGCAAAAAGTGGTCATGTCGCTGGGGCAACAGGATGCGTATCTTCTCGGCGGCGGGGTGGAGCAATGTCGCCAGAAGCGCAGGCGCAGCCACCCCACGAGCCTTCGCATCCAATCCTTGGCCTCATCTCAGCAAGGCGCAGCGACCGATCTCGTTTTGCAGCTGTCGCAGAACGACCCCGGCACGGTGGATGAGCTGCTCCCGCTCGTCTACGGTGAGCTACGTCGTCTCGCACAGCGATACATGCGCCGCGAGCGTTCCGACCACACGCTCACCACCACCGCCCTCGTGCACGAGGCCTATCTCCGCCTTGTCGACCAGACGCGCGTGCAGTGGCAGGACCGCAACCACTTTCTCGGCATCGCCGCAATAGCGATGCGCCGCATTCTCGTCGAGCATGCGCGCCGCCGAAACGTGCAGCGGCGCGGCGGCGGCGAGCGGCAGCGCGTGAGTCTCAGCGATCTCTCCGTGGCGCAGGACGACAGCGCCGACACCCTCCTCGCGCTCGACGAGGCGATGGTGCGCCTCGCATCCCTCAGCCCGCGCCTCGTGCGCGTGGTGGAGTGCCGTTACTTCCTCGGACTCACCGAAGAGGAGACCGCGTCCGCCCTCGAGATCACATCGCGCACCGTGCGCCGGGACTGGATCAAGGCCAAAGGCTGGCTCGCGACTGCACTCGCTGACGATCTGAAATGACGTCGCGCGATCACAGCACGTGGGAGCGCATCGAGCCGATTCTCGAATATGCGCTCGATCTTCCACCGCGCGATCGCGCCATCTATCTCGATGGCGCGTGCGGCGCCGACGTCGCGCTGCGCGCGAAGATCGAAGGGATGATCGCCGCCGGCGAAGATCCGAACGGGCTCCTCGAGCGGTCGATCGCCGACGTCGCGGGCCCGCTCATGCTGGAGCTCGACGGGCCGATGCCCGCCGCGATTCCCGCCGGCGCGCTCTTCGGCCCGTGGCGCGTCGTGCGCGAGCTCGGGCACGGCGGCATGGGCGAGGTCTTCCTCGCCGAGCGCGCAGATGGACAGTTCGCTCAGACGGCCGCGCTCAAGCTCGTGCGCCGCGGCCGCGAGCACGATCCGCTGCTCATCCGCCGCTTCCTCGAGGAGCGTCGCATTCTCGCGTCGCTCGCGCACCCGAACGTCGCGCGCCTGCTCGACGGCGGCGTCACCGCCGCGAACCTTCCCTGGTTCGCGATGGAGTACGTCGACGGCCGTCCGCTCGATCTCTATTGCGACGAGCGCGCGCTCGACGTCCCCGCGCGACTCGCCCTCATGGAGCAGGTGCTCGGCGCCGTCGCCTACGCGCACAGAAATCTGCTCGTGCACCGCGATCTCAAGCCGAGCAACATCTTCGTGACCGAGAGCGGCGACGTGAAGCTGCTCGACTTCGGCATCGCCAAGCTCCTCGGCGAAGAGAACATCTCCGACCCCGGGCTCACGATCGGCTACAACAAGGTGATGACACCCGAGTATGCGGCGCCGGAGCAGGTGCGCGGCGAGCCCGTCACCACCGCAACCGACATCTACGCGCTCGGCGCCGTGATGTACGAGCTGCTCACGGGCCAGCGCGCGCATCGCTTCGACAAGCGCTCCGCGGCCGAGATCGAGCGCGTCGTCTGCGACACGCAGCCGGAGTCGCCGAGCCATGCGCTGCGCTCGTCGACGGGGCCGAAGGTGCTCGGCGGTGCCGCGCCTCCGCGCCGCCAGAAGCTCTCGTCGGATCTCGATACGATCGTGCTCAAGGCGCTGCAGAAGAATCCGTTGCGCCGATACGAGTCGGCCGAGGCGATGCTCGAGGACTTGCGGCGCTATCGCACGGGGCGGCCGCTGCGCGCGCGTCCCGACTCCGCGCGCTATCGCTGGGGAAAGTTCATCGGGCGCAATCGCTATGCGGTCGCGGCCGCGACGATCATCGCTGCGGTGCTAGCGGGCGGCGTCGCGGCAACCGTGTGGCAGGCGCGCGCCGCGCGACTCGAGGCCGATCGCGCCGACCGCGTGAAGGAGTTTCTCGTCGACCTGCTGCACGAGGCCGATCCCAACATCACACAGGGAAAGGAATTCTCCGTGCGCGAGCTGCTCGACCGGGGCACGCATCGCGTCGACAGCATGCTCGGAAGCGAGCCCACGGTGCAGGCGGAGCTCTACGAGGTACTCGGCAATACCTACGCGCATCTCGGTCGCACCGCGCAGGCGGACACGCTGCATCGCAAGGGGCTCGCGGTCGTGCGCCGGCTGTACGGTCCCGGTTCGCAGGAGGTGCTCGACGAGGCGATGGCGGTTGGCTGGGGACTCAACGATCGCGGAAAGTACGTCGATGCCGACAGCCTCCTCACCAAATCGATCGCCGAGTACCGGCACGCAGGTGGCGAGGAGAGTCAGGCGCTCTCTGATGCGATCGACATTCTCGCAACGGCGAAGAAGCGCTCAGATCATCCCGTCGAGGCGGAGTCGCTCTATCGGCAATCGCTGCGGATGCAGATTCAACTCACAGGTGCGTCGGACACGATCACCGCCTCCCGTCTCAGCGATCTCGGCGCGCTCTTCGGGGGACAGGATCGGCTCACTGAGGCGGACTCGATGCTCACTGCCGCGCAGGAGCATCGTCGCGGAGTGCTCCCCGAGCTCGACACGAAATATCTGGTGGGCGAGTCGAGCCTCGCGGGAATCAAGATGAAGCGCGGCGATTTCGCGGGAGCTGCGCCGCGGCTACAGCGTGCCGTTGCGGGGCTGGAGCAGATCGAGAAGCCGGGCGGGATCAATCTCGCGCGCACGATCGATCGGCTCGCGCTGCTGGAGTCGCTTCAGCTGCATGCGTCGGCGGCGATCGCTGCAGAGGAACGGTCGTCCGCGATGTTCATCAGCGTGCAGGGCGATGATCATCCGGAGGCGCTCAACAGCCTCTCGTTGCTCGCGATCTATCGTGCGAATGCGGGCGATGCGAAGGGGGCGGAAGCTGGCGCGCGCACGGCGTACGACGCGCTCGAGAAAAAGATGGGCGAGCGCCACGACTACACGCTCGCCTCGGGGCAGCGTCTCGCGGCGATCGAGCTCGAGAATGGTGAGCGCGCGGAGGCGGCGACGCTCACCACGGCGCTGCTCGCGAACGTGCGCGCGAAGTACGGTCGAGTGCCGCCGGCGTACGCGCGCCTCCTCTCGATCGACGCATCGCTGCACGCTGCGAGCACGGATACCACGCCGGAGGCGGAGTTTCGCGCATCGCTCGCCGCGCTGAATACCGGCACGCGCATCGACAGCGCTGCGTTGCCCGAAATCGTGGCACGCTTCGGCGAGCTGCTCGCGTCGCGAGGGAAGGGCGCGGAGGCGCAGGCGATGCTCAAGCGCACGCTCGCATGGCTCCCCGCGGGCGCCGACTCCTCGGCCGCGATCGTAACGACCTTGCGCAGGGAGCTGCGCGGCGTGCAGGGCGTACCGAGCGCGCGCCCCCTGGGGCCGTCGAAGTCGTAGAGCTGGACGCCGCGCGCCTCCCCTTGACTCATCAAGAAGCGTTGATGTCTCATTGAGCCATGCCCGCAACGATGCATCGCCCCAATCTCGCCCGGCGCTCGCACCGCGCTGAGCCAATCACTGGACACGGTGGCGTCCCGAGCGCACACTAGAGGCTTCCCCAACACGAGTGCACTTCCATGCGCGTCCGCATTCTCGCGATGACCCTCGCTTTTACCGCTCTTCCGCGCCTTGCTGCGGCGCAGGATGCCCCCGTCTCACAGGCATTCCGCGACCAGGCGGCATCCGCGTCGAAGCATCTTCAGGCCGCCGCCGAGCTGATGCCCGAGGCCAAGTACTCCTTCAAGCCGACCCCGGCGCAGATGAGCTACGGCGACATCGTCGCCCACCTCGTGGAGGGGAACGACTATCTCTGCGGCGCGATCGGCGGGGTGAAGGCGCCAGCGCGCGCGAAGGTGACGGGCGCGAGCAGCAAGGCCGATCTGACGAAGGAGCTCAAGGAGACGTTCGCGTTCTGTGACGAAGCGCTCGCGAAGCTCGACGACTCGAAGCTCACGGAGCAGCTCCCCTTCTTCGGCGGGAAGACGCGCTCGCGCGCCAACATCATGTTCGTGACCGTGGGCGACTGGGCGGACCACTATAGCCAGAGCGCGATCTATCTGCGCCTCAACGGGCTGCTGCCGCCAACGGCAAAGAAATAGTCTGAATTCAAGAGAATTCTGAGGTACAAAAAACGGCCGCCCGCGAGTTGCGCGGGCGGCCGTTTTCCCTTGTGCTCGATCTTCGCGCGCGCTAGTACGCCACCGCGTAGGAGGAGAAGTGCTTGATTGCCGCCTGAACATACTTGTAATGCGGGTAGTCCTTCGACGGCTCGGTCTCCGTGATCTTGTCATCTGACTTCAGGTACACCACCTGCACCGGCTTGCCCGGCGCCTTGCAAACGCCGTAGCTCAGCGTGAGCGCCGCCGGCTGCGCGAACTGCAGCCCGGTCGGCGAAAACTCCACGCGCACGTTCTTGCCGCGCACCGCGTGTGCCGTGATCTGTGTCCGCGAGCGGAGCGCGCCGCGCGGAATCACCAGCGTGTGCGGTCCGACGTTCAAGCGTCCGCCCTCCGGTCCGATGCTGGCCGTGTTCCACTGGTCCGTCGACACGTTGCACGGCAGCAGGTCGCCGAGCAGCGTCGTGATCCCGTTGGTCACATTGAGAATGCCGTTCGTGATATCGACGAGATTCGCATCCGGACGTACGACTGGCGCCGCGATGACCGCGGCGGGGGTTGCGGGCGCAGTCGGCTCAGCGCACGCCAGCAGAAACGCCAGGGCGACGAGAGTGAGCCGCGCATACGGGCGCTTGCGGGCGTGCATCGTGAGGTTCTCCGTGAGGGTCATGGAGGTCGAAATTAGGGGGCGCACATGAGGTCACTATCACGTTGCGGGCCCTCCATGTCATGATTCTGCAATATGACGTCTATCACATTGCGCGCTTCCGGCCCCATAACCAATGTTGCCCTCACGCCCGCGCCGTTTCTTATCACTCTTTCAGCAACGGACCATGTATTCGACCCTTACTTCGTCGTTGATTCTCCTCGCCGCGGTCATGCATGCACCGTTCGCTGCCGATGAGCGCGCGGCCTTCGTCACCACGCTCGGCCGCGACACGGTCGCCTTCGAGAGCTTCACGCGCACCGCTTCGCGCGTCGAAGGAGAAATCATGGTGCGAATTCCCGGCACCGTGCTCTGTCACTATGTGCTCGAGCTCGCGGGCGATGGCGCCGTCACGCGCTTCACGTTCGACATGAAGCCGCTCGGCGCGCCCAATCTCCCGCCTCGGCATGTAATAGTAGAGCTCACCGCCGATTCCATATTCGCGGACGTCGACTCGGCGGGCCATCGCGAGAAGACGCGGCGCGCGGTCGCGAAGGGCGCCTTCCCGCAATTCATGGCCGGCTTCGGCGACTCGTACGGACTGTACTCGTCGCTCGGCGTGTATGAGGCGCTCATCCATCATCTCGTCACCGGCACGGACACGGTGTCGGTCCCTTCGATCAACATGACGACGGGGCATGCGGTGCCGAGACAGTTCCTGCGGAGGTCGCCGACGCTCGTCGATGCGGACTTCTTCAAGATCGCGTGGACGCATCTCGCGCTCGACGCATCGGGGCAGATCCTGAGCGCGGACGGAAGCCAGACGACTGAGAAGGTGCAGTCGCATCGCGTCGACTACTTCGATGTCGCGCAGGCAGCGAAGCCGTTCGCGGCGCTCGACAAGGCGGGCAAGGGACTCGGCCTCGCCTCTCCCAACGTTATCGCGAAGGGAAGCGTGGGCGGCGAAGCGGTGATCGTGAGCTACGGAAGCCCGCGCCGGCGAAACCGCACCATCCTCGGCGCGTTGATTCCGCTGGACACCGTGTGGCGCACCGGCGCGAACGCGGCCACGGTGATCGTCTTCGACAAGGCGCTGGTCATCGGGACGACGACGTTCGCGGCGGGGTCGTACAGCCTGTGGACCTTCCCAAAAAAGGATGGCTCCGTCGATCTCATCGTCAACTCGCAGCACGGGCAATACGGAACGGACTACGATGGTTCGCACGACATCGTACGCATACCGATGAAAGTCGGCACGCTGACCCAGCCGCAGGAGAGCTTCGCCATCGCGATTGCGAACAACGAGCTGTCGATCAGCTGGGACTCCTTCGTGTGGACGGTGCCGATCGCGCTGAAGTAGCGGCCCCGCGAAACCGGCGCGTAGTCAAACCAAATTCGTGGTCGCGTTGTCGAATGGATGACTCTTACCCAGCCTCCGTGCACGCATGTCGCTGACGCTCGCTCTCGTCGCGCTCCTTCAGGTCGCGCAGCCCCAGGCTCCGACCGATGCTCAGTCCGCGCCGACCACGCCCAATCAGGCGGCTCCGGCCACGACGGTCGCGAGCTCGGCGATCGCCGCCGCGTCGCGTGCGCTGAAGCGTCCCGTCATCGATGGCCGCGACGACGATGAGGTGTGGCGCGAGGCGCAGCCGATCACGAAGTTCCGGCAGTTCAGCCCCATCGCCAACGGCGATGCGCGCTTCAGAACTGAAGCAAAGGTCGCGTACGATGATCAGAACTTCTACGTCTTCGTGCGCATGTTCGATCCACACCCCGATAGCATCCTCCGGCTGCTCGGGCGTCGCGACGTGCGCGTGGCGACCGACCAGATCAAGATCATCATCGATTCGTACCACGACCTGCGCACCGGCTACGAGTTCGCGGTGAACCCGGCGGGAGTGAAGCGCGACTACGCCGTGTACAGCGACATCTCCGAGGATGTCTCGTGGGACGGCGTGTGGGAGGCGGCCACGACCGTCGATTCGCTCGGGTGGACGGCAGAGTTTCGCATTCCGCTCTCGCAGCTGCGCTATGCGGATGCGAAGGAGCACACCTTCGGCTTCGGCGTCTGGCGCGACATCGACCGCTTCAAGGAGCGCGACAGCTGGCCGGAGTACAAGCAGTCGGACGCTCGCTTCATGTCGCAGCTCGGCACCGTCGAGAAGATCGATGGCATTCCGTCGCCGCACAGGCTCGAGCTCGTGCCGTACGTCGTGGCGAAGAATGTCTCCGTCGATCCGAACAGGAGCGTGGGGCGCAACAACAATCTCTCCGGCGGCGCGAATCTCAAGTACGGCCTCACCTCGAATCTGACGCTCGACGCCACGATCAATCCGGACTTCGGGCAGGTCGAGTCCGATCCCTCGGTGCTCAATCTGTCCGCGTTCGAGACCTTCTTCGCCGAGCAGCGGCCGTTCTTTCTCGAGGGCACGGGGATTTACAGCTTCCAGGTGAACTGCAACATCGTCAACTGCAACAACGAGGGGCTCTTCTATTCGCGGCGCATCGGCCGCTCACCACAGCTCGGCTATCTTTACGGCGACGCGAGCTCCCCAACGTCGACGACGATCCTCGGCGCCACCAAGCTCACCGGGCGCCTCGCCGGCGGCATGTCGGTTGGCGTGCTCGATGCGGTGACGCAGCGCGCCGATGGACCGCTCGGACAGACGCTCGAGCCGACGACGAACTACGCGGTGGTGCGCGCGCAGCAGGATCTGCGCGGCGGTGAGAGCGGTATCGGCATCATCCTCACGGGCGTGAATCGCGACAACGATTCGTTTACCCGCGACCTGATCAATCGCGACGCGTACGCTGCGGCGACGGACTTTCGCCATCGCTTTGCCAACCGGCGCTTCGAGATCACGGGCTCGATCGACGCGAGCCGGGTGAGCGGCACGCCGGCGTCGATGCTCGCGACGCAGACGGACGCTGTGCACTACTATCAGCAGCCCGACGGCTCGCTGCACCTCGATTCCGCTCGCACGTCGCTCTCGGGCGACGCCGAGCAGATCACCTTCGGCAAGGTGGGCGGCGGCATCACGCGCTTTCAAACATCGTACAATCGCATGTCGCCCGGCTTCGAGTCGAACGACCTCGGCTACCTGCAGCGCGCGGATCTGCAGAACTGGAGCAACTGGTTCTCACTGAACTTCACGAGCCCCAAGCTCTTCTTCAATTCGGCGTTTTTCAATTTCAACGAGTGGAACTACTGGAACAGCGCCGGCCTCCTCACCGATCGTGCGGTGAATACGAGCTGGCATTTCATCTTGAGAGACAACTTCGAGATCGATCTCGGTGCCACCGAATCGCAACTCCCCGGAACGATCAGCGATCGTGCCTCGCGTGGCGGACCTCCCGTACGACATTCGCCGTTCCTCAATGGGTTCCTGAACCTCGTTGGCGACAATCGAAAGCAGGTCATCCCGGGGTTCTCGGTGAACGCGGGACGCAGCGACTACGGGCACGGGCATTTCTACGACATCGCCCCGAACGTCGATCTTCGGGCATCGAGTCGTTTTCACATGAACCTTGGTGTCGACTACAATCACGGGATCGACGACACGCAGTGGTACGGCAACTTCACCGATTCCGCGAAGGTGACCCACTACACGTTCGCGCACCTCAATCAGCGCACCCTGAGCGCGACGCTGCGCTTGGATGTCACCGCAACACCCGATCTGACCTTCCAGCTCTACGCGTCACCGTTCGTGGCCAAGGGGACGTTCACGAGCATTCGCGAGCTGAACGACCCGCTCGCGGATAACTACGAGGATCGCTACAAGCCGTACACCGACGCCACGGTGCTCGCCGATCAGCCCAGTGGCTTCAACATCAAGCAGTTCCGCTCGAACGCCGTGGTGCGGTGGGAGTACCGGCCCGGCTCCGCGCTCTTTCTGGTGTGGACGCAGCAGCGGCAGAACAACCTGTCGCTGCAGGGCGATCAGACCTTCGGCGGCGACTACCGGCAGCTGTTCAATCTGCACCCGGACAACACCTTCCTCGTGAAGATGTCGTACTGGTTCAACCGGTAGGCGCGGCGCCTCGCGCTTCTAGTTCGCGCCGAGTGAGGCGCGCGCCGTTCTCTCGAGCGCAGTCCAGCGGGCCATGACGTCGCGGTACCTCGCGCGGGCCCGCGCGCACGCGGCAACCTGATTGGCCGTCGGCGTGTTGTCCGCGCCCTGCATTGCCATCGCCGCACGCATGAGACTATCGCCGACGCTCTTGAGGGTCTCGGGCCCATC
>Ga0075521_10000356_pt1 | contig 13002 bp, 10 predicted proteins | sample NGEPerD_FD_74785 | JGI IMG/M metagenome (GOLD analysis project Ga0075521, IMG submission 74785) | Arctic peat soil microbial communities from the Barrow Environmental Observatory site, Barrow, Alaska, USA - NGEE PermafrostAB12-D | ecosystem: Environmental > Terrestrial > Soil > Wetlands > Peat ...
CGCACCTGTCTCCGTGGTTCCGCACCCAGTACCGCGCCCACGACGACCTCCGCGGCCAAACCCGAGTCACCCCCGCAGATGTCGACTCCCTGGCCAGGCTCACCCGGAGCAACCCGAACGCTCTACTCCAAGCGCTGCCCGCCCTCACAGCCCGAACCCACCACTCACACCCACCGGTCCGTCTGACCACCGCCTGCCGCCGCTGCGCCGCCCGCCGCGGCATCACCACCGCGGTGCCGGTGCACCTGACCGCGCTTCACCGACTCTGCCACCGGCACCGCACCTGGCTCGGACAGTCTCAGCAGATCGACACAACAACCAACTGCCCGGACATCACCCGCAGCGCATATCGCGCCGCCCGCCTCGCCCTACACCACCACCAGGACAGATCCTGCTCGCAGAGACCTCCGCCCGCGAAATCATCGCAGGCTGGCTGCGAGAAGACCGGCACCCCAGCCTGACTCGTCGCTGGCTGACCCTGGTCGGCCTCATCAACCCCGGCCGATCTCACCCCGAACTTGAGACCCTCGACACGGACCTCACCGACGCAGCGACCTACAGCCAGACCGTCACCCCGCCGCCGCGTTCCTGTCATCGCCTACCTGGGCAGCCAACGCGCAACAAGGCCGAACCGACGACCTCGCCGCTCACCTCATCGAGTCACTTTGAATGGCAACAGACCCGCCGAAAACCTCGACGGATCAACTGAAGTGGCACAGCAACCGGTTTCGTCCTTGCCACCGTAACTGATCCGCGCAGGTCAGCACCCTAAGGTCGGTCCAACTCAGATGGCACGGGACATTTGTCCCGTGACGCGCAGGTCGGCCCGTTGTCATCGAATGCGGCCCGTTCGGTGACTTTGTCAGCATGGCTCGGGTGACCGGTGCTTGTCAACGCGGTTTCAGGCCGCCGACTTGGCGGCACTGATCGGGCCAGATTCATTGGCGAAGATCCCCGTCGTAGCGGCCAGCGGGCCAATTCCCCATGACAACGCGCCGCCGCACCTTTGCCATCCAATCAGGCCTGCGCAGGTCAGCGGCCACGCGGCGGGCCGACTTGCCTGTCACGGGACAGGCTTCTTGCCCCGCTCGCTGCATCATCGTCAGCGACTGGGTGCCCCTTCGGGTGAGTTGGGCGCGGTCCTTCGCCTCGATCACCGGGCATTTCGGCGCTCTTTCTCGGGCTTCTTGATGCCCATTGAGGGCACATCGTTCTTTCTGGCGAGAATCCGGATGCGTCAATCGGGGACGGATGCCTCTGCCGTCTCTTCGGCGGCCAGGCAACGATGAGACATGAGACGGTGATGGCGTTTGGATAGTTCCAAGTGGTAAGGGCATTTTCCGATGCGAGGATGTTTGCTCGTCTGACCATCTCCCTTTGCTGGCGGTGACTGCCCGCATTCGATGACTGGTGCCGTGATGGGACTGGGCCAAGTAGGTTCCGCGATCAATCGCGGCTACACGACGCGCCGGCCGGGATAGGAGTAAACAATGTTCGCAATGTGGCAAAGTTCCGTCTTAGGAATGGTCGTCTTGACCGCGACGGTCATTCCGGTCGAACATTCGTGGATGTCCGACACTCAACCGGCGCCGACCATCGTTGTCGTCCAGGCGATAACAGGTATCGCGACCAACCAGCCGCTGTCAACCCAGACCGCCGCCGACGGGACATTGCGGCCATTTGCCGCGAACAGCCCTTTCAACGTGCCAATCGCAGCCCGTCCGGCGATCGACGTGAACAGCGCGGCGATGGTTGCCCGTGCGAGCCGCACCGGCATGGTGTACGCGAATCTCTTCCAATTCGGAATACCCATCTTCAGCGCAGATTTCGCGACCCCGCGCCAGACGGTGTCTTGCACCATGTCCTGGGACTGGGGGGCTTGCCCGCTCGCCGCAAGTCCGAGACACATTCCTGCGGTTGCTAAGGCCAACGAAGGAAGCGATGGCGTAATGACGGTCGTGGATTCGACCAGAAATACAGTTGACGAGTACTGGCAGGCCCACAAGTCTGGCAATGGTTGGACGACGAGTTGGGGTGCCGTCAATTCCCTGACGGGGTCAGGTTGGGGTGGCAGCAGCACTGGATCCGGCGCGTCTCGATTGGCCGGCGTCGTCCGGGTTGCGGAGATCCAGGCTGGAGTGATCAATCATGCCCTCGTTTTTCAGAGCGATAACGTTTGCGCCGCAGTGGTTCGTGCACCAGCGATCAAGACGGATGGTGATTCGAGCCGGTCCGATTGCGTTCCGGAGGGCGCGCGGCTGCAGCTCGATCCCGGAATCGACGTCGCGTCGATCGCGGGCATCACGGCGGGTGAGCGTACCGTTGCGCGGGCTCTGCAACTTTACGGCGGTTATGTGATCGACCGGGCGAATTCGTCGTTTGGTGTGAGCTTCGAGCTCGCCCCGGACGCGAGCTGGACCAGCACCGGAGCGGTATACACGCGAGCCGGATTCTCCTGGGACTACTTTGGCATGCCGCACGTGCCTTGGAAGAAGCTTCGCGTGCTCGCGACCTGGAACGGCTGACTGCAGCTCCGAGAGCGCTCAGCAAGCTCAGGGCGATACCGGCGCCACAGGAGCTCGATCCAGCGCCTCGGCATATGCCGCGGTGGCTATGTCGGCGACACTCAACCACGACGAAGCCTGCTGCGCGCGCGACGCTCCGGCAGCACCCATTCTGTCGGCGGCCACCGGATTGTCCAGCACTTCGATCACGGCCTGGGCCACAGACCCTGGGTCCGGCGCAGTCAGCAGCCCGGTGACCCGGTGCTCCACGGCGTCGCTCATCGATCCGACGTCGGTGGCGACGATGGGCCGGCCAAACGTATAGGCCATGTGCACGCTGCCGCTGATGTTGACGGTCTCGTAGGTGAATACAACCAGTCGGTGTGCGCCGAAAAGCGCTGGTATGTCTTTCATGGCGACGTACCCGGGCTTGAGATCAACGTTGCCGATGGCGGCGGCGCGGGCCGTGATCGCAGCCAGATCGACGTCCGGCATCACCGGGCCGGCGAGAGTGAGACGTACCTCCGGCAGCCTGCTACGGACAAGCGCGAAGGCGTCGAGCATCAACGGTATGTTCTTGTATTTGGTCCACGCTCCGAAAAACAGCGCGTTCGGCGGTGCATCCGAAGGAGGTGGGGTCGCGCAGGCCGCCAGCACGGACGAATAGTCGCCGTGACCACAGACCACAGCACGTCGAACACCGGGGAACTCGGCCAGCAGTTCTGTCCTGGGGCCCTCACCCAATACCAGAACGAGATCGCACGCCTGGTAAGCCTTCGTCAACAGCCAGCCAGTGAGCTTGCCACTCTTCTCGACCGATTGCGTCTTGCTGTTGACGTCATACGGCAATGGATTGTGCGCGACGTCGACGACTTTGGCTCGAGCGAGCCGGGTCAGGGCCAGGAACGAAGCGGTGTCCAGCGGGTAGCGGAATTCACCGAACTGCGCGATGTCGGGGGCGGTCCGGCGGATGTGGAGGAGGACTCGTCGCCATGACTCCACCAATAGTAGTGCTCGGCCCACCCGACGCGCTCTGCGCCACAACGCCGAACCTTCATTGTCCGTATTGGGATGCCACGTTGGCAGTGCCTCGATCACCCGAAAACCGGGAGTCGACGATCTCAGTTCCGGATTCGGCCCGGTGAGCAGCTGCACGTCGTGCCCCGCCTTCGCGAGCGCTTCTGCGAATTGGAAGGCGAACTGGAACATCCCGCCGCTGGGGAGGAATTCCACCAGCACGATGTTCAGTCGTGGACGGACCTTGGCGTCGATGTCAGTTCGGGTTCCGGGGGCGCCCACCTCAACCCCTGCCAACAGTGACGCGACTATGAGCGCCGCGTTTTGCGTCACCATTGAGATTTGGATTCACGTCTCGCTGCTTCGACCGACCGACGGTCATCATCAGGTGGTACACCGCCTGCTGAATGGCAAGTCCAGCGATCAGCGCGACCAGGATGGCGAGGGCAAACAGAAGCGTGGGTGAAGTGCCGGATGAGTATGCCGATCCTTGAGCATCGTGCACCACCTCCGTGCGATAAGGCTTCGCAATCCCCGCGAGGTAGGAGGACGCCAGGGTGGTGGTACCGTCCGCGACTTCTTCGGCAACCGCTGCGGAGTCGGCAGTAGCCCGAACCAAGATCACGGAAGTGTCGGGTACGACAGTGACCGCGGTGGTGACCGTCGCTCTCTGTGCCTCGGTCAATTGCAGGGTTTGCTCAGCCTGCTGCTCGAATCGCAGATTGTCGGCAACCTCGGCGAATGTGGCGATGATCTGCCCACGACTCAGCGTTTCGTAGTACGCGGCAGAATCGCTGGTGTCCAGATCGGAACTGGGCAGCATCACCAATACTGACTCCGCTGTGTACTTCCGCTCCGTGGTCATGGCCAGCGCAGCACCGGCAATGACCACCAGGAGTGCGACCACCAGCCCGGCGGCCACGCTTATTCTGACTTCGCTGCGAGCCAGACTTTTGGGCATCTTCATTCTGCTCTCACATCCGCATCATGGCCGGCAGGCAAGGGTTCGTCTGCCAGCACGGCGTCGTAGATCTCGGTCAGCCGTGCCGACAATCGATCCAGGCTGTGGAATTGTTCTGCGCGTCTCCGCGCCGCCGCACCCATCCTCGAGCGTGCTGCTCGATCGACGACCAGTTCGGCCAGGGCATCGGCCAGAGCATCGGCGTCGCCGGGTTCGACGGCGCGACCTTCGATGCCGTCACGGATCAGGTCCGGGACCGCGCCGATCGACGACCCGACTACGGCGAGTCCGGAGGCCATCGCCTCGATGATCGCGATCGGCTGACCCTCCAGATAGGAGGGCAGTACGAAGATGTCGGCACCTGCCAATCGTGCTTTGACCTTGTCGCCGAACTCCGGGCCGACCAACGATTCGCCCAATCCGGCTGATTCGAACTCGGCGATGATCTCGTGGTACTCCGCCTCAGGAGTCGGCCCTTGCCCACCGACGACGACCAGGTCCCAGGCGGTGATTCCTCGCTCTCGAACCGCTCGGCACGCGCGAGCCAACTCGAGGGTGCCCTTGCGGCGGCAGATGACGCCGATGAAGAGGATTCTCGCCGGGTCCCCGTCCGCGCCGGTCGCGGGGAAATCGTTGAGCTCGACGGCGTTGTCGACGGTCTCCACCGGGGTCCGCCCGGCAAATTGACGCATCGCGTTGGTTCCCGCCTTGGACACGGTGCAGACGAGGTCGGCACGACGCAGCGCGCGAAGCGCGACCCGGTCCAGGGGCCCGTACGACCCGAATTCGGGTCGCCCGGCGTTGCCTACCGCCGAATGAACGTGTGCGACGAGCTTGGCCCTTCCGATGGACGCAGCAATGCAGAGCGCCGCCGCACGCAGGGCCGGCGGGCCGGGGTCGGCGACCAGTTGCAGATGAATGAGATCCGCGCAGCGGGCCGCGCGATAGGTCTTCCACGCATCCGCCAGGGCGTACCTGACGTTGCTGAGGTTGAACCGACCGCCCTCCCGGGTGGCGACCCGCGCTGTGTTGAGCAGTCGCATGTCGAACTGCTTGTCCAGGCCCGGGTCTGCGGTGATCGTTTCGGCGAAGGTCGCGATGCCGCCGCGCATGGGTGCCGCCTCCGCGACGACCACGACTACCGGATCGTGTGACGTCATCTAACCCGTCCGGCACTCTTCGCGGCGATTGCCTCTTCGTAGACAGAATGAAGTGAACGCGCCCACGACCGGGCGTCGAAGAGCTTCTCCATGCGTATGCGGGCCGCCTGCCCGAAACGCTGGCCCAGGTCCGGGTCGTCGAGCAGCCTGTTCACCGCCGCTGCGATCCCCCTCGAGTCACCCGGTGAGACCAGTAGACCTGTCTCGTCATCTGCGACGATGTCGCTGATCCCACCGACGTCGCTGGCGACCACAGGACGTCCACAGCCGCCTGCCTCCATCAACACCGTTGGCAGGTTCTCCCCGTAAATGGACGGCAGCAGAACGACTTCGGACGCGTGCAGGATCTGCGGGATGTCGCTGCGCATACCGGCGAATACGATCGAGTCGGATAGCCCGAGCTCGTCAACCCGGGCACGAAGCGCGTGCTCCTCCGAACCGGACCCGACCAGCAGCAAGCGGACGTCGGGGAATCGGGCGAGGACGGACGGCCAAGCGTCGATCGCATGCTGAATACCCTTGAAGTCGCGCAATGCCGCCAGGATCGTCACGACCCGTGATCGACCGACACCAAGGTCGGCCGGCATTTGCGGTTCCTGCAGCGCGCTGGCGACCGGCGCGAAGTAGTCCAGGTCGATGCCGTTGTGCACGACCTTCCACGATGAAGGCGTGGCCCTGCCCGCGCGATAGCGGTCGGCGAAGGATTTCAAGGATGCCTGGGAGACGAAGATGGTCGCTGCACTGCGGGTGGCCACCTCGAGGGCAAGACGTTCGCGGCCCGACGCACGGCCGGACAGCGGCCGGTGCACATGATGGAAGGTGCCCACCGCAGCAGTCCCGGCCAGTGCGGCGGCGGGCAGGCTCATTGTCATGGCCATCTCGAGGTGTGCATGGACGATATCGACGTCGGCGGCCTTGATGAACCTGACAAGTCGGCCGAAAGCGGGCGCATCCAGCGTACGGTGCACGCCCAGGTAGTGCGGTTCGACCCCGGACTGCCGGAGCAAGGGGGCGAGCTTGGCATGCTCTTGCGAGGGGCCGTGCAGGCTCAGCACCGATAGCTGGATACCCGCCTCGCCGCTCACCCTCGCCAATTGCGCGATCAGCGTCTCAGCTCCGCCGAGGCGGAGCGCGTCTACCACTGACAAGACACGCACGCGTCTCCCCACTATCCCATTGAACTGAATTGTCCGGGTGCCCGGCACACGCAGACACCTACCACCCCCAATGGGCCCCTCTTTCAAGGGTACAGGCCAGACTCCTGTCACTGCGCGCTATCGGCAATGTGAGAAGGGCCTCGAACCTACTCGGCAGTAGAGTGACAGATCCACGCTATGATCACTGCGCGTGGGAGATGCCGTTTGCTCACAATGGGGTCGGTCGGGGGCAATCCTGCCACGCGCAGTGCACTCTGCGTTGGTCGCAGGTTTGCCTAGGAGACTGCCGAATAATGCGAAATCGGGACTTCGCGCAGGGCTGTGACCTGCGACTCTAGGTTTCTCGTTCGCCAGAACTGGTCGTTGTTCATCGGTCTCCTAGGGGGTTTCGATTCAACCAGTAGGCAATGGAAAAGTCGTGCCCGACGTCGATCCGCTGACCAAGCGGAATGTTTCCTCGACGTCGGGTGATCTGGCGCGCCAGTCCGTCCATGGGTTCCTGTGGACAACGTTGGCGTGGGGCTCCAACCGCCTGGTCATTCTTGGCCTCACCCTGCTCTTGGCCAGGCTGCTCACCCCCGAAGACTTCGGCGTCGTCACCGCGGCGGTAACGATCATCGCGATGCTCGACGCCGCCCTGGACCTCGGTGTCGGCGCCGCGGTGGTAGCCGGCCAAGAGAAAGGCGTCTCGCGTAAGACCCGCACAGCCATGACACTGAACATTGCTATCTCAGTGATCGTGTGCGCAGCCGGTGTGGCTGCATCCCCCTGGATCGCCGAACTGTTCGGAGCGCGCTCGCAGGCAGGAGTCTTTGCGCTCATCTTCATGTACCCGCTGTTTCGCGGCGCTGCGCAGGTCAACGACGCCGTCCTGAAACGGGACCTGCTCTTCCGGCGGCGAACTCTGGTCGATCTGACTCGAGCCGCGGTCCGGGTTTCGATCTCCATCCCGCTGGCGCTGACGGTCGGGGGAGCGGTGAGTATCGCTGCGGGCATCGTCGCCGGAGAATTCGTCGCCATGGTCTTGCTGTGGGTACTGGTCCCGATCAGCCCGCTGTTGCGGATCAAGCGGACGGTTATGTCGGAACTGTTGCACTTCGGCGGCCAGGTGACACTGATTCGCATCCTCGGATCAATTCGTGCCTCGGTGGACTACCTCATCGTTGGATCCCTGATCAGCACGGCCGCCTTGGGTTTCTATGGCATGGCCTACAAGCTGCCCGAACTCCTGATCGAGAACGTTCTCTGGATCTTCACTGCGGTTGCGCTCGCTGCCTATTCCCGCGCGCATGCCATCAGTCATGACCTCCTGATTGCGAGCATGTTGCGCGCAACGCGAATCCTGTCCATCTACGGTCTCGCGGTCGGCACGGCGCTGGCCGTGGTGGCGCAGGACGTCGTACCGGTGCTGTTCTCACAGCAGTGGACGCCCGCGATTGTGCCCATGATGCTGATCTCGCTGAGCTTGGGCATCATGTCGATTCCGTGGGCAAGCGGCGACGTGTTCTCCGCCAAGGGACAGCCAGGGATCCTCGTCCGGCTCGACCTGCCGGCCACAGTCGTGATGATTGGTGCCTTGCTTTACGCATCGCGCTACGGCTTGGTCGGTGTTGCGGGAGCCCTGTTGGTGTTCAACGTCGTGTACTGCGTTGCACGGCTGATGCTCGTGCGCCGGGTAACTTGCGTGTCGAGCAGATCGTTGTTCGATGCCATCGCGCCGGGTATGGCGATCGCCGCGGCGACGGCCGCGACGGGGTTCCTGGTCCGTAGCCTGCTGCCCAGCGGCCAGGTGCTCTCACTCGTGATCCTGTCGCTGGTGTGTGTGGCGACCGTTATCGGTGCGTCGTTCGTCTTCGCACGCACGGCCATTGTCGAGTTGGTGGCCCTTGTCCGATCGCCCAGGCAGGGAAATCCGCTGGTCGCAGAGCCGAGTGCATCATGAGAAGCACCCGCCGTGGATCCGTTGCCTGGGTGGCGCTGGGCATCGTCGCTGTCGCTTCCACCGTACCGGCTGTGGCGGAACCGTCGGCGACGACGGCTGTGAGCCACACGTTCAGGCCTTTTGCGGCCGATGATCCATTCAACTCGGTGATTTCGGCCAGCGCGGCCATCGACCCGAACAGTCGCGCCATGATGGATGCGATCGCCTCGGACGGCGCGCACGCCGGTCTCGTCGATTTCGGCATCCCGATCAGCACGGCGACCGCATCGACACCGCGCTATTTGATCTCCTGCACAGGATCAGCATCGTGGGGACCGTGCCCGTTGGCCGGCGCCTCCGTCCCGATTCCCGATGATGCACGGGTCCAGCCCGGATCGGATGCGGCCATGGTCGTGATCGATCCGGCAGGCGACAAGGTTTACGAGTTCTGGCGGGCGCACAAGAACGCGAATTCGTGGGCCACGGTGTGGGGTTCGGTCAGTACGTTGTCCGGCTCCGCCTGGATGAGCTCGGCGACGGCCGCCGGTGCATCCCGCCTGGCCGGGGTGATTCGGTTGTCGGAAGTCCAGGCCGGCGTGATTCCGCATGCTTTGGCGATTCAGAGCAGCAACACCTGCGCCCGGGTCTGGCGGGAACCCGCGACGAAGACCGACGGCGCTTCCGAACGCCCCGACTGCATACCGGAAGGAACGCGGTTGCAGCTCGACCCGACGCTAGACATCCCTGCCATGAAGACTCCCTCGCCTGCCGAGCGAGCGGTGGCCGTGGCATTGCAGACATACGGCGCCTACGTCATCGATACCGGAGGCGCCAAGTTGTCCGTCAGCTTCGAACTTGCCCCCGATGCGACCGAGGGCAGTCCGGGATCGCTCTACACCTCCATGGGAATGAATTGGGACTACACCCTTCTGGACAAAATCCCATGGGACCACCTGCGCGCGTTGACGACTTGGAATGGGACGGCATGAAGTCGATATCGAGCGCCAGCCCGACGACCTCCGCAGTCGTGGTCACCGCGACAGAGCCCGAACCGCGCAGTTTCGGCAAGCAAGTCGTCCTGGGCGGCCTGCTCGACCATCTCTGCGCGCGGTTGGGGCCTGCGAGCGTGCACGTGGTGCTGATCGGTCGAACTCACGGCGATCGACCGTCGACGCCCTACCGGCTGCACGTCGTGGACAGGCCGTCGGCCGTCGAGCAGATGGCAGCGGTGGCTCTTCGAGTAGTGGGCCCGAGCCACTCGTCGTTGCAGGAGGCCGCTTTGTGGTCTCCACGAGTGTTGTCCGCAATCCGCCGGCATCTCCAGGAAATACAGGCTGACCTGGAGATCTGGGACACCATTCGGACCGGGCAGTACGCACGGGAATTGGAACGTAAGCGACGTGTGCTCTACGCCGACGACCTATTTTCCAAGCGCTATGCCAGCATGCTCGAGCGCATCGAACAGGACCCCTCGACGGTCGACAACCCGCTCGGCGAATTCCACAAGATGCTGCCCGGCGTGGTTTCTCGCGTTGCCTCGCGCCCATTCGTCTATCGTCGCCTGCTCCAGATCGAGAAGAAGCTGACTGCCAGGTCGGAAAACCGGGCGCCCGGCGAGTTTGACCGGACGCTGCTCGTCAACGCCGACGAGACGTCCGAACTGATCGAGCGCACCGGCAACTCGACGATCCGGACGCTGCTGCCACTGCTGCGCGAACCGGTCGGACGTCAGCGGCGTTTTGATGGCAAACCAGTTTTCGTGTTCCTGGGCGGACTCGATTTTCCACCCAATCGGGACGGGCTCGCCTGGTTTCTGGGTCACTGTCGCGAGGCCGTGCTGGCCGCGATCCCGGACTTCCAGCTGTTGATCGTCGGCCGTGCTTCGAAGACGGCATTGCCCGAGGCGGTCTCCTGGGGGTCGCACGTGCGAACATTGGGATGGGTCGACGATCTCGACGACGTGCTGGTCTCCTCGGCTGCGCTCATCTCACCGCTGCGGATCGGCAGTGGAACCAAGATCAAGGTCCTGGAGGCGATCTCGCGCGGCTTGCCGGTGGTCGCCACGCCACACGGAGTACTCGGGTTGGACGTGGCAGGACCGGACGGATGTCTGATCGGTCGCACGCCGCAGGAGCTCGCCGCGCTCGTGGCCGAGGCAGCAGACCCGGGACACAACCAGATCCTTTCTGCGGCGGCACGTTCCAGTTGGTTGCGGCGGTTCTCCCCGGCCGTGGTCAGCGATTCCTACGACGCCGCGCTGGGCCTTCCTCGCGCGGCCGTCATGGTTCACGAACGGTGAGCGCGCTGGTGCTGGTCGGTGGCGGCATCGTTCTCACCGCATGCGTCGTACTGGCCGTGCTGTACCCGCGACTCTCGCTGTTGACACTGGTCGCGTTGGACGTCTCGAACATCAACGGGGTCATCGCCGACCATATCGGTGTCAGCCCGTACAAGCCGCAGTTGGCCCTGGCCGCCTTCATCTTGCTCGTGATGGCTCGACGCAAGATGTTCCGGATCAGTTTCTCCCCCGTACTCCTCGGCCTGTTGATCCTGTTCGCAGGCTTCTGCCTGAGTTTTGTCGCCGCAGCCGATCCGATCACCGCGCAGGACATGCTGATCGCCGATGGACGCGATATTCTCTATTTCGTCGTCGTGTTCGCGCTCATACTGTCCACAGATCAGGTCAAATCGGTGCCGGCGGTTGCGGTCCTCGTCTTGGCTGCGATTGCCGGGCTCACGGTCCTGCATGAGTTCGTGTTGCACAACTCGGGCGACCTTTTCGGGCTCAGTCGGGTCCCGCTGGTCCAGGAAGGCGGGGCACTCACGCCTCGCCATGCCGGAACCTCCTCAGACGTGAATTTCTGGGCCAGGCTGTTGATCCTGTTCACACCCATGAGCTTGTCCTTGTTCGCGATGAGCAAGGCGTGGCTGGACCGCGTGTTATGGGCGGGATGTACCGTCGCCCTCCTTGTCGGGATTTACCTGACGCAATCTCGAGGCGGATTCATCGCCTTGTTCGTAGGGGTGCTCGTGTGGGCCCTTCTCGCCGGCGGGCGTTATCGAAAATCGCTGTTCTATGTGCCCCTTGCGCTACTCGTGCTCGTGCCGTTGACCGGGATCGGCAGCCGCCTGGCAACCCTGATCGCGATCACCTCGGACCCGACAGGCACGGCGGACCCTTCGGTGATCACCCGCAAGAGGCTGCAGGTCGACGCCTGGCAGATGTTCTTGGATCGTCCGGTGACCGGCCACGGGATCGGGAGCTACGGCGTGCTATTTCCGTCGTACGACCGGGTGGCCGACTACTACCAGCCGGTCGATATCGTTGTCGCTGCGCACAACTTCTATTTGGAACAAGCAGCAGACGGCGGCATTGTGTTGTTGTTGGCCTGGGCGCTGTTCTTCGGAAGCGTCTTGTTCAGCGCGCTGCGGTCGCTGCTGGTGGCGCGTCGGCAGGGCAACGACACGCACAGATTCCTCGCGATCGGAGTCATCGGAGGGATCGCCGGATGGCTGGTCGCCAGCGTCTTCCTTCACCTGTCCGATTTCCGTGCGCTGCTGTTGCTGGCGGCAATGGTTGCTGCATTGGATGTTCAAACCCGCCAGCGGACCCAGCCGGCAGCTCCGCCAGACGTTTCCCGCGTCCGACTACCTACCGGTCGGGCATGGGTCCTGAGCTTCGTGGCAATCTCCGTGTTGAGTGCGTGTGGCCTGGTGACGGTCTGGGCGACGAGTGAGCAGACCTATTCCAATTCCGCGACTCTGGCCGTCACCCCGTCGTCGACGGAGTTGGATCCGAGCACCGCGTATCAACTCGACGTCGTCAGCCGCGGCTTGATCGTCCCTACGCTGGCCAAAGTCCTCGATGCGTCGATCTCCGTCGCGGACCTGGAACGACAGGCGGCAGTTTCCTACCCAGGAGCCGGCGCGGCGATCAGCGTCACCCAGTCTCGACTCGGCGGCGCCATCGTCGTGACTGTCACAGCCTCGCAGGAGCAGGCAGCCAGCGATCTCGGTGGGGCAGCAGTGACTCTGAGCAAGACGCAGGTTTCCGCCCTGCAGCCGGGCTATCAGCTGACCGGCACGATGGCTGGGCCGGAGACTGTTTCAGCCGGCGGAGAGTGGTTGATCCTCACTCTCGAGGTCACCTTCGTCCTCACCGCCGGTCTGGCCGCACTGGCCGGCCGGCGACGCGCGGTCAGCCCATCGCCCTCCGCGGATCCGGTTCTGGCCGGCGCGCTGTGAGATCCCCGCAATCACCACCGATCTCTGCGCCTGGATC
>Ga0075521_10000358_pt1 | contig 12972 bp, 8 predicted proteins | sample NGEPerD_FD_74785 | JGI IMG/M metagenome (GOLD analysis project Ga0075521, IMG submission 74785) | Arctic peat soil microbial communities from the Barrow Environmental Observatory site, Barrow, Alaska, USA - NGEE PermafrostAB12-D | ecosystem: Environmental > Terrestrial > Soil > Wetlands > Peat ...
CCTACAACCTCGTGCAATATATCGGGGAGATGGGACATGAGGTCGTGGTGCGCCGCAACGACCAGATTACGGTTGAGGAAATCGAACGGCTCCGTCCCGAGCGCGTCGTGATCTCTCCCGGCCCGTGCACGCCGCAAGAGGCTGGCATCAGCATCGACGTGATCAAGCACTTTGCCGGACGGGTGCCGGTGTTCGGCGTCTGTCTCGGACATCAGGCCATTGGCGCGGCGTTCGGTGGCAATGTAATTCGGGCTGCCAATCTCATGCACGGCAAGACCAGTTCTGTGGAGCACGACGGAAGAACCATTTTTCGTGGAATTCCGTCTCCCATGACGGCCACGCGCTATCACTCGCTGGTCGTGGAAGAAAAAGGGTTGCCGGCTGAGCTGGAGATTTCCGCGACCTGCCTGGATCGCGATGGCAGCCGCGTGATCATGGGGCTGCGACATCGCAAGTTCGCAGTCGAAGGCGTGCAGTTCCACCCCGAAAGTGTGCTGACCGCCTACGGAAAGCAGATGGTGCGCAACTTCCTACAAACGTGCGACCGGTAGCCCACTTAATGGCTATGGCAAAATCTGGCAGTTGAGCGTCAACTCTAACCAGATACCGGCGGCCTTTGTTTGCGTAACCGGATTTGCACCAGCCGCCGCATATTGTAATGGCCGATCTGCTTTCCATCCTTCGAATCGTTCCGCAACGCAATACACGGCAAAATCTCGTGTGGCGTTATGGCGGAGCCATCTTGGTCTCGCTCGGTTTCATCGGCGCGCGCTGGCTGATGGGCCGCTTTGTTATGGACGACGGCTTTCCTCTGGCTGTGCTTTCTCTTCCCGTGGCTCTTTCCGCCTTCTATGGGGGTCTCGGTCCTGGAATTGTTTCGGTCCTATTGACCGTAACGCTGACTGGCTACTTAATGGTTCCACCGCTCTACACTCTCGGGCTCCCAGGCCCGAAGGCGGTGGTGAGCACGCTTTTGTTCGCCATTTCCGGCCTGGTCATTTCCGCCCTGGGAGAGGCAGGTCGAGAAGCGGTCCTGCAGGCTTCCAATGAGGCGGGAATCCGCAAGGTTGCGCAACAACAGTTGCTGGTCAACGAGGAGCGCTTGCGCATTACCGAGCGGCTCCTTTCCGGCGGCGTGTGGGACTGGGATATTCCCAGCGACACTGTGTATTGGTCCGACGGCTTTCAGCGCCTCTTCGATTATCCGCTCGACGAAAAATCTTCGCGCCAGAAGTGGATCGCGAGCCTGCATCCCGACGACCGCGACCGTGTGGTTGGACACCTGGATGAGATATTTCGTCGGCAGCTCCACAACTGGTCTGAGGAGTATCGCATCCGCACCGCCACTGGTCGCACCCGCTGGATTTCCAGTCACGGCCAAGTCTTTTATGATCCCGCAGGAGCCCCCAGGCGCATGGTCGGGATAAACATCGACATCACCGCCCGCCGGTTCTCGCACGATTCCGCTCGCGACTCTGAGCTACGCATGAACCTGGGTTGACTCCTGGCAGGCAGCAGGAACTTGATCTGAAATTCCCTAGACATCCTGTATCGGTACAATTGTGGCGGCCCGTCTGCGCGTGATTGCTCAGTTGCAAGTGACACTGCAGCGATGCCATACGTCCTACCGAAAATATGCCCGATAGCGTAGAACTCCGCGGAATTCATAAAGCCTACGATCACTTCGTCGCCGTCGATCACCTTTCCTTCAACATTCGCGAGGGCACCGTGTATGGCCTGCTCGGACCCAATGGCGCCGGCAAAACCACCAGCATCCGGATGATGATCGGTATCAACATTCCCGACGAAGGCGAAGTGTGGCTCTTCGGCGAGAAATTTCACCGTCAGCAATTGCAGCGCATCGGCTACCTGCCCGAAGAGCGCGGGCTCTATAAGAAGATGAAGGTGCTCGATCACCTCATTTTTCTTGGACGCCTGCATGGCCTGGCGACGGCTGAGTCCCGCAAGCGCGCGCTCGATTGGTGCGCGCGCCTGCAGCTTTCCGAGTGGACCGACAAGAAAGTCGAGGAACTCTCCAAGGGAATGCAGCAGAAGATCCAGTTCATCGCCGCCTTGCTGCACGATCCCGATCTCATGATCCTCGACGAACCTTTCTCCGGACTCGACCCAGCCAATGCCGTGATGCTGAAAGACGTGATGATCGAGTTGAAGAAAGCGGGCAAAACCATTTTGTTCTCCACGCATCGCATGGACCAGGTCGAGCGACTGTGCGATTCCATCTGCCTCATCGATCATGGCCGCAGCGTGCTCGAAGGAGAGCTCAAGAAAATCAAGGCCAGCTACGGCAAGAACACGGTGCAAATGCAGTACGAGGGACATCCCCCGCTCGAAGGTTGCGACCTTATTCAGTCGTTCAACAACTATGGCAATTATGTGGAGGTACGGTTGAAGCCCGGCGCCGATTCGCAGGAATTACTGCACCTGTGCGCGCAGCACGCTCGCATCACCCGTTTCGAGCTGGTTGAGCCATCGCTGGAAGAAATCTTCATTGAAGTGGTGGGCCAAAATGCATAACACCTGGCTGATCATCCGGCGCGAATATCTGGAGCGCATCCGCAGCAAGGCGTTCATCATCATGACGCTGCTGATGCCGGTGTTCATGGCATCCACGATCCTGATACCGGCCATGCTTTCCGACATGAAGTCCGGGGGCACGCGGCGCATCGTGCTAGTGGCTAACAATCCCGAGATCGCCGAGGCAGTGAAGCAGCAGTTGATGGCTCCACAACAGCAGACCAGCGAGACGACTGATGCGAAGAGCGATCACGTTAGGTCGAGCGAGAAAGTAACGGCCCCGCGCTACGCCATTGACGTCAGCACTACTGCCACGGACGCCGAGCGCACTTCCCTGCGGCAGCAGATTACCGACGGCAAGATCGATGGCTTTCTCTGGCTCACGGACAACGACCTTGCCAATCGCAAGGTGGTTTACAACGCCAGGGATGTGACCGACTTTGGTGAAAGCATCGAATTGCGCAACGCCGTGCAGTCGGCTGTGGTCAAGCGCCAGTTGGCGCAAAAAGGCATGAGCGGCGTGGAGGTGGAGACCCTGCTCAAGCCAATCGACCTAGACTCCATCCGCATCGAGAAGGGCAAGGAGGGCGCCAGCGGCATTTCGGTATTCCTGGTTTCGTTCACCATGGTCATGTTGCTCTATGTGAACGTGCTGGTGTACGGCGTCGCCGTGATGCGCTCCATCATCGAGGAGAAAAGCTCGCGCATTCTCGAAGTGCTGCTCTCCACCGTGACCGCGAAGCAACTACTGGCGGGAAAGATCATCGGCGTTGGCGCGGTCGGCCTCACTCAAATCATCATCTGGGTGGCGGTTGCCGGAGCTTTCTCCGTTCCCGGACTGATGGCCTCGCGCTCCATGCTCAGCAACATCCATATTCCGATGGCGGGCGTGATTGCTTTCGGAGTTTTTTTCATTCTCGGCTACTTCCTCTATTCGACGATGTATGCCGCGCTGGGCGCGATGGTCAACTCCGACCAGGAAGCGCAGCAGGTGCAGTGGCCCGCCATGCTGCCCATCATCTTCTCCATCGTGCTGAGCACGCCTGTGCTGCAACATCCCAACTCACCGTTGGCGTTCTGGACATCGATGGTGCCCTTCTTCGCGCCAATTCTCATGTTCGTCCGCGTGATGGTCGAGACGCCTCCCATGTGGCAGATCGTTCTCTGCATCGCGCTGATGCTGCTCACGACGTGGGGAATGCTCAGTCTGTCTTCGCGCATCTATCGCGTGGGGATCCTGATGTATGGCAAGCGACCGACGCTCCCGGAACTGCGGCGGTGGCTGAAGTACTCGGGGTGAAGCGTGAAGCGAGTGGTTAGTGGTCACTGATTTAGAATTCTCGCGTGCCCCTCGAATCCAGCGACGCCGTTGACGATTCCGGCGAACACCAATTCACGCTGCTGCAGCGAGTGCAACTCTGGCTCGTTTCGTGGATCGTCCCGACATTTCTCTACGTGATCGGGCCGACACTGCGGGTGACGTTCTCTTGGGAAGAAGGCTCGATTGGCAGCTTGGATAATATTCATCCCGGAATCTTTCCGTTCTGGCATCGCTGCGTGCTGGGCGCCGCATGGATTTTTCGCCATCGCAAACTGGCTGTGCTGACCAGCCGCAGTCTCGATGGCGAATTCATTGCACGCGTGATCCATCGCATGGGATACATACCGGTGCGCGGCTCCAGTTCGCGCGGAGGTCAGCGTGGACTGCTCGAGATGCACACGCTGGTCACGAACGGGGGCGGCGTAGCGTTCACCATCGACGGCCCTCGCGGTCCGCGCTACGTCGCCAAACGAGGACCGGTACTTCTTGCGCGCACTACGGGGGTCCCCATCACGGCGTTTTATGTGGCGATGGAAAAAGCCTGGGTGCTCAACACCTGGGACGCGATGATGATCCCCAAGCCTTTTTCGCGTGCCTCCATCCGCGTTGCCCGCAAGATCTTCGTTCCTCCCGACGCCGATGACACTCGACTGGCGGAAGCACACGTCGAGATGCAGGAAGCACTGGAACGCATCACCGCCTATGCTGACTCGCAGTTTTCTTCGCGTCGCGATTGACACTGGTCCTGCTGGCCGATAAAGTCAGAGTTTCTCCTGGGGCAAATTTCGGCCGCAGGTCGTTCTTTCCAGATCATCCACGATTTTGGTTCGCGCGTTCCGCCACTGGGCGGAACTGGGAAGCGGGTGTAAATCCCGCGCTGCCGCGCAACTGTAAGCGAGCTGTTTGGCGCTAGGCCACTGTGCAAACGGGAAGGCCTGCGCCGTTGTTCGCGATGTCCGCATCGCAACTCGCAAGTCAGGAGACCGGCGCGAATCTTCATCCATCCAACCCCTTTCGCGTGAGGAGGAGTGTTGACCCGCATTCGATTCGTTGTTTTCTGCTTGCTGACTTCCAGCGCGCTGTTCGCTGCCGACCTGAAACTCATCGTGCAAAGCCCCTCCGGCGAACGTGTGTCCGGAGTACAGGTGACGCTGTATCGCTCCAGCGACAACGCGGGAGTAGGCATCCTCACGACTACCGGCGATGGTGCTGTCGCGTTTTCGAACCTGGCCGACGGTGCTTATCAAGTTGTGGTGCTGGCTCCCGGATTCGCGGCGCAGTCACTGCAGGTTGCGCTTCCGCAGACTGAACCGCTGGTCGTGCAACTGAAGCTGACAACCACGCCGCAGACCGTTGTGGTTTCCGCCACCGCTACGCCCAACACCGTCAATCAGACTTCGGTGTCGCTCGATCTGCTCAACAGCGCTCAGCTCACGCTGCTCAATCCGCCTGCAGCTGGCGACGCTCTCAGCTACATTCCCGGAGCCATCGTCAACACCAGCGGCCGCCGCGGCAGCCAGGCCAGCCTGTTCGTGCGCGGCGGCGAATCCAGCTATAACAAAGTGCTCATCGACGGAGTGCCGGTCAACGATCCCGGCGGCTTCTACGATTTCGGCGTGACTCCCATGAACAACATTCAGCGCCTGGAAGTCGTGCGTGGACCCGAGAGCACCATTTACGGCACCGACGCCATGACCAGCGTGGTGCAACTCTGGACCACGACTGGAACGACCTTGAAGCCGGTCTTCGAATTCGGCGCCGATGGCGGCACCTTCTCCACCGCCAACGGATACGCATCGGTCGCAGGTGCGGACAAGATTTTCGACTACAACTTCTTCCTCAACCAGTTCGACACCCAGGGACAATGCATCAACGACAGCTATACCAACGGACTGCAAGGCGGCAACGTCGGCATTCGCTTTTCGCAGCGAGTTGCCCTTCGACTGCGGCTTCGCCACTCGAACAACTGGACGGGTGTGCAGTCGAACTGGTGGTTCAATGGCAATCCCGTGCTGCCGCCCAACTCCAATCAACTCGCGCACCAGAACAATTTCCTGGCCAGCGCCGAGCTTGCCGTCAGCGGCCCCGGAGCCTGGCAGCACACCTTCAGCGGTTACGAGTACAACCACGTGCAGGCGAATTCGCAGGCCACGGTCGATCCGGGGCGCGAGTTCATCGACAGCCCGTTTTCGAACCTCAGCAAATACAATCGCGCCGGCTTCGAATACCAGGGGCAATGGACGCCCCGCCCCTGGGCGCAAACCACCGTCGGCTACACCTTCGAAGACGAGAACGGATTCATTACGTCTGTCTTTGCACCTGGCACCGATTACGGATCGTTCAGCAACACTCACGGGCTGCGCTTCAACAACTATGTATTTGCACAGGAACTGCTGACTTGGAAACGCGTATCCGCGCTCGCTGGGGTCGGGTTCGTCAACAACTCCAGCTTCGGCAACAAAGTTGTGCCGCGCGCTTCGGTCTCATTTCTTTTGTTGCAAGGGAATGAAGTATTCAGCGGCACCCGCTTGCGCGCCGGATACTCCGAGGGCATCAAAGAGCCGAGTTTCCAGCAGTCATTTGGAATATCCGGGACCTATCCCACGCTGCCAAATCCTAATCTGCAGCCCGAGCAGAACCGTTCGTGGGAAGCGGGTGTCGAGCAGGGATTTTTCAGTAACCGGCTATCGCTGAGCGCGTTGTACTACGACAACCAGTTTCACAATCAGATCGAGTATCAAACCAACCCCGTGGATTTCACCAGCCAGTACGTCAACTTCAACAAGTCGATGTCGCACGGGGCCGAAGTCGAGTTGCGCGGCCAGATCGCCAGCCACCTCTCCTTCACCGGCGCCTATACCTACACCTCGACTCAGATATTAGAAGCGCCGCCTTGCGACCCGCCGTTTTGCGATCCGCTCATCTATGGCGTGGGCGCGCCGTTGCTCCGCCGCCCAAAACATGCCGGAACGGTTCTGTTCACCTACGTGCGCCCGCGCTTCGGCGCTACGATTGGCGCGGTGGCGGTGGGTCGCCGTCCCGACTCCGACTTTCTCTTCGGATTCATCCCTCCCATCTATTACGCCGCGGGATACGCGCGCGTCGATCTCGGCGGATGGTACAACATGACGCGCCACATCACCGCGTATGCGAATATCGGCAACGCGCTAAACGATCATTACAACGAAGTGTTGGGATATCCCGCGCTGAAGGCAAACTTCCGTGCCGGTTTACGCTTCCGGCTGGGCGGGGAATAACGCGGATTTAAGACACGAACAAACTCAAACTGATTTCACCAGCCTCTGACCACCAGCCACTAGCCGCTTCCTTAGTCGTCGCCCCTCGCCGCGCCAACGTGATTCTGGGCGTGATACTTCTGGCGGATCTCGCGCAGCTTGCTCACGTGTGTCTCGCTCAGCGGCTGCTGCTTGCCCAGCATGTGTGTGACCAGCGCGATCTTGGCATAGTGCTCCACCGTTTCCATGTTCATGTAGGCGTTAAGCAGGTCTTCGCCGTAGGTCACGACACCGTGGTTCGCCATGAGGATGGCATCATGATCGCCGACCAGCGGGGCGAGCGCCTCCGCCAGCTCCGGCGTACCCGGCGTTCCATAGTTCGCCAAGGGAACTTTGTCCAGCGTAATCACGATTTCGGAGCACAGCGCGCTGTCCAGCGGAATTCCGGCGGCGGCGAATCCGGTGGCGGTGGGGGGATGCGCGTGCACCACCGCTCCCACGTCAGGCCGCCTGCGGTAGATGAACAGGTGCATCGCGATTTCGCTCGAAACATTGCGCCGGCCGCTGACCTTATGCCCGCGCTCATCCACGATGACCATGTCGCCCGGCTCCATTAGACCCTTGCTCATCAGCGTGGGAGTACATAGAAAGGTGCCGTCGCCCAGGCGCACCGAAAGGTTGCCATCCGTCGCAGCCACCAGTCCGGTCTGATGCAGCAACTTGCCGAAGCGAACGATCTCGTCCCGATAATTTTCTTCTGTCTTCATGCTGCGGTACTGCTGGAGGTACACATCCCTAGTGTCTTTATCGTAACCTAGTTTTCGAATTCCGCAAAAGCCCGAAGGTGACCATTTTGTGAAATTCTGTAGGGCATAATCAAATTGTGCTGGTTTCTGAGTTCGACTACCACCTTCCAGACGAGTTGATCGCGAAACAGCCCCTCGCCAACCGGGCCGCCGCTCGCATGTTGCACGTCGATCGTGCAAGTGACTGCTTGCGTGACACCACCTTCCGCGAGTTCCCTGACCTGCTCCGCCCTGACGATTTGCTGGTGGTTAACAATACGCGCGTGTTGCCGGCGCGGCTCTACGGACATCGCAGCGGTTCGCGAGCGCAGCCCATTTCCCCGTCCAACCCCGCAGCCGGTCAATTCCTGCACGGCAAGGTCGAAGTGCTGCTGACGCGCCAGCTCTCCACCGAGCCTAATGTGTGGGAAGCGCTCGTCCATCCCGGACGCAAGCTGGGCATCGGCGAGCGCATCTATCTTGGTCTCGACGCCACTGAGCAGTCGCACGAACTTGCGGCTGAAATCGTCGCCCGCGGCGAATTTGGCGAACGCCATCTGCGCTTCGATCCCGTCGCTGATTTCCTCAGTGTGCTCGAGCGCATCGGACACGTCCCGCTTCCCCCCTACATCGATCGTCCCGACACGCCGCTCGATCGCGAGCAGTACCAGACCGTCTATGCCCGGCCGCTGGGCTCGGTCGCCGCTCCCACCGCCGGATTGCACTTCACGTCCGAGGTGCTTGACCGCATTCGCGCCCGTGGCATCGAGACTGCCGAGGTCACACTGCATGTCGGGCTCGGTACCTTCCAGCCCATCCGCGTCGAAGTAGTCGAAGAGCATAAGATCCATCGCGAGTGGTATTCGATTTCGCCAGAAGCCGCGGCAACCATCCAGCGCGCCCGCGATGCTGCTGGACGCAGGATCGTTGCCGTTGGCACCACCACCGTCCGCACCCTGGAAGCCGCAGCGCGTCAGTCGCCCGACGGCCGAATCGTTCCGCAAGCGGCTGAGGCTGCCATCTTCATTTATCCGGGATTCGACTTTCGCGTGGTGGGAGCCATACTGACCAACTTCCATCTGCCCAAGTCCACGCTGATCATGCTGGCGTCGGCCTTTGCCGGCCGCGAACGCACACTGTCAGCGTACGAACACGCCGTCCGCGGGAGGTACCGATTCTACTCGTACGGGGATTGCATGTTGCTGGAGTAGAAAGGAAAGGAGTCGTCAGTTCTCGGCTCTTTAGCCGCTTGCCGTAAGCCGAGATTCCTCGTAAGAGGGAACGAAATAACGTCTGCCGAGTCTCGCCATCATGCACCAGTCTCCAGCCTCTGAGGTCTAGTTCGAGCTCATCTGCTTATAGTACAGGCCGAAGTTGCTCCGCACCGGATTTCACGTGGTCAGCCAGGAAGAAAAGGAGCCGGAGCGAATATTCCGGCTCAATTACGCCTGGTGCGCTGCGATTGGCTAGAATAGCTTCCGCCGCAGTACGCCAACCAAGCCAAGGATACCCGTGCCTAACAGCATGATGCTGCTGGGTTCGGGGGTTGGTTCTGGGAACTCAGCCGCAGCGAAACCTGAAATGGGCAAAAACGGGACGTTTCCAAACTGGAGTGGCTGTCCGGTGGTTGACCACTGCTCCAAACACGCCCCTCGGCCAAAAACACATTCATGTAGGCTGCCACCGTTGATCATCCAGAGCGTGCCATCAGCCGGGTCGAAAGCGAGGGCAGAATTGCCGCCCAGTCCAGTATGGAATTCATACAAGAGCCGGCCGTCTAGAGAGTATTCGGCAATGATGTCACTTGGACCGTCGCTGAGCCAGAGCGACTTGTCATACGGATCATAAGTTATTCCGGTCGGGCGTATGACTTGGTCTTGGGCAAATAGCACGCCCTGGTTCTGCCAGTAACGATCAGCTACATAAACACTTCCATAGTCGAAAACGGGAGCATGGTCCACAAAGTAGTTTGCTCTAGTATCTGTGGTTCCGTCGTATACAACCAGACCATCTGGATTCACAAAGTAGGACACTCCAGTTGGAGTACCATCCAACGTGTATTCCCCGCCTTGTCCTCCGCTGTACATTATTCCGTCGGATAAACGTGTGCGAATGCTCCCGAGAGAGTAAGTGCCACACGGCATGTACGGCACGGTGAGTCCGCATGTAACGGCGAGAACGCCTTCGGCATTTCCACCACCGTATGCGTCTGGGAAACTCCAGACCGTTGGTCCCCTGGGAGATCCTTGAACAACGTAGATCGTGCCGCCTTGTGTAACGTAGTAAGGGCTTGTGGGCCCGGGCCCGAAGAACTGTGCCCACGCTGTAACTGCGAAGCCCATCAATAAAGCGAGCGCAAGCAATATCGTTCGCGGTTTCATATATTTCCTCCTTTCACCCAACACTGAAGGAGAACGCTTTATTAGAACGTGTTTCAAGAATCAGTCTGCCTCAAACCAGACAGCTCACTCAGGCGCTAAAGCTCGAGGTTTATGGGGTTCGGGACGGCGCGGCTGGAGCCGCGCCCTTCAATTGACTATTTTTGAAGCCTGTTCGTATCTGATATATCACCTTCAGTCGATTTAAATTGTAGTACTCGTAAGATCTCTCTCCGCCCAAGGCTGTACCTTTGAACAAAGAACGGAGTATTGCCGTGCCATTTCGGGAATTGCCGCCGATCGAGATCATTCGATGTCGATTCCTCCGACGCACCTGCCCGCCTCTCTTGTTCTCAGCTGGGTGCACCACCCAAGCGCAGCTTACGTGAGATATTCGTCCCCCACTTCGAGTAGAATTCTCGCTTGCCCGCGAAGAAAAAATCCGCGCAATCTGGCGCCGCTCCCAAGCCCGAGACTGCTCCCGCCCTTCCCGCGGAGCCCGCCGGTTCCAAGGGACGCATCTTCCTCATTGACGCGATGTGGTTCATCTTCCGCGCCTATCACGCCATGGCGCGGCCGATGTCGACCAAGACCGGCATTCCGACCAGCGCGACTTACATTTTCGTAAACATGCTGCGCAAACTGCGCGCCGACTTCAATCCGCAATACCTAGCGGCCGTTTTCGATGTCGCTGCTCCCACCTTCCGCGACGAGCAGGCTGCGGCCATGCCCAGCTTCCGCAAGTTCGATGCCAAGACCCAGACTCACATCGATGTTCACTACAAGGGCTACAAAGCCGATCGTCCGGAGATGCAGGCGGACCTCGCCCAGCAGATCCCCTACATCCGCCGCGCGCTCGAGGCCTATCGCATCCCCATCCTCGAGGCCAGCGGATTCGAGGCGGACGACGTGATTGGCACGCTCGCTCGCAAGGCCGCCGACGAGGGATACTGCGTGTACATCGTATCCAGCGACAAGGACATGATGCAGTTGGTCAACGATCGCGTCTCGATATTGAATCCGCTGAAGGACAACCTCATCTCCGACCCCGCCAAGGTCGTCGAGATTCTCGGTGTGCCGCCGGAGCGCGTGGTGGACGTGATGGCGCTGCGCGGCGATGCCATCGACGAGGTTCCCGGCGCTCCCGGCATTGGCGACAAGGGATCGGTCGAATTGATCCAGCGCTTCGGCACGGTTGAGAACGCGCTCGACCGCGCCGCTGAGATTGAGCGCAAGACGTATCGCGAGTCGCTGCAGAACAACCGCGATATGGTCCTGCTCAGCAAGGAACTGGTCACCATCAAGACTGATGTCGCGGTGGACTTTGATCCCGCCAAGATGCTGGCGCAGGCACCCGACTCTGAAGCTGCTCGCGCACTATTCACCGAGTTGGAATTCAACACGCTGACACGAGACTTCCTGACTGAAGGTGCGGAACTCGGCGAGACCGACTACCGCGAGGCCGGATCTGCTGCGGACATCGAAGCCGTGTTGGCCGCTGTCAGCAAGAGTCCCGCCAGCGTGCTTGCCGTCGCGCTGGAGAGTTCTGGCCAGCCGTCTTCCGACTCCGAAGACGCGGAGACTGGGGAATCGCCCGACGCGCAGATGTCGCTCTCGGCAGCGCCAGTTGCACCTGTTCCAGAGTCGCAATTGCATCTCGCGATCTCCGCCAAAGAAGGCACGGCGCTGGCTGTGGCGCTAGATGACTCCGCGACCGCGCAACCGCTGCTACAGGCGCTCGCTGATCCCGCGATGCCTAAAGCAATTCACGACTCCAAGGCCGCGACGCATGCCTTCAGCGAACGAGGAGTTGCACTGGCGGGCGTGCAGCACGATCCCCTGCTCTACGCCTACCTCCTCAACCCGACCTACACGAAATACGGCCTGGCCGACCTGGCCCTTCGCACTTTCAACCTAAAAATGAGCGACTCGCTGGCCGAAGCCGCTGACCTCACACTGCGACTCGCCGAAAAGCTGCGCGACGAAGTTGCCGCCGCCGGCCTGCTCAAGGTGTACGACGACATCGATCTTCCGATGTCACCCGTGCTCGCGCGTATGGAAGCCGCCGGCATCAAGATCGATACCGAGGTGCTGGCCGAAATGTCGCAGCGCCTCGAGCGCGAGTCCAGCCAGAAGGCGCGCGACATCTGGGAGAAATGCGGCACGGAGTTCAACATCAATTCGCCCAAGCAACTGGGCGACGTGCTGTTCAACAAGCTCAACCTGACCAAGCCATTCAAGTCCGGCAAAGGCAAGACCATCTCGACTGCGGTCGATGTGCTCGAAGGCCTGGCGTCGGAGCATGAAGTTCCACGGCTGGTGCTCGAATACCGCCAGCTCTCCAAACTCAAATCGACATACGTTGACGCACTGCCGGCGCTGCTCAATCCCGTCACGCGGCGGCTGCACACGACTTTCAACATGGCTGGATCGGCAACCGGCCGGCTGTCGTCGATCAATCCCAACCTGCAGAACATTCCCATCCGCACCGAGTTGGGCCGCGAGATTCGCGCTGCGTTCGTCGCCGAGCCGGGCAACGTTTTGCTCGCCGCCGACTACTCGCAGATCGAGTTGCGCCTGCTCGCCCACTTCTCCGGCGACACGCTGCTGGTGAAGGCCTATCGTCGCGGCGACGACATCCACACCCTCACCGCCTCGCAGGTCTTCGGAGTGCCGCCGCTGATGGTGGACGCCGAGCATCGCCGCCGTGCCAAGGC
>Ga0075521_10000359_pt1 | contig 12945 bp, 12 predicted proteins | sample NGEPerD_FD_74785 | JGI IMG/M metagenome (GOLD analysis project Ga0075521, IMG submission 74785) | Arctic peat soil microbial communities from the Barrow Environmental Observatory site, Barrow, Alaska, USA - NGEE PermafrostAB12-D | ecosystem: Environmental > Terrestrial > Soil > Wetlands > Peat ...
CCCAATCGCGGGTTCACTCGGTGGCCGATGATGCGGGATTCGCTCAGCCTGAGGACTTGTTGACCACCCTGCGGTCAGCCACAACCCGTGGGGACCGACTGGTGTGTCGACTCAGCCGCCCCGCGCGAACACGATCCGAGAAGCCTTGGTCGGCGTCCGCTCTTCCGTCCGACAGGACAGCTCGTGTCGCCGATCGCGGTCGCTTCCACTGTCGTCTCTCCGCGGACGGTCCCGCTGGGACGGGTCCAGCTGGGATGGGCCACCAAGGCTCGATGGCCAAGTCATGACATCAGCGCGGGCCGGCCGTCGCGCCGGCATAGATTCGCTCCAGGGCGACGGCCACGGCATCGATGGAGAACGCCTCCGACACCGCCCGGTCCCCGGCGCTGACCAGTTGCTCTCGGCGGTCGGAATCGGTCAGGATCCCCACGGTGGCCTCGGCCAGTTCCTCCGGGCTGCCGTCTGTGACCACCGCCGCTCCTCGGCGACCGAGCTCCTCGGAGATGCCCGTGCTCTCCGTGCAGATCACGGGCGTTCCGACCGCGAGCGCCTCCAGCAGGCTCATCGGGAACGGCTCGTCGATGCTGGGCAAGATGTAGACGTCGGCCGCACCGGTAATCCGTTGGGCCTCGGCATGATCGACGGCACCGTGATAGGTCACCACGTGGTCCAGTCCCAGACGGGCGATCTCTGAGCGAACTTCGGCGAGCGAGCCTTCGTCCGGACCGTAGATGTCGAATTTGGCCTCCGGCACAGCGCGCGTGACGAGGGCCGCGGCGTGAACAAACGCCGTCGGACGCTTCCGCGGGTGCAGTCTGGCCAGAAAGAGAACGGAACAGCCTGCGACTCGGTCGTGGTCATCGCCGTGGCCCAACCGGACGCCGTTCGGTAGGATTACCAGTGGTGGCGTGCGTGCACCCAAGACATCGGCTAGGCTCATCCGTTCCGACTGGGTCAATACCAGGCCTGCTGTGGCGCGGCTGATCAGCGGTTTCAGCAGCCGATCGACCATCCTGGACGGCAGTGCCGTCCGGACCTCGATCATTCCGTGGGTCTGCACGACGAAGGGCTTGCGACGAGCCACCGCCGTCCCCAATGCGGCCAGCGAAGCAAGGTCCCGCCCGGCGTGGATGTGGACCATATCTGCGGATCCGACCTCCTGCCACAGGATCCTTCCGTAACGAAGGCTGAACAGACCCAAGAATCCCGTCCGCGGCACGAAGGTTCTTGCTCGCGCCGCGCGAAGGTCGATGTCTTCGAGACGGACCGGCGGATCTGTCGCCCCGCTCCAGAGAGCAGTCAGGAGGACCTGATGCCCGCGGTCGCGCAACGCACTGAGTTGGCCGATCGCGACGCTCACAGGACCGCCGTACGACCCATTGTCGCTGACCAAGGTCACCGAGTGCATAACCCTCATTGCTTTACCGAACCCCTTGTACGGGCACCGTGGCGCGGCTGCCTGGTGCACTCATCCGATCACACTCGGTCTCACGGCGTTCGAAAAATCGGCGCGGGCAGGACGGACTCTAATTATGCAGGGTCGGCTGGGGGACCGACCCTGCAACAGCGGAACTCAACAGTGCCGAACAATTTCCAACCATCAGCACGGGCTGCGGGAGGAGTCCCGCCCAGGAGATTGGCTCACGCCGATCCCGGAAGCACAGCCTTTGCAGCCACCACTGCGGCGCCCGACCGTAGGTCCGTGGCGACCACAGCCCCCGCGCCGACCACCGCGCCAGGATGCACCGTCACCCCACGCAGCACGATGGCCTTCGCTGCTATCCAAGATCCGTCAGCAAGCTTGATAGGCGCATTGTCAAACTCGAACGACGGCGATCGCCGCTGATGGCTACCTGTGCAAAGGAAGGCGCCCTGCGACACGCAAACATCGTTGCCGATCGTCACCGGCTCCAGGTTGAGGATCCATGCGTCTTCGCCGATCCAGACATCATCGCCGACCACGAGCTTCCAGGGCCAATGCACCCGGACGCCTGGACGGATCCGCACCCCCGAGCCGACCTGCCCGCCGAACAAGCGGAGCATCGCGGGTCGCCAGCGCGCCGGAAACCACCATTTTCTGAAGGCGAGGTTCTGGGTGACGAACCAAGCCGCCTGAACAACAACTGGTCGACCCTTGTCGTACCCAGTCCCAGCGAAGTCACGCAGCCGGCGTGTGTTGCCCATCGCAACGGCATTCTCAGACATGGTCCAACTCCGAGTTTACGTGGTGAGGAAAATTTATCCTCGCATGGTTGCGGGCCGGGAAGCGTGTCCCGCACCGGGTGCTGGCAGTCTGGGACGAGCCTCTATGCTGCACGGGGCCGATTTGCGGAGCGCGACGTCCGTTCGCCGCGAACGATGAGCGCGGCCGGGCATGGGATGGGAGTGCTCATTCACAACAAGGTTCCACCCTGGCCGATCGATCGCCGTCGGCGCCGTCATGGATCGACGGACATCGCAGGGAGCTATGGGGGAAGAGTGCTGAAGTCTCGGCTGCTGCAATGGGTGACGTCTGCGTCTCGGGTATTCGTGTGGGCGCTGCTGCGGATCATTCCGCCGCGACCCCATGCGGTCGTGTTCGGCTGGCCGGACAACGAGGGCAATACGGTGGAGATCGTCCGGAGTTTGGTCCGGCGATACCACGGGCGCGTGTATTGGCTACTCGACGACCCGGCATACCGAGGCCCAATGTTCGCGGCCAAAGAACTCGCGGCGTCCGAGCGATTGGTCAGTGTGTCGAAAGGCTCGATACGGGCGTTCGCGCTTAGCATCGCCGCGGAGCTCACGTTCTTCACCCACGGCCTTTACACTGCAGTGAACCCGCCGCGCAATCGGCTCGTGGTGAATGTCTGGCACGGTGACGGGCCCAAGAGGCTTTATCAGACCAATCTTGTGCGATCCACGGTCCTGGTGTCAGGTTCCCTGATGTGGAGCAAGTACAAGGCCGAGGTGTTCGGAACTCCGCCCGGTTCGCTGGCACTGGTGGGCAACCCGCGATCCGATCAGTTCTGGGAGCATCTCCCGGAGACCGCGGTATGCCGGCTCGGGCTCACCGAGGGCAGACCACGGGTGCTCTGGTTGCCGACCTATCGTGAGGCGCAGGGGCCCAGGTCTCGCCGCTGGAGTGACGGTGAACAGCTCTCCGAAAGCGAGCCCGTCGACCGGCTGACGCACGCGATGGTGCACGCCGCCGAGTTGCACGGCCTCGACTTGGTCGTCAAGCCGCATCCCCTAGACCTCGATACCTATCGGAACACCGGTGTGCGCGTGCTCCGCAACGAGGACCTTGATGCTGCGGGCGTCAGCCTTTATCAGCTCATTGGTCACAGCGATGCCCTCGTCAGCGATATTTCCAGTGTGTGGGTCGACTATCTGATGTTGGATCGCCCCATCGGCTTCCTCATGCCGGACTTGGAGGAGCTGAAGGAGCGGCGAGGCCTGAATGTCGAAAACTTGGAAGACCTTTTGCCGGGCATGCGAATCGACTCGGCAGAGGGTGCGGCGGCCTTCCTGGCAGGTGTGGCGGCGCGCAGCGTTGACCTGAGACCGTCGGCATTCGATTCGGTGGCCGAAATCGGCGTTCCCGGAGGCCCCGGAATCACGGAACGGCTCATCGACTGGCTCGGCGACTACCAGCGAGCTAAAGGTCGGCGGCGCTTGTTCGATGGCCGAGACGCGGCGAGTTCAGTGAATGCGCACAGCTGAACCTGGCCGGACGACCGGGGGCGATCCGTCCGGGAGCGATGGAACTTTGCTGCGACGAGACCGTGGAGACAAGCATGCGAGGCATCATTCTGGCGGCCGGTGTGGGCAATCGGCTGCGGCCCCATACGGACCATTTGCCCAAGGCGCTGGTCCCGATCGGCGACGACCTGACGCCGCTCCATCTAACATTGTCGAACTTCCGGTCCGTGGGGATCGACTCCTGCACCATCGTCGCAGGATACCGGGCCGACGTCATCTTTGACGTCAGGGAGTCGCTGGTCGACCGCTATGGCGTCACCATCGACGTCGTGATAAACGATAAGGCTCTGGAATGGAACAACGCGTACTCGTTGTTGGTGGCCCTGCGCACACTGGGGGGAGGGGACGCCCTGCTGGTGAACGGCGACACCGTTCATCCGGCGTCATTCCAGTCCGCTTTGCTGGCTGCCCCACCCGGGTTGGTGACGTTGGCGGTCGACGGCAGACCCGGCCTTGCCGACGAGGAGATGAAGGTGTTGGTCAGTGCTGGGCAGGTGCGTCGGATATCCAAGCTACTCGACCCCGCCGCCTCCGACGGTGAATACGTGGGACTGAGCACCCTTCCGGGGATCGAACACGGCGAACTGATGCGATGCCTGGAGGCGATTGTCGACAAGAACCCGCAACTGTATTACGAAGACGGATATCAAGAATACATCGATCGCGGCAATGTTGTCGGCTTTGTTTCCACCCAGGGTGCCCCGTGGACAGAAATCGACGATGCGGCTGATCTCGTCCGCGCCCGAGGCATCGTATGCCAATACTGAGCCGGCTCGTCCCCGCTCCCTTGATCATGGACATCCGCCGAGGGGCCTTGAGTGACCTACCAGCGACCCTGAGCGACGGCCGGCTCGCTGTGTCGGGTCGACTCCTGGTCATCACCAGCGGTGGAGCGGGCACCGAGATCGCGCGGCCGCTGCGGGAGTTTCTGCCATCGGCGGATTTCTTCGAGAGCTGTCCGACGACCTTCACTGCGATGACGATGTTCATCGAACAGGTTCGTTCCCGGTCGTACGAGGCCGTGATCGGCCTGGGTGGCGGGCGGGTGCTCGACGCCGCCAAGTACATCGCCACCAGACTCGGCGTGCCGATCGCAGTGGTGCCGACCACGCTGGCGCATGACGGAATCGCCTCCCCTGTCTCAATATTGGCCAACGAGTTCGGGAGAGGGTCCTACGGGGTCGCGGCGCCGCTTGCTGCGATCATCGACCTCGATGTCGTCGCCAACGCCCCTCGCAGGTACCTCCGGTCCGGGGTCGGCGACGTGCTGTCCAACCTGTGCGCGATCGAGGATTGGGAGATGGCCCACGCGCTGCGTTCCGAGCCCGTTGACGGGCTGGCGGTGGCGATGGCCCGGTCGGCGGCAACGGCAGTCCAGTTCTTCCAGGGGGATCCGGAATCCGTCGAATTCGTTCGGGTGCTCGCCGAGGGCCTCATCCTCTCCGGGCTGGCCATGTCCGTGGCCGGATCATCGCGTCCGTGTTCTGGGGCGTGTCATGAGATCAGTCACGCCATCGACCTGTTGTATCCGGACCGGATGCAGCTGCACGGCGAGCAGGTGGCCCTCGGCGCGTGCTTCGCGACCATGCTGCGGGAAGACGACACCGCTTTCCGGTCGATCATCGCGGCGCATCGGCGGTTCGGTATCGGCGTTCGTCCCGCCGACCTCGGACTTACCGAGGAAGATTTCTGCCGGGCCGTGTCCTTCGCACCCCAGACCCGGCCGGGCCGTCACACCGTTCTGGAGCAGCGCAATCTCAACCAGGCCGAAATTGTGGTCCAGGTGCGCCGCTACGTCCGGGTGGTCGAGAGCCTGAACGTGGCCCTACCCTTCGCCTGATCATGATCGGCGGCGCTGCCGGATGGGTCGCTTCCACCTTCTGGGCAGGATCACAGAGGCCCCAAGATCACCCCAACGGGCGAATCGCCGTTCTTCGGTGCCGAGCTTCGATTACCATCGATGATGGGGCGGTTCTCGTGTGGCCGATTGGCTGGATCCGTCGAGGAATGATTGAAGGGTAATCGTATGGCTGTGCGACTTGGCTACGCGCCGGGGGCCTATGACATGTTCCATGTCGGGCACCTGAACGTTCTCCGGCATGCCAAGAGCCGGTGCGACTACCTGATCGCCGGTGTTGTCTCCGACGAGATGTGCGAAATGGCGAAGGGCCGCCCCCCCGTCATTCCGCTCGCGGAGCGGCTGGAGATCGTGCGGCACATCAGTTGCGTCGACAGCGTGTTTGCCGAAACCGGGCCCGAGAAGCTGGACGCGTGGCGCGCCCTCGGCTTCAACGTGATCTTCAAGGGCGACGACTGGCGGGGCACTCCCAAGGGCGACAAACTCGAGCGGGACTTCGCCGCCGTGGGGGTCGACGTGGTGTACTTCCCGTACACGGTGCACACCTCGAGCACGATGCTGCGCCGGGTGCTGGCCGGCATCGACGCGGAACTCCACGGCTCCGCCGTGGTGAACGAATAGGGTTCATCCCCGCGCCGGGACCTCGACGAGACCCGCGGCGCTCTGCCGACCTCGATCCTGGGCTGGGACTGGCCTCGGGCTGTGGCAGGCTGGACGGGTCCATGGACTCCAGTCGCTGGGATGAGGGGTAGCCGCGTGTCGTCGCTACGACGTCTGAGGGATGTATCGGCGCTGGTGGCCGTCGGACTGGCCCTGGCAGCATGCTCGACGCCACCGCCGAGTTCGGCGGCACAGGTCGGAGACGTGTCGATCTCCGAAGCGACCATTTTCGGTCGCACGTCAACGCTGGTCCAAGCCCAACAGAGCGCATCGACGACGACGGTGACTCCTGGTGGTGTTGCCGACGTGAACCGCACCCAGACCACCGCGGCCATTCGCGGTCAGTTGCTGGACATCGCCGCGGCGGACGAAGGTGTCCAGGTCACCGACGCCGACGTCAATGCCGCGCTCGGGAAGGCTGACAAGGCGTCGGCGGCCAGCCAGTTGGGTGTCCCTGAGTCCGCGGTCCAGCAGACTCTGCGTGACCTGTTGCGCTTGGAGGGGATGGCTGCAAAGCTGCCGATCAAGGGCGCGGTGGTGACCGATGTGCGGGTCAGGGTCGATGGCGTGACCGTTGGCAGTCGTGACGAGGCGGTGGCGACGCGTTCACAGTTCCTGGCCGATCCGGCTGCCGTCGACCAGTTGATCATGGCCTCCGCGAAGCCGGTGCGGGCGCAGCCGCTGAGCCTGCTCACGACACCGAGCGCCGGCCCCACCGGAGTGTTCAACGCCGCGGTCGGCGACGTGATCTTGTACCCATCGCCCGATGGATACCTGGTGCTGCGCATCCTGGGTCGATCCGTCGAACCCGCCAGGCTGACGGCCGCGGCACTGAAGGCGCAGCCGATCTCCGGCGCGTTCGACCTCGGGGCCCTGCTGCTGGTGCCCTACGCGCAGCAGGCCGGCGTCAGCGTGAACCCGCGGCTGGGCGGGTGGGATCCGTACGCGCTCCAGGTTGTTCCGGGTGGCAGCGGGTTGTGACACGGGTGACCGATCGCAGCCCGGAATGCGGTTCGTAGCACAGCGATGACCTCCGCCCGCGTCCCCGTATCGACCACTGAACCCGGCGTGCCGGTCCGCCCAGGCTGGCGGCTGCTGGCCGCGGTGGCGGTGATGGACCGGCTGCGGGCCCCTGGTGGGTGCCCGTGGGATGCCGAGCAGACGCACGCCTCGCTGCGCCGTTACCTGGTCGAGGAGTGCTACGAGCTGGTCGATGCGGTCGAGCGCGGCGACGCCGCGGCCGTTCGGGAAGAGCTCGGTGACGTGCTGTTGCAGGTGCTGTTCCACGCCCGGATCGCCGCCGAGGCCCCGGCCGGCGCGGGCGGGTTCGACATCGACGACGTCGCGGGCGACCTGGTGGACAAACTCGTCCGGCGGCATCCGGATGTCTTCGGCGCGGACGAGCCGGCTCCGTCCCCGGGGGGCTTACCGGTGTCCTCGGCCGCCGACCAGCAGGACCGCTGGGACGAACTGAAGAAGTCAGAGCACGGCCGGGCCGGGGCGCTCGACGGGGTCGCGCTTGGTCAGCCGGCGGCGGCGCTGGCCGGGAAGCTCGGTCAGCGGGCCGGCAAGAACGGCCTGGACGTGGATCCGCCCGCCGGCGATTCGGTCGGCGAGCAGCTGTTCCGGATCGCCTACGCCGCCGGCGCCCGCGGTGCGGACCCGGAATCCGCGCTTCGGGCGGTGGCCAGGGAGCATGCCGAGGCCCTGCGGGTGGCCGAACGAGCACGCGAACCTCGCAGCGACCACTGAACGCCGCGGCCGCCCTGGTCAGTTCACGTCCCGGCGCCGGAACCCGGCCATTCCGGTGACGATCAGGGCGGCGGCCACCACCGGCATCACGATCACCGGCGTCCAACGCATCGACTCCGCCGGTACCGCAGGAATGTGCGAGTACGGCGAGATGTCCATCAGCCAGGTCGGCAGCTGCAGCAGCGGACCGAGCTGGCCGAGCAGCAGCGCGACAACCAATGCGGTCCAGGCGAACCCGGTCAATCGCGGCAGCCACCCGAAGATCGCCACCGCGATCCCGCCCATCACCAGTGCGGCGGGGGCCTGGACCAGAGTGGCGGACAGCGTCGCCCGCAGAGCCTGCGACAGGTCGCCGATCCGGGCTCCGTGGATGAGTCCCGCCACCAGCCCGGCGACGGTGAGCAGGAGCACAACCCCCAGCACCACGAACGCCAGGTGCCCCGACATCCAGCGGCTCCGGCTCACCGGCGTTGCCAGCACGGGACCGAGCCGGTCGGCCGACTCCTCGGTGCTCATCCGAAGCGCGGCGGAAATCGCGTAGCCGCCGACGATCAGGCCCGCGAGGGACCCGATGGCGGTCAGGAACATGTCGGTCAGCGCGCCGGCGCCACCGATCCGGGAAAGCATCTGCTCGAGCTGGGGGTTGCCGTTCAGCAGGTCACCCGCGCTGGCCGCGACACCCCCCATCAGCGCGCCGAGGGCGGCAAGTCCGACGGCCCAGCCGATCAGCGACCCACGCTGCAGCCGGACGGCCAGCCCCCACGGACGGAACAGCCGTGGGTTGGTGGCCGGGCCGAGCCGGGCGGGCAACAGCGCCAGCCCGAGGTCCCGGCGCTCGAGCAGCGACCGTGCCACCGCCAGCAGGACAACGGTGGCCACGACGAAGAGGACCAGGACGGGCCACTGGTTGTCGGCGTACACGCGCACGTGCTGCGCCCACCCCTGGGGGCTGACCCAGGTCAACCACTGCGCCCCGGTGCTCACGTCACCGACGGAGCGCAGGGCGAAGCCGACGGCCAGCATGGCGGCCGACATCGCGGTTGCGGTGCGGGCACTCTCGGCGACCTGCGCCGCGACGGCCGCGACGGCGGCGTAGAGGAAGGCACAGCCGGTCAGCGAGGCTCCCAGCGCCAACGAGCCCGCCACCGGCTGGCCGTAGCCGATACCGGCGGCCGTCACCAGGATTCCGATGAGCACGCCGGCGCCGCCGGCCACGATCACCGCCGCCGCCAACGGTGCCGCGCGGCCCACCACGCACGATGCGAGCAGCTCGGTCCGTCCGGCTTCCTCGTCGCCCCTGGTACGGCGGATGGCGGTGAAGATCGCCATGAGTCCGATGAGGGTGGTCAGGATGACGCCGGTACGCCAAGCGGTCATGCCACCGATCGAGGTGCTCGCCACCGGGCCGGTGAGCGCGAGCAAGGCGGGATTGGCCGACACCGTCGCGGCCAGCAACTGCCGTTCGAGCTCGTTCGGGTACAACTGCTGGAACGCCGAGAAGGTCCCGGCGGCGACGGCAACAATGCCCAGGACCCACGCCAGCAACGGGATCCGTTCGCGGCGCAGGTTCAGCCGGACCAGTGCCCAGGTGCCGGCATAGCTCCGCTGCGGTGTTCGGGGGTCTGCGGTTGCCGAGGCCGGGGCCAGGGTGCTCATCGCGCGGTCGCCGTTAGTGGCGTGCCGGGTGCTGCAGTCAGGCCTGGGTTCCGCTCATGGCCGTCGCCGTAGTGCCGTAGGAACAACTCCTCCAGGGTCGGGGGGGTCGCCGTGAGGCTCCGCACCCCGCTCTGCGCGAGAATCCGCATGACGGAATTCATCTCGGCCGTGTCGACGTCGAAATGAACCCGGGAGCCCTCGACCGCCAGATCGTGCACGCCGGCCATGGTGTCAAGTGCGGCGGGGACGGTGTCCAGTTCGACCGCGATGGTGGTCCGGGTGAGATGGCGCAGTTCGGACAGCGTTCCGGTCTCGACGACCGCACCGGCCCGGATGATGCTGACCCGATCGCACAGCGCTTCCACCTCGGAGAGGATGTGGCTGGAGAGCAACAGGGTTCGGCCACGTTCCCGTTCGGCGTTGATGCAATCCTGGAACACGGCCTCCATCAACGGATCCAGCCCGATGGTGGGTTCGTCCATGATCAACAACTCGACGTCGGACGCCAACGCCGCGACGATCGCGACCTTCTGCCGGTTGCCCTTCGAATAGGCGCGACCCTTTTTCCGCGGGTCGAGCTCGAATCGCTCGAGCAGTTCGTCGCGGCGGTGTGTGTCCATCCGACCTCGCAACCGGGCCAGCAGGTCGATCACCTCGCCGCCGGAGAGGTTCGGCCAGAGGTTGACGTCCCCTGGCACGTAGGCCAAGCGGCGGTGCAACCGGACCGCGTCGCGCCAGGGGTCGCCACCCAGCACGAGGGCCGATCCCGAATCTGCCCTCATCTGGCCGAGCAAGATCCGGATGGTGGTGGACTTCCCGGATCCGTTGGGGCCGAGAAAGCCGTGCACCTCACCGGTGTCGACCGAGAGGTCGAGACCGTCCAGGGCTCGGGCGTTGCCGAAGGTCTTGACGACTTCGGCGACCCTGATGGCATTGCTCGCAGCGCTCATGCTGGTTCCCTTTTCGTGGTGCCGTTGCCCTCGGCGGAATGAGCGGGGCCAGGCGTGGAATCGTTGGTGGCCGTTTGGGCGAGGTAGGCGTCCAGGTAGTCCGGCGAGGTGTACATGCCGTGGGTGAACAGTTCGAGCGCGGGCAGGGTGAACCGGTCGGCGATGAGAAGCACCCGGGCCCCCGCCGTGGACCGCGGTATCAGGTAGCTCGCGAGCAGCTGGGGACCCAGTTTGAACGCGGCCAGCATCTCGGCCCTGGTCCGTACGTCGGCGGTCGGACGGATGACGCCGGCCTTGACGGCGGCGCGCAGATAGCTCTCGGTGTCCTGCACCACCCGCTCCCACAGCCGATTCCCGAACTCCCCGCCTTCGCTCAGGGCCTGGATCACGTAGGGCGACAGGTGAGCGAGCGCCGGAATCTGGGCGAGTTGGTCCAGCATGTCGCGCGGTGCCAGGTTCGCGGACGCCTCCCGCACCATCTCGTCGATGCGATCGGTGACGTACGCGTCGCAGGCCTCCCGCAGGCCGTCCTTGGATCCGAAATGGTGGATGACCAATGCCGGCGAGACCCGGGCCTTGGCGGCGATGGCGCGCACCGTCGTGGACTGGAACCCGTGTTCCGCGTAGTACCCGATCGCGGCGTCGCGGATCCTGGCCCTGGTGGTCAGGTCCGCATCCCTGTCGGTACTGGCTGAACACATGATCAGCATACTAAACACGTGTTCAGTCGCTTGCGCAAGGGGTCAATCGGCGATGGGGTTGGGGTCGCCCCAGGCCTGATGCGCGGATCAACTCGGGTCGCGCGGATCAACTCTCACCGCGCGGATCAACTCGGGTCGCGCGGATCAACTCGCGGTAACTGTGAATGGTGTGACGGAAGTCGATGAGTTGATCCGCGCGGTGAGAGTTGATCCACGCGGTGAAAGTTCGCCGTCAGCCGTGTGTGTCACTCGCCGGGGAACGAAACCCCGATCTGCCGGCGGATCTCATCGATCGTCTGCAAGAGTCCGACGGTCTCATGCAGCGGCATCAAAGGGGACTCGGTGGCGCCCGTGGCGATGAGGGTGGCCACATGGGCGGCCTCGTAGCTCAGCGCTTCATGCCCGACGATGGCGTCCGGGGGTCGGAGGAGTCGGCGGCCCTCGTCCGTCGAGGTCAGCGTCATGGACGCCGGAGCGTAGAACGGTCCGGACAGCTCGACCCCCGCTTTGGTTCCCGAGATCGAAGCGGTGGTGGGCGTTCTCGCCCACAGGGTGGTGTTCAAGCAGGCTTGCGCCCGTCCCTTGCCCAGGGTGATGCCGACCTGGCCGTCCACCCCGGTGTCGGTGAGCCGACCGGTCGCGACCACGGCATCGGGTCGGCCCAGCACGAAAGAGGCGAACGACAGCGGGTAGACGCCCAGGTCCAGCAGCGCCCCACCGGCCAGGACAGGGTTGAACAGTCGCCCGGCCGGGTCGGGCGCAAAGGACTGGCCGTGATCGGCCAGCACCGTCACGGTCTCGCCTAACACGCCGTCGTCCAGCAGTGTTCGCAGCACTTCCGTCTGCGGCAGGAAGCGGGTCCACATGGCCTCCATGGCCAGCACACCGCCCGAACGCGCCGCTTGCACTACTTCGACCGCTTCCGCGGCGTTGCGGGCGAACGCCTTCTCGATCAGGACGTGCTTGCCGGCCGCGATGGCCAGCAATGCCTGGCTGCGGTGTTCGCTGTGCGGCGAGGCCACGTACACCACGTCGACGTCCGGATCGGCCACCAGTTGCTCGTACGAGCCGAACGACCGTTCGATCCCGTGGGCTGCCGCGAATGCTGCCGCGCGGTCGGCCGAGCGGGAGCCGACGGCCACCACATGCTGGCGCGTGTGGCGGCGCAGCGCCTCGACGAATGCCCCGGCGATCCCGCCCGGCGCGAGTACCCCCCACCGCACGGTCGGAGCCGTCGCGGGATGCGGGGTGCGCGCCTCGGGCAGGGCAAGGGGGAAGTCGGGCATCCGGGGATGATCGCATGAAACGGCCGCCCGCCGGTGGCTCGCGCCCGCCGGTGGCTCGCGCCCACTGCCGCGATCGATCTGCCGCGCGGCTGACCCTTGCGCCCGAGGAAGCCCGCCGCCGTGGACTCCCGCCGCCGTGGACTCCCGCCGCCGTGGACTCCCGCCCGCCCCCGTTGAATACCAATCAACGGTTCAGCAGGCGCGTGGGACGGACCTGGATCGACACCAGTCGTCGCGCGGTGGGCGGGCCGTGCCACACCTGCGCGCAGACTGTCCCGGGGTGGACCAGCGAATCCCATGGGCCGATCACCTCCGGATTCTCCCGGCCGGCGGCTTCC
>Ga0075521_10000362_pt1 | contig 12899 bp, 12 predicted proteins | sample NGEPerD_FD_74785 | JGI IMG/M metagenome (GOLD analysis project Ga0075521, IMG submission 74785) | Arctic peat soil microbial communities from the Barrow Environmental Observatory site, Barrow, Alaska, USA - NGEE PermafrostAB12-D | ecosystem: Environmental > Terrestrial > Soil > Wetlands > Peat ...
ATCGCGCACGAGATCATCGAGCGCAACTCCCGCGATCGCGTACCCGCCCTCGTTGGCATCCATCGGCGCGGCGCGTTTCTGGCGCAGCGGCTGCACGGCCTGCTGGAGGGGCTGCTGGACGCGGAGGTGCCGCTGGGCGATCTGGACATCGGCTTCTACCGCGACGACGTGTCCACGCGCCCGGACGCGCCGGTCCTGCACGCCTCGCACATCGACTTCGACGTGACGGGGCTGACGGTGGTGGTCGTCGACGACGTGCTGTTCACCGGGCGCACGGTGCGCGCGGCGATCGAGGCGCTGTTCGCCTACGGGCGCCCCGAGCGCGTCCAGCTGGCCGTGCTGGCCGACCGCGGCCACCGGGAGCTGCCGATCCGCCCGGACTACGTGGGCAAGAACCTGCCCACCTCGCGGGCCGAGCACGTGCACGTGCGGCTGCGCGAGCTGGACGGCGTGGACGAGGTGGCGATCTCTGCCCCGAAGGCGATGGGGACCCCGGCATGAACCACCTGCTCTCGATCGAGGAACTGGACCGGGCGGCGATCGAACGGATCGTGGCGCAGGCGGAGCGCTTCGCGGAGGTCTCAGACCGCGAGATCAAGAAGGTCCCGGCGCTGCGCGGGCGGATGGTGCTGAACCTCTTCTACGAGGCCTCGACGCGCACCCGCAGCTCCTTTGAGCTGGCGGCCAAGCGACTGTCGGCGGACGTGGTGAACTTCGCCGCCAGCGGCTCCAGCGTGGAGAAGGGCGAGTCGCTCAAGGACACCGTGCTGACGCTGAGCGCGCACAAGCCCGACGCGATCGTCCTGCGCACGCCCTGGGTCGGCGCCTCGGAGCTGGTCTCCAAATGGTGCAGCGCGGCGATCGTCAACGCGGGCGACGGCAAGCACGAGCACCCGACCCAGGCGCTGCTCGACGTCTACACGCTGCGCAGGCGCCTCGGCCAGATCGACGGCGCCTCGATCTGGATCGTGGGCGACGTCGCGCACTCGCGCGTGGCGCGCTCGAACGTGCTCGCCTTCCAGCGGATGGGCGCCAGGGTCACGATCGTGGGCCCGCCGACGCTGATCCCGCGCGGCATCGAGGAGCTGGGCTGCGAGGTGCGCTACACGCTCGATGAGCTGGGCACGGCGGACATCGTCTACGCGCTGCGGATGCAGCACGAGCGCATGAGCGAGATGTGGGTGCCCTCGATGCGCGAGTACGCCGCCTGGTATCAGATCAACGGCAGACGGCTCTCACCGCACCAGGTCCTCATGCACCCCGGCCCCGTCAATCGCGGCGTCGAGCTCTCGGGCGAGGTGGTGGACTCGCCGCAGGCGGTCATCACCGCGCAGGTGGAGGCGGGCGTGGTGGTCAGGATGGCCGTCCTCTACGAGCTGCTCGCCGGGGCGCGGGAGCCGCGCCCGCTGCCGGAGTCCTCACGCCGGGCGGACCCCGCGCCCGTCGGCGGGGGTGGCGCATGAGCGCTGTGCAACGGCTCCTCAGCGCCCCGCTGGAGAGCGCCGAGCTGCTGCTGCGCGACGTGCGCGTGCTGGACCCGCGAGTGGGGTTGGACGGCCGCATGGATCTGCGTATCGGCGCCGGCGTCATCTGCGAGCTGGCCGAGCCCGCGACGCTCGAGGCACACGGGGAGCGGGAGGAGCTGATCGAGGGCCAGGGGGGACGTCTGATGCTGACGCCCGCCTTCTTCGACCCCCATGTGCACCTGCGCACCCCCGGGCAGGAGCACAAGGAGGATCTGGAGAGCGGCACGCGCGCGGCCGCCGCCGGCGGCTTCGCCGGGGTGATCGCCATGCCGAACACGGACCCCGTGCTGGACTCGGCGCCGCTGCTGCGCTCGCTGCGCGACGCGGCCGCGCGCCAGGCACGCGTCCCGGTCGGCTTCCTGCCCGCTATCACACGCGGCCTGGAAGGCGAGCAGCTGAGCGAGATGGCCGAGCTCAGGGACGCGGGCGCGCTGGGCTTCACGGACGACGGCAAGCCGGTCCGCAGCGCTGGGATGCTGCGCAAGGCGCTGCAATACCAGCGGCTGTGCGGCGGCGTGCTCGCGCTGCACGAGGAGGACCCCACCCTCTCGCGCGGGGGCGCCATGAACGAGGGCGTGGTCAGCGCCGCGCTCGGGATCGCCGGCATCCCCACCGTGGCGGAGTCCACGATGGTCGCCCGCGACGCGGCGCTGGCGGGCTATGAGGACGCGCGCGTGCACTTCCAGCACCTCAGCTGCGCCGCCTCCGTGGACGCCGTTGAGCAGGGCAAGGCGCGCGGCTGGAGGCTCAGCGCGGAGGTCTCCCCGCACCACCTGATGCTGACCGAGCAGGACGTGCGGGGGATGGACACGCGCATGAAGATGCACCCGCCGCTGAGCACCGAGGCCGACCGCCAGGCGCTGATCGAGGGCCTGCGCAGCGGCACGCTCGACTGTGTGGCCAGCGACCACGCGCCGCACGCGCGCGATGAGAAGGAGGTGCCCTTCGAGCAGGCGCCGATGGGAAGCACCGGGCTGGAGACCGCGTTCGCGGCCCTGTACACCGGGCTGGTGCTGCCCGGCGTGCTCGAGTTGGGGCTGCTCGTGCGGCGCATGAGCGCCGGCGCCGAGCTGTTTGGCCTGCCCGTCCCGCTGGTGGCCGTCGGGGAGCGGGCGAACGTCGCGCTGCTGGACCTGGAGGCGGAGTGGATCGCCGGTGAGCACGGCTGGGAGAGCCGCTCGGAGAACTGCAGCTTCGCCGGGCGCCGGCTGCGGGGCCGCGTGCTGCTGACGGTCGCCGCGGGAGCGGCGGCGCACCGCGACCGTGCGCTTGCGCTGGCGGGCGCGCGATGAGCCTGCTCGCCCGCGACCGCGCCGCGCTGGTTGTGGTGGACGTCCAGGAGGGCTTTCGCCCCTACGCGGCCTTCGCCGGGGTGGCGGGCGCGTGCGCGAAGCTGGTGCAGGGGGCGCGCATCCTGGAGCTGCCCGCGCTGGTCAGCGAGCAGTACCCGAAGGGGCTCGGCCACACGGCCCCCGAGGTCGGGCTCGAGCACGAGCCGCGGATCGAGAAGACGGTCTTCTCGGCGGTCCGCGCCGACGGGTTCGACCTCCACGGCAGGGGCCAGGCGATCGTGTGCGGGATCGAGGCGCACGTATGTGTCAGCCAGACCGTTCACGACCTGCTCGACCGGGGCGTCGAAGTGCACGTTCCCGCCGACGCGGTTGGCTCGCGCCATGAGGTGGACTACCAGCGCGGCCTGGAGCGGATGGAGCGCGCGGGCGCGGTCGTCAGCACGGTGGAGGCGGCGCTGTTTGAGCTGCTGGAGCGGGCGGGCACGCCCGAGTTCAAGGCCGTGCAGAAGTTGATCCTCTGACATGCGCGCTGCGACGGGCTACGTGCTGCTGGAGGACGGCACGCGCTTTGACGGCGAGGCGTGCGGCGCAGAGGGCCACGCGGTCGGCGAGGTGGTGTTCACGACGGGGATGTCCGGCTATCAGGAGTCGATGACCGACCCCTCATTCGCGGGCCAGCTGATCGCGTTCACCTACCCGCACATCGGCAACTACGGCGTCAGCGCGCAGGCGATGGAGTCCGAGCGGCCGTGGGCGCGCGCGGCGATCATGCGCGAGGCCGGCAACCGCGAAGACGCCCCCACCGCCGAGCGCGGCTGGCTGGACTGGCTGGGCGACTGCGGTGTGCGCGGGATCAGCGGCGTGGACACGCGCGCGCTCGTGCTGCACATCCGCGAAGCGGGCGCCATGCGCGGCGGGGTGTTCCCGGCGTCGGTGCCCGAGGCGCAGGCGCGCGAGCTGATCGACGCGGAGCCGCCGATGGCCGGACAGGACCTGGCGAGCGTGGTCAGCCCGCAGCAGATCAGCCGCCACGGCAGCGGCGACGGTCCGCGGATCGCGATCATCGACACGGGGATCAAGGCGTCGATGGTGCGCGAGCTGATCGCCCGCGGAGCCCGCGTCTCGCTGCACCCGTGCGCCAGCAGCGCTGAGGATCTGCTGGGCGAGGATCCCGATGCGGTCTTGCTCGCCAATGGGCCGGGCGATCCCGCGGCGCTGTCCTACATCGTGCAGACCGTGCGCGCGATCGTCGGCGTCAAGCCCGTGTGGGGCATCTGCCTCGGACACCAGCTGCTCTGCCGTGCCGTGGGCCTTGAGACCTTCAAGCTCCCCTTCGGGCACCGCGGCGCCAACCACCCGGTCCGCGACCTGCAGACCGGCCGCGTGGAGATCACCTCCCAGAACCACGGCTTCGCCGCGCTCGGGCCTGACGGCGCGCGCACGATCGACAGCGATGAGCCCGTGCGCTGGGAAACGGACTTCGGCGCTGCTGCGCTCTCCCACGTCAACCTCTACGACCGCACCGTCGAGGGGCTGGAGCTGCTCGACGTGCCGGGGGGGACCGTCCAGTACCACCCCGAGGCCGGTCCCGGCCCACACGACAGCCTCTACCTGTTCGACCGCTTCCTCGACCGGATCTCGCAGGCCGCCTAGGTGCCCAGGCGCGCGGACATCCACAAGATCCTGATCCTCGGCTCCGGGCCGATCGTGATCGGGCAGGCCGCGGAGTTCGACTACTCCGGAGTGCAGGCCTGCAAGGTGCTGCGCGAGGAGGGCTATGAGGTGGTGTTGGTCAACTCCAACCCGGCCACCATCATGACCGACCCGGAGTTTGCCGACGCGACCTACATCGAGCCGCTGGGGGTGGGTCCCGTGACACAGGTGATCGCGCGCGAGCGACCGGACGCGCTGCTGGGCACGCTCGGTGGCCAGACCGCGCTGAACCTGGCCAAGGCGCTGCACGACGACGGCACGCTGGAGCGCTTCGGGGTGGAGCTGATCGGCGCCAACTACGAGGCGATCGCCTGCGCGGAGGACCGCAACCTGTTTCGCGAGGCGATGGCGCGGGCGGGGCTGCGGATGCCCCGCAGCGTGATCGCCACCAGCGTGGAGCAGGCCGCGGGCGCGCTGGAGGAGCTGGGCCTGCCGTGCATCGTGCGCCCGGCGTTCACGCTCGGCGGGCGCGGGGGCGGGATCGCGCGCAGCGCGGAGGAGTTTCAGCGGATCGCAGCCCAGGGACTGGAGGCCTCGCCGATCGGGCAGGTGCTGCTCGACGAGTCCGTGATCGGCTGGGGCGAGTTCGAGCTGGAGGTGATGCGCGACGGCGCCGACAACGTGGTGATCGTCTGCTCGATCGAGAACGTCGACCCGATGGGCGTGCACACCGGCGACTCGGTCACCGTGGCACCGCAGCAGACGCTCACCGACCACCTCTACCAGCAGCTGCGCGACCAGGCCATCACGGTGATCCGCGCGGTCGGCGTGGAGACGGGTGGCTCAAACGTCCAGTTCGCCGTCAATCCGCAGACCGAGGAGATCCTTGTGATCGAGATGAATCCGCGCGTGTCGCGGTCATCTGCGCTGGCGTCCAAGGCCACGGGCTTCCCGATCGCCAAGATCGCCGCGCGCCTGGCCGTCGGCTATCGCCTGGATGAGATCGACAACGACATCACCGGCGTGACCCCCGCCTGCTTTGAGCCGACGATCGACTACGTGGTCGTGAAGTGGCCGCGCTTCGCCTTCGAGAAGTTCCCCGGCACCGACCCCACGCTGACCACGCACATGAAGTCAGTGGGCGAGGTCATGGCGATCGGGCGCACCTTCCGCCAGGCGTTCGCCAAGGCGCTGCGCTCGCGCGAGCTGGACAAGTCACCGTGCCTGCGGGAGACCCCCGAGCAGGAGCTGCTGGAGGGCCTGCGGACGCCCGCCGCGGATCGCTTCGAGACGGTGCTGGAGCTGCTCGGCCGGGGCGTGAGCGTCGAGACGGTGCACGAGCACACGCGCGTGGACCCGTGGTTCCTGCGCGAGCTGCGCGAGCTGGCGCTCGACCCGCAGGCGCCGTTTGCGGGCGAGCGGATGTTCATGTCGGTGGACACCTGCGCCGCGGAGTTCCCCGCCCGCACCCCCTACTACTACTCCGGCTGGGAGCGCACCGCCGGCGCACAGCGCCCCGCGCACGAGGTTCGGCGCGAGCGCGTCGGCGGCGTCGAGCGCGAGTCAGTCGTGATCCTCGGCTCGGGCCCCAACCGCATCGGGCAGGGCATCGAGTTCGACTACTGCTGCGTGCACGCCGCCATGACCGTGCGCGAGTCCGGGCGCGACGCGGTGATGATCAACTGCAACCCGGAGACAGTCTCCACCGACTACGACACCTCCGATCGCCTCTACTTCGAGCCGCTGACGCTGGAGGACGTGCTGGCGGTGGTCGAGGTCGAGGGGCAGCTGGACGGCGCGGGCGCCGCCGCATCGGGCGGCGGGCTGAAGGGCGTGATCGTCCAGTTCGGCGGGCAGACGCCGCTGAAGCTCGCCGCCGAGCTCGCGCGCGCGGGAGTGCCGCTGCTGGGCACGAGCGTCGAGGCGATCGACCTGGCGGAGGATCGCGGGCGCTTCGGCGCGCTGCTGGAGCGCCTCGGCTACAAGGCGCCGCCCTACGCCACCGCCCGCTCGGTCGATGGGGCGCTGGCCTGCGCACGGGAGGTCGGCTTCCCACTGCTCGTCCGCCCCTCCTACGTGCTCGGCGGCCGGGCCATGGAGATCGTCTACTCCGAGGAGGGCCTGGCCGACTACCTGCGCCGCGAGGCCGGGGAGGGCGGGGACATCTATCTGGACCGCTTCCTGGAGGACGCCGCGGAGGTCGACGTGGACGCGCTGTGCGACGGGCGCGAGGTGTGGATCGGCGGGATCATGCAGCACGTCGAGGAGGCGGGCGTGCACTCCGGCGACAGCGCCTGCGTGCTGCCGCCGCACTCGCTGGAAGCGCAGATGCTCGATCAGATACGCGCGGCCACGCGGGAGATCGCGCTGGCCGTTGGCGTGGTGGGCCTGCTGAACGTCCAGTACGCCGTGCACGCGGGCGAGCTGTATGTGATCGAGGCCAACCCGCGCGCCTCGCGCACGGTGCCGTTCGTCTCCAAGGCCATCGGCGTGCCGCTGGCCAAGCTCGCCTGCCGGATCATGCTGGGCGAGCGGATCGCCGAGATGGGCCTCCCGCAGGGAAACGAGGGGATGGGCTTCGGCGATCACGTCTCGGTCAAGGAGGCCGTGCTTCCGTTCGACCGCTTCGAGGGCTCAGACGCGGTGCTCGGCCCGGAGATGCGCTCCACGGGCGAGGTGATGGGCATCGCGCGCGACTTCCCCACCGCGTTCGCCAAGGCCCAGGCCGCCGCCGGCGTGCCGCTGCCAAGCCAGGGCACGGCGTTCATCACGGTCACGGACTCCGACAAGACGGGAGCGTTCTCCGTCGCGCAGATCCTCCACGACGCGGGCTTTCGGATCGTCGCCACGCGCGGCACGGCCGAGTCGATCTCGCGGATGGGGGTGCCGGTGCAGCGCCTGAACAAGATCGGTGAGGGCTCCCCGCACGTGCTCGACTGGATCGAGCGCGGCGACGTGGACCTGGTCGTCAACACCCCCACGGGGGTGGGCGCACGGACGGACGGGTGGGAGATCAGACGCGCGGCGGTCGCCCACGGGATCCCGTGCCTGACGACGCTCGCCGCGGGCGTCTCTGCCGCGCGGGCGATCTCGCGCGCGCAGCGCGACGGCGAGCCCGAGGTGCTCTGCCTGCAGGAGCTGCACGGCGCCCGCCCGCGGCGCGAGCCCTCCGCGAGCCCCGACGGGGCCGGGGTGGCGTGACCCAGGCCCCCTTCGGCCGGCGCCTGCTGACGGTAACGGGCATGGAGGAGCTGGGCGCCTACCGCGTCCTGCGCGTGGCCGACCCCGACGGGCCCGAGCCGGAGCCGGGCCAGTTCGCGATGCTGGCCGCGGCCGAGGGCTGGGGTGGGGGAGAGCAGCAGCGTCCGCTGCTGCCGCGCGCGCTCTCGATCGCCCGCCGCAGCGATGGCGAGTCGCACTTCCTGCTGGAGGACGTCGGGCCGGGCACGCGGCGGCTGTGCGAACTGCGCGCAGGCGAGCGGCTGTGGGTGCTCGGACCCCTGGGCCGGGGATTTCACGCGCCGCCGCAGGGGCGCAGGGCGATCCTCGTCGGCGGCGGTGTCGGCATCGCGCCGCTGGCGATCCTGCAGGACGTCCTGCAGGCGCCCGCGATCGTCCTGCTCGGCTTCCGCGATCGTGCGCGCGCGCAGGGCGCCGCGTTGTTGGACGGGGCGCGCGTGGCGACCGACGACGGCTCGAGCGGCCATCACGGGCTCGTCACCGACCTGCTGGCCGCCGGCCTGCAACGCGACCCCGAAGCCGTCGTCTACGCCTGCGGGCCCGCGGGGATGCTCGAGGGCGTGCGCGCACTGTGTGCCGCCGGCGCCACCCCCGCGCAGCTTGCGCTGGAGGCGGGCATGGCGTGCGGGTTCGGCGCCTGCTTCGGGTGCGTGGTGCCCAGGCGCGGCGGCGGATACCTGCGTGTGTGCGTGGACGGGCCCGTGATCGACGCGGCCGATCTGGAGCGCGTGGACGAGCACGCGGGGGCACCCGAGTGAGCGTCGACTTCTGCGGGCTGCGCCTGGCGCATCCGGTGATCAACGGCTCGGGTACCTTCGACGCGATCGCCGCGCGCACGGTCTTCGGCGATGCGCTGCTGAGCGACTTCCCGTTCGCGGCCTACGTGTCGAAGACGATCACGCTGGAGCCCCGCCAGGGGAATCCGCCCCCCCGCCTGTGGGAGGCTTCGGCGGGGCTGATCAACTCGATCGGCCTGCCGAACAAGGGCCTGGAGGGCTACCTGCGCGAGGACCTACCGCAGCTGGTCGAGATCGCCGCCGGCGCCGGGGAGCACGGGCAGCCGGTTCCGCTGATCACCAACGTGATGGGCTCGAGCGCAGAGGAGCTCTCCCAGCTCGTCGAGGCGTGCGAGCAGCGCGGCGAGATCGCGGCGATCGAGCTGAACGTGTCCTGCCCCAACGTCAAGACCGGCCTCGACATCGGCGCGGACCCCCGCCAGCTGGAAGCGGTGGTGCGCGCCGTGCGCGATCGCACGGGCAAGCCGTTGATCGTGAAGCTGACGCCCAACACCGCCGACGTCGCGCTCTGTGCCCAGGCGGCGCAGGAGGGAGGCGCGGACGCGGTGTCGCTGATCAACACGCTGCGGGCGACCGCGCTCGCCCCGCGCGGCCAACCCGCCCCGCACGGGGCCTCCGCCCGGCGCCCGCCGTGGCTGGGCGGCGGCACGGGCGGGCTCTCCGGGCCGGCTGTCCGCGTGGTGGCGCTGGCACAGGTCGCCGCGGTGGCGGCGCGCGTGCGGATCCCCGTGGTTGGCATGGGCGGCGTGCGCAGCGCCTGCGATGCGCGCGAGCTGCTGGACGTCGGCGCGACGCTGGTGGCCGTTGGCACGGAGAGCTTCCGCGACCCCGCCGCGGGGGCCAGGATCGCAAGCGGCCTGCAGGCCGCCGCCGGGGCCTGAGCGGCGTTTGCGCGTGCCTTGGACGGACGTTCGAGCGCCGTCGCCGGCTGCCGTGGAGGGCCCTTCGCGGCCAGCGTGCGGCGCCCTCTGAAGGGAGCCCAAAACCCCTGCAAACGCGCTCGGGACCATCCACCAACCTCGATGCATCTAGACCTGAGGTTGAGGTACAGGTGAATTGGGCGCTTTTCCTTGATCGTCTGCCGCTGGTGTGTAGACTCGCCGCCCATGGTGACGGCGACCGGCACGACGTCCTCAAACACGTCAACCGCCCCTGAGCGGTCTCTCAACCAGAGGATGGACGCCCTCGCGCGAGCCAACCAGATCCGCATCCAGCGGGCTCAGCTCAAGCGCGATCTGAAGGCCGGCAGGCGCTCCATCCACTCGCTGCTGCTGGACCCGCCCGAGTACGTGGAGACCGCCAAGGTCTTCGACATGCTGCTGGCCGTCCCCAAGTACGGCCGGGTCAAGGTCAACAAGATCCTGGCCCACTGCCGGATCGCGCCGAGCAAGACCATCGGCGGGCTCTCAGAGCGCCAGCGCAGCGAGCTGATCTCGCTGCTGCACCACTGAGTCGGGCCCTCGGCCATTCCCACCGAGCCCGTCACTAGGGTCCTCGTCGTGGCGCACGTGTTTGTCATCACCGGACCCTCGGGGGTCGGCAAGGGAACGCTGATCCGCGGGCTGATGGAGCGGCTGGAGCAGCTGGAGCTGTCCGTCTCCGCCACCACCCGCGCGCCGCGCCCGGGCGAGCGCGACGGGGTGGACTACCACTTCCTCACGCGCGAGCAGTTCGACCACGGCGTGGCCCGGGGGGACTTCGTCGAGCACGCCGACTACGCCGGTCGCAGCTACGGCACGCTGCGCTCCGAGCTGGAGGACCGGGTGCGCGCGGGCGTTCCCGTGGTGCTGGAGATCGAGGTCCAGGGCGCCCGGCAGGTGCGCGCAGCGATGCCCGAGGCCGTCCAGGTGTTCATCGCGCCGCCCTCGCTGGAGGCGCTGCGCACCCGCCTGATCGGACGTGGCACAGACGACCGCACGGAGGTGGATCGGCGGCTGCTGGTGGCCGAGCACGAGCTGCACGCCCAACCCGAGTTCGCCCACGTGGTAGTCAACGACCGCCTGGACGATGCCCTGGAGCGCCTCGCGGCGATCGTCGCCGCGAATCTCGACTGACGCCGGGGGCGCGGCGACGCGCTGAAGGATCTGCGGCGACCCGACGCACGCTGAAGGGGCCCCGGCGGCGCGGCCGACTACACTGAGGGCTCAACAAGGAAAGGCAAGCCTCCTGTGATCTCTCCCCGCATCGACCGCCTGCTCGAGCAGGTTGACTCAAACTACGCCGGTGTGATCGTGGCCGCCAAGCGCGCCCGCCAGATCAACAGCTACTACCACAACCTCGGTGAGGGCACCTTCGACGAGTTCCCGCCCCCGATGATCGAAACGGGGTCGAAAAACTACCTCACGATCGCCCTCGAGGAGGTAGCAGCGGGGAAGATGAAGTACCACTACCGCTAGGCCGGGGCGCAACGCGGCGGCCAGCGCTTGCTAGGCCCCCCCAGGCGCTCTACAACCTCTAGTCATGTCCCGGATCCTGCTTGGCGTCAGCGGCGGCATCGCCGCGTACAAGGCGCTCGAGCTCGTGCGGCTGGCAACGGGGGCGGGGCATTCCGTGCGCGTGGTGCAGACGCCCACCAGCAGGCGCTTCGTGGGTGAGGCGTCGTTCGCGGCGCTCAGCGGCGCGCCCGTGCTGGTGAGCGAGTTCGAGCGCGACCCCGCGCGGGGCGCGTTCCCCGACCAGCAGCCGCCCACGCACGAGCCGCCGAGCCATCTGGAGCTGGTGGCCAACGCGGACGTCTTCCTGATCGCCCCCGCGTCCGCCAACACGATCGCCAAGCTCGCTGCGGGCCTGGCGGACAATCTGCTGAGCAGCTGCGCGCTCGCGGCCACTTGCCCGGTGGTGCTGGCGCCGGCCATGAACAACCACATGTACGAGCATCCGGCCACCGCCGCGAACCTGCGGACGCTGAGTGCTCGCGGCGTTCAGATCGTGGAGCCGGGGGTGGGGCGGCTGGCGTCCGTGGGCGAGCACGGAGTCGGGCGCCTGGCCGAGCCCGAGCGGCTGCTGGGCGCGTGCGAGGCCGCACTCGCTGACGGCGGGCTGGCGGGGTCCGCCTCCGCGCGCGACACCATGCGCGGGCTCAGGGTGCTCGTCACCGCGGGCGGTACGCGCGAGCCGATCGACAGCGTCCGTTTCATCGGCAACAGCTCCTCCGGGCGCATGGGCCTGGCGCTGGCGCAGGCCGCGGAGCAACGCGGGGCGCAGGTCACGCTGGTGGCGGCCAACGTCGCGCTGGCGGCGCCCGCCGGCGTGCAGCGCCTCGACGTGCTCAGCGCGGCCGAGCTGCAGCGCGTGTGCGAGCGGGAGTTCCCGGGCTGCGACGTGCTGCTGATGGCCGCGGCCGTGGCCGACTTCACGCCCGCGGCGCCCCTGGAGGGCAAGATCAAGAAGTCCGAGCGCGCGCTGCTGGAGGTGGCGCTGGAGCCGACAGCGGACATCCTCACGGGCCTGGCGGCGCGCCGGCGCGAGGGCCAGACGCTGGTCGGCTTCGCCGCCGAGCACGGCGCCGCGGCGGTGGAGGGCGCGCAGGTCAAGCTGAGTGCCAAGGGGCTGGATGCGCTTGTCGTCAACGACATCTCCCGCCAGGACATCGGCTTCGACGTGGACGCCAACGAGGTGACCATCCTCAGCGCGCGCAACCGGGTTGGCGCCGCCGGCGAGCGCTCGGAGATCCAGCGCCGGCACGTGCCGCGCGCCACCAAGGCGCAGGTCGCCGAGGCGATCCTCGACGCCGTGGAGAGCCTCCGGGCGAGCAGATAAAATGCGCCCATGGAGAGCGTTTACGACCTGTACCAGCGGGGCTGTGAGCTGCTCGACCACGGCGACCACCAGGCCGCGATCGTCCCGCTGAGCAAAGCGCGCGACCTGGAGCCCGACAAGGACTCGATCCGAGAGGCGTTGGGGCGCGCGATGTTCCACGCGCGGCGCTACCAGGGCGCCGCCGCGGAGTTTCAGGCGGTGGTCGCGCGCGCGCCCACGAACGACTACGCGCTGTTCTGTCTGGGCCGCTCCATGCAGTTGCTCGGGCGCCATCGGGAGGCCTGCAAGCCGCTGGCCCTGGCGTGCTCGCTGCGCCCCCAACGCGACGATTACCGGCGCTATCGCGATCGTGCCCGCCGCGACGCTGAGCGCGCCTGAGGCCGATATGCGGCGCCACGCCAATGCTATGCTCGATTGACAGCTTTCGTACCGGTGCAGAGGGGCCGGTAGCAGTGCCGAGAGTGGGCGCCCGCCCGCTTTTTTTGCGTAAGGAGTGAGTTGATGACCCCGCTACAGACAGAAATCGAGAGGCGCCTAGCCGACAGCCAGCCCGAAATCGAGGTGCTGCTCGCCGAGGTCCTGGGCGGCCGCTGCCTGCGCGTGTTCATCGACCACCCCGACGGCGTGACGCT
>Ga0075521_10000364_pt1 | contig 12888 bp, 7 predicted proteins | sample NGEPerD_FD_74785 | JGI IMG/M metagenome (GOLD analysis project Ga0075521, IMG submission 74785) | Arctic peat soil microbial communities from the Barrow Environmental Observatory site, Barrow, Alaska, USA - NGEE PermafrostAB12-D | ecosystem: Environmental > Terrestrial > Soil > Wetlands > Peat ...
CATGATAGCTAGACGCAGGCAGAGTTTATTTCCATTCCACCATTCGCGCAATGTGAGCAGATGTGTACATACGTAGAACGCCGTATCGCTTACTCTTGTTGTGCAGTGGCATAAGTGTGTAGCGCTATTCGATTAGTGCCGCCGAGTATTCCGTCGTGCGCGATGAGCAAATGTAACGATGATCCGGAATGGAAGTTGAGCTAACTGAGAAACGCCATGGCAAGTAACTGCCGAACGCACATGATTCGAATGCTGGCGTTGTTGCTGGTAACGCTGATGTTCAGCGGCCATGGGACAGCTTATTCCGTGCTGACTCACGAAGAGATCGTTGATTTGCTGTGGGCAGACCAGATCAGGCCGCTTATCCTCAAGCGCTACCCTGGACTCTCCGAAGAGCAGATCAAGGAAGCCCATGCCTACGCATACGGCGGGGCCGTCATACAAGACCTCGGGTATTATCCATTCGGCAGCGTCGAGTTCAGCGACCTGGTGCACTACGTTCGCACCGGAGACTTCGTTCGTGAACTGATAGCGCAAAGCAACGACGCAAATGAGTACGCGTTTTCTCTGGGCGCGCTGTCGCATTATGCATCGGATATCGCCGGCCACCCGGCGGTCAATCAGGCCGTCGCCATCGAGTATCCCAAGCTGCGAGCAAAGTACGGCGCTTCAGTCCGCTACGCGCAGGACAAAACCGCGCATCTGAAAACGGAGTTCGGCTTCGACACCGTGCAGGTGGCGAAAAATCGTTATGCTTCGCAGCAATACCACGATTTCATCGGATTCCAGGTGTCCAAGCCCCTGTTGGAGCGGGTGTTCCCCATCGTCTACGGGCTGGAGTTAAAAGACGTTCTGCCTCGCGAAGACCTTGCCATCGGCTCGTATCGCTACTCTGTCAGCTCATTGATTCCAGAAATGACCCAGGTTGCGCTGCAAACTCATAAGAAAGAATTCATGAGCGAGACCCCCGATTTCGCAAAGCAGAAGTTTCTGTACCGCATTTCCCGCTCGGAATATGAAAAGGAATGGGGAAAAGATTACGTCAAGCCGGGCTTGGGCACGCGCATCTTGTCAACTCTCCTGCGATATATGCCGAAAATCGGTCCCTTCAAAAAGCTGGCGTTCAATAGCCCGACTACTCAAACCGAAGATATGTACATCAAGAGCATCAATACGACGGTTGAACAATACCGGGCCCTCCTCATAGCAGAGCGTGCGGACAAGCTCGTGCTCCCCAACTACGACTTTGACAGCGGTAATCCGACTAAGATAGCCGAATACTCGCTTGCGGATGACACTTACGAGAAACTGCTGGGTCAATTGGCTAAGAGCAAGTTCGACCGTACGACGCCCGAGCTGCGCGACAATGTCTTACTGTTCTATTCCGACTTCGCGGCATCCAACGAGAGCAAAGACGACAAGGTTTCATCGGCTAATTTGATGGAGTGGCTTGGTCAGTTAAGAGCCGCGAAACTGGTTCCGGCTACTGAAGCTGTGGCCAGCCGCTAATCGGTCAGGCCAACAATTAACAATCCAGCGGCTCCATGTCAACGGCGACTTTAAGTAGGTGTGATCCGCCGCCCAGAATCAAGCCATGCAGAGGACTGACGTCGCCGTAGTCCCGCCCCCAGGCCAGCGTTACGTGGCCGTCTGAGGGAACAAGGTTGTTAGTCGGGTCCATGTCAAGCCAGCCTATTCCCGGACAATAGGCGGACACCCATGCATGGGATGCGTCGGCACCCACCAGCCTGGGTTGCCCGGGAGGCGGATAGGTTCGAAGGTATCCGCTGACATAACGGGCTGCGAGATTCAGGGAGCGGAGACAGGCAATTTGCAGGTGTGCGAAATCCTGGCACACGCCACGCCGCTTGCGAAATACTTCTTCGGTGGACGTGCGGACGTTGGTCACCTTTGCATCGAAGCGGAAGTCCCTGTAAATGCGCGCGGTCAGATCCCGAAGCGCCTCCGGCATAGGACGCCGGGGCGTGAATGACTGAAGCGCGTATGCGGCATACTCGGGCCGTATCCGGATACGCGGCGACTCAAATCCAAACTGATAGGCTTCCAGCCCTGCCGGGCTGTGATCGTTGGGAAGCAATCTTGCGGCCTCTTCCCAAGGGATCGACGGTTGCAACAACCGCCTTCCGTTCCCGCCGATTGTCACTTCGCTTCGCGCCTCGACGACTAATTCCTTGTGTGGCTCTTGAATAGTGAAATAACAGAGAAGATTCCCAAAGTAGTCCAACCGTTCCGTAAGTGTTGCCGGTGTTGGTTGGATGCACAATTCGGTCTGCGCCAACTGGTGATGCAACGAAGACCGCGGCTTCAGGCACGCCACGTGGTATCCGGCTGAGACCGGATACTTGTACTTATAAGTGGTGCGATGAACAATTCGATAGATCATTGACCTATGGTGGTGGGCAAGGTGCGAGCGTGGCTAAAATACCTGCTCGATATGCTATTCGACCAGGAAGGCAACAAACTTTCCAGTTCTCTGAGGAACCGCTCAAGCCGGGAGAGCCCATCGGAACCATTTGCCACCGTCGCAGCGCCTGGCAATGGAAACTTTAACTCCCGCAAATCAAAATTGCGCAAGGATACCAGCGCGTTCCGCATTGCCTGCGCGTCCTCTGGCAGGTGTCGAGGAAGCTTCTGATAAAGATCCACGATTTGGCTCAGATGAAAGACTAACGACCGTGGATTGGTTTCATCCGCCATTATCACATCTAGTACGGCTAAGGGCTGCAGGGTCGTGAAGTACCGTGTCCGGTAGATCATGGAGCTGTCGGCGACCTCGAGCAAGCATTCCAGAAGCGGCCAGTCCTGTTCAGCGAGCGGCCTGGTAACCTCGCGCAGTTGCCTGGTCAGATAAATCGCGCGCTCGAAACGACGTCCGAGGCTGAGGAACAACCAGCCCAGTCCACGGTTGATGTTCTCGTGCTCCATCCCGGAAAATGCCGAAAGCAGTTCCAAGCACCCGGTCAGCATCGCTGGAGACTCGAGGAACTGTGTGATACGCTCGGTCGGCATTGAGTCCCGTAGCTGGCCGATGAGGAACATCATATCGGCCGACAATCGTTCGCGAACGCTTCCGCCAATCCGGGACACCTCTGACAAAGTTGACGTCAGGCTGTCTGGCCGCTTTTTATCGGTCATCAGGGAAATCAATTCCAGTTCCAGTTCGAGCGAGGTCGGCCGCCTGTGCTTCGCCTTTGAAAGCTTGCTGTGCCGTGACTCCAAGCAACTGTGCAGCCGGAGAAGACAGCCAAGTTCGGCTTCTTCAGCGCGCCGAACGCGCGGAGTAACTGAGCGCAGGATCCGAGCGATGTTTTCGGCCCGTTCGGCGTATCGACCGAGCCAGAAGGCATTGTCTGCCACACTGCTGGGAACAGCCCGCGAGGCGCGGTGCAATTCGACGGGTTCATGGCGTGGGCGCAGCATGCTGAACGTATCGACGGGGCCGTCCCAGAGGACCCATGCGTCCTTGCTGTGGCCGCCACGCTGCATCGAGACAACCGATCCTTCCGCATCGGCGACACGTACCAACCCTCCCGGGATGGCGAGCCACCCGCTGCCGGTGTTGAGAACGTAGGCGCGCAACACCACGCTGCGCGAGTTGAGGCTACCGTTGTCCCACACCGGCGCTGTGGATAAAGCAATCTGTTCCTGCGCCACGTACTCATGTGGGCGGGCCCGCAATTGATCGGCCAGCCTTCCCTTTTCGGCCGGCTTGAGTTCGGCCCCAAAGACCGGCTCCATACCGCGTGAGGGAAACGCCGGTTTTACCACTACGGAATCGAGATGGCTGAGCACCCAATCCAGCGCGTCGGCCTGCCCGCACCACCAAGTCGCAACCGATGGAAGCTTCAGTTTCTCGTCGAGCAGATGCTTGCTAAGGCCGGGAAGAAAAGGCATGACCGCGGCTGTCTCAATCAGACCGCTTCCTAATGCATTCGCGACCTTCACGTTGCCAGCCACGATGGCATCGACCAGGCCGGGAACACCCAGAAGCGAATCGCCGCGCAATTCGAGAGGGTCGCAAAAGCTATCGTCCACCCGGCGCAAAATGACATCGACCTGCTCCAACCCGTCGACCGTCTTTAGATAGACGCATCGATCGCGCACTGTGAGGTCCGCTCCTCCGACCAGAGTGAATCCCAGGTATCGAGCGATGTACGAGTGCTCGAAATATGTTTCGTTATACGGTCCGGGGGTAAGCAGTACGATTCGCGGATTATCGCACTGCGCGAGACTGTTGAGCGTTTCGCGCTGCGCCCGGAAGAAAGAAGCGAGCCGCAAAACGTTCGACGTCCGAAAGAGATCCGGCAGAACATCGGAGACAATCCTGCGGTTCTCCAGTGCATAGCCGCTGCCCGAAGGTGCCTGGGTGCGATCGGCCAGCACCCACCACTGGCCATCGGGCGAGCGCGCCAGGTCAATGGCGAGCATATGCAGATAACTGTGAGCGGGAACAGGTACGCCCACCAGCGGCCGAAGGAACGCAGGGTTTGCGTAAAGCAGTGCCGCGGGAAAGTGGCCCTGCGTCACCAGTTCCTGTGGTCCGTAGAGGTCCTCGAGCAGCAGACTCAGCAGTTGGGCGCGCTGCTTGATGCCCGCTTCGATGTAGCGCCACTCCTCCGCCGGAATTAAGAATGGGACGATATCGATCGTCCAAGGTCGATTTACCCCGAGAGGATCGCTGTAAACGTTGTAGGTTATCCCATTCTCGCGAATGCGGCGCTCGGCACGGCCCCAGCGTCGTCCCAACTCCTCGCGTCCGATCGCCCGCAGCGACTCCATCAGATGCGCCCAGTGCGGCCGAGGCGTCACGCCATCGGCAGACAATTCGTCATAGGAATCTCCGTAGCGGAGTGGACTTTGATATAAGTCCCAAGTCATGGGGCGAGCCTCGGCTTCTCGATGCCGGCCTTATGTTTGGGCATCGGCAACCGCAAATCCAGAGTCATAGGGAAGATCGAGTTCGTCTCTTCCTGGGGTTCCGCCATGGTGCCGGGCACTGGGCCGCATGTCTGGAAGCGTGCCCTACGCCGGTCTTCGGCCTCCTTAGCGTTGGCTGGTCGGGCTGTGTACAAGTGACCGTCAGGCGGTCCCGCGCGGTAGATGCATCGGCCAATCGAACGCTCTTTCCATCGGTCGATAATGTCGAAGGTCAGGGGAAAGTGCACCGGGATGGTCGGATGCAACTCCTCCGATAGCCGTCGGGCACGATAGCGAACGCCAGCTACCGCCTCTCCAATCTCGCCGGTCGGGTGGAGCGGAACCCTGCGCCCGTTGCATGCAACCACGTAACGGGATTCCGTCGTGAACCCGGAGACCTTCACCTGCATCCGCTGGAGGGACGAGTCAACGCTGCGAACCGTTCTGCCGGAAGTAGTCTCTTCGGCGAGCACGTTCCAAGGCTCGAGGGCTTGACGCAACTCGAGTGCGACTGCCGCCACCTCGATCGACCCGATCTTCGGAAAGCGAAATTCCAAGTGCGAAGCAAACCACTTCTCCTCGAAGTTGTACCCGGACCGCCGCAGAAGGCTAAGCACATCGGAAAAGTCTTGCCTGACAAAATGCGGCAGCATAAAACGATCATGCAGCGCGGTGCCCCATCGAACCAGGCTGCCTGTGAACGGCTGTTTCCAAAACATCGAGACCAGAGCACGGATTAGAAGCATCTCGGCAAGACCCATTCTGACATGGGGAGTCATTTCGAAGGCGCGCAATTCGAGCAAGCCGAGGCGCAACCCCAAACCCTCTGGCGGATAGAGTTTGTCGATACAGAATTCGGAGCGGTGCGAATTTCCTGTGACATCGACGAGCAGGCTGCGGAACAGTCCATCCACAACGTACGGGGGGCAGTCGTTCGCGGGCAACTGGCTGAAGGCCACCTCCAGCTCATACAAAACGTCCATTCGTGCTTCGTCCACACGCGGATGCTGGCTCGTCGGGCCGACATACATTCCGGAAAACAAATACGACAGCGAGGGATGGTTCTGCCAGAAGGCCACCATGCTCCGCAGGAGATCTGGGCGGCGCAGGAGCGGGCTGTCCAACACGGTCGCTCCGCCGAGCACGATATGGCTTCCGCCTCCGGTTGCGATGTGGCTGCCGTCGTACGCGAATTTATCAGCCGTCAATCGGTTAAGGCGTGCTTCCTCGAAGAGCAACGTGTTGATCTGTTCGAGTTCGTCCCAATCGCTCGCAGGCGGCAGATTCACCTCCAGAACTCCGGGATCGGGAGTGACGCTGAACGATCGCAACCGCGGGTCGGCAGGTGGAGGGTAGCCCTCCAGCCACACCGGCTTGTGCAGATACTGGCAAGTATCCTCAACCGCTGCGAGCAGGTCGAGATAGTCCGCAAGTTTGGACGCATAGGGTAGAAACACATGCAGGCGGCCTTCGCGGGCCTGCACGCACAGCGATGGCCGTATCAGCTCCGGCGCGGTTTCAGCCTTGCTTGAGAGAGCGGGCAGCACGTCGGCCGCTGGAATTTTCTGGAACAAATCCATGCGGCTCTGCCGTGACGGGAGCTTGGCCTGAGCCGCGTAGGGAGGTTTATCGCACTCGTATACAAGTTCGTCCGGCGCTACCCAGGGCATCGACTCGGTCGGTATGCGATAGCCTATGGGCGAATCCCCTGGCGTTAGCAGCAGACGTTCCGGGCGCGGGAACCACAACTGGCTCGACCAGCATAATCGGCCCGCCGGTTGTCGGCGGCGAATGGGCAAAATGTACCCCGCCGGTTGCGTCGTTCCGACTTCGTCGCTGTAGGCGGAAAGCAGATTTTCTGAGCTGACCTGAAGTCGGCGCGTTAGCGCTTCCATGAACTCGAGAGCATCGGAAGGTCCGAACCGATAGTCCTGATCTTCGGGGGCGACGAGATCGATGTTCTCCCAGACAGCAACGCCGTCGCGACGCCAATAACAGCCCAGCGCCCAACGCGGCAACGGTTCGCCGGGATACCATTTGCCCTGTCCGAAGTGAAGCAGTGCACCGGGCGCCATCTTCTCGCGAAGCCGTTGAATGAGAGCCATCCCGCGGACCCTCTTTATTGGTCCCAAAGCGTCGATATTCCATTGCGGGCTCTCGGGCTCATCGAGGCCGACGAAGGTAGGCTCGCCTCCCATGGTGAGTCGCACATCCCGCGCCTTTAAGTCGGCGTCAACGCGATGCGCCACCTGTTCGAGCCGCGCCCAATCTTCTTCGCTGAAGGGTTTGGCCGTTCGTGGGGCGTCATTCAGGCGACGAAGGGACATGGAGTGGTAGAAGTCCACCTTAGCCGGCTCTACCGTGCCCCCTATGGGCGCTGCCTGAGAAGCATTCGGGGTGCAGACCAGCGGAATGTGTCCCTCGCCGGCGAACAGGCCCGAGGTTGGGTCCATCCCAATCCAGCCCGCACCGGGCAAATACGCTTCTGCCCAGGCGTGCAGATCTGCCGAGTCGTGTTGCGGACTGTTCGGATCCTCTGGCGCGGTCTCGTCCGGCGCCAACTGAATAAGATATCCGGAGACAAAGCGTGCCGCGATCCCCAAATGCCGCAGAATCTGCACCAGCAGCCACGCAGAATCGCGGCAGGAGCCCGAGCGACTTTCAAGTGTCTGCTCGCATGTCTGGACACCCGGATCCAGCCGCGTTACATAAGAAACTTCGTCCCGCACCTTGTGATTCAATTTGACCAAAAAGTCGATCGTTCCGCACTTCTCGTTCGAAAGGGACGCAAGAAAAGCCTGCAGCCGTGGACCGGCCTGTTCGACCGAGCGGTAAGGTTCGAGGTCCTTAGCCAACCCCGGCGCATATGCGAATGGGTAGCTTTCAACTCCCGGTTCCAAGAAGAAATCAAACGGATTGAACGGGGAGAGGTCCGCGACGAGCTCCACTTCAACCACAAACTCGTTTGTTTTGTGCGGAAAAAGCAGGCGCGCCAGATGATTGTAATGGGGATCGAGCTGCCAATTGAGAAGGTGCTCGGCCGGAATGACGTTAAGTGAGTAGCTGAGTATCGGCGTTCGGCAATGCGGGGCAGGACGCAACTGGACAACCTGTGGACCGAGTGACACCGCCTTGTCGTACCGGTACTGCGTCCGGTGATTGAGAGCGACCTGTATGCCCATCCATCCTCATGCGGCCAACACCTTGAGTTCCCGGCTCTTTTTCATTAAGCGCAACTAGCCGGTGAAGGCGCGAAACATCTTGCGAAGGCTGCTGCTATAAAACTACCTTACCAACGGTGCTAGCGCTGCAAATTTCTGAGCAGAGCGCCGGACTTCACCGTTCCAACCTTCACCTCTTCGGGCATCAGTCACATCTTCGGGTGATGGCGCGCACCGACGAACCCACCCGAGGCCCCAATATCATAGCTTGGGGGCTGCGCTGTCCACATAACGGAGGTCGCGATGGCATTATTTCCTGTCCTACTCTGCCGGAGTTGTTCTCGGCCCATCGCACTCCCGCCTGCCAGCCAACCCTGTACATCTCCGCCCCAACCAGCGTGGCCCGCAGATTGCGCTCCACGAAACTTCCTATGTCGTGAGTGCAAAAACGTTTACGAGTATTCAGCGCACGATGTCTGTCAGGTCCCACTGGCTGAAGCGGGCGAAGATCAAGGCCATAAACCCCTGAATGTCGTTTGCATCGAAATACCATGCAGCGGGTCGGGTTGTTCGGCGCTGATGAGAGTCCACACCCTCATGGCGTTCGACGCCGACCTGAAAGCAGAAACCCCGGAAGTCCTCGCGTCGTCGCACGGTCATCAAGTTCGTTGTGACAGGGGATACATTTTGAGTAGGCCGATCCGTCCATCCGAGACCTCATTCTCTGCCCACTTCGACAAGCAGTGGAAGCGTCCGGGGATTTAGTTAATATTCTTCCTGTTCAAGCTGGGTCAAGAACTGACTTTGAAAGTCGCTTCGGGCAACCCCGACCTACCGGCGTGTGTCGACACGCACCCGGCCTCGGCATCGAGCGGACCTTTTTCCCAAGTTTCTCGTCGCCCCAAGCGACGTGAGTATATGGAAGATCAACTCTTCGCGGTCTTGCTGAAATCAAGTTTCGACAGCGGCAACTCCCGAATTCGCTGGCCAGTGGCGGCGGAAATCGCGTTGCAGAGAGCGGGCACAAACGGTGGCACGCCCGGCTCGCCAACCCCGGCTGGCGGAGCGTCATTTTCCACCAAGTAGACATTGGTTTGATAGGGAGCTTCGTTGATGCGGGTAACCGGATAGTCATTAAAGTTGGATTGCTCGATCACTCCATTCTTCGCCGTGATCTCGCCATACCGCGCGACGCTGGTGCCAAATACCGCCGCGCCTTCGAACTGCGACTTGGTGCGGTCAGGATTGACAACCGTCCCCGCGTCAACCACGTAATCCACGCGCGGAATCGTAATATCTCCATCGTCGTTCACTTGAACCTTAACCACGCAGGCGACGTAGGTTAGAAAACTGCGGTGGGCAGCGAATCCGTATCCCACCCCGTTGCCCGGCTTTTCCTTCCCCCATCCGGACTTCTCCGCCACCAGTTCGATTACGTGCCGCAGACGCGCGGTGTCGACGGGATACTCGTCCAGCGACGCGCCATAATTCGGATAATCCACACCCATCGCCTTCAGGTTGATGATGCGCGGCGGCCCAATGAGATCAAGTGCAAACTCGATGTGGTCACGCCCCGCATTCGCAGCCAACTCGGCGGTAAACGTTTGCACTGCGAACGTCTGATAGATGTTGGCCACCGATCGCAACCAGCCAATGCGAACGTGCGCCGGGGCCGGTCCATTCTCGACGCGTAGGTTGGGGAGATCATACGGAATGTCGGTCCATCCCTGCTGCAATTCGCCCGCGCCGGGGGACTCAGCTCCCGCCTGAAACGTCGAACCGATGGTAGGAAACGCATTCCGCTGCAGCCATGCTGTCGGCTTTCCCTTCGCATCCACCGTCGCTTTCATGTGTTCCGCTGACACCGCGTGGTAGTAGTCGAAACGAATGTCGTCTTCCCTGCTCCATACCACCTTCACCGGCTTGCCTGTCTTCTTCGACAGCACTGCAGCTTCGACGGCATAGTCGGGCTTCGACTTCCGGCCAAACCCGCCGCCCAGCAACGTCACGTGGCACGTGACATTCTCCTTGGGGATTCCCAGCGCGGGTCCAATCGACTCTTGCACTGCCTGCGGATTTTGCGTACAAGTCCATACCTCGACTCGATCTCCGCGCACATCGGCCAGCGCCATCGGAGGCTCCATCGAAGCGTGCGCCAGGTGCGGAAGGTAGTAATCCGCCTCGATGATCTTGCCTCCCTTGGCGAATTCCGCATCGACGTCGCCCTGGTTGCGCCACACCTTTCCCGGCTTGCGCGCGGTCTCCTGCAACTGCTTCTTGAATTCCTCGGAGTTGTAGCTTGCGTTGGGACCGTCGTCCCAATCGATCTTTAGCTGCTTGCGGCCCTGCATCGCCGCCCAGGTGTTGTCGGCCAGCACCGCAACCCCACCCAGCGGCTGGAAGTGGCACGGCGGCTTGAAGGTCTCAATGGTGATCGTTTGCCGCACACCCTTGACCTGCAACGCCTGCTTGTCATCAAGGATCTTGACCTTCCCGCCCAACACCGGAGGATGCGCGATCACGGCATAGAGCATGCCATCGGTTTTCGCATCGATACCAAAGTTGGCTTTGCCGGTGCAGTAGTCGCGCAGATCGTATGGGTTTTCTCCTTTTCCGATGTAGCGCCATTGCGAGCGCGGCTTGAATCTCACTTCGCCCTTCGCCGGTACCGGAAGCTTCGCAGCCGCTGTGACAAGTTGCCCATAGTCTGCCTTGCGACCGCTAGCGCTGTGAATCACCTGGTGCAGACCAGTAGTGCATTCGTCCGGCGAAACGCCCCATTGCTGCGCCGCCGCGCGTGTCAGCATCAGGCGGGTAGTCGCTCCGGCTTCGCGCATGGGGTTGAAGAACTCACGCACCGACTTGGATCCGTCTGTATCCTGCGATCCATAGCGCGGATCGCCGATCGCCTGCTCGATCTTTACCCTGTTCCAGTCGGCGTCGAGTTCGTCCGCGAGAATCAGCGGCAGCGAGGTGCGGCTGCTGGTGCCCATCTCCGAACGATGGGCGACGATGTAGACCGTTCCGTCGCTCTCCACGCCAACGTAAACACTCGGATGAAGCGGTGCGTGATCAATCACGGAACGCGCAGTTTGTTCCTCAGCGAAACTCATTCCGGGGACGTAGTGCACTGCCAGCACAAAGGCGCCAGCGGAGAACATGCCTTTCACAAATCCGCGCCGGCTGACGTTCTCGATGGCTGTTCTCATGCCTTCGCCCCCGCAGCCTGCTTGATGGCGGCCCGAATGCGCTGATAGGTCCCGCACCGGCAGATGTTTCCCGCCATGGCGTTCTCAATCTCAGTGTCGCTGGGCTTCGGTGTCTCCGAAAGCAACGCAACCGCCTGCATGATCTGTCCTGACTGGCAGTACCCACATTGTGGGACAGAGTTTTCGATCCACGCCTTTTGCACGGGATGCAGACCGCCGGGACCGGCTATGGCTTCGATCGTGAGAATTTCCTGTCCCGAAACGCCGCTCATGGGAGTCGAGCATGATCGCACGGCCTTACCGTTGCGATGCACCGTGCAGGCTCCGCACAAACCCATTCCGCACCCAAACTTGGTGCCGCTGAGTCCGGCTATGTCGCGGACATACCACAGCAGTGGCATGCTCGGATCGCCCTCGAATGATCGCTCCTGCCCATTGAGTTTGAACTTAATCATCACTGAACCTCCGGGTGACGATAATCGCTCGCAATTCCGTACCAGGCTGAACGGCCGCCCAAATATTGATCGCTATTCTAATTCAAGATTCGGGTCAGCTCTGAGCTTGCGAAACAGGAGTTGCGTGACGCGGACCTCGAATGTTTGAATGTCGAGGCGATCTTGGAGTTCGCTGGAAGGTTCGTGCCCGGCATTTAGGTAATTGGCCCAGGCAGTATGAGCTGTGAACGGAAAAATTGTCGCTACTCGCGCCACTCGCAAGCCATATTGTCATCAGTGATGATGGTACGTCCTTTGTGTCGGGCCAGCAGTGTGTCTGAATACTCGATCATCTGCTCCGCCGAATTGCCGTGTGCCTCATCCGCCCACCTCGAGTACTTGTTTAGGAGGTCCTGGTTGGAGGCGCTATTAGACGGGGCAAGCACTTGGCGATCGCCGAAACTGTATTCACGCATGGCCAGCAGCCAGCGGTCCTTGTTCACAACAATCTGCGAATCGCTCACCGCAATAAAGTTTCGGATTCTGACAGCATAGGGGAAAACAGTAGCGCCGGTAACCTGGGTTTCTATGGAGTCGGTCGTGTTGTGATAAAGAATACCGCCGGGTTCTAGATGCTGTCGGACCAACTGGAGGAATTCGGTAGATAGCAGGTTAGTGGCACCGGCTCGCCAGTGATACGTAGTGTTCATTACGACGGCATCAAATCTTGAATTAGGATGACGCCGTAACCATCTTCTTCCATCATCAATTTCAATTGTTATCTTCGAGTTGGCTAGTACTGAGCTCACCTCGGAATATCTCCGGATCAAAGACAGATATGCTGGATTTATTTCGATGATGGTCAGGTGTTCCACAAGGTGATTATTGGCGATTACCTGTGCCCATGAACCAGACGATAAGCCAATCATCAAGACGTTTTTGGGGTTGGGGTGGAGCGCAGCCAGTGCATAGGCGCGAAAGATTCCGTTTGTATCGTGAATGGGGTCAGTATTGAACTTTCCATCGTAAGCACCGCCTCCAATTACGGTCCGATCAGGCAGCACAGCTACAACACCGCTTCTATTCTCAACCAGGTACTCAAACTTTTCCGGCGAGGGATAGGCCAGAAGCAGACGCTCGTACATG
>Ga0075521_10000366_pt1 | contig 12878 bp, 10 predicted proteins | sample NGEPerD_FD_74785 | JGI IMG/M metagenome (GOLD analysis project Ga0075521, IMG submission 74785) | Arctic peat soil microbial communities from the Barrow Environmental Observatory site, Barrow, Alaska, USA - NGEE PermafrostAB12-D | ecosystem: Environmental > Terrestrial > Soil > Wetlands > Peat ...
CTGCTAAACATGTATTTATCCTGATTATATCTGATCCATCCTTCAACTTGAACCAGGGATCTTTTGATGTTATTAGCTATAATATTGATAATTACACAAATAAAAATTTCAAAACAGAAGGAACACTTGTTGATAATAAATTTGTACAAATAGTCGTCTCAGGCTTTTCTGATTTTTCTCAGACAATGAATTATTATAATTCTTTCAAACCTGAAAAATCTGTAAGAAATCCTTCAGGTGCCAAAATGATGACCTTTATTATAAGTGAAGAGAATTTAAAGGTCTTCAAAACGGATAAAAACCCGGATCGGTATAATCTCTTCTTCCTTGAAAAATATCTGAATAAAAAATAATCCCAATGAAGACCCACTCCCTCCTCTTCGCCGTGTGGGGATGAAATCCATTTACCACAAATATCTTTTTCAACGGCCCTATCAAGTCTAGCACTTGACAACCTTTTATGTACCTTTGCGGTTACTTTAATCAATACCACTTTATGGCCCGGTAAGTGGTTGGATATAAAAAGCAACTATCACGAATGAGGAAAATAAAAATACTATGGACAGACGATGAGGTTGAGGCATTAAAGCCTCATATTTTATTCCTCCAGGAAAAAGGCTATGAGATCGATACATGTTCAAATGGTAATGATACAATTGATCTTGTGAAACAGAACCGCTATGATCTTATTTTTCTTGATGAAAATATGCCTGGTTTAAGCGGAATTGAGACATTAAAACTTATCAGGGAGGTAAGGACCGACATACCTGTTGTTATGATCACAAAAAGTGATGAGGAAGATTTAATGGAAACTGCAATAGGGTCGGAGATAGCCGATTACCTTATTAAACCGGTAAAGCCCAAGCAGGTGCTATTGGCAATAAAAAAAATTCTCGATCAGCGAAGACTTGTGACCGAAAAAACAACAACCGATTACCGGCTGGAATTTAACCGTATCAGCGGAATGATCTCATCGGCCTCAACTTTTAATGACTGGTCGGAATTATACAAGAAAATAGTTTTCTGGGAATCTGAACTTGAAAAATCAACAGACCCCGGGATGAATGATATCCTTAAATTGCAACAGAACGAAGCAAATAACTCCTTCTCCAAATTCGTTATAAACAACTATCTTGATTGGTTAAAGTCTGAGAGTAAAAATAAGCCACTCCTTTCCCCTGCTCTCTTTTCGCAAAAAATTTTCCCGAACATTAATCAAAACAGACCGTTATTCTTTATCCTGATTGACAATATGAGATACGATCAGTGGAAAACAATTTCTGCTGAGCTGTCTGGGATATACAGGGTTATTGAAGAGGAATTATATTGCAGCATTTTGCCGACTTCTACCCAATTCAGCAGGAATGCAATTTTTGCAGGTCAGATGCCATCAGCAATTGCAGATCTTCTTCCTGATTTATGGATTAATGATGATGAAGAGTTGGGCAAAAATAATTTTGAGGAGGAGCTTTTTGCAGATCAACTAAAGCGTAAAGGATTGAAATACAAATGGTCATATAATAAAATAAGCAGCAACCTCGAGGGGAAGAAAGTTAACGAAAAAGTAAAGTCGCTGCTTCAAAATGACATTAATATACTCGTATTCAATTTTGTAGATATGCTGTCTCATGCAAGAACTGAGATAAGTATGATACGCGACCTTGCAAATGATGAACCTGCATACAGAAGCCTAACAAGATCGTGGTTTATGCACTCATCGCTGTTCGAATTGCTGAAAACGCTGGCAGCATTTCCTGTTAAAGTGATTTTCAGTACGGATCATGGGACAATACGTGTTCAGAACCCGATAAAGATAATTGGGGACAGAAAAACATCTCCTAATCTCAGATATAAAATGGGTAGAAATCTTGATTACGATCCAAAGAAAGTCTTTGAACTCACAAACCCTGAAAAAGCCATGCTACCAAAATCGAATTTAAGTTCCAGATATATTTTTGCACTTAACCAGGATTTTCTGATCTATCAAAATAATTATAATCAATTCGCCAGTTATTACAAGGATACATTCCAGCACGGAGGAATCTCAATGCAGGAGATACTAATTCCTGTAGCGGTTCTTGAGCCGGTATAACCTCACCCCTTCCCCTCTCCTTTAGGAGAAGGGTCTATGTAATTGATTATCTTCTTATTTCCCCTTCTCCTCAAGGAGAAGGGAGTTAGGGGGATGAGGTAAAAAAGTGATGGAGGGAATTGAAATATTGGTTTTAAACATATATAAATGAATTAGATTTGATGAAGATCAATATTAAAGATAAAAGATACTTACCTGCCGCTGCCAGAGAACTTCTGAAGCATACAGCTGACAAGAAGATCTTTGCGTTTTATGGACCAATGGGTGCCGGAAAAACGACACTAATCAAAGCCATATGCAAAAATCTGGGTGCAATTGACATTGTCAGCAGCCCTACATTCACTCTTGTTAACGAATACAAGACATCAGGAGGAGAATCATTATTTCATATAGATTTCTACAGAATAAAAAAACAGGAAGAGGTATATGATTTTGGTCTGGAAGAATATCTTACAGGCGATTCATATTGCTTTATGGAGTGGCCTGAACTGGTTGAAGAATTACTGCCCCCGGAGACAGTCCGGGTGAGAATTACAATAGATAACGACGAGAAGAGAGTATTGTCATTGCCCTGAAAACAACTGATTTTGCTCTCTGTTGCAAATTATTTACCTTTGAAAAAATATCATCTCGACAAATATGAACAGCAAGTTGAAGAGTGGAAAAGTCAGTTTTGAGAATACGGTTTTCATGCCAAAAGAGGAACATCTCGAAACTGCTGTTAAAAACCGCCAGATTTCAATCGGGATACCCTCTGATTCAAAAGATGATGAAAAAAGAGTAGCACTTACACCCGAAGCAGTTTGCCTGCTGGTAGAAGGTAACAATGAAGTTATTGTTCAGGAGGGTGCAGGTGTGGGAGCTAACTATTCCGATAAAGACTACAGCGAAAACGGAGCAATTATTACTGACTCTCTTGCGAGAGTTTACAGTGCTGATGTCGTAATAAAAGTAGCGCCCTTCTCGGAGAAGGATACTGAGTATCTAAAAGGTAACCAGGTAATCTTATCTTATCTTAATGTGCTGAAGTTAAGCGAAGAAACACTCAATAAACTTATCAGAAAAAAAGTAACTGCAATAGCATTTGAAAAGATTCGCGACAGTAATGGTGAAATGCCTGTTGTGGAATCGATGAGTGAAATTTCAGGGATCACATCTCTTCTGATTGCCTCAGAATATCTAAGTAATATGCATGGAGGCAAAGGTGTTATGCTTGGCGGTATTACCGGTGTAACTCCCACAGAGGTCGTTATCCTGGGAGCAAATACTGCCGGAGAATATGCTGCAAGGGCTGCTATAGGACTTGGATCAACGGTGAAAATTTTCGACAACTCTGTTCAACGCCTCAGAAGGTTTCAAAGTCAACTTGGTGAACGCATGCAGACCTCCGTGTTTCACCCCCAGGTATTAAAAAAAGCATTGAAATCTGCTGACGTACTTATTGGAGCAATTGAGCTTGAAGATCTCAAACCGTGGTACTATATAACTGAAGAGATGGTACAGAATATGAAGAAAGGGGCAGTGATCATAGACCTTAGCATTGACCGTGGAGGCTGTATTGAGACTACTGAATGCCGTGCAATGAAAGATCCTGCTTATGAGAAGTTTGGAGTCATACATTTTTCTGCATGGAATCTTCCTTCACGTGTAGCCCGTACTGCATCAATAGCTCTCAGCAATATCTTCACACCTCTGTTGCAGGGTATGGCCGATTCTGGCGGGGTCACTCATCTGATGAAAAATAATCACGGAGTCAGGAGCGGTGCATATTTATATAACGGGATGCTCACTAATGAAACACTGGGTCAGAAATTTGGTATAATATCGAAAGATCTGGATCTTCTTATATCAGCCCTGTAATCTAATCGGTAGAGACGTTGCATGCAACGTCTCTACAAGCATTATCCCGTAATATATTTCACAAATATTTAAGGATGGCTTTCCGCCCTTTGATCTCAATTTTTGCTGTTTTACCTATATAGATAGCCCTGTTATCTGAAATATGCCCAGCAGGGAAATTAAAAATTACAGGATAATCATATTCATTCACAGCATCAAGAATTGTTTCTTCGATACTTTTTCCCCATGGAAGTTTTATATCAGTGATCTTATTCATCCCCCCGACTATAAGTGCTGCAATATTCTCAAGATGACCTGAAAGCTTAAAAGAGGTCATCATCCTGTCAATATGATAATAGTATTCTCCAACATCCTCGATAAAAAGTATTTTCCCGCGAGTAATCGGATCGGCCTTTGTTCCCCTGAGACTAAAAAGCAATGATAGATTCCCTCCTGTGAGCTCTGCAGTCACATCTGCAGGTCTGTAAACAGGCCCCGCCCACTCATACGATATGGCTTCTCCGAATAATGCCTTTTTCAAAGAGTTGAATGTGTCAGACGTCTTTTCCGGATTATTGAAGTTCAAAGGCATTTCGCCATGTACTGACATTATGCCGCATATTTCATTTAACCATATATGCAGAACTGTTATATCGCTGAATCCCGAATACCATTTTGGATTATTTATCAAAGCAGAAAAATCGATCCTGTTGATTATTTTTGAAAGACCATAACCACCTCTGGAACATAAGACGGCTTTAATTTCACTATCATTTGTCATTTCCTGGATATCGAAAAGTCGTTCTTCATCACTCCCGGCAAAAGGGCCTTCTCTTTTTGCCGCATTTCTTCCTACCCTCACTCTTAGACCCCATTTCTCAAGAAAGGCTACCGCTTCTGTCAGTAGATTTTCATCAATGCAGAATGAAGGGGAAATTATTCCCACTTCATCTCCTGTTTTAAGGAAGGGAGGTTGTATTTTCGTTGATACCATAGTGAAATCTTAATTTGTAAAAGTAATTGTATTTGATTCGTTTTACAACTATGTAAGATTGCTTCGTCGCTTCTTGCCCCGCAATGACCGGCTGAGTTGAATTTGTAAATGGCCGTATTGGATTGCTTCTCCCGCTTCGCGGGATCGCAATGACGCGTACGTTATTAAGTTGGTGGTCATTGCGAGGAGTGAAACGACGAAGCAATCCCCAAATCTCATTACGCTATAAACTAACAGAACTGTTGGGGGGGGAAAAACACATATATTTATTATCTTTGTTCGATTTTTTTAAAAGCTAATACCTCATTATCAATCTCATGAAGAATTTCAAAAGATATCTTGTTACATCGGCTCTTCCATATGCTAACGGACCTATACATATTGGTCATCTGGCAGGAGTCTATATTCCTTCAGACATATATACAAGATACCTGAGAATGAAAGGAGTAGACGTGATCTCTATCTGTGGATCTGATGAGCACGGAGTTCCTATAACGCTCAAAGCGCGTAAGGAAGGGGTGTCGCCACAGGAAATTGTTGACCGGTATCACTCACTGAATAAAAAAGCATTTGAAGATTTTGGTATTGGTTTTGATATCTATTCCAGAACATCGAATAAAGTTCATTACGAAGTTGCTTCAGGGTTCTTCAAGACACTTTATGACAAGGGTGAATTCACTGAAAAAATATCTGAGCAATATTATGATGAGGAAGCAGGTTGCTTTCTGGCAGACAGGTATATTGTGGGAACTTGTCCTAACTGTGGTAATGAAAATGCATATGGTGACCAGTGTGAAAAATGCGGAAGCTCTCTCAGTCCAAATGAACTGATCAATCCTCATTCTACCATTAGCGGAAGTTTACCGGTGCTCCGCGAAACACTTCACTGGTATCTGCCACTCGACAAGTACGAACCATGGCTTAAAAAATGGATTCTTGAAGAGCATAAAGAATGGAAACCGAATGTTTACGGGCAATGTAAATCATGGCTCGATCAGGGTTTGCAGCCAAGAGCGGTCAGCCGTGATCTGGACTGGGGCGTACCGGTACCCGTTAAAGGAGCAAAAGGGAAAGTATTGTATGTGTGGTTTGATGCCCCGATCGGATACATATCTGCAACGAAAGAACTTACTCCGGAATGGGAAAAATACTGGAAGGATAAGGAAACAAAAATGGTTCACTTCATTGGAAAAGATAATATCGTATTCCATTGTATTATTTTCCCTGCTATGCTAAAAGCAGAGGGTAGTTATATCCTTCCCGAAAATGTACCAGCCAATGAATTTCTTAATCTTGAAAATGATAAAATTTCAACCTCGAGAAACTGGGCAGTATGGCTTCATGAGTACCTTGAAGATTTCCCCGGGAAACAGGATGTCCTCAGGTATTCTCTTTGCGCCAATGCTCCTGAAACAAAAGATAACGATTTTACATGGAAGGATTTCCAGGCACGTAATAATAATGAACTGGTGGCCATCCTGGGAAATTTCGTGAACCGGACGCTTGTGCTCACAAATAATTATTACGAAGGGAAAGTACCAGAGCGGGGCAGTACTGATGCCAACGATGATTCTGTATTAAAAGCCATTTCAGGTTTTAAGGAAAATGTTGAATCGTGTCTGGAAAACTTTAAATTCAGGGAAGCTCTGAAGGAAGCAATGAATCTTGCCAGGCTTGGGAATAAATATCTTGCTGATGCCGAGCCCTGGAAAGTAATTAAAACCGATCCGGAAAGAGTAAAGACCATTATGAATATTGCCCTTCAGATCACTGCAAATCTGACAATTATCTGTGAACCATTCCTCCCCTTCTCAATGAAAAAATTACGTGGATGGATTAATCTGGATGAATTGAATTGGGAAAATGCCGGCAAAACGGATCTGCTTGTTCCCGGACATCTAATCAGCAGACCTGATTTGCTTTTTGAGAAAATTGAAGATGAAGAAATAACACGACAGATCGATAAGCTTCTTTTGACAAAAAAAGTGAACGAGGAAGCCGACGCAAAAACCACTCCCGGAAAGGAACCTGTGACATTTGATGATTTCAGCAGGTTAGATATAAGGACTGCAACTATTCTGGAAGCTGAAAAAGTTCCAAAGACGAATAAACTACTCAAACTTAAAATCGATACCGGTATTGATATAAGGACAATAGTCTCAGGTATAGCCGAATATTATGATCCGGCTGCCATTGTTGGCAAACAGATTTCAATTGTTGCCAATCTCGAACCCAGAATGATCAAAGGAATTGAATCAAAAGGGATGATTCTTATGGCTGAAGATAAAAACGGGAAACTGGTAATGGTCACTCCGGTTGAAAAAGTGAGTAATGGGAGTATGATAAAATAAATTATTTCTTTCTTGAAATCCAGCTACCGGGAAATTTATCAGCAATGCTGTCTTTTTTTGTCAGAGCTGAATGGAAATCGCTGCACATCATTGCAGATACTCTGTAGAATCCATTATCCGTAGAAACAATCTCAGGTGAGAAACCTTCTTCTTTCAATTTATCAACCTGAGAAATAGCATTCTCTCTGGATTTGAAACTTCCGGTAATAACAAAATATCCGCTTGTTTCCTTAACGACAGGGATAATGGCAATTGGTTCAGCTGATTTGATAGGTGTGGATTCTGTTTTAGCTGTGATAACTTCTTCAGTTTTTGGCAATTCATTGACACCCTCATCAACAGCTTTCTTGTTATTTTCAAATTCGGCGGTTACAAGAGGATTCAATGTGGTAGTTTCAACCTTCGATTTAAACAAATCTGTTTTCAAGGGAACAATTACAAGGAGAGTAAGCAAAGGAATAATTACTGCAGCTCTCCACAGTATCTTTCTGACTGATACCTGAGCAACAGGGGCCTTATCATTTTGTTTAATAATCCGCTTTCTCACATCATATCCAACGAGAGGCAGACATTGAAAAGACTCAAGCCCATATGAATCGAGGTAATAATTTACGTCTCTGTCAGGTTCAAATTGTATATTGCCTTCCTGATTATTTATAAAGCTCCCTACATTATCAAAAACAACTTTTTCACCTTTTTCGAGTTTTCTCCGTACTCCGGAAACAAATTCTTCAACAATATTTCTTGCATCACCGTAATTCAATCCGGATGAACTCGAGATCTTTCCTATCAGCAGGCCGTCATTGTTATTCAGGTTTCTGTTAAAGGATATTTGTTTTAATGGAGGATAAAACGTGCTCGTGCTTTTATCAATCCTGGCTGGTGAATAATTCCCAATAAATCCGCCAAAGCCAGGAACAATAACACAATCATGGCCGAATAACAATTCTCTTATAAAAGCAGTTACATCCACTATCAATCTTTCTTTTGTTCATTACAAATTTAATAAAAAATAATCAGCCATGAAAATGTATTTTAAATCGAGTTGAAATAATCGTACCTGAAGTACTAATTAACTTTGTTGATCAACAAGCCCCCTGCACGGGAGGTTGGGAGGTTTTTCAATATAAATTTATTATCTTCACGCCTCCAAATTGTTTCATAAGATGAGAGAGATACAAATGGTCGACCTGAATGCTCAGTATGAGAAAATAGGTCATGAAATTGACACTGCAATAAAATCAATACTTCTTTCAACAGCTTTCATCAAAGGACCGGATGTAAAGTTATTTGAAAATGAACTTCAGGAATACATGGGCGTAAAAAATGTGGTATCGTGCGCCAACGGAACCGATGCGCTCCAGCTTGCCATGAGAGTACTCAATCTGAAACCAGGTGATGAAGTTATTACAACTGACTTTACTTTCATTGCAACCGTTGAAGTGGTTGCATTACTTGGTCTTAAACTGGTAATTGTAGACCCTGAACCAGGCACTTATAATATTTCAGTTGAATCTGTCAGAAAAGCTATTACATCCAGAACTAAAGTAATTGTTCCTGTTCATTTATTTGGACAATGTGCTGACATGGAAAGCCTTATGGAACTGGCAAAAGAAAATAGTCTTTTTGTAATTGAAGATGCTGCACAGGCAACCGGAGCTGATTATATATTTAAAAACGGGACAACTAAAAAAGCCGGAACGATAGGACACATTGGAACAACATCATTTTTCCCATCCAAAAATCTGGGTTGTTACGGTGATGGCGGAGCCCTTTATACAAATGATGATGATCTTGCCAAAAAGCTCAGGAGCATAGCTAACCATGGCATGAAGATCAGATATCATTATGATGACATTGGAATAAATTCAAGATTGGACACTATTCAGGCAGCAATCCTAAGGGTAAAACTTAAGCATCTGACTGAATTCAATAATGCACGGGCAGTTGTCGCTGCTAAGTACGATAAAGGATTATCAACTTGTGAGTTTATATCAGTACCTCAAAGAGTAACCTATTCTTCTCACATATTTCATCAATATACAATAAGAGTTAAAAATGGGAAACGAGATGATTTGAAGTCTTTTCTTGAATCCAGGAATATACCTTCAATGGTCTACTATCCCGGGCCCATCCATCTGCAGAAAGCCTACACCTTCCTGGGTTATGGTGAAAATGACTTTTCTGTAACGACTTCTCTTTGCAAAGAGGTGCTTTCATTGCCAATGCACCCTGAAATGGAAAAGGAGCAAATAGATTATATCATATCAGCCATCCTTGAGTTTTTCAAGAAATAAAAATTATGGAGAAGGAATATTTTGCACATGAAACAGCCATCATTGATGAAGGCTGTAAAATTGGAAAGGGAACAAAGATATGGCATTTCAGCCATATAATGTCAGGTTCGGAAATCGGTGATAACTGCAATATCGGTCAGAATGTTGTCATATCGCCGGGTGTAAAACTTGGGAAAAATGTAAAGGTCCAGAATAACGTCTCAATTTATACAGGGGTTATCTGTGAAGATGATGTTTTCCTGGGACCATCGATGGTATTCACAAACGTAATTAATCCGCGCAGCGCAATTATTCGAAAAGACAGCTACAATAACACAATTGTGGAAAAAGGTGCATCAATTGGAGCCAATTCTACTATTGTCTGCGGGAACAAAATAGGAACTTACGCGTTTATAGGTGCAGGTGCAGTGGTTACGAAAGATGTTAAACCTTTTGCTCTTGTTGTAGGTAATCCGGCCAGGCAAACAGGCTGGATGAGTGAATATGGCCACAAACTTATATTTGATAATTCAGGTTTTGCATCCTGCCCCGAAAGTGGTCAGAGATACAGGATTGAGGATGGCAAGGTTTCCAGAATATATTAGTAATTTTATGCACCTTTTAGTAAAATTGAATGACAGTTAATCCAAAAAACTTCGGAATAATAGGCGTTGCGGGATACATTGCAGTAAGACATCTGCATGCCATTAAAGAGACAGGCAACAATCTCCTGGCAAGTCTTGATAAGTTTGACAGCGTCGGACGAATAGATAGCTATTTCCCTGAAAGTGATTTTTTTGTGGAATTCGAAAGATTTGACAGGCATTTTGATAAATTAAAACGAACCGGAACAAAGATCGATTACGTCAGTATCTGTTCTCCTAATTATCTGCACGATTCACACATCAGATTTGCCCTCCGCCATCAGGCTGAGGCGATATGTGAAAAACCTATAGTGTTGAATCCATGGAATATAGATGCTTTGCAGGAGATTGAAAATGAGACTGGTCGCAAGATCTATACTGTTCTGCAGCTTCGTTTGCATCCAAAAATTCTTGAACTTCGTGATAAGATAAGGAATGGTCCTAAAGGTAAGATTTATGACATTGATATGACTTATGTTACAAGCCGGGGAAACTGGTATTCAATATCGTGGAAAGGAGATATTCAGAAATCGGGAGGGATTGCTACTAATATTGGTATTCATTTCTTTGACATGTTGTGCTGGATATTTGGTGATACCAGGAAAAATATTGTCCATTTATCCGAATCACATAAAGCTGCCGGCTATCTTGAACTTGAAAACGCAAGAGTAAGATGGTTTTTGAGTGTCGACTATAATGATATTCCTTCTGCTTTAAAAGAAAAAGGTCAAAGAACATACAGATCAATTACTGTCGATGGTGAAGAAATAGAATTCAGTGAAGGTTTCACCGATCTTCATACAATGACTTACAACGAAATTCTGGCAGGAAGAGGATTTGGTCTTAAAGATGCCCGGCAATCAGTCGAGACAGCATATACAATAAGAAATTCAACTCCTGTCGGACTCAAAGGAGAATATCATCCTATACTAAAAACAAAATAATACAACTAATATGTTCAATAAACTTACAAAAAAAGAGACTAAACTTTCAGTCATTGGCCTTGGATATGTAGGTCTGCCTATCGCTTTGGAATTCGCAAAACAGATAAAAGTTATCGGTTTTGATATAAAACCAGAAAGGATTGATCTGATGAAAAAAGGAATCGATCCAAGTAAAGAACTCACATCAGATGCTTTTAAGAATTCTGATATTGTTTTTACCAGCGATCCCTCCGAACTGAAAAGCGCTTCTTTTCATATCATTGCAGTTCCCACACCTACCACTAAAAACAACCTTCCCGATCTTACGCCTGTTCTGAAAGCATCTGAAACTGTTGGCAGGGTATTAAAGAAAGGTGACTATGTTGTATATGAATCGACAGTGTATCCCGGTTGTACAGAGGAGGACTGTGTCCCTGTTCTTGAAAGATATTCGGAACTAAAATGCGGTAAGGATTTTAAGGTCGGTTTTTCACCTGAAAGAATAAATCCTGGCGACACAAATCATACACTTACTAAAATTGTAAAAGTTACCAGCGGCTGCGATGCTGAATCTGCCGAAAATATTGCCCGAATCTATGAGCTTATTATAAAAGCCGGAGTTCACCGTGCCAGCTCGATAAAAGTAGCGGAGTCGGCTAAGATCATCGAGAACACCCAGCGTGATATAAATATTGCATTCATGAATGAGCTTTCAATTATATTTAACAGGCTGGGAGTTAATACTTATGAAGTGCTTGAAGCTGCAGGTACTAAATGGAACTTTCTAAAATTTTATCCCGGCCTGGTTGGCGGACATTGTATCGGTGTGGATCCTTATTACCTCTCATTTAAGGCAAAAGCCCTCGGATACCATCCTCAGATGATTGACTCAGGTAGATTTGTAAATGATAGTATGGGGGGATACATTGGGAAACAGACAGTCAAAAAAATAATAGCATGCGGAAAAAATCTGAAAGGGTGTCGGGTACTTGTCATGGGGATCACCTTCAAAGAAGATGTTACAGATATCCGGAATTCAAAAGTTATGGATATCGTCAATGAACTCAAAGATTTCGGAATTTCAGTTGATATCATCGATCCGGGAGCTGGAAAACATGAGGTCAAAGAGGAATATCAGATTGACCTGAAAGATAAACCTACTGGTAAGTACGACGCTGTGATTCTTGCTGTATCTCACAAAGAATACCTAAAGCTTGATGAGTCATATTTTACACCTCTTTTAAATAAAGACGGTCTCATAGTCGATGTTAAAGGTGTACTTCGCGGAAAGATCAAAAATAATCCTTACTGGAGCCTTTAAATGATGAAGAAAATTCTGGTTACCGGTGGAACCGGGTATATTGGTTCCCATACGACGGTTGAACTTATCGGTCAGGGATTCGAAGTGATCATTATTGATAACCTTTACAATTCCGAAGCAGACGTAATAGACCGAATACACAAAATAACAGGGACCAGGCCTCACCTGGAGGTATTTGATCTGTGCAACCAGGAAAAACTCGACGTATTTATAAAAAAGCACAAAGATATTTCTGCTATTATTCATTTCGCTGCATATAAAGCTGTAGGTGAATCGGTAAATGAACCATTAAAGTATTACAGAAACAATCTGTTATCATTGATCAATATCCTTGGGGTGATGAAACTCTATGACATCCCCAACCTGGTATTTTCATCATCATGCACCGTCTACGGTCAGCCCGATAGACTCCCCGTAACAGAAAATTCTCCATTACAA
>Ga0075521_10000368_pt1 | contig 12821 bp, 16 predicted proteins | sample NGEPerD_FD_74785 | JGI IMG/M metagenome (GOLD analysis project Ga0075521, IMG submission 74785) | Arctic peat soil microbial communities from the Barrow Environmental Observatory site, Barrow, Alaska, USA - NGEE PermafrostAB12-D | ecosystem: Environmental > Terrestrial > Soil > Wetlands > Peat ...
GGTACAGGGATCGTTCGGACGACTGTAACTCAAGGTTACATCGTCGGATACCAATGGTATCTGAGATCACAGTTGGGGATGCTCATGGGGCACGGACCGGAGTCGATAGGCTGCTGTCGTGTCTGACAGCCCACAGTCTCGTCCACTTCCAAGCGACGGCTCGGTCCGTCCCATCACCCGCTGGGGAACCCCGGTGATGCACCACGAACTCGACGACGTCACGGACTTCAACGATGACCTCGCCACGTTGGTCCGTGACATGGTCGCCACGATGCACGCGGCCCACGGCGTTGGGCTCGCGGCCAATCAGGTTGGCGTCGATCTGAAGGTCTTCGTGTTCGACTGCCCCGACGACGACGAGAACCGGGTCACTGGCGTTGTGTGTAATCCCGTGTTGACGCTGCCCGAGGGCAAGGACCGCGAACTCGAGACTGCTGACGAGGGATGTTTGTCACTTCCAGGTTCGTTCACCGAGTGCGCGCGGCCGGACCGCTCGCACGTTTCGGGCGTCGACCACACCGGGGCCCCCGTCCAGTTCGAGGGCACTGGGCTCCTCGCCCGCTGCCTGCAGCATGAGACCGACCACTTGTTCGGCACCGTCTTCGGTGACCGGGTGCCCGAGCGTGCCCGCAAGAGATTGCACAAGCAGCACGAGGAATTGGCCGAGAGCTACCCTGACGACTGGCCGATCACGATCCTCATCGACGAGGAGTAGCCTCGCGACGAGGCTGTTACATCTGGCCGACACGACGACTTTCGGGGGAAAGCCACGTGGCGACGATGCCATTTCTGCACGACCCGCTCGCAGTGCTGCGCGTGCTACGACTGGTACGACTGACCTCGCATCCTCGCGTTGTCAGCGCATCGCATCTGCAGGACCTCGGCTTCGCCACAGACGAGATACCGGGACTGGTCCATTTGCTGACCGAGTTGGGCATGATCGACGGCCGCCACCAGCCGACCTCGACGTGGACTGAATACCAGCACTCGCCAGCACCACGCCGCGTGCTGGTGCGGGCGATGCGGGGGGCCTACGCCCCGTTCTTCGCCACACTCGATCGTCCGGACCGCCACGACGACGTCGCTCTTGACCTGATCGTCCGCGACCGTACTGACCTGGAACCTCGACACGTTGACCAGGTCGTTGCGACCTTTCGCACCCTGTGCACGGCGGCGGGCCTGGGACACGCGTCGCACGCCAGGGTCCTACCCGCCGAGCCACCGGCTCACCCAGACCGAGCAGCAGTACTGCACGAGGTCGGAGAACTGCTCGCCATTGGACACACCGAACTCGCCAACGCCCATGCCTGCCTGTCGGCTGAGCAACACCGCGCCGCACATGTGGCGGCATGGAACGGCCTCGCAGCGATGGGGTTCACCCGGCTCGCCGCCGGCGAGTTCGCTGGTTTGCGGGCCGTGCGAACTGATTGGCAGGTCCTCACAGTCGCCGAACTGGCTCGTCGGGCGACGGGTCGTGTCTTGGTCGATCTGTTGACCGAAATCGGCGCCATCGAACCGCTCGAAGAGTTCACTATCGCCGCGCTGCTGGAGCGACGCGATCGATGCGCGCGGCCGAGTTCGTACCGGCCGACCGCTGACCAGACCCGGCTGTACCTTGATGAGATCGTGGCATGCGCCGCCATACTTTCCCCCGGTGCAGCACCCGTCAGCGGCCAACCTGTCGACGCAGCTGCCAGCAGGCCACGGCAACCGACGCCGCCACGTTGAGCGAGTCGATGCCGGCGGCCATCGGGATCGTGACACGCAAGTCCGCGCCGCTTTCCCAGTGGGCGCTGAGTCCGTGGCCCTCAGACCCGACGATCAACGCCAGCCGCTGCACATCGTTCGGCACGTGATCAATCGCGAGTGCACCCTCTCCGACGGTGAGCGCGCACGTCGTGAAGCCAGCGTCACGCAGGACGTCCGGGGCGCCGTACAAGTCGTCGATCCGCGCATACGGGACGCGAAACACCGCCCCCATCGAAACCTTGATGGCTCGCCGGTAGAGCGGATCGGCGCACCGTGGCGACATCACCACGCCGTCGAAGCCGAGCGCGGCCACTGAACGGAAGATGGCGCCGACATTGGTGTGATCGGCCAGGTCTTCCATCACGACGATCCGGCGTGCGTTCGCCAGGACCTCCGAGACCGAGGTAGGAGCCGGACGCTCCACTGCCGCGAGGGCGCCACGATGCACGTGGAAACCGGTGACCAGCTCGATGGCCTGCTCGGACAGCACGAAGCAGGTCGCGTCGGTGGAGTCCAACACATCGGCCAGCCCATCCAGCCACCGCGGAGCCATCAGGAATGACGCGGGCCGGTGTCCCGCCTCGACGGCACGTCGAACCACCTTCTCCCCCTCGGCCAGGTACACGCCGTGCTCGGCTTCGAGCTTCTGACGCAAGCTCACATCTCGTAGGTGGACGTAGTCGGCGAGGCGGGGGTCGGCCGGGTCGTCGAGTCGTACGATCTTGGCCACCGGGCTAGCCTAGCCAGCATGAGCCTCGATCGACCCGTGACACCTGATCCATACGCCCTGCTGCCCGCTGTTCCCGAGTTCACGGTGACCAGCAACGACGTCAGCGACGGCCAGCCCCTCGCCGACGCGCAGGTCAATGCGCACGGCGACACCTCACCTCATCTGTCGTGGAGTGGGGCTCCGGAAGGAACTCAGTCGTTCGTCGTGACCTGCTTCGATCCCGATGCGCCGATCGTCTCGGGGTTCTGGCACTGGACGGCCGTTGACATCCCCGCCGACGTGACCGAGCTGGCCACTGGCGCCGGCGCGTCCGACTCCACCCTCCCCACGCCTGCCTTCCACGTCCGCAACGACGGCGGAGGACTCGGCTTCATGGGTGCTGCCCCGCCCGAGGGCGACCAGGTCCACCGCTACTACTTCGTGGTCCATGCGGTGGGCGAAGATCGCCTCGGTGTCGACGGCGATGCGTCTCCTGCGGTCGTCGGCTTCAACTTGGCGTTCAAGACGCTCGGCCGTGCCGTTCTGCACGGCACGTATGCCTTCTAGCCTGGCATCTTCTCTTGTGGCGCCGGCTCGCTACTGAGCGAACGATGTGGCGATGTCGCGCACCTTGGCGACGTAGGCCATCGAGTTGTTGTATCCATAGACAGCCGCCACCCAACCATCGTCGGCGAGGTCGTGGCCCGGGACGCACAGGTGCCGGGCGGCCCCCAGAGCGGCGTCGTCGATGTCGTCCGGGTTGGCTTCGCCATCGCCGTCGGCATCCCCGCCATAGCGCTCCCAAGAGAACGTCAGGAACTGAAACGGTCCGACGGCGTGGTCCCATTCGTCGTCGCCATGAAATTCCACAGACGCAGCCGTCGCCTTGATGGCCCGGGTGCCGTTGGTGCCATCCAGTGCCGGTCCCACGATCGGCTGGTCCGGGACACCCGTGGCGCTGAGACCGGCACCGCCGAGCGTGCCGTGGGCCGACTCAACCGATCCAATCGCAGCGAGCGTGTTCCATCGCAGGTGACATGCCGGCTGAGCTTCCCGTTCGGACAGCTCGGTCGTGGCGTACGCCTGCATGGCCCGCAGCGGGATCTGGTTCTTCTTCGCCGTATCAGCGACCCAGTCTGCATCCGGCTCCGTGGCGGAGCCAGCGGCTGTCGGCACCGCCTCAGCCACCGCAGGCGCTGGCCCAGACAGCGGCGATTCGGTCCCGGTATCGACCAGCAGCCACGCCCCTAGCAGGACCGCCGTCACGGCGACGGCCACAGCCGGCATCACATAAGCGCGACGACGGAGCATGGCGCCAGCATGTCAGCCGGCGCCAACCCCGGTCAGGACTGCTGCGGATCCCCTGGCGGCACAATGGGCCCCTTTGGCTTGGAACCGGCCCGCTCGGCTTCCTTGGCGGCCTCGAGGGCCTCCTGGACGGCCTTGGAGGTCTCGGCAGCATCTGGCATGTCGTCGACGATCTCCTCATCGAGGTCGACCCGGGTCTTCGCGCCTCCACCATCGACGGGGATCTTGCCGATGGTGCCGCCGAGCGTACCGAGTGCCTTGGTGAGTTCGGCCGGAATGATCCACGTCGTTGCGTTGTCGCCTTCGGCGATCTTGGGCAACATCTGCAGGTACTGGTACGACAACAACTTCTGGTCGGGATTTCCATCGTGGATGGCCTGGAACACCGCCGAGATGGCCTGCGCCTCGCCCTGCGCGCGCAAGATGGCGGCCTGTCGGTCGGCCTGGGCGTTGAGGATCTGAGCCTGCCGGTTGCCCTCGGCATTCAAGATGGAGGCCTGCTTCTGACCTTCCGCAGTCAGGATGGCCGACTGTCGTTCGCCCTCTGCGGTCAAGATGATGGCGCGCTTGTCACGGTCGGCGCGCATCTGCTTCTCCATCGCGTCGATGATCGACGGCGGCGGATCGATGCCCTTGAGCTCGACGCGGTTGACACGAATGCCCCACTTGCCGGTCGCACTGTCGAGCTCCCCACGGAGACCGGAGTTGATCTGGGTGCGGCTGGTGAGGGCGTGTTCGAGAGTCATGCCGCCGATGATGTTGCGCAACGTCGTCATCGTCAGCTGCTCGATCGCCTGGATGTAGTTGGCGATTTCGTAGGTCGCGGCGACCGGATCGGTGACCTGGAAGTAGATGACCGTGTCGATCGAGACGGTCAGGTTCTCCTCGGTGATGACCGGCTGCGGCGGGAACGACACGACCTGCTCGCGCAGGTCGATGCGGTAGGCCAACCGATCGATGAACGGCGTCACGATGTTCAGACCGGCCGGCAGCGTGGCGCGGTACTTGCCGAATCGTTCGACGATTCCGGCACGTGCCTGCGGCACGATCTTGACGGTCATCGAGACCGCCACGATCGCCACGATGGCGATCAGGACGAGGACGATGGTGAGGGCAGATGCTCCTGCGGACATCAGGACTCCTGGGTTGAGGTGGCAGAACTGGTGGTGGTGGTGGCGCCGACGACTGCGGTCGCGCCGTCGATGCGAAGGACGTGAACTTCTTCATCGGTGCCGAAGGAAGAATGTTCGGAGTCGGTACGGGCGGACCAGAGCTCGCCAGCGAGCCGAACTCGACCGTTCAGATGATCGACCGGCTCGACGACGACGGCTAAGCGACCGACCTGGGCCTGATGTCCCTGCGCGAGCGTGGGGCCGTCATGCAGCCGCTCGACCAGCGACGGACGGATCAGCATCAGGAGCGCTGCCGACACGACCGCGAACACGACGACGGCGAGCCAGATGGGCCCGCCGATCCCGGAGATGAGCGCCGCCGCCAGTGCGCCGACGCCGAACATGAGGAGCACGAGCTCGAGACTGAACATCTCGACGATGACCAGCGCCAGCGCGATGGCCAGCCAGATCACCCAAGGGTTGTCCTGCAAGAAGTCCATGTGGCTCCATTCCTATCAGGCCCAGAAGAATGGTGCCCGGTCGAATCAGTGCCCCAGCTGTCAGGCTCTGTGTTCAAATGCTGCCCGACGCGAGGTGTAACGTCCAGCGTCGCGCGTGAGTTCGAGCTTGGTTCCGAACGTGCGGCTGAGGTTCTCTGCGGTCAGTGTCGTGCCGAGTGGCCCCTGCGCCACAACGTACCCGTCGCGCAGCAAGAGTGCGTGGGTGAATCCGACGGGGATCTCTTCGACGTGGTGCGTGACCATGACCAACACAGGAGCATGCGGGTCCGATGACAGCAGTTCGAGGCTGGCGAGCAGGTCCTCGCGGGCACCGAGATCGAGTCCGGCGCTGGGCTCGTCGAGCAGCAGCATCTCAGGGTCGGTCATCAGCGCACGCCCGATCAGGACCCGCTTCCGCTCACCTTCGGACAGCGTGCCGAACGTACGGTTCGCGAGGTGCGCGATGCCAAGTTCACTCATGATCTGGTCGCAGCGTTCGGTGTCATCGCTGTCATACTCTTCGCGCCACCGGCCCGTGACCGCATACGCAGCCGACACGATGACATCGGCAGCTGACTCGCTGGCCGGAATCTGATCAGCGATACGGGAACTGACGTGACCGATGCGAGTGCGCAGCTCGAACACGTCCGCGCGACCGAGCTTCTGACCCAGGACGCGCGCCTTGCCCTTGGTGGGGTGGATCGCCGCGCCGGCCACCTGCATCAACGTCGTCTTGCCGGCACCATTTGGTCCCAAGATGATCCAGCGTTGGCCCTCGTCGACGCTCCAGTTGATCTGGTTGAGCAGCAACTTCTCGCCTCGCGCGATGCTGACCTTCGACAGCTCAAGGGCGGACGCCATGCGACCTCCTCCGGGTGGTTTCCATCGCAGGCACAAACCTATCGCGACGCTCGCAACGGCTGACGATAGCCTCAACCTCGATGACGATGCCCGTGCCGACCACCCACTTCACCGACCCGACCGTGCTCGTCACGCTCGTGGGGCCGGACCAGAGCGGTGTCACGACCCGGCTGTTCGAGTCGCTGGCTGGCTATGACGTCGAAGTGATCGACGTCGAGCAGCTCGTGGTGCGCGGCAAGCTGGTCCTGAGCACACTGCTCACGGTGCCGGCCGATGTCAATGCGTTGGAGTCCACCGTGATCGACGTCGCGGCGTCATTTGGTCTGGCCGTCACGGTCGAGCACGGCACCGGCGACAACCGCCCCCGCCGGGTTGGTCGTGCTCGCGTCGTGATCCTTGGCGCCCCCCTCAAACCAGCCGCCGTGGCCGGGCTCGCTGCGCAGATCAAGGTGCTCGGAGGCAACATCGACCGCATCATCCGCATGGCCCGCTATCCGATCACTGCCATCCGGATGGAAGTCTCCGGCGCCGATCCGGACCAGCTGCAGGCCGAGTTGGCCGCCGTCGCCTTCGAGCACGGAATCGACATTGCCGTCCAGGAGAACGGCATCTTGCAGCACGCCCAACGCCTGGTCGTCATGGACGTTGACTCAACCCTGATCCAGGGTGAAGTGATCGAGATGATCGCCGCACACGCAGGATTCGAAGCTGAGGTCGCGGCGGTGACCGAGCGCGCCATGCGCGGCGAGATCGACTTCGCCAATTCCCTGCACGAGCGGGTGGCCCTGCTGGAAGGCGTCCCCGTCTCGACTCTCGACGCTGTCTACAACGATCTCGTCTACACCCCTGGTGCCCGCACCATGATCCGCACGTTGAAGCGGCTCGGCTACCGGTTTGCGCTGGTCAGCGGCGGGTTCACGCACCTGATCGACAAGATGGCAGCTGAACTCGACATCGACTACCACGCAGCCAATCAGCTCGAGGTCGCCGATGGCCGACTCACCGGCCGCATCGTCGGCGAGGTGGTCGACCGGGCCGGCAAGGCCGATGCCCTGCGCCGGTTCGCCGCCGACGCTCGCATCCCGGTCAAGAACACCGTGGCGATCGGGGACGGCGCCAATGATCTGGACATGCTCGCCGCGTCGGGCCTGGGCATCGCGTTCAACGCCAAGCCACTGGTCCGCGACCAGGCCCACACCTCGGTCAACGTCCCGTATCTCGATGCGATCGTTTATCTCCTGGGCATCACTCGTGAAGAGATCGAAGCGGCCGACGCCGCCGACTGAGTCTCGTGTCACGATAGTTGCCGGGAACAACCGAATGCCGCGGAAGGTTGAGGTGGGCATGGTCGCCGTCGCTCCCGCACGCCCTCGTACTCCTCTGTCCCACCGCTCTGGATTCTGGCTCGGGCTGACCGCGACGCTTGCGATGCTGCTGGGCGCATCGGCACCGTCGCCGTTCTATCCGGTGCTGCAGGCCGAACTGGGGTATTCCCAAGCCACCAGCACGGTCGTGTTCGCGATCTATGCCGTGGCGTTGCTCGCCACCTTGCTCGTGACTGGCTCACTGTCCGATCACATCGGACGCCGCCCCGTCTTGTCGGCCGGATTCGCGATCTTGGCCATCAGCATGGTGCTGTTCTGGCACGCAGATTCCCTCGCCGTGCTGCTCACGGCCCGCTCGATTCAGGGCATTGCCACTGGGTTGCTGCTGTCTGCATTGGCCGCGATCGTGGTGGACTTTGAGCCGCCCGAACACCCCGGTTTGGCATCGACCTACAACAGCGTGTTTCCGCTGGTCGGATTGGCACTAGGCGCACTGGCCGGCGGATTCGCCATCGAGTTGCTCGACAGTCCGCTGGCCGTCATCTTCGGCGGGCTTGCCGTGTTGTACCTGGCCTTCAGCGCCCTCGTCTGGGGGCTGGCGGAGACGTCGGCGCGGCACGAAGGAATCTGGTCGGCCCTGGTGCCTCGCATCGGCATCCCGGTGCCCGCGCGTGCCGCGTTCATTCGCAGCGCTCCAGCCCTGTTCGCAGGATGGGCCACAGGAGGGTTCTATCTCTCGATAGGTGCGCCGTTGGTGTTGCAGACGTTCGATGAGTCCAATCACATCGTGCAGGGCCTTGTGGTGACCACGCTGACTGGCACAGGTGCGCTGGCTGCCTACCTGGCGCGTGGTTTCACACCACGCCAGATCACGCTCTACGGAACGACTGCACTCGCTGTCGGCACCGCGCTGGGCATCGTGAGCATCGCGACCGGATCGTTGATCGGCTTCCTGCTGACGGCCGTCATCGCCGGTACTGGCTTTGGCACAGCGTTCATGGGCATTCTGCGCTCGATCACTCCGACCGTTGGTCCCGAGGAGCGCGGCGAGCTGTTCTCCGGGGTGTTCGTGATCAGCTATTTGGCCTTCGGAATCCCTGCGGTAGCAGCAGGTATCGCGGCACCGCATCTCGGCTTGGACACCACCGCCACGGTGTACGGCTCCGTCGTCGTGCTGCTGGCTACCACTGCGGCCCTGCTGCGGCGGTTCACCACCAACGACTGAGGACTACTCGTCGTCTTCGAGACGGAAGCCCAGCTTCATCGTGACCTGGTAGTGCGAGACGGTGGTGTCGGCGATCTGGCCCCGAATGTCGGTGACCTCGAACCAGTCGAGGTGGCGCAGGGTTTGTCCGGCCCGGGTGATGCCGTTCTCGACGGCTTCGGTGATGCCGTCGGGGGACGTGCCGACGATCTCGCTGACTCGGTAGGTGCGGTTGCTCATGGGGCCATCATGCCCGTAGCCGTGCATGTTCAGCAGGGCGACGTAGGCTGGACCCATGTCCGATGGTCCTGAACGCACACCGCGCGGCCAAGAGGTCTTTTCGATCACTTCGGCGCCTGAGTCGCACAGCTCTGAGCTCGGTGCCCGGGAGAAGCGATATGCCATCTCCATGGGGATCCGCACGCTGTGTTTCGTCGGCGCTGTCATCGTCACTGGCCCATTGCGCTGGATCTTGCTGACCGGCGCGGTGTTCCTGCCGTACGTTTCCGTGGTGATGGCCAATGCCGGAGTACGACGCAAGGGCGACGGCCCATCGCCGTTTGGCCCCGAGATCGCTGGCGAGATCGAGTCCGGTCCGACTCCCCCACCTCAGCCATGACCGACGAGCGCATCTGCTCGGCCAAGGGCTGCACCTCCGCGGCAGTACACCAGGTCGTGTGGAACAACCCCAAGATCCACACGCCGGACCGTCGTAAGGTCTGGCTGGCGTGCGATGACCATGAACAGTCCCTGAGCCGCTTCCTCGATGCCCGTGGCTTCTACCTCGCGACGGAAGCGGTCTAGCTCGTTCGCCGGCTCAGCCGCCGATCGCAGACATCGGACGGTCGGACTGCAGGAAGCTCGGGTCGTTGATGCCGTGACCGGGCAACTTGGTCATCATGGCCGCAGCCCAGCGCTTGGAGATCTCGGTGTCGGATGCTCCGCCGCGCAACGCGGCGCGCAGATCGGACTCTTCGCGGGCAAACAGGCAGTTCATGATCTGGCCGTCAGCGGTCAAGCGGACGCGGTTGCAATCGCCGCAGAACGGGCGAGTGACCGAGCCGATGATGCCGACGGTGTGTGGTCCATCGTCCACGAGGAACTTCTCGGCCGGAGCCGAACCGCGTCCGGCCAGCGGAGTGAGGCGGAACGTCTCGGACAGCAGGGTGAGAGTTTCCTCGGCGGTGATCATGGCTTCCCGGTTCCAGCCGTGCTGGGCATCGAGCGGCATCTGTTCGATGATGCGCAGCTCATAGTCATGATCCATGCACCACTGCAGCAGCGCAGGACCCTCGGTGTCGTTGTGCCCGCGCAGGAGCACGGCGTTGACCTTGACCGGACCGAGCCCCGCTTCCTTGGCTGCGGCCAAGCCGTCAGCGACGTCCTGCCAGCGGTTGCGGCGAGTAATCCGCTCGAACACTTCTGGATCGATGGTGTCGAGGCTGATGTTGACCCGGTCGAGGCCGGCGTCGGCCAGCGCCTTGGCGGTGCGTTTGAGGCCAAGACCGTTGGAGGTCATGGCTGTGCGCGGCGATCCGGGCAGCGCCTTGGTGGCGGCGATGATCCCGGGCAGCCCCTTGCGCAGCAGAGGTTCGCCGCCGGTGAAGCGCACATCAGTGACGCCGAGATGTTCGACTCCGATCGAGATCAGGCGGATCAACTCGTCATCGGACAACGTCTCCTCAGTGGGCATCCACTCCAGGCCCTCGGCCGGCATGCAGTACTGACAGCGCAGATTGCACCGGTCGGTCAGCGAGACCCGGAGGTCGGTGGCAACGCGGCCGTGCTGATCGATGAGTTCCATGGTCCCCATCGTAGGCTCGGGGTGTGCAGCGTTTCCTGTTGAACCGTCGATGGCTGGGATTGTTGGTCTTCGTGCTGGTGTTCGGAGCGGTGTGCTTTCGCCTTGGACTGTGGCAAATTCACCGACTTGACGACCGTTTCGACCGCAATGACCTGATCACCGATCATTTCCAGGTCGCGCCGGTCGACCTCGATGCAGCAGCACCGGTGGGAACGACCATCGATGGCACCAACGAGTGGACACGGGTGCTCCTGCGCGGAACCTACGCCGTCGACTACTCGGTATCGGTCAAGTTCACCACTCGCGACGCGGCGCCCGGCGTCGACGTCGTGGTGCCGTTGCGCCTCGACGACGGCACCGCCATCCTGGTCAATCGCGGTTGGATGGAGACGATCAACTCCAATCAGCGCCCCGAGCTGCCTGCGCCGCCCAGTGGCGAGGTATCGGTCGAGGGTTGGCTGCGCCAGGACAACAAAGCCGGCGGCGACGCCGTAAGAGTCTTCGATCGGCAGGTGCGAGCCATCGACAGCACAGGTCTGGCCGAGTACATGCCATACGAGCTGAGGGACGGCTATGTCAACGCTCAGGGCGAATCACCCGAAGCGGCCACTGCTCTGGCCGTCGAGCCCGAACCCGAACTAGGCCAGGGTGTCCACTTCTTCTATGCGCTGCAGTGGTGGTTCTTCGGCCTGCTGGGTTTCTCTGGGTACATCTGGTTCGCGATCGTCGAACGGCGTGATCGGCGGCGCACGACCGCTCCGGAAGCTACCGTGTCGGTCCACGACTCGAGCCGGGCCTGAGGTATTTGCTAGGCTCCGTAGCAGGGTCCTGGTTGGGCTCACCGGACGATGGAGCCGTACCCGGACAGCGACAAGACGGCCACGAGGAGTGCTCGTGCCCTGGTTGATCCTGGTCGTCTCGGGCTTGTTCGAAGCCGTGTGGGCCGTGGCCCTGGGCCGGTCAGAGGGATTCACCCGCATGGGACCGTCAGTAGTCTTCTTCGCGGCGCTGACCGCCAGCATGGTCGGCTTGGCCTACGCGATGCGCAGCCTTCCGACCGGCACCGCCTATGCCGTCTGGGTAGCCATCGGTGCCTCACTCGCGGTCACGTACGGCATGGTCACCGGTGATGAGACCACCAGCGCGATCAAGGTCGCTCTGCTGATGGGCCTGATCGGCTGTGTCGTCGGACTCAAACTGACCGCCTGAGCCGGCCGGCTCAGGCCAAAGCGACCAGCTCGGCGTAGGTGTCGGACCACAGGTCCTCGTCGCCGTCAGGCAACAGCAACACGCGGTCGGGCTCCAGGGCCGTCACAGCGCCCTCGTCGTGCGAGACGAGCACGATGGCGCCCTCATAGGTGCGGATGGCCCGCAGCACCTCTGCGCGAGAGGCCGGATCCAAGTTGTTGGTCGGCTCATCGAGAAGTAGGACATTGGCGCTGGACACGATCAGACTGGCCAGGGCGAGCCGCGTCTTCTCGCCGCCCGACAGAACGCCAGCAGACTTCGAGGCGTCGTCACCGCTGAACAGGAACGAGCCGAGCACGCTGCGCGCCTCGGTGTCGGTCAACTGCGGCGCCGTGGCCTGCATGTTCTCCAGAACCGTGCGTGAGGTGTCGAGCGTCTCGTGCTCCTGGGCGAAGTAGCCGATCTTGAGGCCGTGACCGGGCTGAAGCTCGCCCGAATCAGGTTCCAAGGTGCCCGCGAGCATCCGCAGCAACGTGGTCTTGCCGGCACCGTTGAGCCCGAGGATCACGACGCGGCTACCCTTGTCGATCGCGAGGTCGACGTCGGTGAAAATCTCCAGCGATCCGTAGGACTTGGACAGGCCCTCGGCCATCAAGGGTGTCTTGCCGCACGGCGCTGGCTTGGGGAACTTGATGTGGGCGACCTTGTCGTTGGCGCGCTCCCCCTCCAGACCGGACACGAGCTGTTCAGCGCGACGCAGCATCTGCTGGGCGGTCGACGCCTTCGATGCCTTGGCGCGGAACTTGTTGGCCTGGGTGGTCAGGGCGTCGGCCTTCTTGACAGCCAGAGTGCGCTCACGCTTGCGGCGGTGCTCATCGGCGTCGCGCTGCTTGAGATAGGACTTCCAGCCCATGTTGTAGATGTCGATCGTGGAGCGGTTGGCGTCGAGGTACAGAACCTTGTTGACGGTCTCCTCGATCAGCTCGACATCGTGACTGATGACGACCAGACCGCCGGAGAAGTTCTTGAGGAAGCCACGCAGCCAGACCACCGAGTCGGCG
>Ga0075521_10000369_pt1 | contig 12803 bp, 12 predicted proteins | sample NGEPerD_FD_74785 | JGI IMG/M metagenome (GOLD analysis project Ga0075521, IMG submission 74785) | Arctic peat soil microbial communities from the Barrow Environmental Observatory site, Barrow, Alaska, USA - NGEE PermafrostAB12-D | ecosystem: Environmental > Terrestrial > Soil > Wetlands > Peat ...
GCGGGCTATGGCGACGTCGGCTCGATCGAGGACACGAGCCTCGCGGATTTTCGCGCGCAGATCGAGACGAATCTCTTCGGCGTGATCAACGTGACGAAGGCCGCGATTCCGGTGATGCGCGAACAGCGCTCGGGGCACATCATCCAGCTCTCATCGATCGGCGGACGCGTTGGACCCCTGGGGCGCGCGCCGTACGCTGCGGCAAAGTGGGGCGTCGAGGGATTCTCGGAGGTGCTCGCGAAGGAGGTCGCGCCGTTCGGCATCAAGGTGACGATCGTGGAGCCGGGCGGCTTCCGCACCGATTTCGCTGGCGCATCGACGACGATTCGCGCGGGGCGGCCCGAGTACGACGAGACGGTGGGGAAGGTTGCGCGATTTCAGCGCGACTACGACGGGAAGCAACCGGGCGATCCCGCGAGGGCGGCGGCGGTGATCATCCATATCGTGAGTCTCGATGCGCCGCCACTCAGGCTGTTGCTAGGCAGCGATGCTGCGCACGCGGCGGAGCAGGCGGATCTCGCGCGGCTCGAGGCGGATCGTAAGTGGCGAGAGTTCAGCGTGTCAACGGACTTCGAGGGGAAGGGCGGCGCGAAGGAGTATCCGTGGGAGCGAAAGTGAGCGCGCCGCGCGGCGCGCCGGTTGGCGAGCGCGCGATGATGTAGTCGGTGGAGCGGCCGGTAGGGTGAACGAATGCTCGCCGCCATCCATTCCGCCGCCGTCATCGGCATCGAGGCCTATGATGTGACCGTCGAGGTCGACGCGGCGCAGGGGCTGCCGCAGTGGACCATCGTCGGGCTTCCCGCGGGCGCGGTGAAGGAGAGCCGCGAGCGCGTGGGCGCGGCGCTCGTGAATTCGGGCTTCGTGGTTCCCCCGAAGCGATTCACGATCAACCTGGCACCGGCGGATCGGCGCAAGGAGGGCACGGCATTCGATCTTCCGATCGCGCTCGGAATCCTGGTCGCGACCGGGCAGCTGCGCCCGGAAGCTGTCGCGACGATCGTCGCGGTGGGCGAGCTCGGACTCGATGGAACGCTGCGCGCGATGCGCGGCGCGCTGCCCATCTCTCGGCGCGTGGCGTGCGGTGTGCGTCGCACGCTCGTGCTCCCGCCACCGAATGTGGCCGAGGCGGCGCTCGTGCGCGCGACAGTGCTCGCTGCCCCTGAATCGCTGCGCGAGCTTGTAGGCGCGCTGCGCCGAGATGAGCTCGTGCGCGCGCAGCCGCTCGCGTGCGCGGCGACGGCTGCGCGCGATCCGCTCGACTTCGCGGACGTCGTCGGGCAGGGAACTGCGAAGCGCGCGCTCGAGATCGCGGCGGCGGGCGGACACAACGTCGTCATGGTCGGGCCGCCCGGTGCGGGGAAGACGATGCTCGCGCGGCGGCTGCCGAGCATTCTCCCGGCGCTCACCGAGGGCGAGGCGCTGGACGTCACGGCGATACATTCCGTGGCCGGCGTGCTCGCGCCGGGAGATCCGCGCGTGGTCGCGCGACCGTTTCGCGCTCCGCACCACACGATCTCGGACGCGGGGCTGATCGGCGGTGGGAATCCGCCGCGCCCGGGAGAGGTGAGCCTCGCGCACCATGGCATTCTCTTTCTCGACGAGCTGCTGGAGTTTCGCAGGCACGTCGTCGAGTCGCTGCGCCAGCCGATGGAGGACGGGCGCGTCGTGATCGCGCGCGCGGCGCTTGCGATCGCCTTTCCCGCGCGCTTCACGCTGGTCGGTGCGATGAATCCGTGTCCGTGCGGAAATGCCGGCGACGGCGCGCATGCGTGCATCTGCGCCGCTTCGGACATTGCGAAGTATCGCGCGAGGCTCTCGGGGCCAATGCGCGATCGCATCGACATGCACGTGCCGGTGGGCGCGCTCGCGCTCTCCGCGCTCGCCGCGGGAGGAGATGGCGAGCGCTCGGCCAGCATCCGCGAGCGCGTCGAGCTCGCGCGGGCGCGACAGCTCGCGCGCTACGGCGAGAGTGGCGAGGTCGCCGTGAACGCGCACGTGTCGGCGCGGCTGTTGCAATCGCTCGGCGCGCTCACCGCTGAGGCGCGCGCACTGCTCACGAGCGCGGCGGAGCGGCTCGGGCTCACCGCGCGCGGATATCATCGCGTGCTCCGCGTCGCGCGCACCATCGCGGATCTGGATGCGTCGAGGAGCGTGGAGCCGCCGCATGTGGCCGAGGCGCTGCGCTATCGGACTACGGGGGCGGCGCAGCTCTCGGACTAGCGGACGACTCCCGCTGGAGACTCGGCCATTCAGCAATACAGCGTATCGCGAATCGATGACAGTTCTCTCACAAGACTAGCTGTCCTGCAGCCAAGGCACTCTCCATACAGCCAGTGCGGTGGCGAGTGACTTTGCGCTCAGGCTTCCGGCGCGCCACATTCGTGATCGCTGGCCGCGCGAAAATGCCGGATCCGCCGCGCCCGCCCCGCACATCGAAGCACGCATCCACCATACGGAGCATCGCATGCCATCTCGCTTTCGCTCGTTCGCCGCCCTCGCGTTGGCACTCGCGCTCGCGCCCATCGCCAACGCCCAGGTGACGGTCGTGAAGGCCGGGAAACTCGTCGACACCGACAAGGGCGTTGTCCTCTCGAATCAAATCATTCTCATTCGCGACGGGAAGATCGAGGATGTCGGACCTTCCGTGAGCATCCCTACCGGAGCGAAGGTCGTCGACCTCTCGAACATGACCGTCGTTCCGGGACTTATCGACAGTCACACTCACGAGGCGGACGGCGTGCTCCCCGAGGACAACGGCGATCCGCGCGCCGTGCTCTTTCACACCTCGTCGGAGATCGTGCTCGCGGCCATACCGAGCGTCAAGTCCACGCTCATGGCGGGATTTACGACCGTGCGCGACCTCGGCACGTACCGCGCGCTCAACGATGTCGCGCTGCGCAACGCGATCAATCGCGGCGACATCCCCGGGCCGCGCATGTACGTCGCCGGCGCGTACATCACCATCACCGGCGGCGCTGGCGCGATGACGGGTGTGTCGCCCGACGTGCAGCTGCCGTGGGACATGCATTTCGGCGAGGCGAACAGCCCCGACGAGGTTCGTCAGAAGGTGCGTCTCCTCGTCGCGCAGGGCGTGAACGTGATCAAGGTGCTGTCGTCGGGCGCGGTGCTCACGCACGGCAGCAATACGAAGTCGCAGGAGTTCACGCCGGCCGAGCTCACCGCCGCCGTCGAAGAGGCGCACTCGTTCGGCCTCAAGGTTGCCGCCCACGCGCATAGCGCCGAGGGGATCAAGAACGCGGTGCGCTCGGGCGTGGCTTCGATCGAGCACGGGACCTACATGGACGACGAGGGAATTCGCCTCATGAAAGAGCACGGCACCTTCTACTCGGCCACCCTCGACGTGCACGACTGCATCACGAGCAAGCCGAACACGCCCGCGGATTTTCTCGAGCATAATAAAGGTATCGCCGACATTCACTACAACGCCTTCAAGAAGGCCGTGGCCGCCGGCGTGAAGATCGCGTTCTCCACCGACGTGCCCGTGTGTCCCTACAAGGATGCCGGAAAGGAGTTCGCGTACATGGTGAAGTACGGGATGACGCCGATGCAGGCGATCCAGGCCGCAACGATCGGCGGCGCGGAGCTGATCGGCGTGCTCGACAAGGTCGGCTCGATCAAGAAGGGGAAGTTCGCCGACATGATCGGGGTGCAAGGCGACCCGACGCAGAACGTGCGCCTGCTCGAGGACGTAAAGTTCGTGATGAAGGATGGCAAGGTCTTCAAGTCATCCGATGCCGCGATTCCTGTGACTAATTGATCTCGTAACGGATGGCACGCATCGCTAGAGGCCCGACACCACGCGCACGTCGGTCGACGCGCAGTTCGCGCCGTCCGTCTCCGCGCTGTCGGGCGGTAGGCATCCCTTCAACGTCGCGGTGCCAATAGCCACTCCCTTGAAGATGGCATTCAGCCTGAGTCGCCCGTGCGGTGGGAGATTCAGCGAATCATTCTCCGAGAAGAGAAGGTCGCTCCCCTGGCTCTGCAGCACCGAGGCGGCCGGCGTCACGGAGATCTCGAGTCCGTAGCCGATGGTGTTCGGAAAACCGAACGCGTGATGGAATGGCTCCGAGCCGGTGTTCTCGATCGTCCACTGCGCGGTGACGATGCTTCCCACCGGAACTGAAGCGGAGGATGCGATGACCGTCGAGGTCAGGTGCGCGGGCCCGGGGGCGCCCCCGGGATCCGTGCTCGACGAGCAGCCCGCAATCGAGAGGAGCGCCGCAGCCAAGCGAATCGTTGTCGTGCGACGTGCGCGCGCAGTCTGCTGCATGCGTCTCCATCGATCAGGAGTGCGAAGCGATGTCCACAGTAATGACCCGATCGGCGGTCGCGGTCAACCACTGGTAACGCTTGCGAGCCGCGCCGCGCCCTCTACTTCCGAAAGATGAAAAACACCGCCCCCGCCACGCACAACGCCGCCCACAGGTAGTTCAGCTTCACCGGCTCGCGCATGTACAGCGCAGCGAAAGGCACGAACACCGCGAGCGTGATCACCTCCTGCAAAATCTTGAGCTGTCCGAGGTCGAGCTGCGTGCTGCCGATCCGGTTCGCCGGGACTTGCAGCGCATACTCGAACAGCGCGATTCCCCAGCTCACCAGAATTGCGATGTACAGCGGCTTGTTGTGCAGATTCTTCAAGTGCGCGTACCACGCGAATGTCATGAAGCAGTTCGAAGCCACGAGGAGCAGCGCCGTCTTGACGATCACTGGCATGGAGATGTTCACGGAAGGGTTTCAGAACGCATTCGCGGGAGCGGGTAATATACGAGAGCAAGTCCCACGCAATCGCGTTGCCAAGTCGTCAGCTTCGGGGCCAGTCGTGCAGTCTCGCACTACCAGTCGCTTCGCCCGCGCCACTCGCGCTCGCCACCTCGCTCTTCTCTCGTCGCTGGTATTCGTCGCCGCGGCCGCAGCCCGTCGCGCGCACGATCCGGTCATCATCATTGCCAACGCCGTTCGCGATTCGCTCAACAGCACGTGGTCAAAGGCGAATCTGCACTGGAACGAGATCGCCGATCAGAACATGCTCACCCAGGCACTCGGCACCGGCGGCCGTCCCACGCAAAAGGAATATCTCGGCTGCCTGATCGGCGATGTGAACGCCGACACCTTCCACGTGATCGGACTCGTACCCGCCCACGACATGAAGCGTTTCCAGTTCGCCGTCACCGGCAGCTGTGACAGCGTCGTCGGCGTGATCGGCACCTTCCACACGCATCCCTACCGCGCCGCACCGACGGGTGAGGCGCTCAAGGAGCCGGGGCTCTCCAAGCAGGACCTGATGACCTTCATGAGCGACACCGATCGTTCGCTCATTGTAATCTGGGACGTTGACTCGCTCGACGTCGCGCTCCGCTCCGGCGACGGACGCGTGGTGCACCCCGCGCTCCTCGTTCCGCGCTGATACTTCCCCCGCTCCCCCTCACGGCTACGTTTCACTCATGAGCTCACCCGCCCCCCTCGAGTTGCCGCACGCTGTCGCCAAGCGCGAGCGCGACCTCATCGAGTGGCTGCGGGCGCACGAATCGCTGCTCCTCGGCTTCAGCGGCGGTGTCGACTCCGCCTACCTCGCCTGCGTCGCCATCGAGGCCGTGGGAGCCGAGCGCTTTCTCGCGGTGATCGGACGGAGCGCATCGTATCCGGCCGAGCAATGGCAGACCGCGCGTGACGTCGCGGCTCGTGCGGGGATCGCCGTGCTCGAGGTCGACACCCACGAGATGGACGACCCGCGCTACGTCGCCAATCCCACAAATCGCTGCTACTTCTGCAAGTCGGAGCTCTGGCACGTGCTCGAGCGCGTGCGCGCGGAGCGCGGAATCGCGACTATCATCGACGGCACGAATGCCGATGATCTCTCCGATCATCGGCCAGGAAAGAAGGCCGCAACGGAGCAGGGGATTCGCTCGCCGCTCGCGGAGCTCGGCTTCACGAAGGCGGACATTCGCGAGCTCTCGCGCGCGCGCGGAATTCCGACGTGGTCGCAACCGTCGTCGCCCTGCCTCTCGTCGCGGCTGCCCTACGGCACGCCGGTCACCGTCACGCGCCTCTTCGCCGTCGAGCGCGCCGAGCGCGCGCTGCGTGCGCTCGGCGTGGCGGGCAATCTTCGCGTGCGCCATCACGGCGACGTCGCGCGTGTCGAGATGGACCTCGCCGAGCTGGATCGCTGGTGCTCCTATGAGCGCGCGTCACTGCTCGCGGACGCTGTGCGCGCCGCCGGCTTCGCGCGCGTCGACATCGATCCGCGCGGCTTTCGTTCGGGATCGCTGAACGTGCTCGCCGGCGTCATCCCCGATCGCGGAGCCAGTGCGCCTCTTTCTCGCTCTTGAGCTGGGCGCGCGCGAGCGACGCGCGATCTGCCAGGCGATCGCACCGATGAAGAAGGCCGCTCCCGAAGCGAGCTGGATTCGGGAGGAGAATCTCCATCTGTCGATCAAGTTCTTCGGCGAGCTGCCGGATACGGCACCCGCGGCGCTCGAGAAGATCCTCGCCGCCGTTGCAGCCGCGCAGCCGCCGCTGGACCTTCGCATCAGCGGGCTCGGCGCCTTCCCAAACCTTCGGGTGCCCCGCGTCGTATGGATGGGCGTGCAACACGATCCGAGGCTCGAGCTGATGCACCACGACATCGAGGCGACCTGCTCCGCGAACGGCTACGCGCTCGACGCGCGCGCCTTCCGCCCGCACATCACCCTCGCGCGCGTGCGCGACGAGATGCCGCTCGCCAATGCGCGCGCGCTTGCCGTCGCCGCGCGCGCTGTGGGGTACAAGGGCGTGCAGCAGGTGACGGCGCTCGCGCTGCTCGAGAGCACGCCGACGCCGGCCGGCCCGCGCTACACCAAGGTCGCGTCGATTCCACTCGGAGGTGGGTGAGCCATGGGGGGATGCTTCAAGTCGATCGGATGTCTCGTGGTGGCGATCGCCATCGCCGCTGGCGCGTGGTTCACGCGCGAGTACTGGACGCCGTATCTGCACCGCATCACGCAGCCTATCCCGGCCGCGCCCGCGCACGCCGCCGACCAGTGGCAGCCCGCCACACCCGCCGGCGCCGCGCGCGCCAGGGCGATCATCGAGCGGCTCGCCTCGCGCAACGGACCGGTCTATGGAAACGTCGATGCCGGTGATCTGGTCGCGTTCATCTTTCAGCAGCTCTCGCACCAGATCCCCGAATCCGCGCGCGACGTCGAGGCGATGGTGAGTGGCGACCAGCTCCTCGTGCGCTGCTCGATGAACCCGAGCGACCTCGGTGATCTCGCCCAGCTCGGACCGCTCTCGAAAGTGCTCGGCGATCGCGAGCCGGTGCAGTTCGGCGGCACGCTCGAGATCGTGAAGCTGGGGCTCGCGGAGTATCGGGTGCAGACGTTCAAGATCCACGACTTCTCGATTCCGCATGCGATGATGCCGCGGCTGATCAAGAGCTACTCGAAGGGCGCGCGCCCCGCCGCCGTTGCCGACGATGCGCTGCCGCTGATCACGCCGGTGCACATCGGAGACGTGCGCATCAAGAACGGCGAGATCACTCTGTACAAGGTCGTGCGGTGAGCCCGAAGATCCTGGTTGCAGACGACGAGAAGGGGATCCGCGCCGCGCTCGGCCAGCTCCTCGAGTACGACGGCTACGAGGTGCACTCGGTGCAGAACGCAATCGACGCGATCGCCGAGTACGAGAAGTGGCATCCGGATCTCGTCTTCATGGATGTGAAGATGGGTGGCATCGATGGGCTCGAGGCGCTCAAGCGCATTCGCGTCATCGATCCGGCGGCGATCGTCGTGATGATCAGCGGCCACGGAACCATTCAAACGGCCGTCGAGGCCACTCAGCTCGGCGCCTACGACTTTCTCGAGAAGCCGCTCGACACCGATCGCATTCAGGTCACGCTGCGCAATGCGCTCCAGCACGTCGTTTTGCGCGAGGAGAACGGCCGCCTCCGTGCGAGCATCGAGTCGCGATATGAGATCGTCGGAAAGTCCTTCGCGATTCGCTCGCTCATCGAGAAGATCGAGCGCGTCGCCACGACGCCGGCGCGCGTGCTGATCACTGGCGAGAATGGAACGGGGAAGGAGCTCGTCGCGCGCGCAGTGCACCGGCTGTCGCCACGCGCCGCGAAGCCGTTCGTCGAGGTGAATTGCGCGGCGATTCCGAGTGAGCTGATCGAGAGTGAGCTCTTTGGGCACATCAAGGGCTCGTTCACGGGCGCGATTGCCGATCGAACGGGCAAGTTCGAGCAGGCCAACGGCGGCACGCTCTTCCTCGACGAGATCGGCGACATGAGCCCGAGCGCGCAGGCAAAGGTGCTGCGCGTGCTCGAGGATGGCGTCGTCAATCGCATCGGGAGCTCGAAGACGATCTCCGTGGACGTGCGCGTGATCGCGGCGACGAACAAGAATCTCGAGGCAGAGATCGCGGAGGGACATTTTCGCGAGGATCTCTACTATCGATTGAACGTCGTGCCCGTGGTCGTGCCGCCGCTGCGCGATCGGCGCGAGGACATCCCGCTGCTCGTGCATCACTTCGCTGGAATTCTCTCCGAGGGCGAGGGGATGCCGCCGCGCACCTTCAGCCAGGACGCGGTCGACCGTCTCTCGGCCTTCGACTGGCCGGGGAATGTGCGCGAGCTCAAAAACACCGTCGAGCGAATTCTCATTCTCTCCAGCGGGCCACGCGTGGGAGCGCCGGACGTCGATCGCCTGCTCGGACAGCGCGCGGCGGATACCACGAGCCTCGGCTCGCTCGCCGACTGCAAGACCTTCGAGGAGTTCAAGGAGGCGGCCGAGCGCGCCTTCCTGCTCACAAAGCTGCGCGAGACAGACTGGAACGTCTCCGAAACTGCGCGCCTGCTCGACATGCCGCGCTCGAATCTCTACAAGAAGATCGAGCGGTATGCGCTGGCGCGAGAGCACGCCTAGAGGATCACCATGGCCGGCACCGATTGGGACAAGGAGATGAAGAAGATCGACAAGCAGCTCGAGTCGATCTCCGACGATGCACTGATCTCGACGTCGAGCGCGAAGGCACCAGCCGAGAAGGCGAAGGTGGCCGCAGTGCAGCGCACGACGTCGACGTTCGGCGTCTTCGCGCGGCTCATGCTCGCCGTCGCCCTCGGCCTCGGCATGCTCTTCTGGCCGTACAGCGCGCGCTGCGGGCCAGGGCTCTTCGCCTTCCTCTTCGCGAGCGGCATGGTGGTCGTGGGCGGCGTGTGGAGCGCGGTATGGACCTGGCGGCACCGCTCGGCGCAGGCGCACGTGCTCTCGCTACTCTTGATCGTGTGGGGGCTCGTGCTCGCCGGGCTGGAGATTCTCCCGCGCACCGGCTACGCGACGCCCACCGCTCAACATCCGGCTACCTGGATGTGCTCCTGACGCGCTCGCCGAACTTCCACGATATTACGACATGAAAACTTTCAAGAATTTCGTCGCTGGCGCCTGGGTCGAGCCTTCCACCGGCAAATACTTCGACAACGTCAATCCCGCGGACACGACCGACGTAATCGGCCGCTTTCCGCTCTCCGCTGCAGCCGATGTCGAGCGCGCGGTAAAGTCTGCGAAGAAGGGTTTCGAGATCTGGCGGCGCACGCCGGCGCCCGCACGCGGCGATGTGCTGCGCAAGGCCGGCGATCTGCTCGTCAAGCGTAAGGACGAGATCGCGGATCTCATGACGCGCGAGATGGGAAAGCCGGTCGCCGAGACGAAGGGCGACGTGCAGGAAGGGATCGACACGGCGTACTATGCCGCTACGGAAGGGCGCCGACTATTCGGGCACACGGTGCCGAGCGAGCTGCGCTCGAAGTGGGCGATGAGCTTTCGCCGCCCGATCGGGATCTGCGGCATCATCACACCGTTCAACTTTCCGCTCGCGATTCCGACGTGGAAGATCTTCCCGGCACTGCTCTGCGGCAACGCAGTGATCTTCAAGCCGGCCGAGGATGTGCCGCACACGGGAACAGTGTTCGTCGAGATTCTGCTCGAGGCGGGGCTGCCGCCGGACGTCGTACAGCTGCTGCACGGCGCGGGCGAAGATGTCGGCGCGGCGATCGTGAATCATCCCGACATCCCCGCGATCTCGTTCACGGGCTCGACGGCGGTGGGCTCGATGGTCGGCGAGACGTGCGGGCGGATGCACAAGCGCCTTTCGCTCGAGATGGGCGGGAAGAACGCGATGATCGTGCTCGACGATGCGGATCCGGAGCTCGCGCTCGAGGGCGTGCTCTGGGGCGCGTTCGGCACGACGGGGCAGCGCTGCACGGCGACGAGCCGGCTCATTCTCCAGTCGAGGATTCACGACAACTTGCTCGGACTGCTCGTTGATCGCGCGAAGGCGATGAAGCTCGGCGACGGTCGCAAGAAGGGGACGGATGTGGGCCCGCTCATCAACGAGGCCGCGCGCGCTAAAGTCGAGCGCTACGTCGACATCGGGCAGGCGGAAAACGCGGATTTGCTCTGCGGCGGCAGGCGGCCGACGGGGAAGTCGCTCGAGAATGGCTACTTCTTCGAGCCGACGGTGTTCGCGCGCGTCGAGGCGGGGTCGCGGCTCGAGCAGGAGGAGATCTTCGGGCCGATCCTCTCCGTGATTCGCGTCGATTCCGTGGAGGAAGCGTTCGCAGTGAACAATGGAGTACGCTACGGGCTCTCGTCCTCGGTCTACACGCGCGACGTGAACGTCGCCTTCCGCGCACTCACCGAACTGGACAACGGTATCACGTACATCAACGCACCGACGATCGGGGCCGAGGCGCATTTGCCATTCGGCGGAGTGAAGCAGACCGGGAACGGCCACCGCGAGGGCGGCTGGGAGGTTTACGAGTTCTACTCCGAGACGAAGGTGGGGTACGTCGACTTCTCGGGCACGCTGCAACGTGCGCAGATCGACAACTATGGCGATGACGCTACGACGCTGTTGTAAACGCGGTTGTAGACGCGGTTGTAGCTCCCTCGCGAGGGATCGACTTGCAATCGGCCCGCGCCTCAGGGAAATTCGTCAACAGTTGCCTCGCGGTCGACTGATCAGTCACCCGGAGAGCGGCGGTTCCCCGCAGCGCGACCGTCCGCCGGATTAATCCGCCGCCACACGATGGACGCCTCATGTCTCACTCTCCCAGCCCCTCCGGATCGCGCGCCGTCACCGATGAGCATCGGGCGGAAGTTTTGCGCGCAATGAATCGGTCGCGATGGCGGATGGATGGGTTTTGGGAGTGGTCGAAGATCATTATTTTTGCCGTCGCGCTGTTCGTGGTCATCCGAACGTTCGGCGTCGAGGCGTACAAAATCCCGTCGGGCAGCATGGAGAAAACGCTGCTTATCGGTGATTTCCTCCTCGTGAACAAGGCGCTCTACGGCGCCGAGATCCCGTACACGGACATCCGACTTCCCGCGATTCGCTCCCCGCGACGCGGCGATGTGATAGTCTTCCAGTATCCGCTCAACCCACAACAGAGCTACGTCAAGCGTTTGATCGGTCTGCCGCGCGACACGGTAGAGATGCGCGACGGCGAGCTGATACTGAATGGGCGGAAGCAGAACGAGCTGTACGTCATCCATTCGCACCCGATCGGAGAGCCGCTGGAGGAGGAGTTCCGGTGGCAGGATCACTATCTGGTACGTACGGCGCAGGCGCGCGAGGGATACCATCCATCGCGTAACACTTGGGGTCCGCTGATCGTCCCTCCCAAGAGCTACTTCATGCTCGGAGACAACAGAGACAACAGCGAAGACAGTCGCTACTGGGGCTTCGTCGCCGATTCGCTGGTCAAGGGGAAACCCCTGATCGTCTACTACAGTTACGAGCGTGACGCGACGCACACTATTCCCTGGCTCACCGACATTCGTTGGAGCCGCCTGGGAACGCAAGTTCGCTGATCGATTCGATGGTTCGACGTTCGGTTCGCAAGCGCGCTGTCGCGCATTCGTGCTGGTCCTTGCAGGAGTAGCCGCCCAGAATGGCCGTACCCTCGCATAAGAAGTCTTCGTACGACGAAGGGTCGCTGGACCAGTATCTTCGGGACATCAGTGCGTATCCGCTGATCGATCGCGACGAGGAAGTGCGTCTCGCCCAGCTGATCCGCGTGAAGGACGCCGAGGCGCTCGACAAGCTGGTGCGCTCGAATCTGCGCTTCGTCGTTTCCGTCGCCAAGAAATATCAGAATCAGGGCGTCGCCCTCTCGGATCTCATCAACGAGGGGAACCTCGGGCTCATCCGCGCGGCCCACAAATTCGACGAGACGAAGGGGATCAAGTTCATCTCCTACGCCGTCTGGTGGATCCGCCAGGCGATTCTTCAGGCGCTGGCCGAGCAGTCGCGCATCGTGCGGGTGCCGCTGAATCGCGCGGGCACGCTGCACCGCATCGGCAAGCGCGCGAACGCGCTGCTCCAGGAGCTGGGCCGCGAGCCCACGCACGAAGAGATCGCGCACGAGATGGACATCACCGAGGAAGAGGTCGCGAAGACGATCTCGATCTCGCAGACACATCTCTCGCTCGATGCGCCGATGACGCCGGGTGAGGACAACCGGCTGCTCGACTACCTGCCGGACACGCTCAACGCCACGCCCGACGAGCAAACGTTCGAAAAGGCGCTCACCGAGGCGATCGAGGAGTCGCTGTCGTCGCTCAAGGAGCGCGAGGCGAAGATTCTGCGCCTCTACTTCGGCCTCGACAGCGAAGAGCCGATGACGCTCGAGCAGATCGGCGCGCTCCTGGGCATCACACGCGAGCGTGTCCGACAGATCAAGGAGAAGGCGCTCTCGCGCCTCCGGCATGTGAGTCGCGCCAGGGCCCTGGAGAGCTTCCTCGGAT
>Ga0075521_10000371_pt1 | contig 12713 bp, 8 predicted proteins | sample NGEPerD_FD_74785 | JGI IMG/M metagenome (GOLD analysis project Ga0075521, IMG submission 74785) | Arctic peat soil microbial communities from the Barrow Environmental Observatory site, Barrow, Alaska, USA - NGEE PermafrostAB12-D | ecosystem: Environmental > Terrestrial > Soil > Wetlands > Peat ...
GCGGAAATGGGCGATGCGCTCGACGGCGCCGGCGGCCAACCCGTCACCGTCCCGTGCCGGCCGCCGCCGGACGCAGGAAGATGTTGGCCGGGTCGCCCGACACGACGTCGATCTTCGAGGCGAAGGCCAGGAACACGCCGTCGCCGCCCACCTGGCGCACGACGATGCGCACGTCGGTCAGCTCCGAGAGGTTGAGGCCGAGAACGCTGCGGAAAAGCTCCTCCGAAATGTAACCGTTCGGCGGGATCCGCTTCGAGGCGGTTGCGATCGGCACGAACGACCCGGGCAGGTACGCGGCGATGACGACGTCGCAGTACGAGCCGGTGACCTCGTTGAGGATGAGATTCGTGCGGTAGGCCGACGAGCTCTCGGCTCCGTCGAACTCCATCGTCCCGAGGTTCGACTGGAACGAGGAGTACCCGTGAAGGTAGGAGTAGCCCTCCATGCCAGTCTTGAAATCCCCGACGCCGGTCGCGGGCGACACCGTGTACGCCTCGGTCTGCACGTCCACGTCCGCCCAGCCCTGCTTGCAGCACGTGCCGTCGATGTTCTTCACGTTCGCGATTTCGATGTGACCGTAGGTGCCTGCCGCTGGGGGGAGATTGAATAGTTCCTCGAGCACGTCCTCGAAGGAAAAGACCGTTCCGCCACCGAGCACAAGCAATGGCGACTTCACCGCGGGGACGTCAGGATTGGGATCGCTGTCGATGTAAGTGAGGGTGAGATTGCGCTGGGCCGTCCCGGTATTCGTGAGCGTGATGCGCGTCCGCCAGAAGGGCCTCGACCCGTCTTCCAGGGGCGCGCCGCCCGCATGGACCGCCGGGAATGACAGCGCCGGTGGATCGCCGCTCAGGGGCAGGCTCGAGAGCGCGGTTCGCGCCCCGGCACCCGTCGCGACGCCCGCGCCGAGACCCTGCAGCGGCTGGAGGCCGCTCTTGGTGACGCCCACGTGGAGCGACGAGTCCTGCGTACGGTTGTCGATGACGGTGGCCATTCCGACGACGGAGCCCTTCGTCCCGCCAACCGGGTCGGCCGCGCTGTTGTCCTCCCACGTGATCTGGGCGTATGCGTAGGAGTTCGCGAGGGGCGCGGCGTCGAAGAGGTCCGCATCGTCGAACAGCTGCACGGTCGAGTTCGCGGGAATCGTCCGGTCGAGGCTCACCGGAGCTCCGTTCTTCAGGATGCGAAAACCGCTCTTGTCGAAGAGCTCGACGAGGATTCGCGTGTCGAACCCCGACGTCTCGAGGAGAAGCAGGTTCGAGCGGCGGTTCGCGTCGTGCGCGAGGCCCGACACCCAGTACAACGGGTCGCTCTGCTTCACGCCCTCGCCCGGGATCGTCGGCCGCATTTCGAATCCGTACTGTCCGGTCGCCGGCGTGGTCCCGAGGGGCACGCGGCGCGAGGCGTTCCTCGCCGCGACCGTCGCCGGCAGCGGCCGGTTGTTGACGAGGGCGGTAGCCGTCAGCGTGGGTGCCGTCGAGCGCACTTCCACGGTGAACGCCCCTTCGGAGCCGAGGAGCGTTCCGACGACGTTGCGGTAGCGGCGGGTCTCGCCGGCCGCGAGCCGGAGGTCATAGCGGCGGAGCGCCGAGCCGTCGGACGGACCGCCGATCGGGTTGAAGAGGAGCGAAACGGGCACGTCGTTCACCGCGTCGGAGTTCGTCAGCCACAGGTCCGCGGCAAAACGCCCCACGCTTTTCGCATCCACGGCGTTCGGGAAGGCGGCATAGAGGAGGCGCGTGCGCGCGGCGGCCGCGGGCGTCGCGCCCGTGCCCCCCGCGGTCGGCGGGACCGCGGGCCCATCGTCCGTCACGAGAAGCGTCTCGACGACGTCCGGGAAGCCGACCGTGGCGAGTGACACGGCCCCGACCTCCGTTCCGGTGCCCGAGCGCCGCTTCGCGCGGTCCACGACGAGCTGCACGGTGCGCGTCTCGCGCGCCGCGAGCGGCCGATCCCAGGGCTGCCCGTCCAGCGACACCGCGGTGAGCCACGGCGTGTGGACAGTCGCGACGAACGACGCGGCGACGTCCGAAGGATTAACGATCGAGCGGAGGACCGGATTCCCGTCGCGGTCGATGTCCGCGGCCGTGTCGCTCCAGACGACCCTCGCCTTCGCCGGAGCGGCCGAGAGCATGCAGTCGACGGAAACCGCGAGCGTCGTTTCGCCCGCCGTGAGCACGACCGACGCGTGCACGGGACGCGCCAGCACGGAGACGTAGAGCGACGTCACGACCACCGCGGCTTCGGCGTTCGGGGCCAGCGCGAACGAATCCGGCGCGAGGACGAAGCCGCTGTCGTCCGCCTTCGCGCGCACGACGAACGAGTCGGTCCCGCCGTTGCGGACGACGAAGGACGTCGTCAGGCGGGTGCCGGCCGCCGGGACGAGCGCGGCGATCGGGGCGGGCTCGGACACGAGGAGGAGCGCCGGCTTCAGCACGTTGCCCACTGTCACGCGAAGAGACGGAGACCAGGGGCCCACGGAGCCGCAGGACGCCTCGGCCCGCACCTGGAAGACGTAGTCGCCGGGCGCACCCGAGAAAGACGCGGCGCCTCCGTCGACGACCCATTCGCGGCCGTCCGGCTCGAAGACCGACGTCCGGCGAATATGGAATTTCAAGCCCGTCGGCCCGCCGCCCGGGCCCGGCCCGGAGCCGAGCGTGTTCCAGGTGACGACCCACGTCGAATATGCCGGCGGATTCGCCGGGTCGACGCGCAGCTCGCCAACGGAAAGCGGCGCGTCACACGTGCTGTTAACGGGAACGGCGACGACGTTGGATACGATGGCGGCGGGTGAGGCCGTTGGACAGGACGACTTGACGACGATCCGGTGGTACAGGACCTTGGCGCTCGCGGCACCCGGCGTCAGGGTGATCGCCGACCGCAGCGTGACGGTCTGGTCGACGCCTGACGCGAAGTTCGCGTCCTGGGAGCGCTCGACGACATAGTAGTCCGCGCTCTGGGCCGTCGCGCTCGTGAGGACGTTCGTCCACGAGAGGGAATACGACTCCCCCGCCTGGACCCCGGCGGGTCCCGTCAGAACGGGAGCCGGGACCGGACAGGCCGCCCCGCGAGCGCCCGGCGCCCACGCGGTCGCCAAGGCTCCGAGCAGAGCCGCTCCGAGAACCGACCGCGAAAGCCGGGCGTTCGAACTCATCCTTCTCTAGAATCCCCCTCGATGCGCTCTTGGGAGTGTCTTGGCGCGGGCACCATCCCACGTCGACCTGGGTCCATGGGGGTGATCGCCGCCCTGCTGGTCGCCCTCGCGGGCCCGCTGTCCGCGCAGGGGATTCTACCCCCCGACGCGGCCGTGAAGGCCTATCAAGCGGGACAGGCCGCCGCGCAGCGGAAAGACTGGCCGCTCGTGATCCAGAAGATGAACGACGCGCTGGCCACCGGGCACACGCACGCGAGGCAGCACTTCGGCGCGAGCCGCTACACGGTGGACCTCTACGACCCCTATTACTGGCTGGGCGTCGCGCACATGGAGCTCGGCGAGGTTCTCGAGGCGAAGCGCAACCTTCTCCTCTCCCGGAGCGAAGGGGTCATCGACGGGTTTTCGGAATCCGCGGATCTCCTCGGTCGGCTCGGGACGCTCGAGCGCCGCGAGGCCCAGCAGTCCGCCGTGCGGGAATCACCGACACCGGCGCCACCGGAGGCGACGCCCACGGTGCCGGTCCCCGTCCCGGCCACGGCCCCGACCGCCGGCGCCCCGGCCGGAGACCCCGGAGCCCCGGAGTCGCGCGACGCCAGGGGAGCCAGCGCCGAGCGCATCCTGACCCTCTTTTCTGCCGGCGACTTCGCGGGGGCCGAAGCCGGGGTCGAGAGATTCCGGCGCGCCCGCCCGGACGCCCGGGAAGCGGACCTCCTCGCTTCCCTCGTTCTCGGGACGCGCTACGTCCTCGAGGGAAGGGCCGATGCGACCCTCCTCGCCCGCGCGAAGAAGTCCCTCGCTTCCTGGCGCAAGAAGGGCGGCGGACGACGGACGGAGGAGGCGCTTCTTTCCCCGTCGCTCCTCGCGACGCTGAACGGGACCTGACGCCTCAGCGCGCGCGGACGACCCAAGTGCCGGCCGCAAGGTCCTGAAAGGCCCTTTTGTCCTTCTCGAAGAAGGCCCACACCCATCCGAGACCCAGCGGCAGGCCCGCGAGCACGAGGACGACCGCGCGGATCAGAGCCGCTTTCCAACCGATGCCCCGTCCGCCGATCTCCCCGCGTTTGACGACCGTGAGTCCGAGAAGGGACTTGCCGGGCGTGCGCCCGCGCCACGCCCACCCTCCCACGACATACAGAGCGTTCGCGAGCGCGGCAAGAAGGAACGAGAGAATCGTGATGCCTCGAAAGGCCCAGTCCGGAGCCGCGTCGCGCGTCTGAAGCTCCGCGCGAAAGTAGTCGATGAGAAAGACGGGAGCGAACAGGAGGAGGTTGATCGCCGTGAGGATGACGGCATCGACGAGAACCGCGAGGAGGCGGGCGAACGGGTTCGCGGCATTTCGCGGGCCCGCGTTCACCGCCGGGGCGCGCCGCTCGCGGAACGCCGCCGCGCGCTCGGCCGTCGCGGCACGAGGGGGCGCCTGGGACGAATTCATCTGGATCGAGACGTCCGCGAGCTCGCGGGCGGCGAGCGCCGATGGGAACGGCTCCGCGAGCGCCGAAATGCCGTCGGATGGCGCCACGGTCGAGAGCTCGTCCGGGGGCCGGAGAGCCGCCGGGAAGGCCTCGCGGAACGCGGAGCCGGGCCGGGCGGGAGCGCCTTTCCGATCGACGTCGTGGAAGAGCTCGGAGGCCGACATCTCGTCGGGCGGCGCGACAGACGGCGCCTCGGGCTGGGGCGGCAGGTCGTCCGGCCCCAGGAGGGCGGTGCGTTCGGACGGCACGCTCGGCGGCACGATGCGCAGGTCGATCACGGCCGCGCCGATCTGGACGCGGTCACCGCTCTGGAGCCGCGTCTCGCGGGAAATCCTCTTGCCGCCCACGTACGTGCCGTTCGAGGAGTTGAGGTCCTTGACGATCGCCTCGCCGTTGTTGAGCGTGAGGAGCGCGTGGGAGCGCGAAACGGACTCGTGCTCGAGTCGAACGGTCGACGTTCGGCTGCGTCCGAGCGTGGCCTCGCCGTCCGAGAGGTCGATCTCGTGGCCCTCCACCGAGAGCACGTAACGGAAGACATCATTCGTCACGGTGACGGAAATTGTACCCGGCTCCGCAACGCTTCGGCGGTCGGCGTGTCGCCGCGGGCTGCGAGAGCCCCGGGAGTCCCCGAAAATACGAGGCGCCCCCCGGCCGGACCGCCTCCGGGGCCCAGCTCCACGAGGAAGTCCGCCCGAGCGAGGAATCCCGTGTTGTGTTCGACCGCGACGATCGAATGGCCCGCCGCGATGAGGCGCCGGAAGACCGCGAGGAGCACGTCCACGTCGGACGGCGCGAGCCCGGTCGTGGGCTCGTCGAAGATGAAGAGCACCGGCTCGTCCGGGTTGCCGCTCCTCAGGAAGGACGCGATTTTCAGCCGCTGTGCTTCGCCGCCCGAGAGCGTCCCGGTGGACTGGCCGAGCGTGAGATAGCCAAGCCCCGCTTCCGCGAGCGGCGCGAGCCGCTCGGCGATCGCGGAGACGTCGGCGAAGAGGTCGCGCGCCTCGTCCACCGTCGTGGCGAGAAGCTCGTCCACGTTTCGTCCGCGCAGCCGGACTTCGAGCACCTCGGACTTGAACCGTCGCCCGTCGCATCCCTCGCACACGACCGTCACGTCGGCGAGGAACTGCATGTCCACCGTCACGACGCCCGCCCCCTCGCATCGCTCGCAGCGGCCGCCTTTCGCATTGAAGCTGAACGCCCCCTTCTCGAGGCGGCGTGCCTTCGCGGCAGGCGTGCGGGCGAGAAGCGTCCGGATCTCGTTCCATGCCTTCGTGTACGTGGCCGCGTTCGAGCGGGAGGAGCGCCCGAGTGGCGACTGGTCGACGAGAACGACGTCCGAGACCCTCTCGAGCCCCTCGATCGCATCATGCGGGCCGACCTCGTCCACGCCGGGGAGCAGCCCTTTTCCCATCCGCTGCCGCGCGCCCGCGGCGAGAACGTCCACGACGAGCGACGACTTTCCGGAGCCGGAAACTCCGGAGACGGCGACAAGACGCTGGAGGGGGAAGAAGACAGAGAGATTTTGGAGATTGTTTGCTCGTGCACCCACGACGCGAATCGACTCGTCGGGCGCGCCGCCGACCACACTCCCTTCTAAGAAAGCGCCGAAGGCGCTCACCGTTTCGGCGGCTAAAGCATGACTCGACGCAGTCGGCCCGTAACCGCTCGCGTCCGAAGCAGGAAGCATTTCTCTCTCTTTCTTCAGACTCCTCCCGGTTGCCGTGTCCTGTTCCTCCAGCTCCGCCGGCGTGCCCTCGAAGACGAGCCGTCCGCCTTTCGCGCCGGCGCCCGGGCCGAGGTCGATGACGTGGTCGGCGGCGCGTATCACGTCCGTGTCGTGCTCGACGGCCACGACCGCGTTGCCGCCCGCCGCGAGGCGCCGGAGGACGCCGAGCAGCCTGTGGGTGTCGCGTGGATGGAGGCCGACGGTCGGCTCGTCGAGGACGTAAAGCGTGCCGGTGAGCGCGTTGCCGATGGCCGAGCCGAGCTGGATGCGCTGGGCCTCACCGCCCGAGAGCGTGCGCATCGTGCGCCCGAGCGTGAGATACGAGAGTCCGATCTCGACGAGCGTGGACACGCGGCGCCGGAGCTCGTCGACGAGCGACGCCCCGCGCGCGCGCTCCGGTGCGAGGGGAAGGGCGCCCTCGAGAAACACGAGCAGCTCTTCGAGCGTCAGGGCCACGACGTCGGCAATCGTCTTGCCCGCGAGAGTCGCGGCGAGGGCCTCGGGCTTCAGGCGTGCCCCACCGCAGGCCGGGCACGGCGTGTAGCCGCGATACCGCGAGAGCAGCACGCGGACGTGCACCTTATAGCGCTTCTTTTCGAGGTACTTGAAGAGCCCCTCGACGCCGTACCACTCGCCCGAGCCCTTCCACACGACGTCGCGCTCACGCGGCGTCAGCTCGTTCCAGGGCACGTTCCACCGCAACTTGTTCCGCCGCGAGACCGCTTTCAGGTCGTCGTACGCGCTCTCGTAGGCGGGCGAATTGAACGGCGCGATCGGCCGCTTTGCCAGCGATTTGCGGGGGTCTGGGACGACGCGGGCCGGATCGATGCCCGTCACGCGCCCGAATCCCTGGCAGGTCTCGCACGCGCCCCGCGGCGAGTTGAAGGAGAAGAGGGCGGGCACGGGATCCGTGAAGCGACGCCCGCACGCGTTGCACGAAAGGCCGCGGCGAAACCGGTACGCAGAGGCAAGGTCCTGTCCGGCCTCGACAACCAGAAGCTCGCCGTCGGCGGCGTCGAATGCCATTGAAAGTGAAGAGAGGATTTCCCCGTCGTCTGCGCGCAGCACGTGACGCCCCACGAGCAACGGAAAGGCCCCAAGGGGCGCCGCCGCCTCCCCCATCTCTTTGTCATTCGAAGAAATTTCCAGGACGTCCCCCGAAGCACCAACGTAGCGGAAGAAGCCGAGCCTCCTCCACTCCGCGCACTCCGCGTCGAACGACTGAACCTGGCGCGGCGCGATCACGAGCAGGCGCGCGCCCTCCCCGAATTTCGCGACGAGCGCCGCAAGGACACCCTCCGGTGTCTCGCGGCGCACGAGGCTTCCGTCGTCGGGGCAGCGCAAGGTTCCGGCGGCCGCGAACAGGAGCCGCAGGACATCGTGGATCTCGGTCGCGGTCCCGACGGTGGAGCGGGCCGAGCGCCCCGGCGCCTTCTGCTCGATCGCGAGCGCGGGCAGGACGTGCTCGATGAGATCCACGTCGGGGCGCTCGAGGCGCTCGAGGTATTGGCGGGCGTATGTGGACATGGATTCGACGAACCGGCGCTGGCCCTCCGCGTAAAGCGTGTCGAAGGCGAGCGAGGATTTACCCGAGCCCGAAGGACCCGTGACGACGGTGAGCGCGCCGACGGGAAAAGAGCACGTCACGTTCTTCAGGTTGTGCGTGCGCGCGCGCACGACCGTGATCGCGCGCGCCCCCCGAGCGGGCCCCGTCCGCCGCATCACCGTGAGAAGACCGCGAGCTGGTTCATGCCGAAGAGGAAGCTCCGGTACGCGATCGAGGGGAGGCCCACGGCCCGCCCCGCCGCCTCGAGATCTTTCCGCGAGAGGAGGTCCCCGTGCTCTTCGTGGGCGTGGGCCGACAGGAGGCCGAGAGCGGCCCCGGCCTCCAGCACGAGATGTCCGCGCGGATGCGGCGTCGTCACGATCGCCCGCCCCCCTTCGGCGAGGAGGTCCGCGACCCGTGCGAGGACGCGACCCGGCTCGGCGACGTGCTCGAGGACGGCGAGGAGCAGAGCGACCTCGAACGGCCCCCGCGCGGCGAGGGCCGGTGGGGCCGCGCCGGCTCCGAAATCCCATTCGAAGAAATCCGACGAAGGAAATCGCGAGCGCTGCAGGCGGAGAACCTCCGGATCCCGGTCACAGCCCGTGTACGACGGGAGGCGCCCCGGCAGATCCGTCAGGCCGCAGCCGACGTCGAGGACGCGCGCGCCGGCGGGCACGTGCGGCAGCGCGGCGGCGAGGCGGAGCGCCCCGACGCGCCTCGTGAGCCGGCCATAGAAGGGCGACGGGCGGGAATGCGCGGACACGCGGGGGTTTTACACCCTCCACCGTAAGATCGGCGCTTATGAGCGAATCCGCGTTCATTCTCCGGGACGCGCGGCCAGCCGACGTGCCCGCGATCGTCTCCCTGATCCGTGATCTCGCGGCGTACGAAAAGCAGCCCGAAGACTGCCATGCCGACCCTCGGCTCCTCGAAGAGCATCTGTTCGGCGCGAAGCGATTTGCCGAAGTCGTCCTGGCGGAGCGGGCCAGCGAGACCGTGGGCTTCGCGCTCTTCTTCCACAGCTACTCGACGTGGCTCACCCGGCCGGGTCTCTACCTCGAAGACCTTTTCGTGAAGCCCGCCTTCCGGGGGCTCGGAATCGGCGAAGCCCTTCTCACGCATCTCGCCCGGCTCGCGGTGAGCCGCGGCTGCGGGCGCCTGGAGTGGAGCGTTCTCACCTGGAACGAACCGGCGATCGGTTTCTACAAGCGGCTCGGAGCGGTCCCGATGGACGGATGGCAGGTCTACCGTCTCGCCGGAGACGCCCTGAACCGTCTCGGGCGATAATCGACCCAGGGTCCGAGGGCAACAAGACGTGCAGAAGAGCCGATCACAGACGGACACGCAGCCCATCCGCGTGCGCGAAGGGCGGAAAGGTTCCGGCGTCATGCGGCGCCCGGTGTCCCTGCTCGTGGATTCGCCGGACCCCACGGCTCTCTTCGACCGCATGGGCCGGGTTCTCCTCGCGAACGAGGCCGCGCTCGCCGAAGGCACGCCCGGGCCGGGGACCTTCGACGGCGCGCCCGAGAGCGCGCCGCCTTTCTGGCTTTCGCCTCCCGGGCGCGACAGCCTGATCGAGGCCACGGCCGTGCCGGGAGGCGCGCGAAACTTCGAGGTCCGCATCCCGGCCGGACCCGAAACCGTCGAACGCATTTTCTGGGTCACGACGCGCATCGCCGCCGAGTCCGCGGCCGGAGGATTTCTCGCGGCGGCCCGGGAGGTGACCGGCGCGGTCGGCGACCTCCCGCGCGCGGAACCCGGCGAGACCGTGGCCAAGCCTGCCGACGCCCTCACGGGTTTCTTAAACCGGGAGCAATTCCACTTTGAGCTCGAGCGCGAGATCGCGCGCGCGGACCTCTTCGGCCGGCCGCTCGCCCTCCTCGTCATCGGGCTCGACAACTTCAAGACCCTGAACGGCACGCATGGGCTCCTCGCGGGGGATACATATCTCCGTTCGATGGCGGAGACTCTTCGCGGCACGCTGTTGGTCGGCGAGATCGCTGGCCGGGTGGGCGGCGACGAGATCGCCATTCTCCTTCCGGGAGTCTCCGCGGCCGAGGCTGCGCCGCGCGCCGAGGCCGTCATCGGGAGAATACGCCGGCTGGCGCCCGTCTGGGGGGGCACCGCGCTCACGCTCACGGCCAGCGCGGGCATCGCCTTCTTCCCCGAGCACGCGGGCGGCGCCGCCGACCTGTTCCTCGCGGCAGACCTCGCGATGCATCAGGCGAAGCGCCGCGGCGGGGGCCGCGTCCGCCTTCACGACCCGTCGGATCGCGAACGCGACCACACGGGCCTGCTCCGCGAACAGTCGAACCGGATTCGCGCCGCCCTCGCCGAGTCCCGATTCGTGCCCTACTTCCAACCGGTGGCGGAAGTCGGAAGCGGCCGCATCGTGGCCGTCGAGACGCTCGCCCGGATGCGCGAGCCCGATGGACGCATCGCCCTCCCAGCCGAATTCCTGGGTGCCGCCGAGCGATTTGGAATCGTGACGGCCATCGATCGCGCCATCATCGCCGCGGCCTTCGACGCCCTCGCGGCGGCCCGCAAGAAGATCAGTCCCGAGCTCGAGATCGGCGTCAACCTCTCGGGCCTCGACTTCGACGACGACACTCTCGTCGCCGACATCTCGCGAATGGCTCGCGCCAAGGGCATCCGCCCCGAGCGCGTCACGTTCGAGATCACGGAAACCGCCGCGCTCCGGGACTTCGACCGCGTGCGCGATTTCACGCTCGCGCTCACCGGCGAGGGCTTCCATTTCGCTCTCGACGACTTCGGCATGGGCTTCTCATCGTTCCGCTACCTGCGGGAGCTGCCCGTCTCGTCGCTGAAGCTCGACATCAGTTACGTCCGGGACCTCCCGAAGGTGAAGGCGAACCGCGTCTTCGTGCGGGGGATTGCGGGGATCTGCCGCGGCCTCGGCGTGAAGACCGTGGCCGAGGGCGTCGAGTCCGAGGACGTCATGGAGATCCTCCCGGAACTGGGCGTCGATCGCGCGCAGGGCTGGCACGTCGGCTATCCCTCGCCCGACCTCCCGATCGTCGAGGCCGGCGCGAGTCTCATCCTCCCGCGGAGACCGCGGCTCTGATTCAATTGCCCCGGGGCCCCAGGAGTCGTGTACCGGGACTCGCCGTCGATGTCGCGCTGATCGTCGTGCTCGGTGCGCTCGTGGCCGGCGTCGTCGGACTCGCCCAACGCTGGGAGGCGCCGATTCGCCAGGCCGTGGAGATCGATCTTTCGCCCTCGGCTCTGCCTCTCTATACCCTGCTTTCGCTTTCGCGCGGCTTCGCGGCGTACCTCCTGTCGCTCGCCTTCACGCTCACGTACGGGACGATCGCCGCCCACGGCAAGCGCGCGGAGAAAATCATGCTGCCGCTCCTCGACATCGGGCAGGGAATTCCGGTGCTCGGCTTCCTCCCGGGCCTCGTCCTCGGAATGGTCGCGCTCTTCCCGCGCACGAACGTCGGCCTCGAGCTTGCCTGCATCGTCATGATCTTCACCGGGCAGGTCTGGAACATGACGTTCTCCTACATCGGGTCCCTGCGCTCGATTCCCGAGGAGCTCCACGAGGTCGCCCGCATCCACCGCTTCTCGTTCTGGAAACGCTTTCGGATCGTGGAAGTGGCATCCTCGGTGATCGGGCTCGTCTGGAACTCGATGATGTCGATGGCGGGCGGCTGGTTCTTCCTGACCGTCACCGAGGCCTTCACGCTCGGCGACCGGGACTTTCGGCTGCCCGGCATCGGCTCGTACATGGCCGTCGCCATCGAGAAGGGCGACGCGCGGGCCATGGCGTGGGCCATCGTCGCGATGGTCGTCATGATCGTGGCCTGCGACCAGCTTCTCTGGCGCCCCCTCGTCGCCTGGTCGCAGCGCTTCCGCAACGCGGACGTCGAGGGCGAGGCGGCCCCGGAATCGTGGGTGCTGAATCTCGTGCGCCGCTCGGCGTTCCTCCGCAGGTTGCGTCTCCGCAGGCGGCGCCGCCGCCGCGGCCCCACCTCTCCGTCTCCCGCCCCGCTGCCCGCTGTCGCGCCAGCCTCCGACGCGGGAGGCGAGCGCGTCCGCAACGGTGTCCTCGCCGCCGTCGGCCTCGCGGCCCTCGTCGGCGCGCTCTTCGGAGCGTGGAAGCTCGTGGGGCTCCTCGCGCGGGTCCCGTCCGGCGAGTGGGTGGTGCTGGTCGGGGCCCTTGGGGCGACGTTCCTGCGGACCCTCACGGCTCTCGCTCTCGCGACGGCCTGGACGCTGCCGATCGGAATCCTCGTGGGCCGCTCTGCCGTCTGGTCGCGGCGGCTCCAGCCCGTCGTCCAGATCGTGGCGTCCTTTCCGGCTCCCATGCTCTTTCCCATCGTGACCGGCGTCCTTCTCGCGCTCCGCGTGCCGTTCGGGGCGATCGCGGCGGTCCTCATGTTCCTGGGCGCGCAGTGGTACGTCCTCTTCAACGTCCTCGCGGGCGCGAGCGCCATTCCGCACGATCTCGACGAGGCCGCCGACGTCTACGCCATGAAGGGCGCCGCGCGCTGGCGCACGCTCTTCGTGCCGGCGGTGTTTCCCTTCCTCGTGACGGGCCTCGTGACGGCCGCCGGGGGCGCGTGGAACGCGTCGATCGTCGCCGAGACACTGACCTGGCATGGAAAGACGCTGGAGACGTTCGGCCTCGGCTCGCTCATCACGAAGGCCACGCGCGACGCGAACTTCCCCCTCCTCGCCGCGGGAGTGCTGACGATGTCCCTCGCTCTTGTCCTCCTGAACCGCCTCGTCTGGCGCCGCCTCTACCGCCTCGCCGAGACGAAGTACAGTCTCAACCGATGAGCGCCCGCC
>Ga0075521_10000373_pt1 | contig 12690 bp, 10 predicted proteins | sample NGEPerD_FD_74785 | JGI IMG/M metagenome (GOLD analysis project Ga0075521, IMG submission 74785) | Arctic peat soil microbial communities from the Barrow Environmental Observatory site, Barrow, Alaska, USA - NGEE PermafrostAB12-D | ecosystem: Environmental > Terrestrial > Soil > Wetlands > Peat ...
CCAGACATGGATACGTGTAAATAGGTATGGAATAAATGACATGCGAACAATTTACGCCTAAATCACTGATTCTAAAAGATCATGATTTTTTATTTTCAAGTGTTATACACCACTACATCACCAAACCACCGAGCGGTGCTCCGCCGGACGCGCGGTTTCCGAACCGACGTTACTAAGTGGGTTGAGTGTTGGCGGGGCGGAAGACTTCGGCGGCGGCGATTATCGTGTTGGCGTGGATGGTGATGGTGTCTTCGACCCGGTTGGCGTATCCACCGGCAAAGGTCACCATGATGGGGATGTTGCGGGCGCGGGCGGCGCGGTAGACAATTTCGTCGCGCTGCTTCAATCCTTCTATGGTCAGATTCAGTCCGCCGAGTTGGTCTTCACGGAACGGGTCGGCGCCAGCGACGTAGCAGATGAGGTCGGGCTCAAACTGACGCAGTCCCGAGCTGAGAGCATGGTCGAGCCAGGCGAGATAGCTGGCGTCATCGCATCCGTCGGGCAAGTTCACGTCAATCGAAGACCGCGGCTTGACCATCGGGTAGTTGTTTTCCTGATGCAGAGAGATGGTGAAGACGTCTTTCGAGGTCCCGTACAGCATCTCGCCACCCGCATGCGCAACCGTGGAAACGGGGCGATCACATGGCAAGACTGCGGGGTGGGCGGATGACCCGCAGAAGATCACTGCGGTGCCGTTGCCCTGGTGAACGTCGCAGTCCACGGTCATGGCGCGCTGAATGAGCTTGCGCTTTTGCACACTGCGAATGGCGACGCCGAAGTCGTGCAGCATGCAGAAGCCTTCCCCGTGGTCAGGAAAAGCGTGATGAAAACCGCCTCCGACATTGACGCAGACGCCATCGGCAAGAGCGCGCTCGGCGGCGAGGATCGAGCCTCCGGCGTGTAGCAGGAAGGTATCCACCACTTGCGGCGAGTACGGGATCTCCATTTGCAATTCTTCGCGCGCGGTGAGGCTGCCTTCCATGAGCTTGTTGACGTAATGCGGAGAGTGGACCAGCATCACGTCGGATTCCGAGGCGGGTTGGGGCGCGATGAAGTCGGACTCATCCACCAGGCCGTGTTCAAAGAGGCGCTCGCGGATCAGGCGGTATTTGTCGGCGCGAAATACATGCTCGCCGATGGGGAGGAAGTACTTTTCGCTGTAGACGAGCTTGAAAGGCAGCATGGACCGAGTTTCTAGGGTGCCGGGTTGAAGCACTCAAACAGCTCATTCTAGTTCTCCCGGAGCAGAACGCAAACAAGAGTTGTCCGACACTGGCGGAAGGGGTTGAGCTCCCGCCGGAGGCGCAGCTCTTCGAGTCTTGCGGCCCCTGCCGGTTAACCCATAACGGGTCGGCACCTTTGAGGACGGGCGGGCGCCAAATCATGGTGCAATTTTGCTCACTTTTGTGGCTTTACTAAATCGCGCGACTCGGAGACACTGTGTCGATTCACTTCACAAGGAGGCAGTACGAATGAAGCGAGCTTTTTGCCTTGCAGTCGCGGTGCTTTGTTTCACTATGGTTAGCCTGTCAGCGGCAACCGCACAGGTCAAGTACAACGAAGGGGCGGTGGAACGTGTGGTACTGCTACACGTCACGCCAGGGCATTTCGATGCGTTTGTGGCCGATATTAAGGCCAATGTCGTCCCCATCTGGGAGGCGGAGAAGAAGGCCGGGCTGATTCAGGATTACGCGATGTTCCTGAACACTACGCGCGCCAGCTCCGATGAATGGGACTTTGGTTACGAACTGACGTACAAGAACATGGCTGCCTTGGACGGACTTCCCGACAAGGTATTTGAGATGCGCATGAAGCAGTACGGCAGCGAGAGCGCCGAGCAGAAAGTCATCGACAAGCGAGTGGAGAATGCACACATCGTCAGCAGCTACTTGCTGCGCGACATTACCCTGCGGTAATTGGCTTCGATTCATTTAGACTGGCGGCGTTGGAGAGAATTCAGCGCCGCGATTCGGATTTTGCCGCCAGACAAATCCCTCCACTGACCCTCATCCGTCGCGGTGATTTAAGATGGCGCTGCATGGCATCTGCCGTTCAAGTTGGTTCCCTGCAGCGCATCGCGCGCCATAACCTGCTGGCCACAGCGGGGGCGGTGCTTATTGTGATGTTCGTGACCTGCGCGCTATTCGCGCCGTGGATCGCTCCGCAAGATCCGTACTACATTGATTTGCCCTCGCGGCTGATGGGACCTTCGTCTGCGCACTGGTTTGGGACGGATGAATTGGGCCGCGACATCCTTTCGCGGGTGATTTATGGAGCGCAAGTTTCGATGCTGGTGGGAAGTTGCGTGGTGGCGGCGTCACTCACGCTGGGCCTGATCTTTGGCTCGGTTGCAGGATATTACGGCGGGTTCCTCGACCGTTTTCTCAACGTGATCGTGATGAATGCATTTATGTCGTTTCCGGGAATCCTGCTGGCGATTGCGTTCGTGGCATTTCTTGGGCCGGGACTGTTCAACCTGGTGCTAGCGCTGTCGATTGGCGGATGGGTGGGCTATGCCAGATTGGTGCGAGCGCAAGTGCTGGCGGTGAAGGAGCGGGAGTTTGTGGAGGCAGCACGTGCGCTGGGCGCGAGGGACTCGCGAATCATCGTGCGGCACATCCTGCCAAACATCATTCAGCCGGTCATCGTGCAGGCAGCGATCGGAATGGCTGGTGCGATCCTGGCGGAAGCGACGATGAGTTTCCTGGGGCTGGGGGTGCCCCCACCGACGGCGACGTGGGGTGCGATGCTGAACGACGCACGTTCGCACCTGTTTGACGCGCCGCACCTGGTGCTTTTCCCGGCTGCGGCGGTGATGCTGGCGGTGCTGTCGTTCAACTTCATTGGCGACGGCTTGCGCGATTATCTCGATCCGCGCTCGAGGATCGAAGTGGGGCTGTAGGCGGGTCGAAAGTCGTTTACCACGGAGGCACGGAGATTTTTTATTTCACCGAACTGCGGCACTGACCCTCGTCGGGCGCACTGCAAATTCGCGCCATGTATTCTAGAATTTTCCTGAGGTTTGCAATGGCCTCTTTTCGGTACAGAAGTTACCTAGTTCTCTTCCTCATCTTGACTTTGACAATTGCGATTGCTACATCGTGTGGCGGACAGTCTTCATCGACAACCACCGCGCCGCCAGCGACGCCGAGTTATCAACTGGTGTGGGCGGATGAATTCAGTGGGACGGATGGGTCGGCTCCGGATGCCACGAAGTGGGCGATCCAGACCGGCGGCGGCGGTTGGGGTAACAACGAGCTGGAATCGTATACCGCGCGTCCAGCGAACGTGCAGGTTTCCGGTGGGAACCTGGTGATCACTGCGATCAAGGAGGACTATACCGGAGCTGACGGCATTGCCCGTCACTACACTTCTGCGAGGATGCAGACCAAGGGATTGTTCTCGCAACAGTACGGCCGGTTCGAGGCGCGCATCAAAATTCCGAAGGGACAAGGCATGTGGCCGGCCTTTTGGATGCTGGGGAACAACATCGACACCGTCCCATGGCCAGCTTGCGGGGAGAACGACATCATGGAAAACATCGGCAAGGAGCCGTCGATCGTGCATGCTTCCCTACATGCCGGGGGCTATACCGGAGGCGAGGTTTCGGTTCCTTACACTCTGACGAATGGACAGTCGTTCGCCGATGATTTTCACATCTTCGCCACGGAATGGGAATCGCAGGTCATTCGTTTTTATGTAGACGGGAATCTGTATGCAACTTACACGCCAGCCAGCACGCCCTCGGGATCTCCGTGGCCTTTCGACAGTCAGCCGTTCTTCATGCTGCTGAATCTTGCAGTGGGGGGCGACTGGCCGGGGGATCCCGATGCGACGACGCAGTTTCCACAGCAGATGCTGGTGGACTATGTGCGGGTGTATCAGAAGAAGTGACTGGTAACTGGTAATCGGCGATAAGCGATCAGCACGTAGCTCACCCGATTCGTCCGGCAATGGATGAATATTTTTTGCAGGTCGAGCATCCAACGGAACATGGCTACTGAAAAGGCAATACTGGGCGGCGGATGCTTTTGGTGCGTCGAAGCCGCGTTCGTTCAATTGGAGGGTGTGGAGTCAGTGCGTTCGGGTTACATGGGCGGACACCGTCCAAATCCCACCTACGAGCAGGTGTGCACCGGCGTCACGGGACACGTAGAGGTAGCGGAGGTTACTTACGATCCAGCGAAGGTCAGCTATCGCGATCTGTTGGATGTTTTCTTTACAGTGCACGATCCGACCACGCTGAATCGCCAGGGCAACGATGTAGGCGAGCAGTATCGGTCGGTGATTTTCTACCTCGACGAGTCGCAGAAAGAGACGGCGGAGGACGTAATCGCCCAGTGGACGCGGGAGAAGGTGTTTCCCGATCCCATTGTCACCGCGGTGGAACCGGCGCAAACATTCTACGTTGCCGAAGATTATCACCAGGACTACTTCAAGAACCATCCGATGCAGCCGTATTGCTTGTTCACGGTAGCGCCCAAGGTGAAAAAGATCCGACAGAAATTCGCGGCGAGACTGAAGGCAGAAATTTAAGGCCCGGCGTCCGGGCGTCCTTCTGCGAATTGTGAGGCGCGCTAAAATACAGCGATGGCGGATTCCCTCAATCTAAGCCTGTGGTTTCCCAGCTTCCATGAAGCGGAAATGCTGCTGCGTGCCGTGTCGGTGATGCGGCAGTTTCTGTATTCCGAAGTGCGCGAAGGCATCACCTATTTGTCGGTGCATCCGGTAGCGTGGTCGGAGCCGACGGTGCTGGAGCGGCGGTTCAATCCAGGCATTTCTCCGGAGGAAGCGGCGGACATAGCGGATGAATTCGCGCACGACGATTTTGGTTTCGTATTCGAAGCTTTCTGGGACTTGTGGGTCCCGAACAACGATGAGACCGGCGACGCGTGGGTGCAACGTCCGGTTGCGGTGCGGTTTATCGTGCATGGAGTGCAGTTTGACGAAGGCATCTACACCGATGACGGACACGTCGAAGTGGATTTCGGGCTGGACACACCGTTTCTGTTTGAGGGCTTAGAGTTGTCGGCAGTGAATGAAGAGCACGTGCGTTTCAACGTCGCAAAGCTGATCGCCTTCACGCTTGCGGTGCAGAACAATTGTGGATTGTCGGGACGCGTGTTGTGGTCAGAGTCGGAAAGCAACCTGGCGCAGAAGTTGATCGCGCAGTTGCAGCAGACACATTAGGCAATTGGTAATCAGTAAATGGCTTTGCAGGTCTCACCCTGAGTGATAGTCGATCCCGACGAAAAACCCCACTCAAGAAACAGCGGCTTGAGTGGGGCACCCAGTTCTGTGGTGATCCGAACAACTACTTGGTGCGGCCGCCTTCGATCTTCAACTCCGCGCTAGCGCCGGCCTGGGCCGCTGCCAGACGGGCAGTGAGCACGCGGAACGGCGAGCAGGAAACGTAGTTGAAGCCGTTCTGCGCACAGAACTCGACGGACGAAGGATCGCCACCGTGTTCGCCGCAGATGCCGATCTTGATCGTCGGCCGAGTCGCGCGACCTTTTTCCACCGCCATCTTGATCAGTTGTCCGACACCTTGCTGATCGAGCGTGGCGAACGGGTCTTGCTTCAGGATGCCTTCCGCCAGGTACGCCGTCAAAATTCTGCCGACGTCGTCGCGCGAGAATCCGAAGGTGGTCTGGGTAAGATCGTTGGTGCCGAAGCTGAAGAACTCAGCTACCTGGGCGATCTCATCAGCCATCAGCGCAGCGCGCGGCAACTCGATCATGGTGCCAACGAGGTATTCGACCTTGGTTTCTTTCTCGGCAAATACTTCGTCCGCGACCCGGCGCACGATGGCCGCCTGGTTGGCCATTTCTTTCAGGCCCCCCGTGAGCGGAATCATGACCTCGGGCTTCACCTTCACGCCTTCCTTCGCGACCTTAACAGCAGCCTCGAAGATGGCGCGTACCTGCATCTCGGTAATCTCCGGGTAGGTGATGCCGAGACGGCAGCCTCGCAGTCCAAGCATGGGGTTGACTTCGTGCAACTGCTCGACGCGGTTTAGCAAGTTGCGCAGCTCTTTCAGCTTGGGCGATTTGGGCTTGGTGAGTTCCAGCTTGGCGATGTCGACCATCAGGTCTTCTCGACGCGGCAGGAATTCGTGCAGCGGCGGGTCGAGGGTGCGGATGGTGACGGGGAATCCGTCCATGGCGCGAAAGACGCCGACAAAATCGGCACGTTGCATGGGCAGGAGCTTCTTCAGCGCGATGCGGCGGTCCTTCTCGGTGTTAGCGAGAATCATGGAGCGCATGTACGGCAGACGGTCTTCGGCAAAGAACATGTGCTCGGTGCGACACAGTCCGATGCCTTCGGCGCCGAACGCCCGGGCCTGCAGAGCATCGCGAGGGATGTCGGCATTGGCGCGAACGCCCATGCGGCGGAAAGGTTCAGCCCACTTCATCAGGGTGACCAGCTCAGGATCGTCAGGACGGGCGGGAACGGTGTTGAGCCTGCCGTTGATGACGCGGCCAGTGGTGCCGTCGAGCGAAATCCAGTCGCCGCCTTTGAGCACCCTTCCCTTGACGCGCATCTCACGGGATTTTTCATCGACATCAATATCGCCGGCTCCGGCAACACAGCACTTGCCCATGCCGCGAGTGACCACCGCAGCGTGACTGGTCATGCCGCCACGCGAGGTGAGAATTCCGGCTGCGACTTCCATGCCGCCGATATCTTCCGGAGTGGTTTCGCTGCGGACGAGGATGATCTTGGCGTGCTTGTCTTTCTGGAACTTCTCGACCGCTTCTTCGGCGGTGAAGACGATCTGTCCGACAGCCGCTCCCGGAGACGCCGGCAAGCCAGTCGCGAGTACTTCAACGTCCACACCTTTTTCAGCAAGGCTGGGAACGAGGAAGTCGTAAAGCTGGTTGGGCTCGACGCGGAAGATGGCTTCTTCCTTGGTGATGAGGCCTTCTTCGACCATCTGGATGGCGACGCGAACGGCGGCGCGTCCGGTGCGCTTACCGTTGCGGGTCTGCAACATGTACAAGCGGCCGTCCTGGATGGTGAACTCGAAGTCCTGCATGTCGCGGTAGTGCTTTTCCAGACGCGTGGTGATTTCGCGCAACTGGTTGTAGGTGTCGGGCTGAATCTTCTCCAACTCCGAGATGTGGATCGGCGTGCGGATACCGGCGACTACGTCTTCGCCCTGCGCATTCATCAGGAACTCGCCGTAAAACTCCTTTGCGCCGGTCGCGGGATTGCGGGTGAAGCCCACGCCCGTGCCGCTGGTGTCGCCCAGGTTTCCGAACACCATGGCCTGCACGTTGACGGCGGTGCCGAGCATGTCGTCGATGTTGTTGATGCGACGGTAGGTCTTGGCGCGATCGTTGAGCCACGACCGGAACACGGCATCACGCGCCATCACGAGCTGATCGTGCGGGTTCTGCGGGAACTCAACTTTCGTGTGCTTGACGACGACTTTCTTGTAATCGGCAATGACTTCTTGCAACGCCTTGGCGTCTAGTTCGGTGTCGAGCTTGGCTTTCTTCTGCTTCTTCTTGCCATCGAAGACTTCCTCAAAGGCGTGCTTGGGAATGTCGAGCACGACGCTGCCGAACATCTGGATCAGGCGGCGATAGGAGTCGTAGGCGAAGCGCGGATTGCCGGCAAGTTTGGCCAGTCCTGCGACCGACTTATCGTTGAGGCCGAGGTTGAGGATGGTGTCCATCATGCCGGGCATGGAGAACTTTGCGCCGGAGCGGACGCTGACCAACAAGGGATTGTCGGAGCCGCCGAGTTTCTGGCCCTGTAATTTCTCGAGCTTACCCAGCGCTTCGTCCATCTGCTTGTCGACTTCCGCGGACGTCTTGCCGCCACGCATGTATTCGCGACACGCCTCTGTCTGAATGGTGAAGCCGGGAGGAACAGGCAACCCGGCGTTTGTCATTTCGGCGAGACCGGCACCCTTGCCGCCGAGGTCGTCTTTCATTTTGCCGTTGCCTTCGGCGTGGTTATCGCCGAAGAAGTACACATACTTCACGGTTTTCGTTTCTGGGGTTGCCATATTTTCCGTCTCAATCGTTGAAGTGCTCATGGGATGAGTCCTTTGTGCTCTAAGTTACGAAGACTTGTTCTCGGTTACGATCTCGCTGAAATCAGCGATGGTGGAAAACTCCTGCAATAAGGTCTGCAGAAGCGCCAGGCGATTGGCGCGGATGCGCTCGTCGTCAACCATCACCATGACTTTGTCGAAGAACAGGTCAATGGGATGGCGAAGGCTGCTGATCTCGGTGAGAGCCACGATGTAGTTCTTTTGGTGGCGCATTTCGCCGACCTTGGCGGCGACCTCCGGAAGGCGTGCGACCAGTGCTTTCTCCGAATCCTCGGTTAACGACGTAGGATCTAGTTGATCCGCGATCTTCTTTCCGCCCTCGCGGGCCTGGCGGAGGATGTTCTTGGTCCGTTTGAAGGCGACCGAAATGGACGCGAAATCCTCGGAACCGCGAACGGCGGTCAGGGCTTCGGCGCGCAGGATGGCGTCAACGATGTCGTCGCTAGCAGGAGCAAGAACGGCATTGACTACGTCGTAAGCAAAGCCTCGGGCGTCGCGCAAGTAAAACTCCAGACGCTCGCGCATGAACGAGGCGATGGAATCGTCGAGATCAGTCTTCTTGTGGAAGCGGGCCTCTGCGGCAGTACCTGCGTATTCGGCACGTGCATCGGAGAAGAGTTTTGCGATCGGCAGCGGCAGCTTGTGCTCGGCGACAATCTTGACAATCCCATTGGCTGCGCGCCGCAAGGCGAATGGGTCCTTTGACCCGGTCGGTATTGAGCCGAGCGCAAACATCCCAGCGATGGTGTCGGCCTTGTCGGCGATGGCGAGCACAGCGCCTTCGAGCGTCGGCGGAACCTGGTCATCCATCGATTCCGGCTGATACTGATGATAGATGGCGTCGCCGATGGCGGCTGCAGTCGCAGCCGATAGATGAGAATCGAGTTGCTGCGCCTTGGCGTAGAGCCCGCCGACGATGCCTTGCAACTCAGTAAACTCCTTCACCAGATCGGTGGTGAGGTCGGCCTTCGCAAGCAAAGCGGCTTTATGAACTACTCCCGGACGGATGGCGACACCCGCCTCTTCTAAAATCGTCGACACCAGGCTGGCGAGCTTCTGCACCCGCATGGTCTTGTCAAAGTAGCTGCCTAAATCTTTCTGGAAAGTCACCGCCTTCAGCAGGTCAACGCGATCGCGCAGCGAGATCTTCTGATCGGTATTCCAGAAGAAGCGGGCGTCGTTGAAACGGGCGCGCAAGACACGCTCGTTGCCATGACGAATCAGGCCGTCGGGATCACCGTCGGTGTTCAACACGGCAAGAAAATGCGGAAGCAGTTTTCCGTCGGCATCCTCGAGAGCGAAATACTTCTGGTGATCGCGCATCACGGTGACCAGAACTTCGGCGGGCAGCGCAAGAAATTCGGGATCGAAGTTGCCGAGAACCACCGAAGGACACTCAGTCAGATCAATTACCGTAGCGAGCAGCGACTTATCTTCGCGCCAGCGCGCGCCGGGAATGGTCCGCGTGGCGGCATCGAGTGCTTTGCGGATACTATGCTCGCGGTCTGCTGCAGTGACTGTCACGAAACTCGTGGCGAGGTCCACGGCATAGTCGGCAGGACGGTTGATCGTCACTGGGCCGGACGAGAGAATGCGATGCCCCTCGCTGGTTTGACCGGCGGTGATGCCGGCAAACTCAAGCGGCACGATTTCGCCGTCGAGCAGCGAGACCATCCAGCGCACGGGACGGACGAAGCGCTCCGCTGACCTGCCGCGCCAGTACATGCTCTTGGCCCAGTAAAGACCTGCGACTTCCTTGGGGAGCGACTCGGAGAGAATCTCGCCGGCCGCTCTTCCCTTCTTCTGGACGGTGGCGGCGAGATATTCGCCTTTGGGAGTCGTGATCTTCTCCAGAGCTTTCAACTCGACACCAGACTTGCGGGCAAAGGCTTCGGCCGCGGGAGTCGGAACACCATCTTTATAGGCGATTTTCAGCGAGGGACCGGTGAGTTGCTCGGTCACATCGGCTTGAGACGGCGCGACTCCCTGGACGATGACCGCAAGACGGCGGGGTGTGGAGTACGCCCGTACGGCGGGCGCATTCGCCAGTCGTTCGCGCTGCAGCAACTCGCTGACACGGCGGGCGAGTTCATCCCGAGCACTGTCGATCATGCGCGCGGGAATCTCTTCGACACCGATTTCGAGAAGGAAGTCTGGCATTTTAAAAGCGTCCCATTATTCTCTCGCGTTCTGCGCGATCGGTGATGTGATTAGGGTCACAAGAAGTGATTAGTAATAAGTAATTTGCGCTAAGTCTTAAAAGACCCTAACTACCCTACCGCCGCTTGTTTAAGTTCTTGTCCGATTGCGACTCGCATGGCTGATTCCGCAACCTGCTGGTCGACGTATGCTTTGGCTATGCCGACTGCCAGCACGCGAATTCGAGCGATGACACCCACGCGCTCGGTCACGCTGATGGCGCCGCGCGCGTCGAGGATGTTGAACAAGTGCGAGCACTTCAGGCAGAGATCGAACGCAGCCAGCACCGGAAAGCGCTTGCGGTTTGCCGCACTAAATTTTGCTTCCGAGACATCGCTTTTCGTTGGCTTCCCTTCCTTGCCACGTACAACCTGGGGGGTGCCTTCGGCGTATTGGTCGAGAAGAGACTGACATTCCGCTTCATACAAGCGCAGGTGTTGCCAGGCTTTCTCGACATCTGCCATCTCAAAGTTGTACACGGAGAATTGCAACTCATCCTGCAGGCGAATCTCGCCATACTTCACGGGACGGCCATCTGGGCCGACGACCCAGGTGATGTCGTAAATGCTGTCCACATCCTGAAGGAATGCGGCAATGCGCTCGAGTCCATACGTCAACTCAGCGGAGATGGGGTCAAGATCGATGCCGCCGCATTGCTGGAAATAGGTGAACTGAGTGATTTCCAAACCGTCAAGCATGACCTGCCAGCCGATGCCCCAGGCACCGAGGGTGGGCGACTCCCAGTTGTCTTCCTCAAACTTGATATCGTGCTTGGGCAGGTCGATGCCAATAGCGCTCAGCGACGCGAGGTAGAGGTCTTGCACCTCGGCCGGCGGCGGCTTGAGGATGACCTGGTATTGCATGTGCTTGAACAGGCGATTGGGATTCTCGCCATAGCGGCCGTCGGCGGGACGGCGCGAGGGTTGAACGTAACCGACGCGATAGGGCTTGGGACCGAGCACGCGAAGAAAAGTCTCGGGCGCCATGGTCCCGGCGCCAACTTCCACATCGTAGGGCTGCTGCAGAACGCACCCGTGGCTGGCCCAGAAAGTCTGGAGACGGAGAACGAGTTCCTGAAACGTCAACGGATTTTGGGAAGAAGCCAAGTTTTTCTCTTTAGCGGGCTGAAGCCCGCTCGGGATTAGTATGTGCACCTTTACGGCGTGGCTGAAGCCACGCCCCTTCAAACCCTACAACTTGTTCAGCATGACGGCGGTGACCAACTTTTTTTCAATATGCCGCTCAATGATCTGCAACAAAAACCGCCGCAGATCGGCGCAGTGAGTCGCCGTCCAAGCCTCTGCCGCAAAACTTTCGAGCGGCATGCGAAACATCTGCATCGCCACGGCCCGGGACGCGGCGGTCAATTCCGACGAAGCCGAGCGCTTATGCCGCGCGCACATCAAGCCGTCGGCCAGCGCATGATAAAACGCCTTGCTGCCACTCAGCGACTGCCCGCAATTACTGCACTCGCTCAGTTCCGGCAAAAAACCAACCAATCGCACCAGCCAAAGCTGGAAGTACGTCAGCGGCATCCAGATGGAGCTCGTGCGCAATTGGCGCAGTACCGAGACAGCGAGGCGATAAATCGCATCATTGGCTTCGCGGTCAGGCAGCAGCTCATCCAGCGCCTCGGCCACGTGCTCCAAGGCTACGACGCGTGGATAATCCACCTCGGTCGAAAGCGGCGAATCCAAAATGTCGCAGGAGTCCAATCGGGCCAACTCCTGGCGCTCGCGATCTTCGTAGTACGCCCTCACGCAGGTTAGCGGCTCCAGCGCTCCACCAAAACGCCGCCTCGACTTCTTGGCCGCGCGCGCGACACCCTTCACCTTTCCTTCGGTCCGGGTAAACAGGGTGACCAGAAGATCGGCCTCACGCAGCGGATAGGTTCGCAAAACGATCGCTTCCGACTGCTTCAGAGACATGAACTATGCCTGACTACCAGGGAACAATCGGGGGCGGACGTGCCGAGATTTCACCAGCGAAGCTTTACTTGAGTTGCAGGCTGCGATGGACCGGCCAAGCCACTACGCCGTAAGCGATAATTCTACTGACATGAGTTCGCTTGTGCAAAGCAGCTGGAAGCAGAGGACGAAAAGACGCGAGTACAGCGGGACGACGTTAGGGGAGGCAGTGCGGCCCGGGCAGAGCGGTGAGGGTCACGACGCTCGCCTTACAGCGTGATGGCGTGGCTCGTCCTCTGGGCCGAGGGCTGTTTGCAGCGCACTCGCTGGGTGCGGGCCTTCGACGTGCGGTGGTGCCTCGCGGCAGTGTACCGCTGCAAGGCGGCTTGCTTCAACTGCTCGACTTCAGCGGTGTAGATGCTCCAAGATAATGTCACCCCCTAACTGCAACGAGACTTTGTCACCCTCGAAGGATGGTGATGATGAGTCAGAAAGAGTTCCAACGGGTGAAAGTGA